>Ga0102590_1002446_pt1 | contig 21994 bp, 22 predicted proteins | sample AraplaMF_Col_mMF_FD_76859 | JGI IMG/M metagenome (GOLD analysis project Ga0102590, IMG submission 76859) | Arabidopsis root microbial communities from the University of North Carolina, USA - plate scrape MF_Col_mMF | ecosystem: Host-associated > Plants > Roots > Endosphere | place: USA...
TCTGTATCCAGGTCATTACAGTGGCCTGGATTTTTTTGTTCAATTGAAAAAAGGAAATCATATTTTTAGGGGTAATAGAAGTTCTTTGAGTACTGTTTTTTAGGGACGGTAATTATTATCCATACGGGTTGACTATGGCGGGCATTAGTAGCAATGCGCTGAAGGGCATGAACTACCCGGAGAATCGCAGGAAATACAATGGTAATGAACTGCAGAGTAAAGAGTTTGGCGATGGAACAGGGCTGGAATGGACCGACTTTAATGCAAGGACTTATGATCAGCAGATAGGAAGGTTCCACCAGATCGATCCTTGGGTTGAAGTAGGCACCCAGGAAATGTTAACTCCTTACCAGTTCGCTTACAATAACCCGGTACGTTATAATGATCCTGATGGTAAGTTTCCTGGTTTTGGTTTTGTTGGTGCTCTTCCTGTGATCGCGGAAGGTATAGCTTATCTTGGTGCGGCAACAGGTATTACAGCAGTTATTTATAAAGCAGCAGATAAATTAAGGGATCTTGATTGGAGTCAGCTTGGTGCTGGTAGTCAGACGACGTTTGTTTACCACATAACGATACCTCAGTACAAGCTGATGGAAATGCAGAAAGACGAAAAGGCTCAATCTCTGGAGAAAGAGGTTAAATCTTTGGAGAAAGGCGTTAAGAATCATGAGAAGACAATTAAAGAGCATGAGCAGAAGCTAGAAGACTACAAAAATGACCCGGATAAACATGACAATAAAGGTGAATTAAAAGACTTGACGAAAGAGCAGAGAGATAGACGCGTTGATGGTAGAGTCAAGGCGTTAGAGAAGCAAATTAAAAATCAAAAAGAAGCATTAAAAAAGGATCAACAGAAATTGGAAACAGCCAAGAAGGAACTTAATAGGGTTAATGAGGAGAGGAAGAATTTAAAAAGTAATTAATCAAATGTCGCTACCAGAAAAGAATACAATTAAACGAATACAGGACTCTGAAGATGTTTTTAATTTCATAAATGTAGCAAGATCATATTGCACATTTATTGAGAGTTATCAGAGTAAAAACGTCAAGGAGTTTTTGCTTGTGATGCAAAATAATTTGCTGGCTCTTTATCAAGCTGGAAACAAATTACCTCATATTGATTTGCAGGAGGATGCAGAGTTTGAAAAAGATATAGACAATGAATTTTTGGAAAGAGTAATTGTTCATACTGTAAATCGATTAATGGATTGCCGGTATTATCTGCATTTATTTAATCCTACCGATGAAAGTGACAAAGACGTTGTTTATGGTGATCTGCTTGATGATATTGGAGATATCTACAAAGACTTAAAGCGGTCGTTATTAATCTTTGATATTGGCACTGATGTATCAAAAGAAAATGCAGTTTGGCAATTTAAGTTTGACTTTAGTAATCATTGGGGAGATCATTGTATAAACGCTATTTACGCGTCTCATTATTTTTTAAGAAAGGAAAATGAGTAATTAAAGAATACTTATAGATAAAGCCGCAGGCGTTGAGCTTGCGGCTTTGTCATTTATGGCTATATGTCTTTTTGTTTTTAAAATCCCTGATCATAATATCAATATGGTTAAGGATGTAGTCTTTAGCCTCACCTGGTAGTGCATTAATATCTTCCAGGCGTTTTAAAGTATCCTGATCCAATACCAGGTTAGTTTTACCCACCAGGTAGTCAATAGACACCGCCAGCGCATCCGCAATTTTAATAATCACCTCAATGGATGGGGTCATGATGTTACGCTCATAACGGCCGATGATATCGCCGGAAGTACCGATCTGTTTACCAAGATCAGCCTGGGATAAGCCCTTCTGCTTGCGCAGCAGCATTATATGTTCGCCTATTGTCATACTGAAACGTATTGAAACAGACCCGTTTTAACGGGTATTTGCAAAAATAGTCTACCTATAAGTATTAATCAAAACCTATAAAACTTGGTTTGTAAAGATGGATGCGTTACATTTGCGACCAATAGGTAGTGATTAAATATTTTTCCACATGGCAAAGCAAACCAGACTTATCAAACTGCATGGTAAATACCGGCCTGTAAGTGGTCATTATAACGGCGGCCGTGATGTGCCCTGGCTGAATATAAGCGGCCTATGGTTGGAGCAGGCTGGTTTTAAGGTAGGCGACCAGTTAGAGATCCTGGTAGGCCGCCGGGTACTGAAGATCAAAAAGAAGGCTGCACATGGAGATACGGGACATTAAGCAGCAGTTATCTATCCTGGAAGTGGTAGCGCACTATGGATTAAAGCCTGATAAGTATAACCGGCTACTCTGCCCCTTCCATGCGGATAAAACGCCCAGCCTGCAGCTGTACCCCAAGACGGATACCTTCTGCTGCTTCTCTACAGCCTGCAGTGCAAGCAGCGGGGATCAGCTGCAGTTTATCCAGCTGATGGAAAAAAGTAGTAAGCATGAAGCTATTATGAAAGCTAAATCGATGCTGGGCGCGGCAGGCACTGTATCAGCGGTTTTACCTTCTGTACAGTTACTAGCGAGCAGTGATGCCGATATATTGGAACAGGAAGCCTTAATGGCAAAAGTGTTCAGTTACTTTAAACGATCCTTACCGCTTGCAAAGAAAGCAGTAACCTACCTGGAGAACCGGGGCATTAACTATCAGTCGCATGAGATAGGTTTTAACAGCGGTGGGCTGCATGTAGAGAGCAAGAACCATCACCTGGTCAGCAGCATGGTAAAATACTGTCTACTAAAACCCCGCTCCAGCGGTGGTTATAGCGTATGGGCAAAAGACTGTGTGATCTTCCCATTAAAGAACCGGGAGCATAAAACGATATCATTATACGGCCGCAGTATTAGTAATAATGAGAATCAGCGGCATTTTTATCTAACCGGTAGAACCGGTCTTTATCCCTGTTATCCTGAGGGTGCTATTACGAGGTTAATACTTACGGAAAGTGTGATCGATGCGGCCAGCTTATTACAGCAGCCGGAGATCACTGCGGAGTACGGGGTATTAGCCTTGTATGGTACCAATGGCCTGACAGATGAACATCAGCAGGCCATTATCAGCTGTAGCGGCCTCGTAGAGATTATCTTTATGTTAGATGGAGATAGCGCCGGCCAGGCTGCTATCACGAAACATGCCGCCACGCTGGCCGGGCTGCTGCCACCCGTAAAGATCACAGCTGTAAGGCTTCCTGATGGAGAGGATATTAATAGCTTGCTACAAACACATGATGACAGCTGTATCTTAATAGATATGATCAACCAGCGTGAGCCTGTTAATTTTTATTCTTCAATTGAAAAAGAAGCGCCACCAGTTGAAAGTGCTGTTAGGCCTGTAGCTGTAGTAGATACCAGGTTGAACACTGCTACCCCGGAGCTGTTAACCTATGATGGCGGTCTATTACAAATCACTATCCTGGGAGGTATTAAGCTCACAGGGCTAGACCGCTTGCGGGTTACGCTGAAGGTTGAGCATAAGCAAAAACAGCTGTTGCCAGTACGTCATAATCTTGACCTGTATAATAACAGCCATACTGAGCAGCTTACGAGCAAGCTATCAGAGGCTTTTGAAATGAGCCTGCAGGTAGTGACAGGTATTATATCCCAGCTCACCGGTGCACTGGAAGCCTACCGGGCATCACGCCTGGAGAGCATGCAAGCCCGCCCAGCAGTAAAACCAGCATTAACGGCTGCCCAAAGGGAGGCAGCCATTAATTACCTGCAACAGTCAGGGCTGCTGCGCCGTACCAGCGATGATATAGGACGATCCGGCATTGTAGGGGAAACCCTTAACCGGCTCATCGCTTATCTGGTGTACAGCAGCCGTAAGCGGGAGACGCCTTTGCACATCATGTTCCTGGGCGCCAGTGGCAGCGGCAAGACCTATCTGCAGGAACGGGTCAGTGAGCTGATACCAGCGGAAGATAAAATAGAGATCACCCAGGTCACGGAGAATGCCTTTTATTATTTTAAGCAGGAGGAGTTAAAACATAAGCTGCTGCTGATAGAAGATCTGGACGGCGCGGAGTCTTCGCTGTATCCGCTCAGAGAGCTGCAGAGCAAACGGCGCATATCTAAGACCGTTACCCTGAAGGACAGTAAAGGAAACCTGAAAACCGTTACTGTTACAGTAGAAGGCCCGGTGAGTGTAAGCGGGTGCACCACCCAGGAAAAGCTGTATGAGGATAACGCCAATCGTTGTCTGCTGCTGTATGTGGATGGAAGCAGTGAACAAGACCGGCGTATTATGGAGTATCAAACAAGGTTAAGCGCCGGACTGGTTGATCATGGCCAGGAGCAGGCAGTAAAGGAACTGTTTAGAAGTATCCAACAGGTACTGCAACCGCTGCGGGTGGTCAACCCTTATGCTGCTTATATCCAGCTGCCGGAGCAGATCTTTAAGCCCCGCAGAACCATGACCTTATTATTATCGTTTATAGAAACGGTCACCTTCTATCATCAGTACCAGCGGGAGATAAAAAGAGATGGCAGCGGCCAGCCTTATATAGAAAGCACGCCGGAAGATATATCGGCCGCGTTCGGGCTCTTAAAAGAGGTATTGTTCAGTAAAGGCGATGAGCTGGCAAAGGCTACCCGTAACTTTTTAGAGCAGCTGAAGGCACATCTGTCAGCTGAAAAACTGGACAGCTTTACTCCCCAGCAGATAAGGAAGGTCTTCAGGTTACCACCCCGCACCTTGCAGCGTTACATCAGAGAACTACACCAGTATGGTTATTTACGCCAGGTAAGCGGCTACCAACACCGAAAGGGCTTTGAATACACCATAGCTGACAGGGATGAATATAGTGAACTTACCAGGCTGATAGATGAACAATTACAAGGTATACTCGCTCAAATATCGGCTACTACGTCTACTACGCCAGTACTGCGCCAGTAAGTTAGTGGCGCAGTAAGAGCAGCCACAGATAAGGGATCAGGCTACTACGACAACTGCGCCAGTAAAAAAGACTATAGTAGCAAAAAATCACCTCTCCTCCTTTTTAAAATCATATTGTTTATGGAAGCAGTTTACTTATTACACAGTAATGAGCATGTGCTATTACAGCAAGGCTTTAAGAACTGGCTGCAGCTGTTGGGCTATGCTGATATTAGTGTCTATAACCTTCCTCGACACCTGCAGGAGTTTTTATATTACCAGGAGCAGCAGGGCAAGTATGGACTGCAACAGTTGGCTGCCAGTGATGCTAATGCTTTTATAGATCTGTTGAAGATAAGAACCGGCATCCGTACAGGCAGAGGCTATAGCAGTGGGCATATTAATAAGTACATCCAGGCCTTACAGCTCTTTAGCCGTTACGTGAGAGAGACCGGCAAAGCTGGGATAGGCTTTAGGTTGGAACGGCTGGAAGATAGCCACAGTAAGCCTACCTGGTTAACGGTGGCAGAAGTTCATAGACTGTACCGGGCAACGGATGATAGTCCGTTAGGAATGCGTGACCGTGCAATGCTCGCGGTGTTTTACGGCTGCGGCTTGCGGTTAAATGAAGGGGCAAGCCTGGAAGTAAGCGACATGCTTACAGAACGGGGCTTACTATATGTACGTAAGGGCAAAGGCTATAAAGAACGGTATGTTCCCATCAGCGGCCGGGCTTATGAGCTGTTGCAACTTTATATAGGCCAGGGGCGTCCGCAGTTGTTACAAAGCGCTACATCAATGCTATTTATAGGCCTAAATAAGGGCATCCCCTTAACGAAGCAGAGTTTATATATCCGTATCAAGCAACTGGCAAAAAAGGCAGGTATAATAAAGAATATCGGTACACATACTTTACGGCACAGTATCGCTACCCATCTACTGCAAAGTGGTATGGAGCTGGAACAGATACAGGAATTTTTAGGCCATGGTCAGTTAGACAGTACTCAGATTTACACTCACCTGGTAAATGATGTTCTATGATGTTCACTACCTATCTACAGCAGCAGCGGTTCGCTGCGGCCACTATTGATACTTATAATAAGCAGCTGGAGAGCTTTACCGAGTGGCTTGCAGGTGAGCAGTTAAGCCCTCAGGATATGACTTACACTGAACTGCTGGATTTTATACGCTGGCTGCAAGAGCAGGGTAAAAGCAAAGGCATGGTAAGGAGCCATCTTTGCGTGCTACGGCACTACTTTAATTACCTGGTAGCAGAAGGAATGCGGACGGATAACCCTGCAGCTGGTGTTTTTATCAGAGGTATTAGCAGAAAGCTGCCTGCTGACTTGCTAAGCGTTCAGCAGCTGCAGCAGCTCTATGAGCAGTACAGCATCCAGCTGCATGTAGACCTGGGTAAAAAGATCATGTTAGGGTTGCTGGTCTACCAGGGGCTAACTACTGATGAAATAGAAAGACTGCAAGCTGCTGATATCCGGTTAAAGGAAGGGAAGATCTTTATCCATGGAACCAGTCGCAGTAATGAGAGATGGCTAAAGCTGGAAGCTGTGCAGGTAGTAGACCTGCAGCGTTATCTTGCTGATAACCGGTTCAAGGCGGGAACTTTACTGGCCGGGCAAAAAAAGGGCTTTATCAGTGCCAATAATATTATTAACCAGGTGAACAGTATCATGAGGCAGTTACGCCAGCTTAACCCCAAAGTACAAAATGCCCAGCAACTGCGCAGTAGTGTTATAGCCGGCTGGCTGAAACAATATAATCTACGACAGGTACAGTATATGGCTGGTCATAAATATGTGAGCAGCACTCAGCGGTACCAGCTCAGCGACCTGGAAGATCTGCAACGCTCTTTACGCAGGCATCACCCTATGGGTTAAGGCTGTATACTAACGCATACTGGGCAAATGTTTTACCATAGTTTTACCATTAGTGTATAATGAATTATAAACAGCTGGTTAGTAACTTGTTATTTTAGTGAGTCCGAGTCCTGCCAGGATCCAAGACAAACAGCGTCAGAGTCTGTCGTACTTTGGGCATATCCTCGGTAAATCAAATAAAATCAGGCCAAGCGGTCTCCCTGCGCACAGCCTCCCCAAAAAACCGCGCCAGGCATCCGCCAGCTGGCGGAGTGCCTGTCACGGTTTTGCTCCGCTTCGTGCTCCGGTCGGGGCTGCTCCCGGTCTGGCTGTATCCTGTTATGCCAGGTGCTTGCTGGTGACCGCCATCCCTTCGCTGCCCGTTATGCGTCCGCCACCTGCCAACCGCCCTGGCCTTATCTTATTATCTGCCGTCCGCTGCGCTCCCGGCTATTAACAAAGTCTTGCGGCGGCCTGCTATGGCTCCGTGCTTCGCTGCGCTACGCACTCCCCCCATAGCGGCCAGGGCGGAATGGCGGTCGGTGGCGGCGGGAATGCTATTAGGCGTCAGATTATAGCTGCCAGGGGATGGTTCCCTGATCTATTGCCCTGACGGGCAACACGGCATCACTCTGCCAAAAAACAGCATCGCAAAGCTATTGCGGCGTACTACCGCGCAGGCCCTCGCACAGAAGCCCCCGCGCAAGGCTGCCAAAAGGTTCGGCATAAAAAGCGGCAGTACTAACCCTCAGCCCTATATCCTGCACAAGCCCTATCAAGTTATCAACGACAGTAATCCACGCATTTTTATTCCGCGTTCCTTTTGGCCTTGCCCGTACGCCGCTAATGGCTGGTCGCTATGCAGTTTTTTGCTGCATGTCATTTTTTAACCATCAAAATCTATAGTCATGAAACATTACCTGCTTAAAAACACTGATCCCGCTCAGGAATCCATGCGCATTATGGGCGTAAAACAGGAAGATGAAGCGGCCTTCCAGCAACAGTACGGCGACCAGGTACTGGCATGTGGGAACACCATCCAGGAAGTGCTGATCCAGTTCAGCCAGCACCTAAAGCAGCAGCCCAGCGAATAATCCCGAGCTGCTGCTCGTCTGTATCCAGGTCATTACAGTGGCCTGGATTTTTTTGTTCAATTGAAAAAAGGAAATCATATTTTTAGGGGTAATAGAAGTTCTTTGAGTACTGTTTTTTAGGGACGGTAATTATTATCCATACGGCCTCACAATGGCGGGCATTAGTTCGAATGCGCTGAAAGGCGTGAACTATCCGCAGAATAGGAAAAAGTACAACGGGATAGAGTTTACGAAAGATCTTGATCTGGATATATATGATGCTCAGTTCAGAAATCTGGATCCACAAATAGGAAGATGGAACCAGATAGACCCGAAGATTGAGAATATGGAGATGTGGTCCCCCTATGCATCCAACTATGACAATCCTATCAGATACAATGACTTTTTAGGTGATGAGCCGTATGGAGGTCCCGGCCTTTTAGATAAGATTGCTGATGGCCTGTCTACGTTGGGCCAGAGGACGGTAGCAGTCGCTTTGGGAGCAGGAAATGCATTTGCTACAAACCATGTACTAGGTGTAGGAAGAAAAGATGTTGAAAACTCCGGATTTGTAGGTGGTAATGCCCTTGCTTATCAAGTAGGTCAAAAAATAGGAGATGCCGCTTCTGTAGTAACAGGTGCTGTTGAGACAATCGCAGGTGGCGGAGGAGAGCTAGTTACAGCAGGAGCAGCTAGCCCTGTCGCTATTCCGTTAACGCTTGAAGGAATCTCAACAACCGTCATGGGGTTGAAGAACTTGTTTACGAATCCGATCAGGAATATAGAAGGAGAGAAAACGCATCAGACTTATACCAAGCAAGGCGAGAACGGAGAGGTTTATTCAGGTAAAACAAGCGGCACAGGAACGCCTGAACAAAATGTAGCTAACCGAGATAGGAATCATCATATGAATGGTCAGGGGTATGGGCCGGCCGTAGTAGATAAATCTTCAAAGAGTTCAGATGCAATAAGAGGGAGAGAGCAACAGCTAATAGATAAAAATGGTGGGGCTAAATCACAAGGAGGAACATCCGGCAATCAAATTAATAGTATAAGTCCCAATAATCCTAAGAGAGATAAGTATCTAGACGCCGCAAAAAGAGAATTTGGAAATTAATTTTAAGCTCATGAAAAGACAGAAAATAACGATAGGATCAGTTATTCGTTTATCGCTACCATGTGAAAAATTTGGATATGGCAGAATATTAAAAAATGCAAACTATGCATTTTACGATATAGTAACGGCTTCAGAAATAGAAGATATCAGCAAGATAATATCGAACCCAATTTTATTTATTGTGTCCGTATATAATGATGCGATAACCAGCGGCAGGTGGGTTAAGATTGGCAAGGCCCCTTTAGAGGGTACCTTAGAACAACTACCTATGAAATTTATACAAGATGCACTTAACCCTTCTATCTTTGAATTATACGATTCAAATACAGGAGAAACCAAAAAGGCAAAGATGTCGGATTGCGTGGGGTTAGAAAGAGCTGCTGTATGGGAAGCGATAAATGTCGAAGAAAGAATATGCGACCATTACTTAGGAAGAAAGAATAATTGGGTAGAAGAGCTGCGTATTAAATTGTAAAAGCAAATAGCATTTGCTACCATTAATACAAGGAACCGCAGGTGAACGCCTGCGGTTTTTTTATTGTAGTACGTTTTTAATCTTTGCGATTTTTTTGTTCAATTGAAAAAGGAAGCCTTATTTTAGGGACTATAACAGTTCTTTGAAGATTACTGGTTGGAGACGGTAATTATTATCCGTTTGGGTTGACAATGGCTGGGATTAGTGCGAATGCACTGAAGGGGATGAACTATGCGGAGAACAGGAAGAAATATAATGGCATAGAGTTTACGGAGGACCTTGACCTGGATATTTACGATGCATTTTATCGCAATCTGGATCCGCAGATAGGTAGATGGAATCAGATAGATCCGAAGATTGAGAGCATGGAGATGTGGAGTCCGTACGCTTCTAATTATGATAATCCAATTCGATATAAAGACTTTTTAGGAGACGAACCAGATGCTGAAGGGCCGGGTGAGCCTGTTAAGAAGTATGGTTTGGTCACTGGCAGAGAATACACTCTTGTCGCTCCAACAGATGTCGCGTCTTCGCTTCAATTTGCAGGACAATATGCATTAGGTACAATAAACGAAGTTATTGCGGGCGTAAATCAAAATCTAAATCCTGTTTACGCAGCAGTAAATGGAGCTCAGGCGTTCGCCACAGGAAAAGATATTCAAACAGGTAAGCCAATGAATAGTGGAGAAGCTTCAGTAAGTGTTCTATCCGCTATTCCGATTGGCAAAGCTTTTCAAATGTTGGGAAAACTGACTGGGGCGGTGGAGAGAATGGCTATGCGCGCAACTGGGAATGTAGCAGAGCAAGCGACGAGACTAAATTTGGGTGCATATAATGATGTTCTTGGCTTAGCAAAAACGTCTGGACGTGACTTTACAAAGGCAGCTGAAGCAACTAGAGAATTTGCAAAGGATATTGATAAGGCATTTGTAAAGGGTCTCAAAGCAGAAGGCATCGTTACTAAACAGGGTTTAAAACAATATCAAGAGCAATTAACCAAGGCAATTGAAAGCTTTAAGAGTCGGGATAAGGACTTTGCTGTACAGCAGGCACGTTTAGAAACAATTAATAAAGTATTAAAGTTATGGTAAATACGGACTTGATTTTAACATTTGAAAACACATCAGAAGTGCCTTTGGTAATTGTAATAGACCCTCCATGTGAAGATTTTGAATTAAAAACAGGGCAAACATTAAAGTTAAAAATAATTAACTATAGAAGTAACCAAGACAAAGTAAGTGATATAGTCGATGTTAGATATTCTGAACAAAATACAATAAACATTGATATCAAATATAATTTCACACTAACGGTTGTCTTTGACAATGAAGAGCGTATTATATGGGAGATTTAACGGAAAATAATCATTAAGAAGAAATTTCTTTTTAATAAAGAGCTGCGGGCGACACCTGCGGCTCTTTACATTTTATGAGTTAAGAGACAAGCAAAAATTATGGAAGGAATAATTAATTGGATCGCAAACTGGTTTGCCTCCCATTGTGATGGCGATTGGGAACACGAGAATATTCTAAGGATCGAAGCCACGAGTAATCCAGGCTGGTTTATTACAATTGGACTGTCTGACACAGACATGGAGAATGTAGAATTTAATATGAATACAATTGAAAGTAGCGAGAATGATTGGTATTTTTATAAGGTACATAATGGCGAATTTACCGCCGCCGGGGACTTAAATAAACTGCCGTTTTTATTAGGCAAGTTTAGGGAGTTAGTTGAATCAAATGTAAAGCATTAATCATATTGAATCCGCAGACGTTAGCTTGCGGTTTTCGTCACCCGCGGCTTGATTTCTTTATACAAGAAAGTCACCCAATCCTTTAATTAGCAAACCGAGGTAAATGGCATTAATTTTCGAAAACCAAAGTAGATGCCCTGTATGCAATCTGGTTTTGGACAATTCAAAACTATATACTATGTTTCCCCCATTCATAGGAAATAAAAAAGATCTAATGTCTATCTTCAGTGACAATGGAGTTCACAACGACTGCTTAAATAAGCACCCTTTCGGAAAAATGGCTCTTTTGTATCGTGAAAAATATCATGAATATATCGAGACTTTACGATTGAAAACAATTGAAGATGCAAAAAAATCCATACCGTTTGGCTTATTAACATCAGACCATAAGGAGAGTTTAAGTAAATTTAATTTTTTGACCTTAAGTAAGGATGACCTAAAAAATTGGAAACAAAAAGATGAGTTTATAAATATTGCAAGAAAATTTAATCAGGAAGGGAAATGGGAAGGCCTTGCAGAGTACAATCATTTGGATTATCTGATTAACGAAGTAACAAAATAGATCCTGCATTTTTCAAATACCAGACACGCATTGAATGACACTTATTGATGAACAAAACACATCTCTTTCATAATATTTTTTGAATAGATTTTATGAAACACCTTTTTTTTGATTTAGCTATATATAACAGGTTCAAGCATGGAGGGACAATTGCTGCTGAGATTGAACCAAGCTTAAATCTCTATAGAAAGTGGATCGCTATTTATAGTTCAAGATCATCTTCTGCACGTCTCGATATTCCGCCACATCTATATTCAATTCTAGAGTTTGAACTTGAAAAGGCGAAAATAGAGGAATACCTTTTGGATTTTGATTTAATCATGCATAATGAGAAAAGATATTTCGTAAATAGCGAGACAGAACTTATTGACAAGCTGTTAGACCTACGAATTGATCTCAAAGTGTTTACATATCCATGGAGATGTGATTACCCGTTGGGACAATAACGGAGAAATGCATCTTTAAGATTGCATTCTCATTTGACACAAAAGGTTGGCAACTTATAATAGCATAGTGGGCTAGTCTTGTAGAGACATAACCCCCATTCTTTAAACATACCATAGAAAACAGGGGAAGAAGCTTCATAGTAGTGCTAACGATGAAGGTAGTACCAACTTGTCCTAATTGCACCGTTATGTTTAATATTCAATAATATGTATACAGAAAATAGATTAAATGAAAAGGTTGGTGTAGAATCGGGGATTGATATCGATTGGTATTTCATAGATAAGTTTGGGAGGATCGCTATAGTGGCGTCCGCGGGAGGCTTGCTACCTGACCCCGTTGCCACTGATATGGATAGATTAAGGAGAATGATAACTTATTTTCGATCTTTGCCAGTACTATCAAATGAAATAATTATTGAGAAATATGTTCTAGACGAAGTAGATAAATATACTCCACAGCAAAAGGAGGACTATTTAGAAGATTTGTATTATATGGTTTCTAAAGGATTTTACTATTTTGACAAGATAGAAGTAAATAGATATTTTGACTTTAGGTATGCCTTAAAAGCAAAACCATCAGTACCTCTCATTATCAATAAACAAGACAGCAATATGCAAGATTTTGTGCCAAATATTGTTATAGATGATGATCTTGATAACATAAAGTTTTTTTTAGTTAATGAATTCCCCTGATATAAAAATCGATTTAGAGACCCGCAAGTTTGCATTACACTTCCTGGTTTCGTATTTACAACACACAATAATCAAGCTCTGCCTGGAGACATTAAACTGCCAATTAATAGTAATAATCCTCTTGATGTTAATTTGCAGGATATCTTCCTAGAACTAGAAGAAGCTTCATAGTAACACTGTCGATGAACGGATTGCGACGCAACGATGTTAAATCAGAAAACAAATGCCCGGTGATATACATTCATACGTCATTCGTTAAGAAAAATTCCCTGATCTTGTGGACAGTTGTTAACTACAATCTTAAATTCATAATGTATGAAAAAAATTGAGTCCTCAGTATCGGATAACATCCTCAAAGAAATCCATTTAAAGCTCATTGCTTTTCCTAATGAATTCAAGGATAAAGTAGGGCAAGAATGTAATTGGAGCATGCCGACGTACTACCGAAAAATGAAAGCGGAAATATCTGTATCATCACTCAGCAATGCTGAACGCGAGAAGATAGTTGCATTGCTGGGCGAAAGTCTGGCAGAGCTGCAATGCTATTTTAGTAAAATAAATAACGGAAAAGCAAACTAGAGGGTTCTTAATACCCCCCCAAATGCAAATAAGCCGTCTCGAGAAAGACGGCTTATTTGCATTACTGATTCACAATTCATGAATCATGAATTATAACTTAAAATAGAGGGTTTTGCCCTATTGAGTCTCCTTTCTTGCTCCAAACGCAAAGAAGCCGCCTCTCCCGAGACGGCTTCTCTACGTTATTGATCATATTCCTAAATCAAATCTTCTTAATACCCATCATTCTGTACAAATATATCCGTCGCATCCATCGTAGACTGCGGGATCGGGAAAATCCTGCGAGAAGCCTGTGTTACAGGCTTAGCCGTACACGCCGCTTCAAACTTCCCAAAGCGGATCGCCGCTTTCCTTCTATACATTTCCCAATACATCTCAAAACCTATCTCATTATACAGTATCTGTGCTGTCAGCGGGCCAGTGATAGCCTTACCCGGAGCATTGTTATACAGCGCTTCGCGGGTCCTGGTAGTACGCAGCTTATTGATATCTGCCAACGCCAGGTCAACCTGGCCTTTGCGGAAATAAGCCTCAGCTCTCATACAATAGATACCACCCAGGCGGTACAGCGGAATATCTACATTGCTGGTACCATTATCTTTCTCCGGATCAAACTCATATTTGAACGGACGAACACCGCGGTTAATCTGCGCCTGAGTGAACACTGCCTGGCTGGGATTATCGAAATTCAGCTCAGGAGTAAAGTCCATTACCTGGGAGGTGTTCTTTTCGCAATAGAGCTTTACCACTTTGATACGACCGTCGGGCGTGCGTTCAAAGGTGCCAGTAGATGATACCAGGTTGGGACCGTATTGCACGCTATCCTGCATGCCGCGGTTGAAGTGGAACCAAACCTGGTTATTACCACCCACTACAGTGCTGGTAGCAGGTACGCTTACGTCTGTACCATCGTTCTTGAACCAGGTGCCATCGTCATACTGGTAGCAACGGTGGAAGCGAGGATCATCATGATTACCATCCCAGGTGTGATAAAACTCAGGAGTGATACAAGATGCATTGGTACCGCGATTCAGCGGAGAAGGCTTCTGGTTACGTTCCATCGGCATATACGCGAAGTCGTTATCGCTGTTACGCAGGGTGTTGATGTCCTGAGAAACTACGAAGATCAATTCGGGCCTGCCGTTGTTATCAATGTCGAAATTCCTGAAATAGTTTGTTTCCAGGCTGAAACGTCCGGAGCTGATCAGCTGTGTGGTGTAAGCAATCACCTTGTCCATATCAGTACCGCTGTTATCAACTGCTGGTTCAGAGAAATTGAAACCTGGAAAGTAACGGGCTTTGAATACAGCACGGTTCAGGTACATATCTGCCAGGAAGGCCTGAGCAGCCTGTTTGGTGAAACGTCCGTTATGGGTACGGCCCTGGCCCAGATCAGCCAGATCAGGGATTAGTGACTCTACTTCTTTGATCAGCTCATCGATGGCGGTAGCCGCTTCCCTTGGTTCCAGCGGAGCATCGGCTTTCAGCGGATCGCGGTAAGGCGCCTGACCGAAAAGGTCCAGCGTGTTGTAAGTGTAGAATGCCAGCATGGCTTTGGCTTCCGCCATCAGCTGTGCTTTGTTGGCAACGTCACCGGCGTTATTGATCGTGGTGATAGCTGTCAGCGATTTGGTAATACCGGCGTTCAGCTGGTTCCAGGTGGTAGTGAGCACCGCGTTGTCGGGTGCCCAGGTAAACTCATGGATAGCACGCCATTTACCGCCGTCACCCCAGTCACTACCGCGGGTAGGCAACAGGGCTTCATCGGTGGTATATTCCTGCAGGGCGAATACGCTACCGTGATCCACAAAAGTACCATCGCCCATTTGTCCGTAGGCGGCGGCCAGTGCGTTTTCCGGATTGGCATTGTTATTACCCAGCACTTCGTCTATCACCTCTTCTTTCAGGTCTGTACAGCTCACCATAGCGAGGGTGAGGAATGCACAGGTTATTTTATGTAGTTGTGTTGTCTTAATTCTCATAGCTCGATGGATTAAAATTTAATGGTTGCGCCTACCAGGAACGTTTTTGCAGCCGGATAAGTGGCGTAGTCAACACCCAGCGACTGGTTGCCGTTTACTGTCTTCGTGGTATTTACCAGCGGATCGTAACCAGAATAACCAGTGAGCGTAACCAGGTTCTGCGCACTTACATATAAATTGAAAGACTGCATCCAGGGTACCTGCTGGAAAGAGAAGGTATAACCCAGGCGAACGTTGTTCAGGCGAACGAAATCGGATTTCTCCAGGTACAGTGATGACAGCTGTACAGCATTGGCAATATTTGCACCAGCGTCGTAGTATTTCTTCAGCACGTTACGGTCTGAAGCCAGGCTGTTGATGTTCAGGTCCAGCGCGGTGTTGTTAACCAGGTATCCGCCTGTTTGGCCAATCACAGAAACGGAAAGGTCAAACTTCTTATAACGGGCCTGGGTGTTGAAACCGAAGTTAAATTTGGGAAGAGCGCTCTGGAAGATCTGCCTGTCGTTGGCGTTGATGAGGCCATCACCGCTTTTGTCTTCGAAGATGTCTTTACCGTCTTTATCGTAACCAAGGTGTTTCAGCATAAAGAAAGAACCTGCTGCATAACCATTCTTGTAGATATTGGCATTCACATCGGAAAGACCCGGACCGGAGATACTGCCTGAATACAGCTCAGAAACCGGGAGATCTTTGATCTTGTTAGACAGTGTAGAACCGTTCACGTCAACAGACCAGGTAAGGTCTTTAGTGTTGATCAGACGGGAGCCCAGCATGAATTCAAAACCTTTGTTGATGATGCGCGCATCAACGTTCTTCCATACGGTGGTGGTAGGACTGAGCGGTTCAGAAGGAATGTTCAGGATGGGATCTTTCGTGGTTTTGTTATAATACTCCAGTGAGCCATAGAGCTTGCTGCTCCAGAAGTCGAAGTCCACACCGATGTTATACTGCTCTACCAGTTCCCATTTCAGATCGGGGTTGGCAGTACGGTTTACGGTAACGCCGTTCACGATGGTGTGATCGTCGTACATGTAATAACCGGAGGCAGTTGATAATGAGTAGCTAGCCTGTGTGATCTTGTTAGGCACTTCCTGGTTACCTGTTTGTCCCCAGCTGGCGCGCAGCTTCAGATCGCTGATGGCTGTGATATTCTTTATGAAATCTTCACGGGAGAGGGTCCAGCCCAATGCAAAAGAGGGGAAGTAACCGTACTTGTTGTTCTTACCGAAACGGGTAGAACCGTCTGCACGGAGAGAAGCGGTCAACAGGTATTTGTTGTCGTAGTTATAGTTTACGCGACCAAAGTAAGACTGCAGCTCGTTCTCCTGTGCGTAACCGCTCGGAGCGCTGGATGTTCCGGAATAGCCCGGGTTATATTCCGGCGCTACACCTGTACCCTGTGCGGCAATACCCTGTACACCGAAAGCAGTACCGGAGAAAGAGAATTTCTGGTAAGAGAAACCACCCAGCACTTCAAACTGATGTTTGTTGATGGCCTTGTTATAAGTGAGGTAATGATCCACCAGGGTAGTTAATGATGACAGGTTGTTCTGTACATAAGCACCCAGCGGCGTACGGTCTGTAATGTTGGGATAGATCGTAGAGTTACGCTCGGAAGTAGACTTGTCTACACCGTAGTTGAAACGGTAGGTCAGTCCGGGTAACAGCCTCAATGTGGCTTCGATATTACCTAATACACGGAAGGTATTGGTCTTATCGTCATAAATGCTCAACAGGTACGCAGGATTGTAGTGCGCATTCATGTTGAAGTTGGTATACTTGCCAGTTGAGTCATATACGGACCTGGTAGGATTGGCCATCAGGGCGTGGATGATCAGCTGACCGTCTGAACCTGCTGTGTTACCGTTGGGGATAGCCGTTTCCTGGATATCGCTGGCGGTCAGGTTCATTTTCACCACCAGGCGCCTGTTGTCGAAGAAAGACTCTTCGGCATTCAACCTGGCCGTAGTTCTTTTGAAGCTGCTCTTTTCTACGATACCATCCTGGTCGAGACGAGAAAGAGAAGCCAGATAGCTACCGGTATTGGTAGACTTGGCGAAAGACAGGTTATGGTTCTGTACAAAGCCGTTACGATAGATAACGTCCTGCCAATCGGTATTGCCACCGTGGTCATAGGCGGGATTCTTAATCGCCTTGCGGTATTCGTCGGCAGAAAGCACGTCCATCTTTTTGATAACCGAAGAGGTACCAACGTACATATCATAGGTAAGGGTAGGATCTCCTTTCTTGCCACGTTTGGTAGTGATCAGCACCACACCGTTAGAACCGCGGGCGCCGTAGATCGCTGCGGCGGAGGCGTCTTTCAGGATGGTGATGGTCTCGATATCGCTGGTGTTGAGGAAGTTCAGCGGGTTCTTGGGCTCAGAGCTACCGAGGCCGAAGTTAGGACCACCTGCACTCACGTTATCGTTGCTCAGGGGCACACCGTCCACTACGAACAGCGGCGTACTACCGCTACGGATAGAGCCTACACCACGGATGAAGACATCCACACCTGCGCCAGGCTCACCGCTGGACTGGGCAATACGTACACCGGATACCTTGCCTTGCAGCAGGTTATCTACGGAGATATTCACCCCCTGTTTTATGTTATCTGCTTTTAACTGGGTTAATGCACCGGTTACGTCGGCTTTAGTCTGGCTACCGTAACCTACTACTACTACCTCACCCAGCTGGCTGCTGCTTCCTGACAGTGTGATGTTCAGGGATGAGCCGTTAACAGTTACTTCCTGCTTGTCGTAACCGATGAAGGTAACCACCAGTTTTTCACCTTTAGCTGCCTCGATGGTGAACTCGCCACGCTCGTTGGTGGTTGCTACACGTTTGGAAGATAGCGACCTAACGGTGGCGCCGGGAATAGGGGTACCATCTGTACCTACAACAACTCCCTTGACAGGCCCCTGTTGGGCAGCCTGGTCATAAGTGCTATGGTATGGCGCCTTAGCCATGGAAAGGCTAACGGAGGAAAGCCATACAGCTACCGTAAAAAGTAAACGAATGTTCATAGGCAAACGCAATTTTTCTTTGTTTAAGATCTTTCTGTAAAAATGATGACGCGATAAATGTAAAAGGCCCTGGGACATTACTTTTCATGACTTTAGTCCCCATATAAATTTTGATAGAACGGGGTAGCTTTCGCTACCAACTCTTATGAAATCGGGCGCAATGATAAGACGTATTTTTGATTTTGGTTATTAATTTAAAGTTATGTTTCCCGGTCAAACGGTTCATGCTTCATCCAGCAATCTTCTGTGATAATTGATCTGTCCGAGATGATAATTCAGATGCATAGCCAGATGTGCCAGGAAATACCCGGTAGTGGTTTTCTGCTCAAATACGAGCTGCGGATATTCGTTTTCCATATCCTGGTCCGTTAGCTTGTCAAGCGCGGCATCTACTACGGCTGTCGTGTCGTCGATCATCTGCAGCAGCTTTTGCTGTGGTACATCTTTAGCGGAGAATTCAAGGGGCCTGTCCCTCACATACCCGGTTTTACCCAGTTCGGCGCCGATATAGGTATTCAGGCTACCGACGAGGTGCAGGCAAAGATTACCGCCGGAATTGGCGATGCTTTTTTCTATGTACCAAAGTTTTTGTTCGTTCCTGTAAGCGCTGATCTCGTTTTTCAGTTTGCCAAGGTCTCTGTGGAAGAGTTCTTTAAGTACTTGTTTTAGCATAAAGGTGGAAATCGGCAGCAAATATACGTTAAGTATTTATTCTGTGCCGAGACTTCTGACGGGATTGGCCAGCGCAGCCCTGAGCGCCTGGAAACAAATGGTTAACATCGTCATGATCATGGTAGCGGCTCCGGCGAGTAAGAATATATCCATCCCCAGCGGGATGCGGTAAGCAAAGCCTGCCAGCCAGCTTTGTGCCCCCCACCAGGCCAGCGGAAATGCCAGCAGCATGGCAAACAGTACCAGTTTTAAGAAATCGGCAGATAACATCATGACCACATTGCTGACGGTGGCTCCCAATACTTTGCGGATGCTTATTTCTTTTCGGCGGCGCTCTGCCGTAAAGGCTACGAGGCCGAACAGTCCCAGACAGGAAATGATCACCGCAAGGCCGGCGAAGTAACCGGAGAGCGAAGCCACCAGCCTTTCAGCCGTATACTGCGCCTGGTAGGCATTGTCCATAAATTTATAGTCAAACACATAACCGGGGTTAAAGCTGGTATAGTAATCCTTCATTCTCTGGAGCGTAGCCGCTTCCCGCCCTTTTTGTATCCTGGCCATCACCATCATTGTTTCCTGGGGTACCAGGCGGAAGATAAAGGGCCTTATTTCCTCATGGAGGGAATTGAAATGGAAGTTCTTTGTTACACCCAGGATCCGCCGTTCCGCTGTTCCTATGCTGATCAGCTTACCCACCGGATCGCTGAGGCCCATTACCTTTACGGCGGCTTCGTTTAATATAACACCTGCAGTATCGGTGCTGCACAAGCGGGAAAAAGACCGGCCCGCAGCCATCTGTATTCCCAGGGTTTCAATAAGGTCGTAATTGACGGGCATGTGATAAAAGCGAATGCTGTTATCCTGGTTCTTTCCCTCCCATTGTACCCTTGAAATAGGCGTAGTAGCGGACATGACGATGTTGGACTGAATACTGGACGCATTGACAACGCCAGGAATATTCTTTAAGGCAGCGAGGAAAGCATCCGGTTTTTCAGCCACTCGTCCTTCCATTTCAAAATAGGCCACATTATCCTTATCATAGCCCAGGTTTTTAGTTTGCAGATACTTCAGCTGGCTATGTACTACCAATACGCTTACTATAAATACTACAGATACGGCAAACTGGAATACTACCAGTCCTTTCCGTGCCCACAACTCCCCTCCTGTGCTAAGTATTTTCCCTTTCAATGTAATAGCAGGGCGAAATCGGCTCAGGTACAATGCAGGATAGCTGCCTGCCAGCAAACCGGCAAACAATGTGATGCCCAGCATGGCGGCGATCAATTCGATACTGATACCAGCCGCCAGCTGCTTATTGGTAATATCACTAAAGCAGGGCAATAACAAGGCAACGATCAGTAAGGCCAGTAAGAGTGACAACATGCTCATGAACAGGGATTCTCCCAGGAACTGCACAACAAGTGTATATCGACCCGCTCCCAGCGCCTTCTTCACTCCAACTTCTTTTATTCTGCCGGCCGCTTTCGCGGTAGAAAGGTTCATGAAATTAATACAGGCGATCACCAGGATGAAAAGCGCAATGATAGAAAAGAGCTTTACATATTGAATGCGCCCGCCAACCTGTACGCCGTTCTCATATTTACCATAGAGGTAGCCGTCTGCATATTTACGAAGGAACATAGCAGAAACGGAATCACTGAAATTGGTTTTGATGAGATCAGGCAATTGACCGCTCAGCTTCTTAACATCTGTTCCCTCTTTTAATACCATATACGTTAAAAAGGGTCCCATACTGCCGCTCATACTATTGGTAGCTGGCACCAGCTCTTTCCAGGCCTCCAGCGATAATAAAAAATCGAAATGCTGGGTGGAATTAGATGGCATATCATCAAAGACACCGGTGATCATACTCTGCTTTGTAAAGGACAGCCATTTCCATTCGAGCATTTTGCCGACGGCATTATCGCTGGTATTGAATAATTGCCTGGCGAGATGTTTTGATATAACAACCGCATTCTTATCGGCCAGCACCTGGTCTTTATTGCCCTGTAACAGCTGATAGGAGAAGACATTGAAGAAGTCCCTCCCTGCAAAATTCCCGGCCGCGCTAACCGTATGTTGTTGGTAAGAGATATTGAACTGCTGAAACCAGTTGGCAGGGGTGGTAGTAACTGCAAATTCCACAGCGGGAAGATCCTTCTTCAGCACTTCGCTCATAAGACCGGCGCTGCCTTCCCTGGTGGCCAGCTGGTCTCCTACCCTTTCATTGAACATCACCTGGTAGAGGCGTTTGTTATACTTGTGGAAGCTGTTTACGTGCAATTCATCATTGATCCATAAACAGATCAATAACACGCAGGCCAGCCCTGTTGAGAGGCCGGCCAGGTTGAGTAAGGTAAATTGGCGATCTTTCAGCAGATTACGCCAGGTTAACTTCAAATAGTTTTTAAGCATAACGTTAACGGCTATTGAAACAACAGACTATTCTGAGCGCAAACTTTTCACAGGATCCATCACCGCAGCCCGGATGGCCTGCGTACTCACAGTAGCCAGGGCGATGACAACGGCAAAAACGCCTGCTATAACAAAGATCCACGCGCTGATGCTTACCTGGTAAGCGAATGCTCCCAGCCAGCGGTTCATAAGATACCAGGCTAAAGGACTGGCAATGAGCAGGGCAATGATCACCAGTCTTACAAAATCTTTGGACAGCATGGCAGTGATATTCATGATGGATGCGCCCAGCACTTTGCGGATACCGATCTCGCGGGTACGTTGCTGTGCAGCAAAAGCGGCGAGGCCAAAGAGACCAAGACAGGAGATGAATATGGAGATCCCTGTAAACCAGCTCACGATACCGGCCGTACGGGATTCTGCGTGATAGTTGCGCTGGAAGTCCTCATCGAGGAAAGTATATTCGAAGGGCT
>Ga0102590_1002449_pt1 | contig 21970 bp, 21 predicted proteins | sample AraplaMF_Col_mMF_FD_76859 | JGI IMG/M metagenome (GOLD analysis project Ga0102590, IMG submission 76859) | Arabidopsis root microbial communities from the University of North Carolina, USA - plate scrape MF_Col_mMF | ecosystem: Host-associated > Plants > Roots > Endosphere | place: USA...
AGGCGGCCGACCTCGTCTCCAACGACAGCGCCACGGGCGTGGCCCAGCTGGTCGCCGCCGGCCATCCGAAGCGCGTGCGGTCGCTGCTGCTGACCAACGGCGACGTCGACACCAACAGCCCGCCCCCTCCGTTCATGGGCGCGATCGAGGCGGCGCGGAACGACCAGTTGGTCGGCTGGTTCGACAAGCAGCTGGCCGACAACGCCTTCGTCCGGTCGCACGACGGCATCGGACGCGGCTATTCTCATCCCGACCAGGTGCTGACCCCCGCCGTCGTCGACACCTACCTGCGGCCGCTGACGGGGCCGGACAAGCGCCGCCGCCAGGGCCAGGGCTACGCCATCGCCATGCTGCCCAATCCCCTGCCCGCCGCCGCGCCCGCCCTGCGCCGCTTCGACAAGCCGGTGCGGATGGTCTGGGCCCGGAACAACGAGCTGTTCGGCGACGAATGGGCGGCCTGGCTGGATCGGACCTTCCCGAAGTCGCGCGGCGTGCGCTTCGTCGAGGACGCCAACCTGTTCTTCCCCGAGGAGCGCCCGGACCTGATCGCCGAGGAGGCCCGCAAGCTCTGGGGCGTGTGACCGCCCCCATCGACGGCCTCCCGCATTTCCGGGACGTGGCGTAAGAAGGATCCATGATCCTGACCGCCATCCTCGGCCTCGCGCCGATCATCATCGTCCTGCTGGCCATCTCGGCGCTGTTCTCGGCCGCCGAGACCTCGCTGACCGCCGCCTCGCGGGCCCGCATGCACCAGCTGGAGCGCGAGGGCGACCGGCCGGCCAAGCGGGTCAACACCCTGCTGGCCGACCAGGAGACGATGATCGGGGCGGTGCTGCTGGGCAACAACCTGATCAACATCCTGGCCTCGGCCCTGACCACCCAGGTGCTGACGGCCGCCATCCCCGGTCCGTGGGGCGTGGCGGCGGCGACCGGGGCGATGACCGTGCTGGTCCTGGTGTTCGCCGAGGTGCTGCCCAAGACCCTGGCGATCCTGAAGTCCGACGACGTGGCCCGCTTCCTGTCGGCCCCCACCCTGCTGGTGGTCCGCCTGTTCGGCCCGATCATCTACGCCATCCAGTGGATCGTGCGGCGCACCCTGAGGCTGTTCGGCGTCAAGCTGGACATGGCGGTCGACGTGCTGGCCGCCCACGAGGAGATCCGCGGCGCGGTCGAGTACCACCACTCCGAAGGCGGCGTGGAGAGCGGCGACCGGCGGATGCTGGGCGGGGTGCTGGACCTGTCGGACATGGACGTCTCTGAGATCATGGTCCACCGCAAGTCGATCACCCTGATCGACGCCGACCTGCCGATCCGCGAGCTGGTGGCCGAGGCCCTGGAGGCCCAGCACACCCGCATCCCGCTGTATCGCGAGAACCCGGACAACATCGTCGGCGTGCTGCACGCCCGCGACCTGCTGCGGGCCCTGGCCGCGGCCAACGGGGCGATCGACGACATCGACGTGGCGGCCATCCAGCGCGAGCCGTGGTTCATCCCCGACACCACCAACCTGAAGGACCAGCTGAACGCCTTCCTCAAGCGGCGCAGCCACTTCGCCCTGGTGGTCGACGAATACGGCGCCCTGCAGGGCCTGGTGACCCTGGAGGACATCCTCGAGGAGATCGTCGGCGAGATCGAGGACGAGCACGACACCAAGGTCGAGGGCCTGCGGCCCCAGCCCGACGGCTCGGTCCATGTCGACGGCCACGTCACCGTGCGCGACCTGAACCGGGCCATGGACTGGCGCCTGCCGGAAGGCGATGCGGTGACCATCGCCGGCCTTGTGATCCACGAGGCCCAGACCATTCCCGAGCCGGGGCAGATCTTCATCTTCCATCACCACCGTTTCCAGGTGCTGCGCCGTCAGCGCAACCAGGTCACCGGCCTGCGGATCAGCGGCCGCCTGGACGAGGGGGCGCGCTAGGCCCCGCGCCCCAGGGACTGCGTCGGGGACCCGACGCAACCGCTTGATTTTCTCGGATTTCACAACGAAGACGCTTCCAAGCCTCAACCGCAGGGCGCAGGATGACGTGGGCTTGGAACCATCACCATAACGGCGCGTTTGTGAGCACGCCCGCGGATGGCGGCAGGGGGGATCAAGGGCTTGGTCAGGGCGATGAGCCGCGCCGAAGGGGACGAGGTCGAGGACCTTCTGGCGCGCCTGGGCGCCGCCGAGGAGGCCCTGGCCGAGGAGGTGCGCCGCTCGCGGGCCCTCAACCGCATCGCCGAGGCCATCGGGGCCGGCCATGACGCCGAGACCCTGGTCCAGACGGTGGTCGACGGCGGCGTCGAGCTGACGGGCGCCCAGTTCGGGGCGTTCTTCTACAACATCGTCGCCCCGGACGGCGAAAGCTACACCCTCTACAGCCTGTCGGGCGCACCGCGCTCGGCGTTCGAAGGCTTCCCGATGCCGCGCAACACCGCTGTCTTCGCCCCCACCTTCAAGGGCGAGGGCGTGGTGCGGTCGGACGACATCACCCAGGATCCCCGCTACGGCCGCAACGCCCCGCGCAGGGGCATGCCCGAGGGCCACCTGCCGGTGCGCAGCTATCTGGCTGTGCCGGTGATCACCCGCGAGGGCGCCGTGCTGGGCGGTCTGTTCTTCGGCCATCCCCAGGTCGGCCGCTTCGGCGCGCGGGCCGAGAGCCTGATGGTCGGCCTGGCCGCCCAGGCGGCGGTGGCCATCGAGTCGGTGCGCGCCCGCGAGGCCGCCCACGCCGAGCTGGCCCAGCGCCGCGACGCCGAGGAGCGCCTGAAGTTCGCCCTGGATTCCGGCCGCCTGGGCTCGTGGGAGCTGGATGTCGAGACCCGTGCCTACCTGGCCTCGGACATCTGCAAGGCCAATTACGGCCGCCGCCCCGACGAGGGCTTCACCTTCGCCGACCTGGTCGCCTCGGTGCATCCGGGCGATCGCGACCGGATGACCGCCGCCATCGAGGACGCCATCCGGCACGGCGCCGAATACGACATCGAGTACCGGGTGCGCGCGCCGGTCGGCGAGACCCGCTGGGTGCACGCCCGCGGCCGCGCCGCCCAGACCGCCGACCACGGCGGCGCCCGGCGCATGGCCGGCGTGTCGCTGGACGTCACCGAGCGCAAGCGCGCCGAGGAGCGCCAGAAGCTGCTGGTCAACGAGCTGAACCACCGGGTGAAGAACACCCTGGTCTCGGTGCAGTCGATCGCCAGCCAGACCCTGCGCACCACCGAGACGCCCGAGGCCTTCCGCGACGCCTTCGAGGGCCGGATCATGGCCCTGTCGCACACCCACGACCTCCTGACCCAGCAGAACTGGGAAGGCGCCAGCCTGCGCGAGATCTTCGATTTCGAGCTCGAGGCCTTCGCGGCCCGCGACCGCATCGGCTTCGACTACGACCGTGACCTGCAGCTGAGCCCCAAGGCCACGGTGGCCCTGGGCATGGCCGTGCACGAACTGGCGACCAACGCCCTGAAATACGGGGCCCTGTCGGTTCCCGGGGGCGAGGTGCGGGTGGTCTGGGCGGTGGAGTCGGGCGAAACCGACGAAAGCCCGGCCCTGCGCCTGACCTGGACCGAGCGGGGCGGCCCGCCGGTGGTCGCGCCGACGCGCCAAGGCTTCGGCGCGCGACTTCTCGAAAAGGGCCTGGCGGGCGAACTGTCCGCACAGGTCAGCCTAGCCTATGATAGCCTCGGCCTAGCCTGCACCATGAGGTTGCCGATCCGTGCTTTGGAGCCCTGAACAATGAAGACCCTCGCCGCCCTCAAGGTCCTGGTGGTCGAAGACGAAGCCTTGGTCTCCATGTTGGTGGAGGACATGCTCAGCGACCTGGGTTGCGTCGTGGTCGGTCCGGCCGCCGAGCTGGAAGAGGCCCTGCGCCTGGCCGGCTCCGCCGACATCGACGCGGCCCTGCTGGACGTCAATCTGGGCGGACGCCCGATCTTCCCGGTCGCCGACGCCCTGAAGGAACGCGGCGTGCCGTTCGCCTTCGCCAGCGGCTACGGCGAGGCTGGCCTGTCGGAAGGCCACAAGGGCGCGACCGTGCTGCAGAAGCCGTTCCGCGAAGCCGACCTGCGCAAGGTGCTGGAGAGCCTGGCCGCCCAGGTGGCCTGACGGCCGCGCCGACGCGCGCCGATCCGGCAAAGAAAAAGAGCGGCGGGAAGCTCCCGCCGCTCTTTCCTTTTGTCTCGCGTCCGGGTTCCCGCCGACGCCGCCGGCCCCGAAAGGGTCGGCGGCGGGGCTGGCGGAACTACCAGCGCTTGTTGATCTCGAACACGAACCGGCGACCGCGCAGGTCGTAGGCGTTCAGCGCCGAGACGCCGATCCGGAACTGGCCGGCCGACTGGGCCGGGGGCAGTTCGTCGAAGACGTTCAGCACGCCCAGTTGGACCGACAGGTTGTCGAACTTCTTGCGCACGGTCAGCGAGTGGTACGCCGTGAACTCGGTGTACTGCTTGGAGTACAGGTTCTTGTTGTACCGGGTGCTCGAGTGGATATCGCCACCATCGATCAGCTCGGTGTCCGAGGCCTTGCCGTACATGTCGACCGCCCAGTTGACCGTCCAGTCGTTGTGGTCGAACCGGGTGTTAATCACGCCGGTGAAGTCCGGCTCGGTGGTTTCGCCGTTGTGGTCGTCCGGCTCGCCGCCTTCCAGCAGGTTGGTGACGTCCTCGAACTGCCAGGTGAACTGACCGTCGATGGTCAGCTTGCCGGCGGTGAACTCGTGCTGGTAGCGCGAGTTGAAGTCCAGGCCGCGGTTCTTCTGGCTGGCGACGTTCAGGTAGTTGTCGTTGATGATCGTGACGTCGTGGCTGACCGGGTCACGGTTGAACAGCGAGCAGAAGTCGTTCGGGTAGTTGTTGCCGCCGTAGCAGGCGTTGAGGATGTTGCCGGCCCCGAAGTTGGCGACTTCGTTGTTCACCTCGATGTCGAAGTAGTCCAGCGCCAGGCTCAGGTCCATGAAGCTGGGGGTCCAGATCACGCCGAAGGTCGCGGCCTTGGAGGTTTCGGCCTTCAGGCGGCCCACGCCGCCGCCGGTGCTGACCAGCGGGGTCGAGGATTCCACGTAGTCGTCGGGGATGCCGGCGGCCGCGCAGTTCTGTTGCAGGCGGGTGTTGGTCGATTCACCCCAGCGACGGCAGGGGTCGACGCCGTTGAAGAACGAGGTCTGGTCAGCCAGGTACAGTTCGTACAGCGCCGGGGCGCGGAACGAGGTGCCGTACGACGAGCGGATGCGGAAGGCCGACGACAGCTGCCAGTTCAGGCCGACCTTGTAGGTCTCGTCCGAACCGTAGCTCTTGTAGTCGGTGTAGCGGCCCGACAGGCTCAGATCCAGCTTCTCGATCGCCGGCAGGTCCTTGAAGATCGGGATGGCCAGTTCGCCGTAGATTTCCTTCACGTCGTCGCTGCCGGCCGTGCGGCCCGCGGTGCTGTAGCCCCAGTAGTTGGCGTTCTGGGCATTGAAGCCGGGGGTGTCGTCCAGCTTGTCCTTGCGGTAGGTGGCGCCGAACGCCGCGCCGACCGGGCCGGCCGGCAGGGTGAACAGGTCACCGCTGATCGAGCCTTCGAACGAGTACTGGGTGTACTTGGTCGTGCCGGTTTCCTGACCGATCAGGAAGGCCTTCTGGGCCGGGGTGAGGTTGCCGGCCAGCACGTTCGGATTGAAGTAGTCGATGTTCATGCACGAGCCGCCGGAGATCGTGATCTCGGACGGGTCGCAGCCCAGGCCGCTGCCGCCGGTGGTGGCGTAGACGCGGTCGGCGTAGATGAAGTCGCTGGTGTATTTGGCGTCGGACTTGCCGTACTGGCCGTAGACGTCCCAGTCCCAGTTGTTCAGGAAGCCGGCGCCGTTGATCGTGCCGCGCAGGCCGCCGACGACACGACCGTAGTCGATCGTCTCGCGCTGGAAGTGCGGCAGCAGGATCAGCGGGATCGCGTCGCCCGACGCGCCGCCGGCCTGCAGGCCCGCGGCGACCGAGTTGTTGGGGTTGTCGCCCGACACGGTCTCGAACAGGTACATGATGCTGGTGCCCGACGACTTGCGGCGGTTCAGCAGCACTTCGGTGTAGGCCTCGACGTTCGGCGTGATGTCATAGCTGCCGGTCAGGTAGATCGTGCCGCGCTTGACGGGCGAGATCGCGTCCGAGTTCTGGTAGGCCGCGTTGTCGTAGTTGGCGTACGGATAGGTGGCCGGCTGGCCGGCGCGGGCGGCGCGCACCCAGTCGGGCAGGAAGCCGCGCGTGGTCAGGCCCGCCGCCGGATAGCCGCCGGGAGGGGCCTTGGACAGGGTCGGGTCGTACTGGAAGATGCCGCCGTAGACGTCGGCCGCCTGCCAGGCGTTGTTGACCGCGTTGTAGCACTTGTAGTGGCCGGTCGCCGGATCGATGAAGTCGACGCGCTCGCCGGTCACGGCGTCGAAGCGGTAGTCTTCGGCGCAGGAGGTGTATTTGCGGTCCTTGACCTTCAGCGCCTTCTGCTCGTTGTAGTCGGCGGTCAGGTTGATGTAGCCCTTGTCGAACACCTTCCCGGCGGTGCCCGAGATCCGATAGGTCTCGCCTTCGCCGCGGGCCGGGACCGAGCCGTAGACGTTCAGCTCGACGCCGTCGAAGTCCTTCTTGGTCATGATGTTGACGACGCCGGCCACGGCGTCGGAGCCGTAGATCGACGAGGCGCCGTCCTTCAGGATTTCGGTGCGGTCGATGATCGACGACGGCAGGACGTTCAGGTCGACCGGGCCGACGGTGCCGCCCTGGCCGGCCGGCGCCAGGCGGCGGCCGTTCAGCAGGACCAGGGTGCGGTTGGCGCCCAGGCCGCGCAGCGAGATGCTGCTGATGTTCTCACCGCCGGTGATCACATAGCCGGTCAGCAGGTTGTTCGACTGGAACGAACCGCTGGCGGCCGACGACTTCTGCAGGATGTCCCCGGTGTCGGCCAGGCCTTGCAGGGTGGATTGCTCCGAAGTGATCACCTGGATCGGCGAAGCGCTGGTGTATTCGTTCCGCTTGATGCGCGAACCGGTGACGACCAGGGCTTCGACTTCGCTGTCCGAGGAGGCGGTCGACGAGCTCGACGTCTGGGCGAAGGCTGTCGGCGCGGCCGACAGAGCGATGACACCCGCCAAGATTGAACTTGTGAGCAGTGACTTGCGATCAAGCATATGGACCCCTCAATTTTTAGCATGTCGGGGACACGACAAAAAAATTGCGTCACCCCCGATTGCGGAGAACGCTATTCACCTTCACTGCGTCGCTCAACGATAAGAAGCGCGTGAGCAAACTTCGGCCGAACAGCGTTACAATCTGGTCACAGTGCCGCCACGAATGCGACACGGCGCCGCATTGTGCGGCGTTCCACCGGCAAACGGTGGGTTGGAGACCGATGCAATCTGGATAGATTACCCTAGGCGGGGGTGTTTCGTCGGTCGCCGCGCGTGTCGGGGAAGGGACCGACGCGAAGTAAGACCACGCTTACAAAACGGAATCTTTTTCCAATCCGAGGACTTTGGGCAGCAACATGCGTTCATACAATTTAGGATTGCTCGTCGGCGCCGCATTCTGTCTGGCGACGGCGCCCTTGGCGGTTCAGGCCCAGGCGCCGGCCGCGCCGCCGGTCGCCAAGGACTTCGCCCGCTACGCCCAGATCGACAACGTCAGCATCTCGCCGGACGGCCAGCACATCGCCGGCCTGGTCTCGCAGGACGGCGAGAACAAGGTCATCGCCATCTGGGAGACCGCCAATCCCGACAAGGCCCCGACCATCCTGGGTTCGGCCAAGATGCAGCTGATGGGGATGAACTTCGTCAAGAACGACCGCCTGGCGGTCCTGGCCCAGCAGACCTGGACCTACGGCGCGACCAAGACCCACCTGCAGAAGCTCTACATCACCGACCTGAAGGGCTCGGACTGGAAGCCGGCCCTGCCCGAGAACCGGGGCAAGACCGAGGACGAGCAGTTCGCCCAGGCCGTCAGCAACCCCTCGATCCTGAGCCGGATGCCCAACGATCCGCGCCACATCCTGGTGCTGAACACCAACTTCACCGGCTCGGGCGACGTCTACAAGGTCGACCTGTACGACGGCTCGGCCGACCGGGTGACCCGGGGCTCCGACCACTTCGGCGGCCTGCAGGCCGACCACAAGGGCGAGCTGCGCGCCCGCCAGAAGGTCGATTTCGACGCCGGCAAGGTCTATATCGGCCAGCAGATCCGCGATCCGAAGACCGGCGAATGGGTGGAGCACTGGCGCTCCTACGCCAAGGACCGCAACCTGATGACCGTGGTCGGCTTCAGCGACGACCCCAACATCATCTATGTCAACGTCCGCCAGGGCGACGCCGACAAGACCGGTATCTACGAGTACGACATCGCGCAGAAGAAGATCACGGAGCCGGCCTTCGAGATCAAACTGTTCGACGCGGGCGGTCCGATCCTCGACGACGACGGCAAGCTGCTGGGCTTCGACTACGAGGCCGAGACCGCTCGCAACTACTGGGTCGACCCCACCCTGGCGGGCGTCGCCAAGAACCTGCCGTCCGCTCTCGGGGTCAAGACCGTCAGCCTGGCCTGGACCGATCCGGGCGGCGCGCCCACCGCCAAGTTCAGCTATCCCGACGGCGCGGGCGCCGAGATCGCCGACTGGTCCAAGGACAAGAAGTACGTCCTGATCCGCAAGTCGGGTCCGAACCTGCCGCCGGAATACTACCTGCTGACCGACGGGACCAAGCTGACCCTGCTGGGCAAGTCGCGCCCGCAGCTGGCCGCCGCCAAGCTGGGCGAGTCTCGGCTGGTGGAATACAAGGCCCGCGACGGCCTGATGATCCCGGCCTTCCTGCACACCCCGCCCAAGGACGTCTACGGCGAGGGCCCCTACCCCGCCATCGTCCTGCCGCACGGCGGCCCCTCGGCCCGCGACCATCTGGACTGGGACGTCTCGGGCTGGACCAAGTACTTCACCGCCCGGGGCTATGTGGTGATCCAGCCCCAGTTCCGCGGGTCGGAAGGCTGGGGCTCCAAGCTGGCCCGGGCCGGCGACGCCCAGTGGGGCAAGACCATGCAGGACGACAACGACGACGCGGCCAAGTACCTGATCGACCAGAAGCTGGCCGCGCCCGACCGCATCGCCCTGTTCGGCTACTCCTACGGCGGCTACGCGGCCTACGCCGCCGCCATCCGTCCCAACGGCCTCTACCAGTGCTCGGTGGCCGGGGCGGGCGTGGCCGAGATCAAGCGCTTCCAGGGCGAGACCTTCAACGACCGCTTCCTGCGGGAATACCAGCGCCCGACCATCGACGGCATGGACCCGATGCCCAACGCCAAGAACGTCTCGATCCCGATCTTCATCTATCACGGCGATCGCGACCAGACGGTCGAGGTCGAGGAATCCCGCCGCTTCGTCGGCGCGCTGAAAGCGGCCGGCAAGACCTACAAGTACCTCGAGATCAAGGACATGGGTCACCAGTACAACTTCATGACCCCGGCCATGCTGGAGACCCAGCTGACCGAGATCGAGAACTACCTGAAGACCGACTGCGGCCCCGGCGGCCTCTGACCGGTTTCCGGAACCTCGGGAAGGGCGGCCCGCGGGCCGCCCTTTTTCGTTGCCGCTAGTCCAGATTCCTCAATCCAGGTCCCTGGGGCCGAACGAGTCGGGCAGCAGGCTCCAGAACGGCGTGCGGCGCGTGGCCTTGCCGCCCTGGACCGAGACGATCTCGCAGGTGTCCGCGGCGAATTCGGCGATGCGCTGGCGGCAGGCGCCGCAGGGCTGGACCACGGCGTCGGAGCCGGCGGCGATCAGCACCTTGGCGATCTTGCGCCCGCCCGCCGTGACCATCGCCCCGATCGCCGTCTGCTCGGCGCAGGTGCCCGACGGATAGGCGGCATTCTCGACATTGACCCCCAGGTGGGCGCGGCCGTCGGCGTCGATCACCGCGGCGGCGACCGTGAAGTTCGAATAGCGGGCGTAGGACCGCGCCAGCAGGGCCGGCAGGGCGGCGGCCAGGGCGGCCTCGCTGTCCTCGTCCAGGAAGATGGGGATCGGGGTGGTGGTGTCGGTTGCGCTCATGCCGGCCTCGTCGCCGGCGGAAACCGCGTCTTTGCGGGATCGCGCCGGGCGCAGAGGCAATCAGTCGCGGGCCGCCCTGGCAAGCCCGTTTTCACGCCAAACGGTCAAGCTTCGCCCGGCGCCTTGGCGACGATCGACAGGGCGTGCACGGGCCCCGCCATCTCCTCGGCCAGGGCCTGGAAGATCAGGCGCTGGCGCTGCACGCGGGCCTTGCCCGCAAAGGCCTCGGCCTCGATCAGCAGGTTGAAGTGGCTCTCCCCGCCCTCGCGATGTCCGGCATGGCCCTGATGGCGGTGGCTGTCGTCGACGACCTCCAGCCTCGTCGGCGAAAACGCGCGGTTCAGTTTGGCGGCGATGGTGTCTGCGACGGCGCCCATGGCGGCTTCCTTGCTTGTCAATCCTTGAACGCAAATAGCTGCGGCTTACTCTAAGCGCCATGAGCGCCGACTTCGAATATCGCCCCAAGTTTTTCGACATCCGTGTCCGCCCCCCGAAATCGCCGGAGGAAGCGGCGCGGGAGAACGACGTCTACGCCCTGAAACCGGGCGAAGTGCGCTGCGATCACCCCGAATGCCGCTCGGCCGCCACGGCCAAGGCGCCCAAGTCGCGCGACCTGCCGGGGGTCTACTACAATTTCTGCCAGCGCCACGCGGCCGAGTACAACAAGAACTGGAACTTCTACGCCGGCATGAGCGAGGGCCAGATCCGCGCCCAGCAGGAGCAGGAGAAGATGACCGGCGGCCGGCCGACCTGGTCGATGAAGGCCGACTCCCGCTCGCGCGAGGCCGCCGCCGCCGCCGCCCGCGACGCCCGCCACCTGAACGACCCGTTCGGCCTGTTCCGCGCCGAGAAGCGCAGGGCCGAATCGGCCGCCGCCGCCGCTGGCCGCAGCCTGGGCAAGCTGGAACGCCAGGCCCTGGCCGACCTCGACCTGGAGGCCGGGGCCGACGGGGCGGCGATCCGCGCCCGCTACAAGGACCTGCTCAAGCGCTGCCACCCCGACATGAACGGCGGCGACCGCAGCGCCGAGCACAAGCTCCAGCGGGTGATCAAGGCCTACAAGACCCTGCAGAAGTCCGGGCTGGCGAAGTAGGACGGGCCTTGGTCCGCCGCCCACGCCGCACATGACCAAGGATTAACTGGCCGGAGGATCTCCGGTTTGGTCCTTTGACGCGGTCCGCATGGGGGATTGGCGTCATGACGCGGAGAACGATCGGCGTGCTGGCGCTGTTGGCGGCCCTTGCGCTCGGGACCTCGGCCCAGGCCGCGCCGGATGCGTCGGCGCGCGCCGACGCCTTGGTCCGGCGAGCGATGAGCGAGCGACGCATTCCCGGCCTGCAGATCGCGGTCGTTCAAGACGACCGGATCGTCATGTCGCGGGCCTATGGCGTGGCCGACATCGCGGCTGGAATTCCGGTGACGCCCCAGACCGTCTTTCCGCTGAACTCCATAACCAAGGCCTTCACGGGCGTGGCCGCTTTGCGCGAGGTCGAGGCTGGGCGGCTGGACCTGTCAGCGCCGATCGGCCGCTATGTCGATGACCTGCCACAGACCTGGCGCGGCGTCACCGTCGAGCGCCTGCTGAGCCACACCTCCGGCCTGCCCAATTTCGTCGACAACAACGGCGGCGGGGCGATCGACGAGGCCGCCGCCTGGAAGGAAACCCTGGCCAAGCCCGTTCGCTTTCCGCCCGGCCAGCGGTTCGACTACAGCCAGACCAACTACGCCCTGGTCCAGATGGCCATCAACGGCCTGCGCGGGCGGGCCGCCGACGCCACCCTGGCCGGGGAGCAGATCGCCTTGGCGGGCATGACTCGCACGGGCTATGGCGACAGCCGGGACGCCGGCCCCGAGCGCGCCGTCTCCTATGGTTATCGCGGGGCGACGCCCGACCAGCCGGCTGTCCGCCAGGAGATCTTCACGCCCCTGCATCGGGCGGCCTCCGGCATGAACAGCACCGCTGACGACGTGGCGCTGTGGGCGATCGCGCTTCGGCAGGGCCGCCTTGTCGGCCCCTCCGCCCTGAAGACCCTGTGGACGCCGGTCGCTTATGCCGACGGCAAGCCGGGCCAGTGGGGCATGGGCTGGTTGGTCCAGGATCGCCCGCAACACCGCGTCGTCGGCATGACGGGCGGCAGCCGCTCGGCGGTCTACCTCTATCCCGACGACCGGGTGGCGGTGGTGATCCTGACCAACCTGGCCGGCGCCACGCCCGAAGACCTGATCGACGAAATCGCCCAGGGCTTCATTCCCGGCATGACGTTGACCGGCGTTTCGGCCCTGCGCACGGCCCTGGCCGACCAGGAAGACCGCGATCCTCAGATCGCGGTGACGCGGTTCGTCGCGGCCACGCCCGGCTTCACCGCGCCGGAGCATGAACTCAACGACTGGGGCTACCGCCTGCTGGCCTTCGGCAAGCCTCGCACGGCGCTAGCCGTGCTGAAGCTGACGGCCGACCTTCATCCCGCCAGCGGCAATGCGTTCGATAGCCTGGCCGACGCCTACGAAGCCAACGGCGACAAGGCCGCGGCGATCGCCAATTACCGGCGTTCCCTGGCGTTGGATCCGACCAATCGCAACGCCGCCCAACGACTGGAAAAGTTGAGCGCGCCTTAAGGGCGGTCGGCTTTCGCCCCGCCTCTCCGGCCCCATCGCTCCCACGCCCAGGCCGCCACCCAGCAGGCCATGGCCCAGGCCGCGCCCAGGCTCCAGCCGGCCAGGACGTCGCTGGTCCAGTGGACGCCCAGATAGATCCGCGACGCCCCGACCAGCAGGCTCAGCAGCACGGCCGCGCCCAGGGCCAGGGCCTTGACCCGCCGGCGCGGCGCGAACCGGGCCGCCAGGGCGCCCAGGGTCAGGAACACCACGGCCGACAGCATGGCGTGGCCGGACGGAAAGCTGGGATTGGCCGCCTCGACCGCGCGGTAGGCCAGATCCGGCCGCTCGCGCCCGAACAGCTGCTTCAGGCCCTGGCTGATCGCCACCCCGCCGCCGGCCCCGACCAGCACCACCAGGGCCTCGCTCCAGCGCCGCAGGCTGAGCATCAGGGCCAGGACGAGGACCACCAGCAGGCCCAGCACCGTGATCGAGCCCAGGGCCGTGACATCGGCCGCCGCCACGTGCAGCCATGTCGGCCCGACCAGGCCGTTCGGGTCGCCCGGCAGCCGCAGGGCCTTGAGGATCGCCAGGTCGAAGGCCGCCGTGTCGCCCTCGGCCACCTCGTCGGACACCCCCAGGAACGCCAGGGCGCCGCCCGCCAGCACCAGCAGGGCCGCCACGGCGCCCAGCTCGTTTCGCGCCGCAGTCAGCAGTCTCGGCAGATCGCGGTGAAGTTGAAGGGAGGAAAAGCGCGTCATGGCAAGTGAACGCGCCAAAGTCGGTTTCGCACCGCGCCAGTATTCCTACGGCCCGACCAAATGTTTCACCCCCGAAATGTGATGAACCATTCCTGACCAGCGCCGTTCATGTCCGGTCCAAACCCCATTCGCTAGTGTCGGACTATCGAAGAGGTTCGGCGGTGTCGGACCGCCACCAACAGAAAAGGACCTCGTTATGAAGCGTCTGATCATCACCACCCTGGCCGCGACCCTGCTGGCCGGCACGGCCCTGTCGGGCACGGCCATGGCCGCCGGACAGCGCTATGACGACCACGACCGCGGCCGCTACGACCAGCGCCGCGACGATCGCCACGACCGCCGCGACTACGGCCACAGCCGCCGGGAAGCCGCCCACGAGCGCCGCGACTATCGTCGCTGGGAACGCGGCCAGCGCCTGGACGCCCGCTATCGCGACAACCGCTACTATGTCAGCGACTGGCGCCGTCACGGCCTGCGCGCCCCGCCCCGCGGCTACCGCTGGCAGCGCGTGGACGACAACTACATCCTGGCCGCCGTGGCCACCGGCCTGATCGCCTCGGTGATCATCGCCAACCACTAGGTCCTTCCCTCTCCCCCGGAGGACCTCACCGCGCGCCCCGGACGGCCCAGCCGCCCGGGGCGTCGTGTTTTTTCCCTTCAGGACTGGCCTTCGCCCTTCCCCTCCCCCACGTCAAAGCGGTAAGCGGGAAGCATCATGCCCGACCTGACCGACAGCCACGCCGCCGATCCCCTGATCACCCTGGCCCCCGACAAGTGGGTGACGCTCCGCGACGCGTTCGGCGTCGACAGCGACATGAAGGTCCCTGCCTTCAGCCATCGCGACGCCCACGTGCCCGAGATCGACGGCGCCTATCGCTTCGACCCGCAGACGACCAAGGCCATCTGCGCCGGCTTCGCCAACGACCGGCGGGTGATGGTCCAGGGCTATCACGGCACCGGCAAGTCGACCCACATCGAGCAGATCGCCGCCCGGCTGAACTGGCCGCTGGTGCGCGTCAACCTCGACAGCCACGTCTCGCGCATCGACCTGGTCGGCAAGGACGCCATCGTCCTGAAGGACGGCAAGCAGGTCACCGAGTTCCGCGAAGGCATCCTGCCCTGGGCCCTGCAGCGCCCGATCGCCCTGGTGTTCGACGAATACGACGCCGGCCGGCCGGACGTGATGTTCGTCATCCAGCGCGTGCTGGAGGCCGGCGGCAAGCTGACCCTGCTGGACCAGAACCGGGTGATCCGCGCCAACCCCTATTTCCGGCTGTTCTCGACGACCAACACCATCGGTCTGGGCGACACGACGGGGCTCTATCACGGCACCCAGCAGATCAACCAGGGCCAGATGGACCGCTGGAGCATCGTCACGACGCTGAACTACCTCGACCACGACGTCGAGGCCGGCATCGTCCTGGCCAAGAACCCGACCTACGACACCCCGGAAGGCAAGCGCACCCTGGCCGCCATGGTCCGCGTCGCCGACATGACCCGCAACGCCTTCATGAACGGCGACATCTCGACCGTCATGAGCCCGCGCACGGTGATCACCTGGGCCCAGAACGCCGAGATCTTCGACAAGGACATCGGCCTGGCGTTCCGCCTGACCTTCCTGAACAAGTGCGACGAGCTGGAGCGGCCGACCGTGGCCGAGTTCTTCCAGCGCGCGTTCGGGACCGACCTGCCGGAGAGCGCGGCGCGGGTGAAGGTGGCTTAGGGAGTGGGTTTGGTCAGGTCGGCGATCGTCTCACCGTGAGATGAGAGGCTGACCGTCTTCTCGGGGCGAGAAGGACGGAACACCTCGCGCCCCTCCGATCTTTCTTCCTCTCTCCAAGAAAGAAGGGCGCAGCCCGCGCTCAGAACCGGCCGAACGACTCCGCCGACCTGAGGCGGATCCTGGCGGCCCGGTCCGGGCCGTCCAGGCAGACGCCGCGATAGCGCACCGGGACGTCGTGCCGGTCGGTGATCACGATCTCGAACGGGACCGGCCGCTCGCCCCTGGCGTCCAACCGCCCCTCGCCAATCTTCAGGGCTTTGACCCGATCGTACCGGGCGGTCAGCAACTCACCCTTGACGGCGGCGGCGCAAGCGTCGGCGGTGACGGCGGGCGCGCCGCCGGCCAGGGCCGAGACCATCAGGACAATGATCATCGAACCGATCCATTTGATATACTCGGGAACGGTAAGTGTTCATGACGCTATACTCAGCTTAATTATTGTTCATTACGAATAATTTACAACCGAGATCCCGCCTATATACTGGCCCAACCGGCGCCGGAACCGACGCACCGATCGACCAAGGAGACGCCCCATGACCGACATCACCTACACCATCGTCGAGCACGACGGCGGCTGGGCCTACAAGGTGGGCGAGGTGTTCTCCGAGACCTTCCAGACCCACGACGCGGCCCTGCACGCCGCCCAGCGCGCGGCCGGCGAGCAGCGGGTGGCCGGCGAGGACACGGGCATCTCGTACGAGGACGAGCGCGGCCGCTGGCGTGACGAACTGTCGGCCGGCGACGACCGTCCCACCACCCACGTGGTCGACGGCAAGAAATAGGCCTCAGGCGGGCGCGCCCTCGTCCCGATCGACCTCGTCCTGGTCGCCCTTGTCCTGGTCGCCCCTGTCCTGATCGAGGGTGTCGCGCCCGACCGTCATCCGCCGGACCGAACCGTCCCAGACCTCGACCCGGACACAGCTGCGGTGCTCGTCGAGCAGCCGGCGCGCATGGGCCGTCGGGTCCTCGCCGCGCTCGAACACGCGGACATCGAGGAACGGCGAGCGCCCGGCGGCGGTCAAGGCCACGAAGGTGTAGGTCCGCCCCAGGGTCGCGCCCCTCGATCGGGAAAGCGCCCCCTTGGGCTCTCCTTCGATCGATCCCAGGCTGGCGCCGTTCGCGCGGGACGTCGGTCGGGCGGCCGACATTGCGCTCCGGACGTCGTCCAGCGCTCCGCGACCCTTTCCATCCGTGACGCGCCGGCGAAGTGGCCCGAAGGGCCGGAGGGGCCCCGCGGCGGCGCCTTGATCGTCCGACAGGACTTCCCCCCCGATCCATGCTAAGCGCGCCCCAACGAAATTCACGAGAGTTCCATGGCCCTTAAAGTCGCCATCGTCGGCCTGCCCAATGTCGGCAAGTCCACCCTGTTCAACGCCCTGACCCAGACCGCGGCGGCGCAGGCCGCCAACTATCCGTTCTGCACGATCGAGCCCAACACCGGCGACGTGGCCGTGCCCGAGCCGCGCCTGGACGCCCTGGCCAAGATCGCCGGCTCCAAGGAGATCATCCCGGCCCGGATCACCTTCGTCGACATCGCCGGCCTGGTGCGCGGCGCGTCCAAGGGCGAAGGCCTGGGCAACCAGTTCCTGGCCAACATCCGCGACTGCGACGCCGTGGCCTTCGTGGCCCGCTGCTTCGAGGACGACGACATCACCCACGTCGAGGGCCGCATCGACCCGCTCAGCGATCTCGAGATCATCGAGATGGAGCTGATGCTGGCCGACCTGGAGAGCCTGGAGAAGCGCGTCCCAGCCATCGAGAAGAAGGCCAAGACCGGCGGCGACAAGGACGCGGCCAACACCCTGCGCCTGATCAACCTGGCCCTGGCCCAGCTGCGCGAGGGCCGCCCGGCCCGTTCGGCCAAGGTGGACCCGGACGACGAGAAGGCCTGGCACATGCTGCAGCTGCTGACCTCGCTGCCGGCCCTCTACGTCTGCAACGTCGAGGAAGGCAGCGCCGACAAGGGCAACACGTACAGCGACCTGGTGACCGAACGCGCCGCCAGGGACAACGCCAAGGCCGTGGTCATCTCGGCCCAGATCGAGAGCGAGATCGCCCTGCTCGACGCCGACGAACGGGCCGAGTTCCTGGAAACCCTGGGCCTGGAGGAGCCGGGCCTGAACCGCCTGATCCGCGAGGCCTACAGCCTGCTGGGCCTGCAGACCTATTTCACGGTCGGCCCCAAGGAGGCCCGCGCCTGGACCATCCATGTCGGCGACACCGGCCCGCAGGCGGCCGGCGTCATCCACACCGACTTCGAAAAGGGCTACATCCGCGCCGAAACCATCGCTTACGACGACTTCGTCAAGCTGGGCGGCGAAAGCGGCGCCAAGGAAGCCGGCAAGATGCGGGCCGAGGGCAAGGACTACGTCGTCAAGGACGGCGACGTGATGCACTTCCGGTTCAACGTCTAGAACCACGAGCGGCCGGGCTTACCCCCGGCCGTTTTCGTATTCGCCTCCGTTCGAGCGCCCCCATGACCGACACCGTCACCCTGACCTCCGCCCTCGATGGCTTCGCCTTCTCCGCCCTTCACGCCCGGCCCGAAGGCCCGCGCAAGGGCGGGATCGTGGTGGTGCAGGAGATCTTCGGCCTCGACCAATATGTCCAGGCCGATGTCGCCCGCTGGGCGGCCCTGGGCTTCGAGGTGCTGGCCCCGTCGATCTTCGACCGTCGCGTCCCGGGCTACGTGGCCGAGCATGAGCCGGCGGCCTTCGCGACCGGCGTCGGCCATGTGCAGGCGATCGGCCTGGAGCCGATGCTCTCGGACATCCAGGCCTGCATCGACCACCTGGCCCCGCGCGGCCCGGTGTTCGCGGTCGGCTATTGCCTGGGCGGCTCGCTGGTGTGGCTGGCGGCCGGCAAGCTGAACGGCCTGGCGGCGGGTTCGGCCTATTACGGCAGCATGATCGCGGCCAATGCCGACCAAACCTTGAACGCCCCGGTGATCGTCCACCTGGGCCGCAAGGACGCCCACATCCCGGCCGACGCGGTGAAGGCCAGGCTCGCCGAAGCCCATCCCGAGGTTCCGGTCCACATCTACGAAAACAGCGGCCACGGCTTCAACAATGACGGCCGGCCCGATTCCGACCTGGAAGACGCCAGGCTGGCGCGCCGGCGCAACCTGGATCTCTTCCAGGCCCACGGCGCGCGCTGAGTCGCGGTCACACCGGAAAACGCGTCTCCCCTCGACAGCCGTATCTGACGTTGTAGTCTCAACCATCGGATCTTGGGGGAGGTGTCCTATGCGTTCCAAACTGTTCACGCTGGCCTTGGTCGGCGTCCTGGCGGCGGGCGGCGCGGCCCAGGCCCAGAAAGGCCCCGGCGCCGCGCTCAGCGAAACGCCGGGCATGGTGGCCGCCGACTTCGGCCAGCGCCTGCTGAACGCGGAATCCGGCGGCGCCGGTTTCCGTCCATCGGGCAATCCCCTGCAGGTGACGGCGGCCAAGAACATGCTCGCCGAGGCCGGGGTGAATTGCGACATCAAGGACGCCGGCGTCGTCCAGGACACCAAGAAGAACGGCGTCCGCAGCCTGTCCTACGAGGCGGCGTGCAAGAACGACTTCGGCTGGATCGTCACCCGGACCGGCGACACCCTGACCGCCTATGACTGCCAGGCCATCCTGGCCTCGTCCCGCGCGGCGCCGAAGGGCTTCGGCAAAGGGATCATGACCACCTGCCGCTTGCGCGCCAACGTCGGCTCGCTGGACGGGCTGCAGGCCCTGGCCACCAAGGTCGGCGCCAAATGCGCGGTGACCAACGGCGCCTATCTGGGCGGCGGCGGTTCGCCGCCAATCTCCCGCTACGAGGTCGCCTGCAAGGAAGGCCCGGGTTACGTGATCGATTCGCCTCAGCCGAAATCGACCGCCCACCTGCTGGCTGCGGCCTGCTCCGCCGACCCGAACAGCAAGCTGCCCTGCACGCTCGCCAAGGACAAGAAGTCGGGCACGGCCATCGCCGCGGCGGCCGGCGAAACCAAGAAACCGTAGGCGGCTTGGCCGGACGCATCATCCTGACGACGGCGGCCGGCGAGCCGGTCGCCGCCTACCACGCCCCGCCCGCCGAGGCGCGGCGTGGGGGGCTGGTGATCCTGCACGCCATCTGGGGCGTCACCCCGCACATCCGCGAACTTTCCGACACCCTGGCCGCACAGGGCTACGAGGTGATCGCCCCCAGCCTGCTGGACGACGCCGACGCGCCGTTCCCAGTCGCCGACCTGGATCCGCCCAACCTGGACGCCCGCATGGCGATGGGCCTGGCCAGCGGCTGGGGCGCGGCCGCCCTGCCCCGGGTCCAGGCGGCGATCGACCGTCTGGCCGCCGGCGGCAAGGTCTTCGCCATGGGCTTCTGCTTCGGCGGCACGACAGCCTGGCTGGCCACGGCCCGCTGCACGGGCCTGACGGCGGTCTCCTGCTTCTACGGCGGCGACATCGCCGGCTATGCTCACGAGCAGCCCAAGGTCCCGACCATCCTGCATTTCGGCCGCACCGACCCGCTGATCCCGATGAGCGATGTCGAGACGATCACCGCCGCCCATCCCGACCTGCCCGTCTGGCTCTACGACGCCGGCCACGCCTTCGTCGCCCCCAGCGGCCATCACGCCGACAGCGCCAGCCTGGCGATGCTGCGGACCCTGCAGCTGTTCCAGCGGGCCGGCGGCTCGCGAGGCGAGGCCTAGTTCGGCGGGATCGCCCCCGCGGCCGGCCAGCTGCTGTCGCCGATCCGCTTGAGGGTCATCTCGAAGAACTGGACCGGGGCCTGCCCCTCGACCACCCGCTCGCCCACTTCATGCCAGGCGCCGTCCTTGGCGGTGATCGTGTAGCGGATCGTCGCCGGCCCGGCCGCGATGGTCCAGATCGCGCCGTTCGGGGTGAGGGTCAGCGGGAAATCGCCGGCCTGCCCCATGGCGTAGGAGCGCATGCTGTAGGCGTCCTTGTCGGGGTCGTAGGAGATGATCCCCAGGGCGTTGAAGCCGGTCGAGCCGTCGGCGTTGTAGCCGCGCCCCTCGACCACGTGCACCGCGCCGCCCAGCAGCGGACCGCTGCGCTCGGTCTGAGTGATCGTGACCTTGACGCCGCCCGGACGGGTCGTCACGGCCGGACCGCGCCAGACGCCGTCCATCCACGACAGGGCCTTCATCGCCGCCTGTTGCCTGGCGACGCGCGCCGCCGGATCGGGCGGGGTCTGGGCCCAGGCCGGCGCGGCGGCCAGGGTCGTGGCGAAGACAAGGGCGGGCAGGACGCGCATGTTGATCTCTCGGCTGAAACGGTTCATGCAGATTACTCTGATCTACAGAGTTCTCTGAGTCAAGCCCGCCGAACGCCAGCCGCGCTAGGCGGTCGCCCACGGCGCAAACCTTGGCTAGGATCGCGGCATGCGCCGCCTCGTCCCCCTGCTGTTCCTGAGCCTGCTGGCGGCGCGCGGCGGCCCCGCCGTGGCGGGCGAGACCGCCTGCTGGTTCGAGAACGGCGCGGTCGTGGCCCCGGCGGCGATCGGCGGGATCGCCGGCGACTACGTGATCGACCTGTCGGCGCCGCGCACCCTGCTCCATGTCGACGTCGCCCAGGGCGCCGGCCATGTCGAGACCGCCCTGGCCCTGCCCGTGCGCCTGGCCGGCCAGAGCCTCGCGGCCGCGCCGATCACCGTCCAGAGCCTGGACTATCGCGCCGTCGGCTTCTCGACTCCGATCGTCGGGGTCATCGGGGCCGACATCCTGGACCGCTACACCCTGACCCTCGACTTCTCGCCCTGCCGCCTGAGGCTGGAGCGCCCCGGCGGGCCTCGACACGCCCCGACGGGCGGCTTGCCGGTGGCCATGGTGGGCGGGGTGCCGACGATCCTCGCGGCGGCCTCGAACGGCCTCCAGGGCATTTCCGGACCGTTCGCCCTGGACACGGCCTCGGCCGGCGGCGTGCGGGCGCGCGGGGCCGCCGACGGGCCGCGCCAGAAACCCGCCGGCGCCCTGCGCGGCCTGTCACTGGACGGCGCCTTGCGCCAGGGCCTGCCGGCCGTGGTGGCCGGCGACCTGCCCGACGGCGTGGTCGGGGCGATCGGCGTCCAGGTGCTGGCGGCCTACCGTCTGCGGCTGGACCCCGGCGCCCTGCGCCTGTGGCTGACCCCCGTCGCGGGCGCGCGGTAGGCGGGACAAGGAAAAAGGGCCCGGCGTCGCCGCCGGGCCCCAGATCTCTTCCGGTCTTCAGAGTCGATCAGTGCGACTCATTCTTCCAGACCTTGCGGTAGCTGGCGTAGAGCAGCCCGGCGAACAGCACCAGGTAGGCCAGCACGGCCAGGCCGGTCTGCTTGCGCTCTTCCAGCTTGGGCTCGGCGGCCCACATCAGGAACGCCGAGACGTCCTTGGCCTCCTGGTCCAGCGTCGCCGGCGTGCCGTCGTCAAAGGTTACCTGGTTGGCCTTGATCGGCGGGGCCATGGCGATGAAGCCGCCCGGCGGCACGTGTTCCTTCGGACCCGACCAGTAGGAGCTCAGGTCGCCGGCCATATACTGGTTGTAGTGCTGGGTCGCGTCCATCTTCAGGCCGGGCGGCGGGGCCGCATAGCCGGTGACGATGGAGTAGATGTGGGCCGGACCCTCTTCGCGGGCCTTGGCCAGCAGCGACATGTCCGGCGGCAGGGCGCCGCCGTTGCTGGCGCGGGCCGCGGCCTCGTTCGGGAACGGCGAGGGGAAGCGGTCGGCCGGGGTGGCCGGACGCTTGATCGCGTCGCCGGTCTCGTTGTCGATGTCGGCGACCTCGTAGTCCTTGGCGATCGCCTTGACGTACGGGTTGTCGTTCGAGTTCGGGTACTTC
>Ga0102590_1002452_pt1 | contig 21922 bp, 18 predicted proteins | sample AraplaMF_Col_mMF_FD_76859 | JGI IMG/M metagenome (GOLD analysis project Ga0102590, IMG submission 76859) | Arabidopsis root microbial communities from the University of North Carolina, USA - plate scrape MF_Col_mMF | ecosystem: Host-associated > Plants > Roots > Endosphere | place: USA...
CAACCCAAAATCCGGCTCTCGGCGGGCGCCGAACCTATGATCTTGAATTCGTTTTGATTTCCCCCAGAAATCACAAGAGAAGCCTCTTGCTTCTTCCGAAATTCGGGGTCCGTCTAACATAGGATGTACGGACTCGCAACACGCGTAACGCCCGAATATGCCTTTCATATGATTTTCTGTTCGCAAAATTGCGCAATGGCCTGGAAGGAGGCCAGAAATGCCGTCTGCCGGCAGAGAGAGTCACGTCTGGATGAAGCCGAAAACGTAGAGCAGCGGTAGCGCGGCCAAAGCAATCTGCACAACCAGGAGTAAATAGTTGACGAGATTACTCCCCTTATCGGACAGGATCGAGATGATACGGGCAAAGGCAGCCATCGCGAAAGAGGCGCCGAGCGCCATGTAGATCCAGTCCTGGGCGAGCAGGATCGCCGACAGGCCGAAACCGAGATAGAAACCGCCCATCGAGCGTCCCTCGCCGAAACCTTCCGGCCGCCCCTCCTGCGCCTGCAGACCGAGAAGACGGAAAGTCTGCCCCGGCGCGAACATCATGATGAAGCCGGCAAGCGCCGTGAAAGCGGCAGAGCAAAAAGCAAGCTGCTCGCCAAGCTCGGTCGGAAAATAAAACTCCATGCGTCAGCCCCAAATCACCCGGATGAATCAGTGTTTTATGGCATGGGCCGAAAAAGGAGGAAATGGCGTCTAGAGAAAACTCTGCGGATCGATATCCAGCTGCACCTGCACCGATCCGCGCTCCTTGGGTGACTGCGACAGCATCGCCCGCAGGAACCCCTGCATGTCCGAGTTCCGCCGGCCGTGCACCAGGAGGCGGAAGCGATGACGGCCGCGTACCAGCGCGAGCGGCGCTTCGGCCGGGCCGAGCACCGAGATACCCGACACCTGCGGTGCGGCGTTGCGCATGCCGCGCGCATGGTTTTCAGCATCATGGCGGGTTTCGGCCGAAACGATGATCGAGGCAAGCCTGCCGAAGGGCGGCAGCACGGCGCGTTCGCGTTCGCTGATCTCGCGCTCGTAGAAGGCGTCGGAATCACCTGATACGATCGCCTGCATGACAGGATGCTGCGGCTGATAGGTCTGCAGCAGCCCATGGCTCTTCAGGCCGGTGCGCCCGGCCCGGCCGGTCACCTGCGACAAAAGCTGGAAGGTGCGCTCGGCCGCGCGGGGGTCTCCATTGGCAAGGCCGAGATCGGCATCGACGATGCCGACCAGCGTCATCAGCGGAAAATTATGCCCCTTGGCGACAAGCTGGGTGCCGATGACGATATCGGCCTCGCCCTTGGCGATCGCTTCGAGCTCCAGCCGCAGCCGCTTCACCCCACCCATAATATCCGAGGAGAGAACGATCGTTCGCGCCTCCGGGAAATGCCGTTCCACCTCTTCGGCGATGCGCTCGACTCCTGGCCCGCAGGCAACGAGATGGTCGAGCGTGCCGCATTCCGGGCAGGCTTCCGGCGTGCGCTCGGCATGGCCGCATTGGTGGCATTGCAGCTGCTTGCGGAAACGATGCTCCACCAGCCAGCTCGAACATTGCGGGCATTGGAACCGATGGCCGCAGACCCGGCAAAGCGTCAACGGCGCATAACCGCGCCGGTTGAGAAACAGCAACGCCTGTTCGCGCTTCTCCACCGTCTTGCCGATCGCCCGGATCAGCACCGGCGACAGGAAGCCGCCACGCTCCGGCGCATGCCTGCGCATATCGACCAGATGCAGGTCCGGCATCGCCGCATCGCCGAAACGCGTCGGCAAGTGGACGGTGCTGTAGCGTCCGCTCTGCCCGTTGACCTGGCTTTCGACCGACGGCGTCGCCGACACCAGGATGACGGGGAAATCGCCGATTCGGCCGCGCACCACAGCCATATCGCGAGCATTGTAAAAGACGCGATCCTCCTGCTTGTAAGCGGGATCGTGCTCCTCGTCGACGATGATCAGGCCAAGATCCTCGAAGGGCAGGAAGAGTGCCGAGCGCGCGCCCGCCACCACCCGCACTTCGCCGGTCACCGCCTGGCGCCAGACCTTTTCGCGCATGCGCGGCGCAAGATCGGAATGCCATTCGGCCGGCTTTGCCCCGAAGCGGTCCTGGAAGCGCTCCATGAAACTGGCCGTCAGCGCGATCTCCGGCAGCAGGATCAGCACCTGCTTGCCACGTTTCAGCGTCTCGGCAATCGCCTCGAAATAAACCTCGGTCTTGCCGGAGCCGGTCACCCCGTCGATCAGTGACACCGAAAATTCGCCCTTGCGGACGTCGGTAACGATCTCTTCGGCTGCCTCCTTCTGCGGCCCTTCGAGACGTGCGGCGGCAAAATCCGGATCGGGCATCGCCACAACCGGCGGCGGCGGCAGGAATATCGCCTCAAAAATGCCGAGCGTGATCAGTCCGTCGACGACGCTCGTCGAGACGCCCGCCGCATGCGCAAGACCGCTGCGTGTCCAGGAAAAGCCGTCGGAGGCGGTATCGAGCACCCGGGCGCGCGCCGGCGTCATCCGTTCCGGTTCGCCGCCGACGAGCTTCAACCCCTCCACCATCGGTTCCGGCTCGAAGGCGTTCGGCGCCCTCAGCGCCATGCGGGCGACGAGCCCGGGCGGCGAGAGCGTATAGGTCGCCACCCAATCGATGAAATCCCGCATCTCCCTGGCAAGCGGCGGGCAGTCGAAGACATGGCTGATCGGCCGAAGCTTCTTCGGATCGACGCCGTCCTCGCCGCCGTCCCAGACGACGCCGATCACCTGCCGCGGCCCGAGCGGCACCTGCACGACCGAGCCGGGCTCGACCGCCATGCCATCCGGCACCGAATAGGAATAGGGTTTGGGCGCCGGCATCGGCACCAGCACCGGAACCGTTCGGTTCGCGGGCGGTGCCTCGAAAAGCGCGCCAAAGAGATCGGACGAATCTGTGCTCATCGCGCGAGACCATGCCCGCAAATCGATGGAATTGAAACTGCAAAGACGGAGCCACGCACTGCGGGTCGCCGCAGCGATTTAAAGAGTGAAGCTCAGAAATTGAGCTTCACCTGGCAAGGCGGTCGCCATCGCCGGAATAGGCTTCATTTGCCTTGCCATTGCGCTGCCGCAGGCGAATGATCGCCGACGCCTCGCGAGGATTGGGCGGCAGGACCGCGTTCTTCAAGGCGATAGAGTAGGCGTGTTTCGGATGTTCCAGCACATCCCTGGCATCGCCGCTCTCCACCACCACGCCCTTGCGCATGATCACCACGCGGTCGGAAATGTAGTAGGCGGTCGCAAGGTCATGGGTGATGTAGACGATCGAGACGTTGAGCGCGTCGCGCAGATCCCGAAAGAGATTGACGATCGACATGCGCAGCGATGCGTCGACCATCGAGACCGGCTCGTCCGCCACGATCAGCTTCGGCTCAGGGATCAGCGCACGGGCGACGGCGATGCGCTGCAATTGGCCGCCTGAAAGCTCATGCGAGAAACGACCTTTTATCTCCGCCATCGACAGGCCGACACGTTGAAGGGCAACGTCGGCAAGCGCCTCTTTCTCGGCGCGGCTCTTCGCGCCCTTGAAGCGATGGGCGGTGGCCAGCAGATACTCGTCGATCCGGGTCAGCGGATTGAAGGCCTCGAACGGATTTTGAAAGACCGGCTGAACCTTGGCCATGAAAGCCTCACGATCCCTACCGGAACGCACCGCCTTCACATCGGCGCCGTCGAAGCGGATGCTGCCCCGATCGACCTTTTCGTTACCGAGAATCATCTTTGCCAGTGTCGACTTGCCGGAGCCGGATTCGCCGACGATCGTGAAGATCTCGGGCTTGTCGGCGGCGAGGGCAAAGCTGACATCGTCGACCGCTTTCATCTTTTCGCGCGAGAAGAAACCGCCGATCGGAAAGAGCTTGGTGACGTGGTCGAGTTCGAGAAGGAAATGGCTGCTCATTGAATCTGGTACTCCCCGGCACGGAAGCACGCGACCCGCCCTCCGGTCGCGCTCGGCAGCATGGCCGGCACCTCACGTGCGCATTTGTCGATCGCGATTGGACAGCGCGGATGGAACCGGCATCCCGAAGGCGGATCCGAGAGTGCCGGCGGCTTGCCCCTGAGGCTCTTTCGCGTCGAGACATCACCGATGCGTGGCAGGCTGCCGATCAGGTGAACGGTGTAGGGATGCTGGGGATTGTCGAAGATCGCCTGCGTCGGCCCCTCTTCCGCCAGCCGTCCCGCATACATGATGGCCAGCCGGTCGGTGATGGCGGCATGCACCGACATGTCGTGGGTCACGAAGATGACCGAGGACTGCAAGCGCATCTGCACTTCCTTGATCAGCGCCAGCACGTCCTGCTGCACGAGCACGTCAAGCGCCGTCGTCGGTTCGTCGGCGATGATGAATTCCGGCTCGCAGACAGTGGCGAGAGCGATCGTCAGGCGCTGGCGCATGCCGCCCGAAAGCTGGTGCGGAAAGGCCTCGAGCACATGCGGATCGAGATGCAGGCGGGCAAGATGCGCTTCGACGCGCGCGCGGAAGGCATCTGGATCGAGGTTCATGTGGCGGGAAGCGAAATCGGTGAAGGCGTGTTTGACCCTTCTGACCGGGTTCAGCACATTCATCGAGCCTTGCATGATGTAGGAAAGGTGGCGCCAGCGTGCCGCCTTCATCTTGCTCGGTTCAGCATAGACATTGATCGGCCCGTCGGCAAAATTGAATTTCACCGTTCCGCCGACGACGCGCATCGGCGGGCGGATGGCGCCGGCAAGCGTCTTGATCAGCGATGTCTTGCCGCTCGAGGATTCGCCGGCAATGCCGTAGATCTCGTTCCTGCGGATGGTCAGGCTGATATCGTCGACTGCGCGGATCTCCCGCCGCACGCCGAAATAATCATTGACGTAATAACATTTAAGCCCGTCGATCGTCAGTGCATCCATGGCGTTTTCGGCAAGGGTCAAAGGCTGCGTCCTCATCAGGTTCTGCATCTCCTCAAGCTCCCATGCGGGCCAGGCGCGAGCGCGGGTCGATATATTCGTTCACCGACATGGCGAGCATGAACAGGCCAAGGAACAGGATGACGACGAAGAGCATCGGAAAGGCGACCCACCACCATACGCCCGATACCATCGCGGAATGCGCATTGGCCCAGTAGATCATGCCGCCGATCGTCGGCCGGTTGATGTCGGAAAATCCAAGCACCGAGAGCGTCACCTCGAGGCCGATCGCCCAGATCAGATTGTTCATGGTCGTGAAGAAGACGATCGGCATGACATAGGGCAGATGCTCGCGGATGAGGATCTGTCGTGTCCGCATGCCCGAGAAGACCGCGTGCCGGGTAAATTCCCGGTGGCGGAGAGACAGGGCAACGGAACGGATCAGGCGGCTGTCATGCGTCCATCCGAGCAGCGCCGCGGTGATCGCCAGCATGAACCACGTCATCTGGTCGCGAAGCACGAAGACCAGAAGCAGCAGGATCGGAATATTCGGCAGTGCGCCGAGCGTATCGTTGACCGCCATGATGATCTGGTCGGTTCGCCCACCGATATAGCCGGAGATCAGTCCGACGGCGATGGCGATGATGCGGCTGACGAAGGCGACGATGATGCCGAAGAACAGCGTATTGTGCATCGAGGCGGCGATCTGCCAGAAAACCTCCTGGCCACGCGAGGTGGTGCCGAGCCAGAATTCGGCCGAAGGCGGCATGTCGGGCGCGACGACATAGATGGCATTCTCGTCATAGGGCGAAAAGAACGATGCCGCGATCAGCGCCAGGATGATTGAGATCAGGATAGTTCCGAGCAGGAACTCCTTGTTGTAACGCAGCAGGTCTCTGAGGACTTTGAACATCACGGATTACCCCAGTTTCACGCGTGGATCGATCAGCGGATAGATGATGTCGATCACGAAGACCGCGGCGGCAACCGCGATGATGGCGATTGTGGTGACACCGAGCACGAGGCTGTAATCGCCGGAATAAATGCCGGAGATCAGAAGCTTGCCGATCCCGGGATAGTTGAAGACGAACTCGACGATGACGGCACCGCCGAAGACATTGCCGAGACTGAGTGCCAGGCCGGTGACCTGCGGAAGCATGGCGTTGCGCGCCACATATTGCGAAAAGATGCTGCGCGAGCGCACGCCACCAAGTTCGGCATAGACGACGTGATCGTCGGTGACGATGTTGGAAACCAGCGAGCGCATCGAGATGAACCAGCCGCCGATGCCGACAAGCACGAGGGTCAGGGCCGGCAAGATGCCGTGCTCGATCACCGAGCTGATGAAGGCCCAGTTGAAGGCAGGCGCGAGATTGACCTGCGCGCCGTCGCTGATCGGCAGGATCGGCCAGATGAAACCGAAGAGGATCACCAGGCTGAGACCGATGATGTAGGTCGGGATCGGCTGCAGCGCCATGATGACGATACCGGCAACCTTCAGCAGCTTGCTGCTGTGGAAATAACCGGCAAGCGCGCCGAGAAAATTGCCGATGATCCAGGAGATGATCGTTGCGAGCGTCAGAAGCCCGACGGTCCAGGGCAGTGCACGGCCGATAACGGTCATCACTGGGGTCGGGAAAGAGGAAAGCGACGGGCCGAAATCGCCGGTCAGGACGCGGCCCCAGAAGGTGAAATACTGCTCCAGCAGCGGGCCGCCGGTGCCATAGAGTTCACGCAGCGATTCGCGGAGGATCTCGACGGCCTGCGGATCGGTGGAGCCGAAGCTCGTCAACAGCGACACTGTCTGCTCGATCGGATCGACCGGCGAAAAATGCGCGATCAGGAAGGCCAGCGTGATGCCGGTGAAGACCACGAAGAGAAATTGCAGTAAGCGTTTTGCCGCATAGATCAGAAAGCCGTTCATGACATCGACCTTTCAATAGCAGAACGGGAACAGCCGGCGGCCGGCTGCTCCCTCGATATTGCCTCGATCAAGGCTTCGGCGCGTCCGGATTGGCCTTCAGACCGACCACCATGTAGCGAATGTTCGACCAGTTCGGACCCGAGGCCGAATAGGGATTGTCCGCGCTCGGATAGTTGGTCCAGTACGTCGTATCGAGCGGCGCGAACTTGTTGTAGGCCATCAGCGGGATCATCGGCATTTCCTCGACGGCAAGCTTCAGAAAGTCCTGGCCGAGTTTGGCGACATCGGGCGAGTCGAAGGCGATCGACCGATTGCGCTCGATGAGCTGGTCGAGACGCGGATCCTGCCAGCGCTGCAGATTGCGCGGCGGCTGGATCTGCCCGACCGGCTTGATGAACTCCGAATGATAGCTGTCGAGGAAGAAGGAGAGATCGGGATGACCGCCCCAGGTCTCGATGCTCCAGTAGATCGCCGTCTCGAAATCGCCGGTACTGAGGCGCTGGCCATTGGTCGGGCCGGCGACATCGACCTTGGTGGCGATGCCGGCTTGCGTCCATTGCTGGGCAATCACGGTGCCGGCGCGGGCAAGCGTCGGGATGGCATCGCCTTCCACCTGCAGGCGGATCGTAAAGGGCGTGCCGTCAGGCTTCATCCACTGGCGACCGCTCTTCTTGAAGCCCGCCTTCTGCAGCAGCTCGGTCGCAGCCTCAACGTCCTTTTTCCACCAGCCGAAGCCGAAGGTACGCTGCAGCTTGGCCGGATCGGTCGGGATCTGATCGGCCCATTGGCTGCGCACCATATTGGCGATCTGCGACGAGATGTTGGGATCGTAGGGCTTGATCTTGCGGGATCCGGTGTCGAGCTCGAAGTTCGTCAGCCAGTCCTGCATCGGTGCGTAATAATCGTCCGGGGCAGAACCCGTCGGCGGCGTGGCAAGGGCGGCGATATTGGCCGCGCCGCGATAGGAACCAAGCGCCACTTCGCGGATGTCGATCAGCAGAGCGAGAGCCCAGCGCACGTCCTTATTGTCAAAGGGCGCCTTCTTCGTATTGAAGAGAACAGAGGGCAGCGTCGGGTCCGGATGCGCGAAAGGGAAGCCCTTCAGCCAGGAGGCCGTGCTCTTGCTGTCACGCATGATCGAGAACATGCCCTCGGGCGCCATGTCGTTGATGACGTCGAGATTGTGGTTGCGTTGCTCGATGACGCGGGCCTCCGGATTGCCGGCGGCGCGATAGACGACGTACTTGACCTCGGGCGGCTGTGCTGCAGCCAGGCCGATCGACGTGCGCTGCCAGTCGTCGCGCAGCTTCCAGATCGTCCAGTTGCCGCCCTTGTCATAACTCTGCAGTTGGTAGGGCCCGAGTGAAACCGGCGGGTTGTTGTTAAAGGACAGCGGATCTGCGGCCTTCTCGAAGACGTGTTTCGGCATGATCCAGGCGGCATTCCAGCGCACGGTGAAAAGCGTATGGAAGCGCGAGTTCGGCTTCTTTAGATGGAAGACGACCGTCTGTGGATCCGGATTTTCGATACTCGCGACATTGACGGTGAAGGGCGCGCTCCAGGCCATGCCGGGATGGTCGATCTGCGTCTGCACGGTATAGACCACGTCGTCGCTGGTGAATTCGATGCCATCACTCCAGAAGATCCCCTTGCGCAGCTTCACCGTCATCTCGGTGAAATCGGCGTTGTAGTGCGGCGGTTCGCTGGCCAGCGCATTCTGCCAGGCATCCTTGCCGCCTTCGGGATTGATGAACCATAGCGTATCGGTGGTCAGCTGCTGCAGGCCGTTGAGATTTGCAGCCGCCCCGCCGCCCGGAGCCCAGAGGTTGAACCAGTCGGCATTCTGCTGCGGCGTACCCTGGATGATCAGCGTTTCATTGCGCGGTATGCCGGCAATGAAATCCTGCGCAAATGCCGGAAGGGCCATGAGCGACAATAAGGCAATGGCTGCATATTTACGGAACTTCATCGGACGTTCCTCCTCCTCAACTCGCCGCGGCGAGCACTTCCCGTAATCGATTGACGATGGCGTCCAGCGAACCCCTGCCTGCGCGTGCCGCAGGGACACATGCACTCCTCGACGGCGGGCGAACTCACGCCACAGTTATCGACAATTTTTTGAGAAACGGCAACTGATAATTTTGTCTGTCATAAAAAATAGCGCATTTACAGGCATTTTTGGCGGACGGCGCCGATCTGATTTTTTATATTATTGACAAAGTGAGCGTTTGGCTTAGCTTTTGCAGCGAGCGCGGCGCCCTCCCAAGAGGCCGCACTTCATCACCAGACAGGTCGGCTGCTTTCGGGAGGAGGCTTTGGCATGACCGTTCAAGAGGACACCAGGATGAGCAGCCCCTATGACGTGACAATCTCCGTTCACGCCAACCGGCCAACCGGCAAATACGAACCCTTGTGGAACTGGTTCGGTTACGACGAGCCGAACTACACCTACTCCCCGCACGGCAGGAAGCTGCTCAAGGAACTCACCGAGCTGAGCCCCGAGCCACCCCGCATCCGTGCGCACAATCTTCTGACCAGCGGCGACGGCCTGCCTGCGCTCAAATGGGGTTCGACCAATGCCTATACCGAGGATGCGAACGGTAATCCGGTCTATGATTGGACGATCATCGACAAGATCTTCGACACCTATGTGGAAGCCGGCAACATTCCGCTGATCCAGATCGGTTTCACGCCTGAGGCGCTCTCCGATTTCGACGGTCCCTATCGCCACCAATGGGAGCCGGCCGACAAATACGCAACGATCACCACCGGTTGGACGGCGCCGCCGACGGATCTGAAGAAATGGGCTGACCTGATCGAAGCATGGGCGCGCCATCTGGCCGAAAGATATGGCGAGCCCGTCGTTTCAAGCTGGCCATGGGAAGTGTGGAACGAGCCGGACGGTCACTACTGGACCGGCACCATACCGCAATTCTGCGAAATGTATGATGTCAGCGCCAAGGCCCTGAAGCGTGCCTTGCCGAATGCCCGTGTCGGCGGTCCGCACACCTGCGGCGCCTTTGCCAACGAAAAGGCCCAGACTTTCCTGCGTGCCTTCCTCAAGCACGCGGTCGACAATAAGTCGCCGATCGATTTCCTCGCCTTCCATGCCAAGGGCAATCCGGTGATCTACGAGGGCCACGTCCGGATGGGCCTGCACAAGCAGCTCCGCGACATCGAGACGAACCTTGCCATCATCAACGAGTTTCCGGAACTCCGACACCTGCCCGTGGTGATCGGCGAATCCGATCCGGAAGGCTGTGCGGCCTGCTCTGCACGCGTCCATCCGCAGAACGGTTATCGCAACGGCCCACTCTACGGCGTCTATGTCGTCGAGAGCATGATTCGCACTTACGAACTGGCGAGACGCGCCAACATCCATATCGAAGGCGCGGTGACCTGGGCTTTCCTCTTCGACGACCAGCCCTATTTCGACGGCTTCCGCGATCTTGCCACCAACGGCATCGACAAGGCTGTTCTCAACGGCTTCCGCATGCTCGGCAAGCTCGGCGGCGAATGGCTGGAATCGGAAAGCGATTATCGCCGCGATATCGAGGATATCATGAGCCATGGCGTGCGCGGCAAGCCCGATGTCAACGTCGTGGCGACCCGCGACGACAAGGGTGTTTCCATTCTCCTCTGGCACTACCACGACGATGACGAAGCCGGGCCGTCCGCCGAAATCACGGTCAATCTCGACGGCTGGGGCGACAAGTCCGCCTCGCTCAAGCATTTCAGGATGGACGAGGAGCATTCCAACGCATTCGGCGTCTGGAAGGCGATGGGCAAGCCGCAGAATCCGGCCGGCGAAGACTATGCCAGGCTGGAAGCCTCGGGAAAACTCGCCGAGATCGACGGCGAGGCGTCGGTCAAGGTCGACGACGGCAGGATCGCCCTCAAAGTCTCCCTACCGCGTCAAGGCGTGTCTCTCCTGCGCCTCGATTGGTGAGCCGGTAGGCGAAGGGAGCGCAATCGAAAGATTGCGCTCCCTTTCAAGCGGCCGGTTCGCGTCAGTTGTCACTGACATAGGCGAGATAGCGTTTCTTGCTCGGCTGCAGATGGTCGACGCAGAGCTGAGCGAGAACCCAGTTATCCCCACCGCGCAGCATCTCGATCATCAGCCGGTGATGTTCGTGCGAGATACGCAGCGATTCCTTGCTCGACATCGAATTGGCGCGCACCGGCAGGCTGAGCCGCATATAGAGCTCGATCGATTGCACCAGATGCGAATTGCCGCAGGCGCCGAAGAGCGTCAGGTGGAATTTATCGTTGGCCTCGTGCACACCCCTGAGATAGCCGGATTCGATGTGGCGGCCATGCTCCTCGTGCAGCGCCAGCAGTTCCTCGATCAACGCCTCGGGCGCCGGCAGCTTTATCCACAGCGCTGCCTGCCGTTGCAGCAGTTCCCGAACGTCGTAGATTTCCTGGACCTGGCGGGCCGTCAGCGAGCGGACGGTCGCGCCCTTGTTGCGCTCGCGAACCACGATACCCATCGTCTCGAGCTGCACGATCGCCTGCCGGGCGAAATGGCGCGTGACGTGAAAGCGGGCAAGGAGCGTGTCTTCGGTCAGGCGGGTTCCAGGCGCCAGCCGCCCGAAAATGATGTCCTCCTCCAGCGCGCGGGCAATGCTTAGATCATCATGCTCGATGCCGTCTTCGCGGCTTTCGTTGAGCGTCTGCAATGTCATCTCCTCTGAAGCATAACCCCGAAAACCGGATTCGATTTTCGGAAAGGGATTATGCGCCAATCTAAAGTGATAGAGCGTCCTGGACGCGCGGCGCTCTAACGGCGAGCCATGTTACAGTGGATTGCGTTCCGGGTCGAACCGGCTCAAGCGATAGATATCCTCGACCAGAGCAAGCGTCTTGATGTTATCGCCCGGCGATGTCTCCATCGCCACCTTTCCATCGAGGCTGTCGAGGAAATGCGCAATGGTCGCGTCATAGGAACCCTGGTAGGTCTCGTCGGGGTCGAAGTTTTCCCGGCACTGCCGCGGACCCTCAGCCGAGAGCAGATTGCCATTAAGTTCGAGCGTGCCGCGTGTTCCGAAGATGCGTAAGTGATCACGCGGCGCCGGCGGCGCGCCATGCACGGCGAGATTGGCGTTGATGGTGACGAGAACACCGTCGCTCGTCCGGCGCAGGACGACGCTTGCGACATCCTCCGCGACTATATCGCGATTGCTCCTCTCAAGCCGCGCACTCACCATCTCCATCTCGCCCAGAAGATATCTCAGCGTGTCGAGATGATGGATCATGACTTCCATAACCAGCAATCGCTCCTGCGTCCGGAAAAAGGGCTGGCGCACCAGCGCCGGCCTTTTTCCTTCCGCATCCGCGATCATGCCGCTGGATAGGAATTCGAACTGCACCTGGCGGATCTCGCCGGCAAGTCCCTCGTCGAGCCACGCCTTCAGCCGCCGATAATAAGCGCGGAACCGCCAGTTCTCATGGATCATCAACCTGCCCCTGCCTGAAAGACCTGCCAGCAGGTCGACAGCCTCGCCGTAGGAGGGTGCGAGCGGCTTCTGACAGATGATGTCGAGGCCTTTTTCCGCCGCCAGCCGCACCAGTTCGGCATGGAACTCCCGTGGCGCGCAGATATCCACGGCATCGAGCTGCTCGGCATCCAGCATCGCCTGCGCGCTCGCATAGTGGCGCGCGATATCGAAGGCGGCAAGCCGCGCTTCGACGGCGCTCGGCGACGGGTCGGCAAGCGCCACCACCTCGGCTCTTTCCGATTGCCGCATCCATGCAGGCAGATGGTAGGCGCTGACCCAGCCGGCACCGATAATGCCGATACGCCGTCGTCTCGTTCCCGTCATGGCGCTTCCTCTGCATACAGTCTCATTTTATCAATAATCTATCCATCTTCATCGCAAAAGCCAATCGTTTGATTGTTGAACAAAAGTGCTAATTTCGCTGATTCCCATTGTAATTTATGGTGATCGCCGAAGAAATCCGAAAATACGATACAGTGACGCCATCTTATTTATTGACAATCATCCGTATCCCTCTACGCTGATACCACGGCCATGGATCAATTTGGCGAGGGAGGAACAGGTTTGTCGAACGGTCTTCGTCGCAAGCTGACGAGTTACGGCGATCAGGGATTCTCCCTTTTCCTGCGCAAGGCATTCATCAAGGCCATGGGTTATTCGGACGATGCGCTCGACCGTCCGATCGTCGGCATCGCCAACACCTACAGTGATTTCAATCCCTGTCACGGCAATGTGCCGCAACTCATCGAGGCAACCAAGCGCGGCGTCATGCTGACGGGTGCGATGCCCATGGTGTTTCCGACAATCTCGATCCACGAGAGCTTTGCCTCGCCGACCTCGATGTATCTGCGCAATCTGATGGCGATGGAAACGGAAGAGATGATCCGCGCCCAGCCGATGGATGCCGTCGTCCTGATCGGCGGCTGCGACAAGACCCTGCCGGCCCAGATCATGGCGGCCGCCAGCAGCGAGATACCGGCGATCTTCCTGCCGACCGGCCCGATGGCCGTCGGCCACCACAAGGGCGAACGGCTTGGCGCCTGCACGGATTGCCGCCGTTTCTGGGGGCGCTTCCGCGCCGGAGAGATCGACGAGGCCGAGATCGCCGACGTCAACAACAAGCTGGCCAGCTCGATCGGTACCTGCACGGTGATGGGCACGGCGAGCACCATGGCGAACCTCACCGAAGTCATGGGTCTCTGCCTTCCCCGCGCGGCTTCGGCACCGGCCGTCGAATCCGAACGAGTCCGCCTTGCCGAGGAGACCGGCCGTGTCGCCGCGCGTCTCGCCATGGATGAGGCTGCACCGACGGTGCGCGATATCCTGACGCCGCAGGCAATACGCAACGGCCTCGTCGCGCTGCAGGCGATGGGCGGCTCGACCAATGCCGTCGTCCATCTTGCCGCAATTACCGGCCGCCTCGGCCTGCGCCTCGACATGGCCGAGCTCGACCGGCTGGGCCGGAGCATTCCCCTGCTCGTCGACCTGCAGCCCTCCGGCCAGCACTATATGGAGCAATTCCATGAGGCCGGCGGCGTCCCGGCTCTGTTGAAGGCGGTGCGCCATGAAATCGACGCCAGCGCCCCGACGGTCCACGGCAGAACGATCGGCGAAATCATCGACGCTGTCATCGATGGGCCGGGCCAGACCATCATCCGCACCGTCGAGAAACCGTTGAAGCCGATCGGAACGATCGCCGTCCTGCACGGCAATCTTGCGCCGCGCGGCGCCGTCATCAAGCAATCCGCTGCCTCCAAGGATCTGCTCCAGCATATCGGACGCGCTGTGGTCTTCGATTCCGTCGAGGATATGACGCTGCGCATCGACAGCGACGATCTCGACGTCCATCCCGACGACGTTCTGGTTCTGCGCAATGCCGGGCCGAAAGGTGCGCCCGGCATGCCGGAAGCCGGCTATCTACCCATCCCCCGCAAGCTGGCGCGGCAGGGCGTGAAGGACATGGTGCGGATTTCCGACGCCCGCATGAGCGGCACGGCCTTCGGCACGATCATCCTCCATATCGCGCCCGAGGCGGCTGATGGCGGTCCTCTGGCGATCGTTCGCACCGGCGATCGCATTCGCCTCGACGTCGAGGGCCGGCGCATCGACCTCGACATCGAGCAGGCGGAATTCGATCGCCGCATGCTTGATGTCGTCAACCGGCCCTCCCCGGCCCCGGCGCGCGGCTATGCCAAGCTCTATCAGGAGCGCGTGCTCCAGGCTGACGAAGGCGCCGACTTTGACTTCCTGCAAAGCGAGGAGCTCGACGCGCGATGAGTGCCGCTGATCGGGAGGCGCCGCTTTGCCTGCCCCGCCGGCAGCTGACGCGGCTGCCGCAGCCGGCGCTGCCGCAAGGCACGGTCGATACGCATTTCCACGTCTTTCGCGCCGGCGCTCCGCTCAACACTCCACGCAGCTACACACCTGACATCGCGACGATTGCCGACTGGATCGAATTCTCCGGCAGTCTTGGCATCGCCAGGGGCGTATTGGTGCAACCAAGCGTCTATGGCTTCGACAATAGGGTGCTGCTGGAGGCGCTTGCCGCCTATCCAGATCGTCTGCGCGGCATCGTCGTCATCGATCCTGACACCACGGCGACCGAGATGGAGCGTCTGGATCGGCTCGGCGTGCGCGGCGTGCGGATCAATACGCGCAACAAGGGTGGCCTCCCGCTCGCCGACGCCAAGACACTGGCGGAAAGCATTGCCCCTCTCGGCTGGTCGCTGCAATTGCAGATCAATCCCGAACAACTTCCCGATATTGCGGCAACGCTGTCCGGCATCCGCCTGCCCCTCGTCATCGACCATCTCGGCTTCATTCCACTTGCCAGAGAGACGAGATCGTTGCATGTCGATGCCCTGAAAAGACTGATGGACAGAGCCGAGGCCTTCGTCAAAGTCACCGCGCCCTACCGTTTGACGAAGGACATGAATGACCAAGGTTTCGCCGAGGTCGGCCGCGCCCTTGCCGCCAGCCATGCGGAAAGGCTGCTCTGGGGCAGCGATTGGCCGCACACCGAATTGTGGGACGGCATGCCCGATGACGCCGATCTGATCGAGACCATACGGGCCGCCATTGACGATCCCACGATTGCCGAAAAGATTTTTGTTCGAAATGCCGAGGCGCTGTTCTTCGGCCGCTGAATTGGAGAGTACGAATGGCCAGACTGACCGAAGATGCCAAGGGCGTCTATGTGATCGCCGTAACCCCCTTCACCGATGACGGCGCGCTCGATCTCGCCAGTATCGACAGCATGGTCGATTTCTACGAGGGCGCCGGCGTCACCGGCCTGACGGTGCTTGGCCAGCTCGGCGAGGCCCCGAAGCTGACCGCCGAGGAATCGCGGACAGTCGTCCAACGGGTGCTGAAGCGCCTCGACGGGCGCCTCCCCGTCGTTGTCGGCGTTTCGGCGCCAGGGCTTGCGCCGATGAGCGAACTTGCCGAAGCCGTTATGGGCGAGGGGGCGGCCGGTGTCATGGTTGCGCCGCCCTGGACCGTCAAGACTGACGATCAGGCCTTCGCCTTCTACCAGTCGGTTGGCGAGACCCTGGGCGATACGCCCTTCGTGCTGCAGGATTATCCGCTCACCACCAATGTGACCATCGCGCCTAAGGTCATCGAGCGCATCGTCAACGAGGTGCCGAATTGTGTCATGCTCAAGCACGAGGATTGGCCGGGTCTATCGAAAATCACCGCGCTTCGCGCCGCCAGCGACAAGGGCGCCATGCGGCGTATCTCCATCCTCTGCGGCAATGGCGGGCTTTTCCTGCCCGAAGAGATGGGCCGCGGCGCCGATGGCGCAATGACCGGCTTTTGTTATCCGGAGATGATGGTTGGCGTCGTCGAGGCCTATGCAGCCGGAAATCCCGATCGCGCCCATGCGATCTTCGACGCCTATCTGCCGCTCGCCCGCTACGAACAGCAGCAGGGCATTGGCCTTGCCTCGCGCAAATATGTGCTTGCCAAGCGCGGCGTGATCAAGTCGGCCACCCTGCGCAAGCCGGGCGCCAAGCTCTCGACACTGGATATTGCCGATGTCGAGCGGCTGCTGGCGCGCCAGGCCATCCGCCTCAAGGAGATCGGGGCGTAACACACTGGCGCAAATCCGAAGCCGCTGGACCACCGTTATGGTGCTGCAGCGCGAGCAGATGGCTATGTCCATCTCGTCCGTGAGGCTGAAACCCGAGCGACTCCCAGAACCTTGCCGCACCATCGTTTCCCGCATGAACGGTGACGACGGTACAGAAGGACGACGCATGATCAAGCAGAGCCATGGCAAGCATCCGGCCGATGCCGCGCCCGCGCATTGCGGGACTGATGTAGAAACGCCGCATCCGCAGCGCCCCTGACATGGCCGTTTCGACGGTCATGCCGCCGATGCCGGCGAGCACCTCCCCGGCATAGGCGCCAAGCAGCCTTTCGCCGTCACGCCGGAACCTGTTGTCGCCGGTCGACCATTCGTCGATAAGACGGGCGATATGGCGATAGCCTTCTTGCCGGGCCTCGCTTTCGAGATCTGCGATCTCCTGCGGCAACCGATCGCGGAACGTGCGGATATTGATTGTCATGGCAATGCCGGGGTTCTAGATTGCAGGAACCGGAACCTCGCGGTACATCGCCGCCGGCAGGCCGACCGGGACGAAGGTCGCGTCGCCATCCCCAGCCATATCCTGCACCGTATGTTTCTCCAGCGCCTTCGTCACCTCGTTGAGGTCGCCGTCTAGCTGTTCGGCGGGAATAAGATTGCCGATCACGAAATCGAAGCGGTCGCCGCGTTTGTTCAACAGTTCGTGGAACACGGTCATGTCGCGAAGCTCCGTCGACCATTTCGCCAGCCAGTAGAACAGCCCCGAATTGCGCGCCGTCACATGCACCGGAAGGATCGGCAGATTGTATTTGCGCGCCAGCCCGACGGCCGAGGTCTTCCACGGCCGTTCGTTCAGCCGGCCGTTCGCCCAGTAGGCAATGCGGCCTGAGGGAAAGAGCACTGTCGCCTTGCCTTCCTTCACCGCATGGTTGGTCAGTTGCAGCGTTTCGCGCGCCTTCAGCTTGCTCTTATGCTCCTCCCGCCATTCGACAGGAATGATCATCTCGGCAAAGCGCGGATTGACGCGGATGGCATCGCGATTGGCAAAGAACATCATGTCCGGCCGGCGCGCTTTCAACAGATCGAACACGGCAACGCCATCGGCGATGCCTGTGGGATGGTTACTGACGAGGATGAAGCCGCCGGTATCAGGGATGCGTTCGCCATTGGTGATGCCGATGTCGAGCTTCAGCACATCACTCAGATATTCGAACGACTGGAAACCCGGCATCTTGGCAACCGCATTGGCGAATTCGAGCGCCTTGTTGTAACGCAGCAGCGTGTAGAGGAATGGCCGCATGAGCGGCCAGAGTGGATTTTTCACGATCCTCTGGCCGCGTTCGGCAATCAGCGTATCGACGATATGACCGGGCTTTCCCTGTGAAACGAGAGCGATCGCTTCCGCGAGCTGTCCGAAAGCCGTCATGGAATCGCGCCGTGCCATGAAAGATCCTGTCTATGGGGTAAAAGCTATCGCAGTACAATATGATCGAAGGATGACAAAGGCTTGGCCGGCATTAGCAATTCCATAACTGTTCCTGCTCCAAATTGGCGGACTTGAAGGCAAAATCAAGGCCAGCAATGTGAACGAACTGCTTGTTATCGCCGATCCGCGCCTGATGGCGGAGCGTGCCGCATGGCTTGAAAATCTCGCCCGTGAGCGCCGTCTTTCCGAGCATACGCTCGACGCTTACGAGCGCGACACCCGCCAGTTCCTGACCTTCCTGACCGGCCATCTCGCCGGCCCGGTGACGCTCCGCGACATCAGGGAGTTGCGCCCCGCCGATTTCCGCGCCTTCCTGGCGGCCCGGCGCAAGCAGGGCTCCGGCGCCCGCTCGCTCGGCCGCAATCTCGCCGGTCTCCGTTCGCTGCTGCGCCATCTCGAAAAGAAGGGCCTGGTCAACGCCGCCGGCGCCGGCGCAGTGCGCTCGCCGAAACAACCGAAATCGCTGCCCAAGCCGCTGTCGGACACGCAGGCGATCACCGTCGTCAGCGACGACGCCCAACTGCATGACGAACCCTGGATTGCGGCGCGCGATGCGGCTGTCATGACGCTGCTCTACGGCTGCGGCCTGCGCATCTCCGAAGCGCTTGATCTTGCTCCCGCCGACCTGCAGAAGGGCGCAACGGTGCTGCGCATCACCGGCAAGGGCAACAAGACGCGGCTGGTGCCGTTGCTGTCTGTGGTTTTCGACGCGGTCGAGAAATACCGCGCGCTCTGCCCATACTATCTCGAAAGCGGTGAACCGCTGTTTCGCGGCGCCCGCGGCGGCAAGCTGCAGGCGGCAATCATCCAGCGCACCATGCAGAAGATGCGCAGCGCCTTCGGTCTGCCGGAAACGGCGACACCGCATGCCCTGCGCCATTCCTTCGCCACCCACCTGCTTGCCGGCGGCGGCGATCTGCGCACCATTCAGGAATTGCTCGGCCATGCCAGCCTTTCCACAACGCAGGTCTATACCGGAGTCGATGCGTCACGGCTGCTCGAGGTGTATGATCGGGCGCATCCGCGCGCCTAGCGCATCGGCCCGGAAATCGGAATTGATTTTTGGAAGCACGATGCGTTGATTTAAAGTGCATCGTCATGAATCCGATTTGATGTGATGCACTTTAACTTTCGTTAACGCATTCTCTTAAAGGAATATGCGCAAGCCGGGCGTAGACCATGAAACGCACAAGGCATGTGATCGGAACACCCATCATGACGACATCAATCGGCCGCCGGACGTCTTACCTCGCAGTGCCGGCCAATCTGTTGCTCTGGCTGATCGCAGCCTTTCACATGCTGCTTCTTGCGGCCCTCTTTGTCGCCTTCCTGACTGCAAGGCCGGCGGCGGCCGAAGATGTGGCCTGCACTGGCCGCAACCTGATGGTCGAGTTGCAGCAGAACGACCCTGCCCGCTATGCCGAGGCGCTGAAGGAAGCCGACGCCACGCCGAACGGCAAGGGCATCTTCTGGAAGGTCGAGAAGCCCGGACTTGCACCTTCGTGGCTGCTCGGCAGCATGCATGTCACCGATCCGCGCGTGCTCGCCCTGCCGCCGCGCGCCCAGGCAGCCCATGACGCTGCCGACACGATCATCATCGAATCCGACGAGATCCTCGATGAGCGGAAGGCGACCGCCGCCCTGCTCGCAAAGCCGGAACTGACGATGTTCACCGACGGCACGACGATCGACAAGCTGCTTTCTCCCGAGGACTACAAGCGCCTCGAGACCGGCCTCAAGCAGCGCGGTATCCCGCTCAGCGCCGTTTCCCGCATGCGGCCCTGGATGATCTCGAGCGCCGTCGCCCTGCCGGCCTGCGAAATCGCCCGCAAGGCAAAGGGCGTGCAGTTCCTCGACCAGAAGATCGCCACCGATGCCGTTGCTCAGGGCAAGCAGGTCAAGGGGCTGGAAACCCTTGCCGAACAGATCCAGGCCATGGCCGATCTGCCGGTCGAATTCCATCTGAAGTCGCTGATCGAGACGCTGGAACTCGGCGACAAGATGAGCGATGTCGTCGAGACGATGACCGACCTCTACCTCTCCGGTGACATTGGCATGACCATGCCGATGCTGAAAACGGTGACGCCTGAAGAAGAGGGCGAAAATAACGATTATGCCGCCTTCGAGCAGCGTGTCATCCTCGACCGCAACAAGGTAATGGCCGAACGCGCCGCCCCCATCCTCGACGGCGGCAACGTCTTCATGGCCGTCGGCGCCCTGCATCTGCCTGGCAAGGACGGCGTCATCGAACTGCTACGCCAGCAGGGCTTCACCGTCACCGCGGTGAACTGAACCCGCCGTCGGTCAGCCGAGCGTCATGCGGCGCAGAACATTGCTTTTCCAATAGAACTGATGGACGAGGGCGCCGGCGACATGCGCCGCGATCAGCGCCCAGAGAATGATCTTCAGGATACCCGCGTGGAACGAACCGGCGGGATCGATACCGAAATAGTAGGCGGCGATGCCCGAAAGCGGCATCGCGAAGATCAGGATGTAGAGGCCGGCATGGGCAAGCCTCGCTGCAAGACGGAAGATCGCCGGCTCCTGTGCGACCTCGTCCGGGACGCCCTTGGTAAAACGCAGCCCGAGCCTGAGGACGGCAAGCATCAGGATGGCGATGCCGACATAGGCATGGATATTCGCCGACGAAATCTGCTCCGGCGTCGGTACCTGGCCTCTGCGCATCAGCCGATGCCAGATATTCATGCCATCGGGAAACAGCAGGTTGAAGAAGATCAGCAGCGCCACGGCCCAGTGAAGAAAACGCTGGCTCAGGCTGTAACTCACGATGGACGGCTGCTGCATTTCTGGACCTTCACGGATGCTGAACTCAACGATAGGCAACAACTAGAGCCTTTCCGGGTTAGATTGAAGCATTCTGTTGGCTCAAACGGAGTCGGATGGTCGACCGGCCGGCGCGCGTCGTAGCCCAGCTCTACGGCCAAGCCGGCCGGTCGATCAGCCGGCCCGTTTCAGCCAACCCGAAGGGCCGGGCATCTTTGCGCCAGGGCAGAGGCGATCGGCTCGGACGTACCAAGGGGTATGCCCTTCGCCAATCGCCTCTGCCCTGACGAAAACCTGCTCCGGCAGAATGCTTCAATCTAACCCGGAAAGGCTCTAGAACAGCCGCCTGCCTTCCGGCAAGCGGCTGTATGCTTTGTTACGAATATGTAAGATTACATATGGATCGGCTTGAAGAAGGTTGCGAGCGCAGCCTCTTTCACCGCTTCCGACATTGTGGGATGCGCGTGGCAGGTACGGCCGAGATCTTCTGACGAACCGCCGAACTCCATCAGCACGGCGATCTCGTGGATCATCTCGCCGGCGCCGAAGCCGACGATATGGCCGCCGAGCACGCGGTCGGTTTCCTTGTCGGCAAGGATCTTGACGAAGCCGTCCGTCGCCAGCATCGCACGCGCCCGGCCGTTCGCCGTGAACGGGAACTTGCCAACCTTGTAGGCGATATCAGCCGCCTTGAGTTCTTCCTCGGTCTTGCCGACGGAAGCGATTTCCGGCTGGGTGTAGACGACGCTCGGAATGACCTCGTAATTCACATGGCCATGCTGCCCGGCAAGGATTTCGGCAAGCGCCACGCCTTCGTCCTCCGCCTTGTGCGCCAGCATCGGACCCTTGACCACATCGCCGATCGCATAGATGCCGGCAACATTGGTCTTGAAGTGACCGTCGATCTCGACGCGGCCGCGATTGTCGAGCGTAACACCGGCCTCTTCGAGGCCGAGACCCGATGTATAGGGCTTGCGGCCGGTGGCGATCAGCACGACTTCGGCCTCGAGCGTCACCTTGTCGCCGCCCTTGACCGGCTCGAAAGTGACCTTGGCGCCCTTGTCGCCCTTTTCGACGCCGGTGACCTTGGCGCTGAGATTGAAATCGATGCCCTGCTTGGCGAGCATACGCTGGAATTGCTTGGAGACTTCGCCGTCCATGCCGCCAAGGATGGTGTCGAGATATTCGACGACGGTGACCTTGGCGCCGAGGCGCGACCAGACGGAACCGAGCTCGAGACCGAT
>Ga0102590_1002453_pt1 | contig 21911 bp, 26 predicted proteins | sample AraplaMF_Col_mMF_FD_76859 | JGI IMG/M metagenome (GOLD analysis project Ga0102590, IMG submission 76859) | Arabidopsis root microbial communities from the University of North Carolina, USA - plate scrape MF_Col_mMF | ecosystem: Host-associated > Plants > Roots > Endosphere | place: USA...
GGCCTTGGCTGTTCGGGACCGCGCCGACCGTGGCCGATGCGATGTACGCGCCGGTCTGCACCCGCTTTCGCACCTATGCGGTGGAGTTGGAGCCGCGGCTCGCAGCCTATGTCGAGACGGTACTGTCATGGCCGCTGATGGGCGAATGGACCGAAGGGGCGTTGGTCGAGCCGGACGAGATCGTCGAGCTGGAAGTCGAGTTCTGACGGAAACGCGGCCGGTCGGCTCCGCATCGATTTTCACGGTCGAATTAGGAGTTGCCTGGAAGGTGAGCGGCGCATAAAGCAGATGCAATGCCAAATGCCGCGAAGCCTGGACCGATGAACAGAGATTATTATTCCAAACTCGGCGGACTACCGCCGCAAACCGAGCTGCTTTCCAGCAAGGCCGTCTTCACCACAGCCTATGCGGTCATCCCGCGCAGCGTCATGACCGACATCGTCACCAGCGTCCTTCCCCATTGGACGGGGACACGGGCATGGGTTCTCTCCAGGCCGCTCTCCGGTTTCTCCGAGACTTTCTCGCAATATGTGATGGAAGTTCAGCCGGGCGGCGGAAGCGACCGGCCAGAGCCCGACAAGCGGGCTGAAGCAGTTCTATTCGTCGTCGAAGGCGAGATGACAGTGGAACTCGAAGGCGTCAGCCATGCGCTTCGCAGCGGCTCGTTCGCCTATATTCCGGCGGGTTCGGTCTGGTGCCTGAAAAACGGCGGCTCGACTGCGGCAAAATTCCACTGGATTCGAAAGGCCTTTCAGGAGGTGGAGGGGCTAGAGCCGCCTCCGGCGATCTTCACGCATGAGGACGAACACGCCATCTCGGCAATGCCGGACACTGATGGACGTTGGGGGACGACTCGGTTCATCGATCCGGCCGATGTCCGCTACGACATGCACGTGAATATCGTGACTCTGGAGCCGGGTGCCGTGATCCCCTTCATGGAAACCCATGTCATGGAGCATGGTCTCTATGTGCTGGAAGGCAAGGCGGTCTATCGGCTGAACCAGGATTGGGTCGAGGTCGAGGCCGGCGACTTCATGTGGTTGCGCTCCTTCTGCCCGCAAGCATGTTACGCCGGTGGCCCCGGCCGTTTCCGCTACTTGCTCTACAAGGACGTCAACCGTCACATGACGCTCTGGTAGGATCTGTCGCAGAGGGACGATGAGGCTCGAAAGCGAACGTCTGATTTTGAGACCCTGGCGATCGCAGGATCGCAAGCCCTTCGCTGCGATCAATGCCGAGCCCGACGTTATCAGATATCTCAATCCTCTGACCGGCGAACAGTCGAATGCTATGCTCGACCGCATCGACCTTCACTTCGAGGATCATGGCTGGGGGTTCTGGGCGCTGGAGGAGAAGGCAAGCGGCGAGTTGATCGGTCTCTGCGGTCTCAACAATGTTTCGCCGGCTTTGCCGTTTGCCCCGGCAGTCGAAATCGGTTGGCGGCTTTCAGCGTCGCGGCATGGCGCCGGATATGCGCGCGAGGCCGCGGAACGGTCTCTCGACTTTGCATTCAACGATCTGAATCTTGACCGCATCGTCAGCTTCACGGTGCCCGCAAACAGCAATTCCTGGGGTTTGATGAGACGACTGGGAATGAACCGGATCGGTGAGTTCGATCATCCCAATTTGGCCGACGGGCATCCGTTGCGCCGTCACGTGCTCTACGAGAAGGTCAGCTAGAAAGAGGGCTATCGTGAAGTGATGGGGAAAAATGTCAAAAAAATGAATTTAGAGTACGTGAATAACTCCGTGCTGAAGGCGATGAAGGCTCTCCCAAAGGAGATCGCACTCCAATTTGCGACGGACCTGCAGAGGGTGCAAGAAGGCAAGAGCCCCCTGTCGGATTTTAAACATTTAAAGGGTATCGGGCAGGGCGGGGTAATCGAATTAATCGAAAACGGCAGCCCGGCTTATCGGGCAGTCTACTGCGCCAAGTATGAAGATACGGTGTTCGTATTGCACGCATTCACCAAGACCACGAACGGGGTAGACAGGGCTGCAATGAAGACGGTGGAGGAGCGCTACAAGGCCATGATGGCCGAGGTGAACGCGCGAAAGAAGCAAAAGAAGAATTGAGACAACTGAGGCCGCTAGGCGGCCTCTGTCATTTCCACATCACAGACGATTCTGTGATGTTCAAAGGATGGTTTGAAGCGAACGCCGAGGCGAGCCAGGTAGCCTATGAGCCGATCAGCGGAGAACAGATGAACCTTTCCCCGCATCAGCTCACTAACTCGTGGCTGTGGGATGCCTAGTGCTTCTGCTACATCTGCTTGCTTCCAACCGCGATCCTCGAAGAGATCGACGAGAGCGGAGATCAACGACGCGCGGAAGCTCAAGTCGGCGGCTTCATCTTTGTCGTCAACGAGTGACTCGAAGACGTTGTCGTAGACAAGCCGTTCCATATGATAACCCCTTTATACAGGTTCCAGTATATAGGTCAAAATGACGGGACCGTCAAGCTGGTTCCGTAAATCGCTTCGCCCCGCCTACGAAAAGCTGCATCGCACCGTCAGCTTTACGGTGCCGGCAAACATCAAAGAGACGACGGGGGATGAGCTGGATCGGTGAGTTCAATCATCCCAATTCGCCGAGGTGCATCGCTTGCGCGATCACGTGCTCTACGAACTGCGATTATCAAACGGTATTGCCGCCGCATTCGAAATCAACCCTTGAGAGCAACTGTTCTAATTCGCAATCTGTCTTAACAATGTCAAAGCTGAATAGATGTGCGACGTCACCAGCCAGTTAGAAATGCGACATTGGCCCCTCAGTCAGCCCCCGATCCGACCGGCTTGACCGGTTGCAAGGGAGGAGCGGGTTAGACCCACCCCTTTAGCTTTCTCACTGGCAATTGTTTTCTCGCCGGTCGATATTCGCTGGCACTTGCATGGCCCAGGACAGGGATCAAAGTCGCACGATGCTTCCGGAAATCAAGCTGCAGGGTAACATTGACGTCGCCGCGCTGTCACCACTTCTGCGCGGCATGCTTCTTTCGGTTGCCTATGCTTACGATGAGGGTGGCATAGGATTGACGGCAACCGGCGCCATGAACCGCAAGTTCGTGCATTGGGCCGCTGTGCACTTCCTCTGGCCAGGCTTCACAGCCGAAGACCTCTACAGCATGAACAAGGTACTCAATGAAAGCGACATGCCGCCGCTTTGGGTCGTGCGCGACATGACCCGTCATCTGAAGCTTCTTCGCCGGAAAAAAGATGTGCTGCTGCCAACCAGACGCGGTCGGGAGTTCCTGGTGAACCCGCAAGCCTTCTTCGATCTGGTCGCCACGGACTATCTCTATTCGTATGTCCACACCACCGAGCGGGAAGAGCAGGTCCGAGCGCGGTTACGCTGGTGGCGCATGTTCCTCAATCTTCTCAATATCAAGGCCAGAGAAGGGTGCACGCCAATAGACATTGTGAAGATCCTCTATCCAGACTTGGCGCCTCTGTCGGACACCGAAATGACCATAGAAGCCTGGAAGTTGAAATCCGATCTCCAATATGGCGTCTTTCGACGCCTGTGCTGGCTCGGTGTGCTCTATGAGGCACGAGAGGGGCTCACGCTCCTCCAGGATGGAGCCTTCCACAAGACGCCACTTTGGCCAGCTTGCCTGCAGTTGGAATCGGATACGCAGAGCGACATCGGCGTGCATTGACGCTGTTTATTCCGCCGCTGGCTGCCTCATCAACGCTTTCTCTCGTCGCGCAAGAACCTTCGGATCGTTCATGAAATCCGTGCGCCGACCGGGCTTGCGACCGTCGATGACTTTCGACAAAACCTCGATCCGCTGCAGGTCACGCTCGCTCATCGCAATCAGTCCCATCGGCAATCTCCCACGTCATCAAACGCGGGGAGTGTGACATTCCAACTTTGCAGAAACAGGACACTTCAACTTTGCGGCTACAGGCAAAAGTGGCATAAGATATCTTATGGAACTATAGGCGTCTGCTTGGTCTTGGGTTGATATCGCACGGGTCGGAAAAACCGGGAAATGTGACGGTAGCCTCCAACTCTCTGCTTAGTCAGTTGATGAATAGAAATGCCGCATGACAGACCATCACGCAACGATGGGCTGGTCCGAATTGATTGGAAATGCGCCGACAAAAATTGCGTGAAAGTACGTGCCACAAAAGCCGATTAGATCGCCTTGTGCCTACGCCAGCCCAGGGCCCAAATCACTCGCTACGCCAATGATCACAACAGCGGGCTGAATTCCCTAGTTGTCCTAGTTCTTTTCGCGCTGCTCGGTCATCCTGACCTTGAGCTTTTTGTGATCGCGTCGGTGGCCGATAATGATCCTTATTGGGTGCGGCTCGAAGTCTGCGCCCAACCTCGCTCCTAACGGAACTTGCCATCAAGCTGAGTTTCTTTGGGCAACGGGCTTCGAGTACGCGGTATCATTGCGCTTTAGCTCGGCTTGGGATTTCAAATCAATTACGCGTGGTTCCAAGCTTCCAGCGGAGGTATCGATCCGGTTGTCGTGGCGGCGATTAGACTTGGTCTGGTTTTGTGTTTCCTTCCTCGGCTGCTCAAAAGTTCGCGGAATCGGCGTAGCCGCCACTAGGCGACCCCTCTGCCGTGGACGTGTTCGATAGCGGAGGAAGATGGAACACGCTACGCAAACGCCGTGGAGCCAGGCCTACCAGATCACCTTGGAAAGTTCGGAGAGGACATCGTTGCCATAGCTCTCGTCTTTGATGCTGAACTCAGCCTCGCCAGACACGAGATTGAAGTTAAAATAGACTTCAGCCTGATCTTGTCCGAGGAAAATCTTGGTAGTGTACCAGTCTCCAGGACCGCCGCCGAAACCGCCTCCCGAGGAGCGGATGGTCGGTGGTCCGAGAAATGCTATATCGAACGCTAGCGTGTCCTGTTTGGCGTCTGAAAGGCGAAGATCGCTCGCTTCCAGGGCTTTGCCCAGTTCGGAAAGGAAATGCGTGGGGCGCGGCCCGCCTGTGACATGGCGGAACATGCCATGCGACTCGCTCTTTAGTTCGATGGCGAATTTCGTTTCGTCGTCGCCCTCACCATACGACGCCATCAGAGCGAGGTCATCGGCGTTCGACTTAACGGGCAGCGGTGTGATCTTGAAGGCAAGCGACCCCGGAGACCGGCCGTCGGTAACCTGATCCTGTGCGTATACGCCGCCCGACAACGCAGCGCCTGCAACGACTATCAGGGCGGAGCGTCGGCTGATCATGTCATTCTCCTGAGAAAGAAACTGCGGCCGCTGACATAGCACATCCTCCTTGGCTCCGTCGCGGACCGCATGGAGGTTCATTCGGGGCCTGCCCTGCGGGTAACTGGCGGTTCACCATCTCACTAAAGTATGTGTGAAGCGATGCGCCTGTCTAGTTGATTTCAAAGGGATTTCAGGCTGAGGTGAACGCTTCCACTCTAAGGCGTCAGTATGCCGCGCTACGAAATACAAGCACTTGAGAACGGGATGTGGTCGGTCATGGATCGCCAGACCGGCAAGCCAATCGCCGGCCGTGAGGGGGCAAGCGAACGGACGAGGCTGGAAGCCCAAGCCCTGGCTGATTTCCGCAACGGCATGTTGATTCCTCCCGCAAAGGAGCGGATTTCCTCCAGGCTCGAGAAGATACGTCGCGCCTGGGAACTGCTCTCTGGGAAGCGCCAGCCACGGTAACCCGTCCGCGTAGTCCCCGATCCGACCCTCTCAGCAATGTTCCGACGGCGTTTCAACAAGATGACTGGCGACCGGTCGGGAGGAGCGTTAACCGACCCGGAGAATGGTAAATGCGAAAGATTTTAGAAGCGTTTCGGGTCGAAGGCCGCAATGGCACTATGGTCGCCGTCCAAGGATCGACCGATGTCCCTATCGGCAGTAGGCTTATTGCGAGATTACATGTTCCTGGCAAAGAAATACGTGAAGTCGCAGCTCACAAGGACCGGCTTCGTCCCAGCCCATTGAAGGAGTCGTCAACCGAGGGCTTCCTATTAGTTGGATTGGATAACTCCGAGATCAAAGACGGCACGATGGTTGAGATAAGCAGCCACACCGACTAGCCATTGAATCGTAATCCGGAACGCACCGCCATACGAGCGAGCGCGTGCCTCTTGAGAAAATCCCTAGATATTTACTGGTGCCCGTATTCCGTTTTGAAGCAGGCGGGCCAGGTTCCATAAAGGGAAAGCGATGAAATATGCACCGTCGGTAGTTTCTTTCGTCATGGGTGCCGTGATTGCGGCTTTTGGCGCCGATGAAGCAGCCATCGCGGCTCCAGAACGAATAGGCTGTTATGGCGACAACTGGGGTCCCACCCTCGAGATGCTTGAGCCAACGCCCACCGGTCCATTGACGTTCAAGACCCTGCGCTGTCTGCCGATCCCAGAGGGTTGGCCGAGGATCATTCCACCCTCCGTTTCGCCGAACGCCCACTTTGTGGCCGCCTTCGGTTTCTCGAAGGGTTTTTGGCTCGGTGATGTGACGCGAGGCGGGCGCGCCAATACCACTACCGAAAGACTTCCAGGAGACCTCCTTTCAAGGACGGTCCCTTTCGCCTGGCTTGATGACTCGTCCGCGGTCATCGGGGTTAAACATGAGATCACGGTGCTCAGCGGCTCCGCGCGCGGCACCTTGCGACCGTATCTGTTCGCGCTGGACGGTTCGCAGATAAAATTGTCCGAACTCGTTCATCCAAACGGTCCACTTGATGAGATTTACTGGATTGGCGGTTCGGGGCTGGCGCTTGCCGGGTTCGGAACCAAGGGAATTTTCGGGGAGCCGAAACTCGGAGATCGTAAGCCGACGCTAGCCTTGGTTGATGCACGCACCGGAACGATCCTGCAGTCGGTCGAAAAGGACAGCATTCCGGAACTGTCCGATCAAAAAATCATTCAAGCCGTCACATCACGGATCGACGCATTCGGCAAAGCGCATGTATTGATCGCCTGGGCACCTGACAAATGGCTGCTCTGGGTCCAGGGGCAATCACCGCGCGTCGTTCCGAGCGCATCGACTACTTGGTTGACGCCGTTCGCACTTTCAAGCGATGCCTCGAGCGTTTTGATCATGGCCAATCTTAGCGCAACGGGTTCAATATGCGAATTTGGAGCCTCCTGCCCCCCACCGACACCGCAATCCGGAACAATTGCCGAGTTGAGGGACGTTGCAACCGGCCAGGTGAAATGGACACTCTCGGGTACCGCATTAAATTTCTCGCAAAGCGTAGCTCCGGCAGTCAGCCCGAATGGTCGCTACGGTTTGATTTCACTGCCGGACGGGGAAAGCAGTGCGATCGCACTGATCTCGATGGACACGGGCAAAGTCATTCAGAAGTTTCAACAGCCAGGTTGGGGTCCGATAGGGCTGTCATTCTCGCCGGACAGCAAGTTCGCTGTCGTCGCCGCAGGCACGACGATGGCCGCTTTCGCAATAGATAAATGAACGGGGACGAGAGTATCTCAACCGGGAAAATCTCGCCGGCAGAAGTCTCGTGGGATCGATTGGCTTACCCGTAGTTTCTGGCGTCGAGGTCAGGAGACTGCTTCGCCGGATGTGCGCCAACACGAATGAGGTTCGCACGGCCAGTCTTCGTAGATACTTCTTACGCTTGCGTGTCAGTTCGCGATCTCTGCGCAGAACCCGAAATGATCTTCGCGCCAACCTACCTGGCTATGACCGGATTGTGAAACTGATGCAGAGGGTTGCCATCGGGAATCTCCCGATCGGGCCTGTCGCCCTTTCAAATCAACCAGTTTTCGACCTGCAAAGCGCGGATACGCATGAACTCGCCCATGTTCGCCGTCACCAGAACTGCTCCGAGGGCAGAGGCGTGGGCAGCGATGAATAAGTCATTTGGACCGATAGGCTTGCCAGCACCCTCCAGTTCAGCCCGGATGCCACCGTATTTAGCATCGGCGGGCAGATCCAGCGCAAGCACCGGTATGCTGCCAAGGATGGCTTCGATCTGTGCTAGAAGTTTCGGTGATCCCTTCTTGGCGCACCCGTAGCGCAACTCCGACGCCGTGATAATGCTGACGCAAATTGCATCGGGCCCAACCTCGGCGATGCGTCGGGTGATTGTGCCCATCGGGTTTCGAGCAAGCTCCGAGACGATATTGGTGTCCAGCATATAAAGCCTGCTCACAGGTCGATTTCCTCCACAGGAAGCAGGGTATCGTCGACATCGGGAAACTGATCTTCAGGACCAAGCGGCTCCAAACCAGCCAGAACTTCCAGGAGGTTCTTCCGGTGCACAGGCTCTATAATGAGCCGATCGCCGTCGCGGTGGATCATCACTCTGTCACCGGGTAGCTCAAAGTCAGCCGGGATTCGTACAGCCTGACTCTTGTTGTTTCTGAAAAGCTTGGCCTCCCGCTGGGGAATAGGCTCTTGACGTCGGGAATTGACCACGTCGGACTCCTATGTATATACACATGCATATACATGACATCGGCGAAGATTTCAAGTAGGATCGAGGTCTTGTGACCTCCGCTGCTTTTGAAAAGGCTTGGCGCGGTTCATGGTTGAGATTAGAAATCATCGAGTGAAATGGGATAACTCTCACAGAATCTATCTGAGGCCCGGAAGGTGCTGTGCTAACCACGTAACCCGATCTTTGCCGGAGTTTTATCGGTCAGGCCGTTCGTCCAAGGGTGGAAAGCGCATCCTGCAGTCTAAGCGCCGCCAGCGCCTCGGTTGCCTCATCCGAAGACCATCCCGCTTCCAGCGCCGCAGATAGGACCAGCGATTCCGTTTGAAGCTCAAGCTTCTCATAAAGCGGCTCGATGGCTTCGCGCGCTGTTACCACGTGCTGGTCTGGTGGGGTGATGGGTGTGGCGGCAACCGTAGGCATGAAATGCTCCTCCTATTGAACGCTAAGGTTCGAAACCCGTTCGGGGCATCCTTGTTCCATTTATATCGCCTTTTCGGTCTTCGAGCGGCGATGCGAAAGATGACGACGCCACATATGGCGAAATTTCCTCCATCGCAGGAACGCGCGAATGATGATTGCCGGCGGAATCTTCTTGTGGTCGCCGACAGTCCCCTGCCTGGTGATAGATGCGTTCGGGTCGAGCAGAAACGCGACCAACGTGCTTGCACTCTGCGCCTCTACTTCGAGCTTGTCATCAGATAAATGCAGCCCCTGTTCGCCTTCGGCGAACGTCTGCTTATCGACGACAACGGAACCGCTAAAGACATAGAAATAGAGGTCTCGGCCTTGTTTCTGCGGGAATTCCACCCGTACGCCCGCGTCCAGCCGCATGTCGAAGACGTCGATCGCGCTTCGGACATAGAAGGGGGCGCCCTCTCCTTCCGGCCCGACCAGGTGTCGCCAGACGTTTGCCGCGGCAGCTGGCATCGGCCCGTGCTGGATCTTCGGCTCCAGATCGACCGCATAAGGGCGAACGAGGATCTGCAGCATTCGCAGAGGCGGGTCGGATGCCAGCGTCTCTTCGGAATGCCAAAAGCTTGCTCCGGCATTCATCACCATCAGATGGTCACGGTCGATCACCAGTCTGCCAGCGGCTTTGTCGTCGTGACGCATTACGCCTTCGGGCACCCAGGAAATAATCTCGTCGTTGCTGTGCTCGTGCATGGCGATCAGGCGGCCAGGATCGAGGATCGATTCAACAACCATGGCGAGAGGGCCTTGGCCGTGATCGGTCGGCTTGGGCTTCAACCACCCCGGCATGTTGATGTGCGCGACGAAGCCTCCCATATTCCGCACCACGAATGTCCGTTCGCCCTTGAGCAGCATCGCATCCTCCATGCTTGCAAGGCAGTGACGCCGGGCCATTACCGCGCCGTGCGTCGTCAGCAAGAGTCACGATCGGCGCGTTCGTCCAGGCATTACAAATCAATCACGATGTCGCCCTCAGGTTTTGCGCAGCAAATCAGCACATTGCCCTCCGCCGGAGCATCGACAGGCTCCGGCCGGTAGCCCACACTGCCCTCCACAAGTCCGGTCTCGCAAGTGTGACAGACGCCGGTTCGGCACGACCATCGCACAGGCACATCGCAGGCCTCGGCCAGTTCGAGCAAGCTCTGGAATGTCGGTTCCCAGCGCGCGTTGAGACCGGTGCGGGCAAACGACACCAGCGGCCCCGAGCCTGGAAGCCCGGCCGGCAAATGTGGCGGCCGGCGAGATGAAGCAGCTATACCGGGGGTCATCGCAGGACCGGCTCCGAACATCTCGGTGTGGATGCAATCCGGCGCGATGCCCAAGGCTGCAAGGCCGACGGTCAGATCGCTCATGAAGGTCGACGGTCCGCAGACATAGACGTCAACGTCGCGCGGCAGGTTGAGCGACTTGAGCGCTTGCGCATCCAGATGGCCGCGAGCGTCGAAATCTACATCGGGCCGATCCTTGGGGTCGGGAGAGCTGTAGCAAATATGGCTGTGATGGTGAGCGAGCGCCTTCAGCAGCCCGCGCGCCTCCTCGGCAAACGGATGTTCGCGGCCATTGCGGGTTCCATATAACCACCAGACTTCCCGCCTCGATGCTTCGGCCGCCAAAACATGAAGCATCGCCAGCACCGGCGTCACTCCGATCCCGGCACTCATCAGAACAACCGGCCTATCGCCTGGCCGCAATGTGAAACTGCCGCGTGCGGCACTTGCCTGCACGATGTCGCCAACCTGCAGCTCGTCGTCGATGTAGCCGCTGGCAGCGCCATGGGCCTCCCGCTTGATGCTGACGCGGTAGCGGGTGGCGCTGGGCTCGCCCGACAGCGAATAGCTGCGCAACAGCGCTGGCGCAGAAGCCCCTCCGAGCCGCAGCACTACGAACTGCCCGGGGAGTGCGGCGGCAACAGGTTGGCCATCCGCCGGTTCGAGCACGAGGGAAACCACGCTGCCGCTTTCGCGCACCTTGCGCGACACACGCAGCGGGCGGAACCCGCGCCATGCCGGAGGTGGGGCGGACGCGGCGGTCAGCCCGGCATTTCCTGTCGGCGCGCCCTGCTTCCGCTCCTGCTTGATCAGCGCCTGGAAAGAACGACGCCAGCCTGGGCTCAGCGCCGGGATGCGCAGCGCGCGCTCCAACTGATCGCGGGGGTGGCCCGGCATATAAAGCAGCGCGTTGATCTCGAAAACGCTCATGCCTTCAGGCCCGGACGCCACTTTCGTGATCTCGTTGCCGGCCTGCACTTCCCCTTCCTCCAGCACACGGAAATAGAAACCGGGTCGACCGCGTTTGACCACCAGCGCGGCCATCTCCGGCTCGTCCATGCGTATGCCGAGCCGGTAGCAGGTGACGCGCGGTTGCGTCACTTCGAACAAAGCGCCGCCGATCCGGAAACGGTCTCCAATGCAGACCTCTGCGTCGGGCAGGCCATCGACGGTGAAATTCTCGCCGAACTGCCCGTAGACGAAGTCGTCTCGGCGCAATTGCTCCTGCCAGTACCGATAGGAATCGATTTGATAGACAAAGACTGCGCGGCGTTCGCCGCCGTGGCCAGCCAGGTCGCCTTGTCCATCGCCGTCCACGTTCAGGCGCCGCACCATACGCGGGCCGTCGACCGGCGTCTTCCAAATGGCCGTGTTGACGATCTTGCCTTGCCAGGTGACGTCGCGCGGCAGGCCCACATTGACCGAAAGCAAGTGTACCATGACATTTCTCCCGAATGATGCTCACCGCAATTTCGAGATCGACGGAGGACGGTTACATCGTCAATCTCAGCTCGAGATAGTGTTCGGTCAACGTCGTCAAGGTGAAGGCTCTGTTGAGGCCGCTCGGATTTGGCAACAGCCAGACGGCGGCGCCGGCAAATGTCTCGGGTTGCCGACCCCATTCAACATCGGCGCGAAGACTGATCGCCGCGTATGCCGCCTTTCCGAGAAAGGCCAGATCGGCCGGCGCAAACTTTCGTATCTTGTTTTCCAGGACAGGCGCGGCGCTCAGATAATCCTGCCTCTTGAGCTCGCTTGCGCTTTTCGTCGGACGTGAAACCGCCGATGTCAGACCACAGCCATATTGCAGCAGCTCGCGCTCTTCATCCGCCCGCAGCAGACGCGGTGTAAATCCAGCCAGATGCAACACGCGCCAAAAACGGTTGCTCGGGTTCGAGAAATTATGCCCGTCGCGAACGGCCGACAGAGCCGGATTCAATCCGCAGAAAACCGCGGAAAGGCCAGATACGAGGATTTCCGACAATCCGGCTTTCGGCATCGTGCAGGGATCTGGACCATCGAGATCCGCGGACGCGGCATCATCTTGCATTATGGGACATCGCTCGAATTACGCCTGTCAAACATACCAACCGTGCATCGAGCGAAACGAGCTTCCTGAATTCCATCAATGAGGGGCCGGTCTGACGGACACACGGTGCTAATCATCTTGCTGAACATGTCGATGAATGGCCTTAGTGGCAATTTGAAAAATATCGGGCGCAATCGATTCTTTGACAGGATCCGTAATGACCACCGAAGCAGCGCGTAATTCGCATCCCATCTACTTCATCGGAGCTTTTGCCACGGGTGGGCTCCTGACTTTCATGGTGCACCTCAATGGGGAATTGGCCCGTTATGGGAATCCCCTGTTCTCATCTTGGACCGCACACGGCACGGGCATCATCGCAGCCGTCATTCTTCTCCTGGTGGTCCACCGCCGGCGCAGGCCGAGGGTAGAAAAAGCCCCCAACGCGCCTTGGTGGGCTTACTTCGGTGGGATATCCGGTGCGGCAACGGTCATTCTGACCTCGACTGCGGTCAACTCACCACTCGGGCTCTCCGGCACCTTGGCTTTGGGTTTGGCAGGCCAGGTCGCCTTCAGCGTCGCGGCCGACAGCTGGGGACTGTTCGGTCTGCCAAAGCGGCATCCAGATAGACGAGACATCGTAGCACTCGGCTTGGTCGTCATGGGCGCTGCACTCATCATCCTGTTTGGGCGAGGTGCGGCGTGACGGCGTTCATTCTCCTGGCTTGCCTGGGCGGTGCGCTCGTTGGCCTCAGTCGTCAACTCAATGGGCGGTTGAGCATATCCACCACGCCGTTGATCGCATCCTTCTGGAATCATGCCATAGGCTTTGCTGCCCTCACCTGCCTTGGTCTCTTTGTCGGAGGTCTGCTTCCTGCGGGCGCTGCCGAGGCGCCTTGGTACGCCTATCTGGGTGGTTCCATCGGCGTTATTTTCGTGGCGGCGGGCAGTTGGGTCATTGCTCGAATAGGTGCGGTTAATTCAGCTCTGCTGATCATCGGTGGCCAGATGGTAACAGGGGTGGCGTTTGATTATATCAGCGCCGTTCCAGCGTCATTTTGGGCGAACGCGACCGGAATTATTCTCATCGTCGGCGGAATGATGGTCAGCCGGCGACGACGCAAAGTCGACGGCTCGCAATAGCCAAGCGCTGCGCTCCCATTCCGGTGCCATCGCCGTCCGGGCAATTTCATCAGCCGGTCGCAAGCCACGGGGACGGACGGCGGAAACGGCTCCCCGCCGCATCTGCTCTTTCATTCAGCCGTTAGTCGCCGGGCTACATTCATAAGCATCCTGTCGGCGCTCCTTGCGCCGAACAAGGAAAGCGAAACGTTTCCCGTGCAATTGACAATTGGAAAAGCCAATTGCGGGTAGCCGCTAAGGCCCGAGAGACACAGGAGCTTGATGCAGGCGGCACGAAATGCGGCGAAGCTTTCCGGTGCGGCATCGCGCGTGGGCGGGTTCATGGCCAAGGTCGGAAGAGCGACAATCACATTTTCGCACAGCAATCGGTCGATCTGCCGGGAAAAGAGCGCGGCGATCCTGCGTGCCTCGCGCACCTCCTCGTCGTCCACGCGAGATCCTGACAGAAGACGCTCAGCAATATCGGGCGCAATGGCTTCAGGGCTCCGCTCGAAGAGTATTTGATTGCTTTCCCAGGCTTCCCTTTGGAGGATGGTGATGAACGCCAAAGCAAGATCGGCGAGGCTGAACGAGGCGATAGTATCGGTCCTGCGAATAGGCATGTCCGCTGATCGAAGGCTGGCGATCATCTCGTCGGCGACCGCGTCGTCAATGGTTTGGAAGATATCCTCGGGAATGAGAATAGATGATGGTTGGTCATTTGCCGCGGGCACGCCGACGGCGCTCATCACCGTGGCCATTGGTTCCAGGCTTCTCGTCATGAAGCCCGGCACATCGAAGGTTGGCGCCAGCGGACGCAGCGCCCCGTTGTCGAGGCTTCCGTGTGTCGGCCGCCAGCCAATGAGGCCGTTGACGGCGGCGGGCAGCCGGATGGAGCCGGACGTGTCTGTTCCAAGCCCGATATCCGCGAGGCCAGCGGCAACCGCAACGGCTGAGCCAGATGACGATCCGCCGGGAATGAGATTGGGATCGCGCGGATTGATAGGCATGCCGAAATGGATGTTGCCGCCGATCAGGGAATAGGCGAGCTCATCCGTATTGGTTTTGCCGACGAAGCAGACGCCGGCATCGAGCAGCGTCTGGACCAGAGGTGCAGTCGATGGCTTGATGCCGGAGGCCGCGAGTACCGTGGCATTGCCGGCCGCTGTGGGATAGCCGGCAACGTCGAAAAGGTCCTTGACCGCCAGGCGAAGGCCGGAAAGCGGACCGATGGCCGCGTGCCCGACATCTGCATCCGGATAGGGCATGAATGCATTCCACCGATCCTGCATTTGCCGCGGCGCCCTAGATCTTCAAATGTTGCAGCACACGGCCGCGGCTATCTGGATCATTGAGGCTTTCGTCTTCGATCGCCCCGAGTTTGAGAATGGCCCAGCGGTCGGCCACCGAAAGGGCGAAATCCAGGTTCTGTTCGACCAGCAGGATGGTCGTGCCGCGCTTTTCGCGATCGTCCCTTAATGCTTTGGCGATGTTCTGAACGACGGAGGGCTGCAGGCCTTCGGAGATTTCGTCGATCAGCAGCAGTTTTGGCCGCAGCATCAACGCCCGCGCCAGGATCAGCATTTTCTGCTCCCCGCCCGACAGGGTGCCGGCCTTCTGCGCCAGCCGGTCCTTCAGGAAAGGGAAATAACCGTAGACCCGCTCCAGGGCGGATGCCAGATCCCGGTCGCCTTTGAGCGCGAGGCGCAGATTGTCGCGGATGGAGAGATCCTGAAACAACGGCAATTCCTGCGGGGCATAGCCGATTCCGGAAGCGATCAACTCTGCGGGTTTCCTGTCGGTGATAACAGCGCCGTCGACCTCGACCATGCCTTTGCCGACACGCAGGAAGCCAAGGATCGTCTTCAGCAGTGTCGTTTTGCCCATGCCGTTCTTGCCCATGAGGGCGAAGATCTCGCCCGGCCGGATGGCGAGCGACACGCCATTGACGACATCGACCGCGCCATATCCGCTCGATACGCCGCTGAGCTTGAGTTTGAACGCGTCAGCCATGGGCGCCTCCTGCGTAGATGGTGCGAACCGTTTCGGAATTGACCACGTCATTCACCGTGCCGTCGAGAACGAGCTTGCCCTGGTGGAGAACCACGATGCGGCTCGATATATCGCGCACGAAATCCAGATCATGTTCGACCAGGATGGCGGCGAAACCCATTTCGTCCGTCAGTTTCTTGAGGATGGTTCCGATGGTCATGCGCTCGGTCTTGGTCAGACCCGCAGTCGGCTCGTCGAGAAGAATGATGCGTGGTTCGAGAGCGACGACCATTGCCAGTTCGAGGGCCTGCCTTTGACCGTGCGACAGCAGCGACACCGGCTTGTCCAGCATATCAGCCATGCCGGTGAGCGTCAGGATCTCGGCCGCAGCGGCCGGCAGCATGATCTCTGCGAGCGATCGCATCGGGTCGGGTCTCTCGCGGCTGAAACGCGCCATCTTGAGGCATTCGCCGATAGTCATGCTGTCGAAGATGCTGGCGACCTGGAATTTTCGACCGACACCGAGGGCAACGATCCGTTCGGGTGGACGACCGGCAATATTTGTACCGATGATGTCCACTTGACCTTCGATCTGCTGGGTACCGTCCGACAGACAACGCATCAGCGTGGTCTTGCCGGCGCCGTTGGGCCCGACCAGGCTGACGAGTTCTCCGGCGCCGATTTCAAGGTCGATGCCCTTGAGGACGGAGAAGCTGCCATAGGACTTGCCGAGACCGCGGATCGACAGAAGGCTTTTGCTTGCCAACGCACCATCCTTTGCGACGATGCGCGTCGGCAAGGATTTCAGAGTGCTATTTGAGTTTGTGGATTGCAGGAAACGCGTCACCAGGGAGGCGAGGCCGCCCGGCAAAACGATGATCATGGCGACGAAGAGCGCGCCGATGATCAGTTGCCACAGGAAGGGCAGATCGCCCGAAAGGCTGGCGCTCAGATAATCGATGCCGATTGCGCCGAACAAGGGTCCGATAATCGTTCCCCGGCCACCGAGCGCCGTCCAGACGACGAGTTCGGTTCCGAATACGAAGCCGGTGTTCTCAGGTGCGACGACACCGGATGCGTTGGCATAAAGGAAGCCCGCCAGGCCGCATACGCCAGCCAGAACGCTCGTCAGGACGATCTTCAGCCGAGCTGGGTTCATGCCAAGATAAGCGATGCGCGCTTCGTTGTCGCGGATTGCACCGAGCAGACGGCCGGCGTCCGACCGGACAAAGATTATTGCAAGAACGGCCAAGACCAGCAGGCACGCGCCCGACAAGCGGAAATAGCCGGGAAGCCCGAGCGGGAGAGTTTCGTAACCGACGAGGCCGCTCGAGGAACCGGTCCAGGTGCCGCCCGAAAAGATGAGCTGTGTGACGACGATCGGCACGACGAGCGAGATCACGGTGGCATAGAGCGGTGTTGATCCGTGATAGAACGACAGCCAGCCGACCGCGAGGCCAAGCACGAGCGGAACGAGCACGGCGGAGACAAGGGCGATGACGAAAAGCGCCGGGCTTGAACCGATATGAGTGAGAACCATGGCGCTGGCATAGGCGCCTACGCCAAAGAATGCCGCCTGCCCGAAGGTGAGAACACCCGTATAGCCCCAGAGCAAGTCGACGGTGATCGCCAGCATGGCGTAGATCATCGAACGCGTCAGTACGTTGAGGCTGAAGCGGCCGAGAAACATCGGTCCGAAGACGATCAGCAGGAGGGCTGCGAGAGCCAGCGCCAGAAGAAGGACAAGCCGGAGTTTTTGTCTATTAGGCACGGGCAAATCCTTTCGGACGGATGCGCAATGTGATTGCGCAGAGGACGGCCACGGTGATGCCGCCGAGGATCGGACTGAAATAGGTGCTGACGAGCACCTGAGCGGCCCCGAAGATGAGGCAGGCGACAGCAAGCGCGGTGAAAGAGGAGCCTGCGACCATCACCAGCATGAAGGCGCCTGTCAGCCAGGCGACGCCCATATTGGGATCGACGCTGGTCAGCGGCGCGAGCAGCACGCCGGCAAGGGCGGCAAGGCCGGTGCCAATCATAAAGGTCGCAAGACGCACCTTTTCGGTATCGATACCGAGTCCGCGCGCCAGCGTTTCGTTCATGATGACTGCGCGGGCGGAAAGACCAAGCCTTGTCCCATCGAGTAGCAAGGTGAAGCCGAGACCGAGACCGATCGCCGCGACAATGGCGAAAAGACGGTAGGCCGAGTAGCCGGTGCCGAAGAGATCGAAGGTGCCGGGCAGCAGCGCTGGCGTGAACTGCACGTCGCGGCCAAACCAGAGCGTGATCAGCTGGCCGATGACGATGCCAAGGCCCCAGGTTGCAAGAATGGCGTCGAGCGGGCGGCGATAGAGAGGCCGCACGATGAACCGTTCGGCAACACCGCCGAGGACCGCGCCAACCAGAAACGCGAAGGGAATGGCAAGCCACGGATTGAGGCCGAACCCGCTGACGACGACGGCGCAGTAGGCCCCGATGGTCAGCCATGCACCATGCGCGAAATTGATGATCTTCAGCACGCCGAAGATCGCAAGCAGCCCGGCGGCAACGATGAAGAGAATGGCCGCAGTGCTGACGATATCGAGAAAGAGCGTCATTTCTAGAACTCCGATGCTTGAGGCGGGGCGCCCTGCCCCGCCACGCTGGTTTCAGAGATTCGGGCACTGACCGCCTGGATCGACGTCCTTGAAGCTATCGACGACTGCAACGCTGCCGTCGTCCTTTACCTGGCCAAGATACATCGTCAGCGGTGCGTGGTGCTGCTTGTTCATGGAGATCTTGCCGCGCGGACCGGTGAAGGATACGTCAGGAAGGGCTTTGAGCACGTCCGCCGTATCGGTGCTGCCGGCCTTCTCGACGGCTGCCTTGTAAAGGTAGATCGCTTCATATTGCGGCACGGAAAGATCGTTCGGCGTGCGCAGTTCCTTGCCGAACTTCTTGTCCATGGCCGAGAGAAAAGCCTTGTTTTCCGGGCTGTCGATGCCGGTGACGTAGGATGCGGAAAGGAAGATGTCCTTGGCGTCAGCGCCCATGCTCTTGGCGGTGCCTTCGTCGACCGCGAGGTTGCCGTAAGGCAGGGTGACGCCAGACGAGCGCAATTGCTTGGTCAAGGTCACGTTCGGTGCGCCGCCGGCCGTCGAGGTGATGATGGCGTCGGCGCCGGAGGACTTGACCTTGGAGATGATGGCCGTCCAGTCGCTGCCGTCCATTGGCAGATATTCCTCGCCGACGATCTGAGCGCCGGCTTTTTCGATATAGCCCTTGGCGAAGGTCAGCATGCCGCGTCCAAAGGCATAATCCGAACCGATCAGGAAGAACTTCCTTGCGCCCTGTTTGCTGATGAAATTGTCGACGACGGGCGGCACCTGCTGTTCCGGAACCCAGGCATCGACGAAAAGATTGGCGTTGCAGGATTTGCCTTCGTAGAAGGACGTGTAGATGTATGGCACGTCACCCTTGGAAATGATCGGCAGGCCGGCATTGCGCGCAGCACTCGTCTCCATGGAGATGATAACGTTCACCTCCTTCTGGAAAACAAGGGAGTCGAAGGCCTTTTGGGCGCCGGCCGCCCCTGATGCATCGTCGGCGATCTCAAGCTCCAACGGCCGCCCGAGCACGCCGCCTTTGGCATTGATTTCTTCGACGGCGAGCTCCGCAGCTTGGACCACGGACGGCGCGACCACGCTGTTTGCGCCTGACAGCCCCACCGGCACGCCGATCTTGATCGGATCCTCGGCGAAAGCTGCGGTGGCGAATGCGGCAGATGCCAGCGTAAGGATTATGGTTTTCATTTGCATTTTGTTCCCCTTTCTTGAGTGGGTTGATATTACCCGTAGACATCGGCTCGGCGGTCGCCGAGCAGATGATTGAAGCTGTTGAGCGTGCGGGTTTCCGTCACGCTCGACAGATCGATTTGCGCAAGGAGGATTTCCTCGCGATCGGCACTGGCCGGACCAGATATCGGCCAGCCCTGCGGGCCGACGATAAGGCTGCGGCCGATGAAGGACTGGCCGCGCTCGATGCCGATACGGTCGGCGCAGGCGATGTAGAGACCATTGGTGTGGGCGGCCGCCTTATGGAGGATATTGGCCATAGGCTCGGGAACGCTTTCCGCACCGGCCATCGGGACCCAGTTGGTGGGCACGCAGACCAGCTCGGCGCCGGCTAGCGCCAACTGACGAAACGTTTCCGGAAACCAGCCGTCGTAGCAGATGGCGATGCCGATACGGCCGAAAGGCAGGTCGAATGCCGGCAGTCCGAGATCGCCTTTTCTGAAAAGACGGTTTTCGTTGTTCCACAGATGAAGCTTGCGGTATTTGCCGATATATCCCTCGGGACCGCAAAGAAGAGCGCTGTTGTAAAACCGGTCGCCATCCTGCTCGGCAACGCCGCCGACGATGTAAAGGCCAAGCTCCTCGGCAAGGCGGCAGAGCGTCTCGGCACTTGCGCCGCCGGGTACCGGGCCGGCCAATGCGGCAAGCTCGTGGCCGTCGCGGAAGGTGTAGCCGCTATCGGCCAGTTCCGGCAGAACGACGATCTCCGCGCCTTGGGCCTTCGCCGTCCTCGCCAGCCGCTCGATAGCCGCGAGATTACCGGCGCGATCACCGACGATCGGTTCGAACTGGACGGTTGCAACGGTTACCGTCCGTGCGGTTGAGGTCTTGACGCTCAATCTTGTCTCCAAACGCAAAAAACCTCTGGCACGGAATTCAATCCGTGAACCAGAGGCTACATAGCCATGATGTGAATGCGGCAGCCCTGCCGCTGAGCAAACCTGCTCGTTGTCTTTAGGCTTGCACGAAAGAATGTGACCGTCAAGCTGCTTCAGCAGGCATTTTCAGGGGTGCAATGGTTAGCGACCTAAGGTTGAGTTTTTGCGCCGATGGAAAGTCCGAGGCTTTTCATGGTGTCTTGTGCGGCAATGATGGATTCGGCGATCGTCGCCATCGGAACGCGCTTTGACGTCGCCTGATCGCGCAAGAGTTTATAGGCCGCCGCCTCGTCGAGACCATTCATGACCCGCAGCGCCGAAACGGCTTTTTCGACCAGCCGGCGACTTTTCAAGGTTTCCTCGAGTTTCTGCACCTTGCCGGCGAGCCTTTTTTCGTAGCTCTGCCGATAGCGTGCAAGCGCAAATTGCGTCAGGATGCCAAGCGGCCGCAGCGGTTTGCTGATAACGCCGTGGGCGTTGAGATCGATGATCGCCTGGAGGGCTGTCGGGCTCTCATATGTGACGATGGCGATGATCGCCGTTTGCTGGAGGTCGATGATCTCAAGCGCGTGCTCGACATGCACATCCTCGACATGCAGGAAGACGGTGTCTACGTCGGGAGGCAGGGCTGGCGGAAGCGGCCATGTCGCCCGGACCTCGCAGCCAAGGCGTTTAAGGTGGGCGATCAGCACGTCGCCGTCCTCGTCGCGCGGATGGACGACCAGAACGCGTGCACGCCGCAGATCCTGAACGATCCTGCTCGGTCCCGCCATATCAGGCCTCCAACCAAACGTCTTCGAACCGCGACGCCGTCAGGTAGGGGTCCGGCCGGATCGGGCCAGGCGCCTGCCAGGCAATGTCGAAAAGTCCATCGGCGCGCGCCACGCCGATACGGGGATGCAGCCAGAGATGACGGGTATCGGCGTCGAAGTTGATCCGGCCCTCCGGAGCAAGAAAATCTTCCTGGAGAATTTCTTCGGAAATGCGATGGGTCTCGAGCGAGCCGGCCCGGGCAAGCGCGCGGGCAAAAAGGTGCACCTGCGCATAGGCCGGCTGCGACCAGACGCTCGTGGTGAACTCCTGGCCGAAACGGGCCTTGAATGCTCCCACGAAACGCTCATTCGCCTCGTTCTCGACCGTCTGGAAATAGGTCGCCGAGAGAATATGGCCGGTGCAGGCATCTGCTCCGATCTCGCGAATCTCGCTCTCGGCCATGGTCAGGCTGGCAATCGGAACCCGCCTGCGATCGATTCCGGTCTCGGCATACATGCGATAAAATCGCTGCGCCGGCCGGCCGATGATCGTCGAGAAGATGGCATCGGGCTTGAGACGGACGATATCGGAAATAACCGAACGCAAGGTCTGTTCGTCGGCATGAAGAGGTAGATATCGCTCGCTGACGACTTCACCGCCCTTTGCCTCTACCACATCCCGCATGACCCGATTGGATTCGCGCGGATAAATATAATCCGCGCCGACGAACAGGATGCGGCGTCCGTGGTGGCGGAGAAGGTATTCCGCGAGCGCGAAGGTGTTCTGGTTGAGGGTGGCGCCGGTATAGACCACATTCTCCGAATATTCGAAACCTTCATACATCGACGGATAAAACAGCAGTCCGTTGTGCCGCTCGACGATCGGCAGCACCGCCTTTCGGCTGGCCGACATCGAGGCACCGAAGATGATGTTGACGTCGTCATCGGCCAGCAGGCGCCGTGCCAGATTGCGATAGGCGGTTTGATCCCCGCCCGGGTCATAGGCGATCGGAACGATGGGCTTGCCAAGCACGCCGCCCGCCGCATTGACTTCCTCGATCGCAAGTGCGGTGCCAAGAAAGTGCTCGGTTTCCGTAATTTCGCTAATTCCGCTTCTGGAAAACAGCACTCCCACCCGCCATTCGGAGCTTGTCATCTTTGCCT
>Ga0102590_1002454_pt1 | contig 21879 bp, 16 predicted proteins | sample AraplaMF_Col_mMF_FD_76859 | JGI IMG/M metagenome (GOLD analysis project Ga0102590, IMG submission 76859) | Arabidopsis root microbial communities from the University of North Carolina, USA - plate scrape MF_Col_mMF | ecosystem: Host-associated > Plants > Roots > Endosphere | place: USA...
CAAATGGGTCAGGTTGACGTAGCCGGATAAAGCGAAGTAGTCCACCGCGCTCTGACTGATCCCTTCCATCAGAAGCACGGAAATTCGATCGCGAGGAAGAGAAAGTTGTTCGGTCATTGAATTGCCTCGGAGTCTCGAATTCTATCTGGCCGAAGTAGCTCGTCCGACACCAAGACGCACTGCTATGGCAGCATGACTTAGCGACCATCCGATGAGCAGCGCAATAACAAACTCAGCTCTGTCGGCAGGCATAAGGCTCCGTTGCCGCAATTCAGCATATGCCGACAGTCATGAAGAGCGAACGGCGGCTGTCAAAAAACAGCGGTTGCTATTTCTCTACAATAATCTGCACATCTTTCATCATCAAAGGCCAGCTCGTGTTTGGTCCGCAAGCCGCGAGTATGAGTTCTCCATCTGGAGAGCCGCCTTCAGCGTCTGCTACCGAGCACTTGCAATCGAAAGAAGGGTGGCAAACCGGGCCGTCTTCGATGATTATTCTCAAGCCAATTGATTGACGAGGTCATTGAGCAGCCGGCTTGAATGATCTCCTCCGGGCCTTAAGCCGCTCAGCGCAGCGGGGTCACTCCACCTTCTCGATGTCCCCTGGGACCCAGCTCTTGTCGATGGCCGCTTCGGTCGGGCCGTAGAGCCTGAGGATGACGAAGTACCCCTTGCCCGGCACCGTCGCGAGCCAATTGCCGGCCTTGCCCTCGGGCGCTTTTGGCGCGAGGTAAAGCTCCGTGCTGCCATCAGCGTTCTGCGCCGGCCTGTCCTTTGAACCCAACGATGGGAAAGGCTGCCCATTGGCGAGACCCGAAGCATTCTCAGCCTCGTAGAGCGTCACCGACCAGAAGTTGGCGGCTGGAATGTTGGCGGGCAGGTTCAGGCGGTAGTTGCTACCGCCCGACAAGGGCACGCCTTCGCTATCGATGAAGCCTATCATGTACTTCGCGCCCTTGCCCGGGGTTTGGGACATCATCCCCGGGCTGATCGAGTAGTAGTCGGTGAACATCCAGATTCGGGCATCGAGGGCGAGATATGGATACGCTCCGGCGACATTCTCCCAGTCCGGATTCTTCGACCCACCCGGATTCGCGGGAGTCCCGTCGGAGAAAGGATTGAGCCAGCGGCGGTCTGGATAGACGAGCAACGAGAGACCACTTGCCTTGTCGGCAAAGCCAATGACACGGCTCATTTTGTAGCCGGTCTTCGCGGCACGATCGAGGATCTCGCGTGTGTGCGCATCAGGATTGAACGGCTGGCCCTTGACGATGCCGATGGCCGCCAGCATGCCGAGCCAATCGGGACCTGCAAGATTGTCACCCTCCCTGTCCACCAGCAGCTTGAGTTGATCGAAGGCGCTGCCGTCGCTGATCGGCAGCATGTTGACCGGGACGCCGGAGCCATCGGGGAATTCCATCGGCTTGGCGCCAGCCTCGCCGTTAAGCGGATAGATCTTTGTCTTCTCCAGGTGCGCGACAGCAGGTGTCAGATTCTTCGGGTCCTTGTAGAACCCGCGCAGGAAGATAAAGACGCTGTTGGTGCCTGACCGGTAAACGTAATAACCTTCCGGCACCGCTCCCGTGTAGCCGGGTGGCAACAGGAGGAACTTGCCCCCCTTGCCGCCATCCGGTCCAAACAGACCGACGTCACCAAAGAACTTGCCGCCATCCACCGGGATGGGGCGCTGCCAGTAATCCAGCAGGATGGCTTGCAACTCAGACGGCGCTTCCATCACCAGCGGACCATCCTTGCCCAGGTCAACGTAGCTCATGGCGTAGAGGACGTCGGAGTTGGGAGTAGTCACCAGGGTCTTGGCGTCGAGCCGCTTCTTCCAGATCGGCAGGACGTTGTAGCCGGCGCCGAATGTCTTTTCCGATCCGACCTGCATCCCGAGGGTGTTGATCAACGGCAGCGCCCAGAGATAGGTCTGCGTCGCCCGTTGGAAGAGCAGTTCGTCGCGCAAGGTCTGCGCTGTCTCTTTTGTGGGCCGGCCTTCCGCGAACGGGAGGTTGGCCAACTTATCGAAGGAGGTCTCCTGAGCGAAAGCCTGCGTAGCAAGGCCGTTCATTGCCAAACCGCCAACCAGCGCGGCGGCGATAAGGCTGAGGGTGCGAGTGGTTGTCATGTTCATGTTCCTTCCGCGCTTGATCGACTTATTCACTGCACCATCGCGATGGTCGGCGGCGTCCAAGTGCCGTCGAGGATAGGCTTGTCGGGCCAATAGGCGCGGATGTAGAGCGAGAACGAACCTTCGGGCGCGGGCAGCCAGTTGCTTTCCTTGTCCGCGCCCGGCGACTTGGCGCTGGCGTAAAGCGTCAGCGAGCCGTCCGCGTTGTATTTGATGGTCTTGTTCTTCGTGCCCAGCGAATAGCGCTTTAGTGGATTTGGGTTGAAGAAGTGGACATCGTTGTACAAGGTCAACGACCAAAATCCCTTGACCGGTGGCGTCTGACCCTTGGCAAAGGTGATCGTGTAAGCGTTCTGTCCGTTGAGTTGTGCACCCTGCTTGTCGTTGTCCGTGTAGATGTACTTGGTTTCCTCAGGCCGGTTGTCGTACATGTTCGACTTGGAGGTGCCCGTGCGATTGACGTAGTCGGTCCCCCACTCCGCGTTGTTCACCGGCGAATTCCAACCATTGCCGGCAGGGCGGCCGTTATTGGCCCACTTAAAGAACGGTGAGATCAGTTCTCCCTCGGCGGCGACAGCAGTTTCCACAAGCGTCTTCTTGATCGCAGGATCCTTGGCGGCCGCCTCCAGCACGCTACCGATCCAGTTGTAGAGGGCTTCCTCGCCCGGCATCGGCGGCACTTGTTTCATCACCTCAGGCAACTCGTCGAAGAAGGTTTCCGGGTTTACCCACTTGGTCTCACCCTTGCCGGTGGATTTCGGTGCCGCGAAATGCGGGAGCTTGCTCCAGTCCCTGATCTTCATCTTCCCGTCGAACTCCGACAACGGGTAGTAGACGACCTGGCTGAGCAACGGCTGGACAGCTTTTTGATCCTCGGCGCTGTCATCGATGAAGATGCGCGGAATGACAAAGGCAAGCGACGTGGAGGAGCGCACCACGGCCGTGATGCCGGCTGGCGTTTCGCCCTTCCAGTCTGGACCGACCATCAGATAGAAGCCGGGCTTGGTGCCGTATTGCTTGCCGATCTCGGAAAACTCGTCGGTGCGCGCGTCATAGTGCGCATAGACCCAGAAACGATCGCCAAAATCCGGTACCTGGAAGACGATGGGCTCTTTGTCCAGTGTCATCCAGCCAGCACCATACGCGACATCCTGGTTCGGGCAGGCGATGATCGTCTGGTCCGGGCTGATATACCCGGTCAGCATTGCGTTCCCGTTGAACGCGATCGGAACCACTCCGCCTATCAAGCCTGGTTCGGGCGCCTTGGAAAAAGCGATGGAGCGGTTGACCGAATTGACCAGTGGCCAGCCCCACAGGTAGGCCATCCGCCCCACAGTTTGCACGTAGGCCGTGGTTATGGCTGTGCCGCTCGCCGGACCGGGCACTTCGGCGGCTGTCGTGGGGATCTGGAGCTGCTGCGCGTGGGCCAAGTTTGGCGCCATCGAAAAGCTCAATGCGAGCGCGGAAGCGACGACGGATGATTTCATGCGGCTCATGATGGTCTCTCCCAGCGGGCTCGTGATGGTCTCTCCTAGCCCGTGATGGTAGACCCAACTGGACCCCTGGCGATATTGTCCTTTGGGGAATCGTGATCTTGACCCAGACGCCAGCCACGCCTGGAGGTTAGCGTTAGCCAGTTCCAGCGCAGTAAATGTCGTTACGAGGAAGGCTTGAGCTCGGGTGGGAGGCAGAAAATCTGACCAACGCCGATGACCGCTTTGCGCGTCATCTCAGGACGCCGAGGTGCGATGCCGGCAACGTCTCAGTTGGGTCACCGCGACGATGCGCACGTTCAACCTGGAGCCCGCTCATGAAGATTCGCAGCCCGAAGCTGACGGTCGGCTTGCGGCTGCAAATTGGTCATTCCTCTATGGCCGGGGCAATGTTAGCTGGAGGTGCATTTGAAATAAGGCGCCCCTGTAAACTACAGGGTTGTCGGTTGGGATCCCTTCAAGGCGATCACCTTTCAGTCGGTAGACCTACACGTGATTTGCCTTCCGATCAGAGCGGGATAGCGAGCGCTCGACTTGATGTCTCGTTTCCGAATGACCGCCGCTCACGCCGTGATCTGATTTCGCAGTCGGCCCTCGTCGAGCAGAATCTTGACTGTCTGCGCTGCGTTGTGGCGCATCTCGATGGCTGCATGATCGGAGTAGAAGGCATTGTGCGGCGTTATCACCAGCCGCCCCTCAAGCCAGTCACTCCTATCGCGCCATGCTGTCAGCAGCGGATGATCGCGCGGCGGTTCCTGCGCCAGTGTGTCGATTGCCGCCGCCGCGAGATGGCCATTTCGCAGTGAGGCTTCGAGCGCATCGAGATCGTCGAGCAGTTCTCCCCGCGCGGTATTGACCAGGATGGCTCCGGGCTTCAGCCGGGAAAGTCCATCCGCGCCAAGAATACCGCGCGTCTCGTCGTTTGCCGGGCAATGCAGGGTGACGATATCCGCCTGGGCGAAGAGGTCATCTAACCGGTCGGTGCGTTCATAGCCGACCGCCTTCTCATGGCCGCGCGGCTGGCCGGGATCATAGCCCAGGATGCGGAAGCCGAAGGGCTTCAGCCGGTTGACCACAGCCGTCCCAATCCGTCCGACACCTATCACGCCCACCGTGATCCGGTTCGAGCGAGCAAGTGGCTTGAGGCTATGGACCTGCCATCCTGTCGTATAGCCACGGGCGCGGGCATCATGCTCCCAGAGTCGCCGGTGCAGCGACAGCATCATCGCGAGCGCATGGTCGGCGACTTCCTCCGTGCCGTAATCGGGATTGTTGGCGAACGGGATGCCTGCATCAGCCAGAGCCGAAAGATCGATCTTCTCGTAGCCGACACCGTAGCGGACGACGCCCCTGCACCGTGAAAGATGGGCGATACTTTTCGGCCCGAGCCGTGCGCCCCAGACCATCAGAGCATCAAGCCGAGCCAAGCGCTCGGGGGAGAAAAGCGATTCGTCGGTGGTGGCGAAGAAATCGATCTCGACATCGTCGCCGAGCACCTCGGCCTCGAGATCGGGCGCGCCGAACATGTGATCGGTGATGCCGACGACATATTTCTTTTGTGTTGTCATTTTGCCAGTCGACTAATTATTCCGCGGCAATTGCGTCTGCCGTCGAGCGGGCCTTCACAAGGACGGAGGCCTCCGCCAGCGCCTGGTTCACGCGACCGAGAATGGCCGTTGACGGAATGCCATCAGTGAAATCGCGGCTCGAGGCATAGATTGCCGTCGGCAGCACAAAAGCCTCGAAAAAAGCAAATAGCGGGCGAAGTTGATGCTCGACAACGAGGGAGTGTCGATCGCCCCCGCCGGTTGCCGTCAGGATGACGGGTTTGCCGCGCAAGTCTGCCGGATCGAGTAGATCGAAGACGTGCTTGAACAGGCCCGTGTAGCTCCCCTTGTAGGTTGGCGAACCGATGACGAGCGCTTCTGCGTCGATGATTGTTTGGATCACCGCTCTTGCTGCCGGATCGAGGTCCGCGACCGATCTTGCGGCCGCCAGTGAGGTGCCGAGGTCTTCGACGTCGAACACCGCATGCTGCAGGCCGGCCTGCTTCGCTAGCGATTCCGTGACGCTCTCCACGAAACGTCTAGTGCTGGACGGGCGGGAGAGATTGCCCGAAAAGCCGACGATCAGATCGTTGCTCATCTAAATTCCTTTCGCGAATTCGCCTCGATCATGCGAGGGAGGAGGGAGGCCATCGGACGAGGCGCTCTGTTTGCTATGGACCGTCAGCCCAGCCGGATAGCTCGAGCGGACACTTTCCTCTCTATTCCATCGATCAAAGGCAGCGCGGCCCAATATCGAAATAGAAGTATCTTCCTGCGGCGCGTGGACGAGCACGGATTGGATATCCCTGAAATGTCGTTCAAGTCCCAGGTCGGCACTAAGACCCGGATTGCCGATGCCACGTACCGCGATCTGCACGGCTTCGCGCAGTTGCCGGCCTGCGATCAGCCTAGCCCTTATCATCTTTTCCGCGTCGCCATGGTTGGCTTCGAGCGCGCCGAAAATGATCTGCCGGGCGCCGGAGACAAGCAAGTCGATCTCACCTGAGAGCGCCACGAACCGCTCAGTTCGGGCAATGGGATGGCCCAGATTGGCGGGCACGCGCTCATGGGCGAAGCGGATGAAGGCCGCTTGCGCTGCCTCAGCCGCGCCGAGATAGATCGCGGTCAGCGCCAGCGTGATCGCCGCATGGGCGCGATTGTCCTGCTGAGCCACCGACGGATCAACGAGTTCCAGCACGTTTTCCGCTGGGATCTCGACGTCGGTATATTCGACGTCGTGCGAACCTGTGGCACGCATGCCCAGGCTGTTCCAGTTCTCGATCACGTGGATGCCGGACAATCCATTCGGCACCACGAACGTTCCGACCCGCGCAGGCGTTTCGTCGGTATGCGCCCAGACCAGGAAATGCGTCAGACCGTATGCGCCGGTGACGAAGCGCTTGCGACCGGTGATCGACCAGCCGCTTGCCGTGCGGCGGGCGACAGTCGCGGGCAGACCGCCGCGGGCCGGAGACCCCAGTTCCGGCTCGACGCGTGCGGCGTTGAGCAATAGCGGTTTCTGTTTGGCCTCCGCCAGCAGGCGCCGGTACAGATCATCAGGCCAGTGGTTCTTTGCGGCCTGGCCGAGATGATTGAAGATCGTCATGGCGCTGATCAGCGCCACCGAGGGATCACCTCGCCCCAACGCCGCCAGAATGTGGGCCGCATCAGCGAGCGTCGCGCCTTGACCGCCATAGCGGGTCGCAACGGTGCTCTCCAGGAGACCGCTCTGATGAACGGCCCGTATACCGATCCAGGGAAATTGACCGGTTCGATCCGCATCCGGTGCGGCGTCCGCGATAACGCGCACGGTTTCATCTGGAACGATTGTATCATGGGACATGCGGGTCGACGCTTTCTGGCTGTTAAGGCAGTCCTATCCCTAGGCAAAGGACGAGCAGATCCGGCTGCGTTGAGAAAAAGGGGACGTGCAGTCCGGCGCTCGGGCCAGACTGCACGCATCACGCAGCACTCTTCTTCTTGTTCGCCTCTTCCCGTTCGCGAATGCCTTCACGCACGAGCGGCAGGATGTAGCGGCCGTAGTCGACCGCATCATTGTAATTGTCATAGCCGCGGATCGAGATCAGATCGCAGCCAAGATCGATGTAGTCGAGGATGGAATCTGCAATGGTGCGCGGCGAACCGACCAGCGCAGTGGTGGCGCCGCCAGCATTGGTCGCGGTCACCGTCGGATACCATAGAGCGCGGTCATGCACATCGCCGCGTGCTGCGATGTCCAGAAGCCGCTGCGAACCGACATTGGCCGGGCGTGCAGCATTGAGTGGCGCACGGGCCAGGCCTTTCTGGCGGTTTTCGTTCAGCTGGTCGAGAACTCTATGCGCCTTTTCCCATGCCAACTCGTCAGTTTCCGCCACGATCGGCCGGAAGGTAACCCATATGCGAGGGCGATCCGTCCGGCCTGCCCTTGCCGCTTCCGCGTAGATCCGTTCGATCTGCTGCTTTGTTTCTGCAAGCGGCTCGCCCCAGAGCCCGAAAATGTCGCCCAGCGAACCCCCGATGCGATACGCGGCATCCGACGAACCACCGACCGAAATCGGGATCACGCCACTGGTTGGGCGCACCGCGCTGCGGAATTGCTTGAACTGGTAGTATTTCCCATCGAAGTCGAAGGGTTCCTTGGACGTCCAGGCCAGACGAAGGATCCGGATATATTCTTCCTGGCGCTCGTAGCGCTCCTCTTTGTTGAGGAAGTCGCCTTCGCGGGCCTGCTCTTCGTCGCTGCCGCCTGCAATGAAGTGAACGACAACACGCCCGCCGCTCAATTGATCGAGGGTTGCAAGCGATTTGGCTGCGACCGTCGGATAGACGGTGTTCGGGCGCAAGGCGACGATGATCTTGATATGCTTCGTGTGTGCCAGGACCGTGGCGCCGAGCGTGAAGGGATCGAAGGAGGCGGAGGAGTAGGGGATCAGCGTGTAGTTGAAACCATAGTCATCGAGGGCGCGTGCGTACCGCTCCAGGAAACGAGGATCCACAGGCGCGTCGGGAATGGGGTTGAGGTCGTTCGACGCGTTGGGAAAGCTTACGCTAATGAATTCCGCGGACATGTGAGCTCCTTCAGGTTGCAGACCATTGCATTGACGTTAAGGCGCGGCAGCGCCGCGAGGAAGACAGGTCATTCTCTTTCTATCGATTTTATAGAAAATATTCGCTATCGCGGCGGATGGAGTAGGACCCGCTCCCGGCCATGGCGTTGACACTTGATGTCTTCAACTGTCCTGGCATCGAGCCGTGTAGCCTGTGCATGGGTTACGAGGCAGGTGACCAGCCAAGTCCTGGAGCGACTGTCTCGGCCAGATCGGTCAGCAACCGTATATTCTCGGCGAGGCCGAAGGCGGGAGGCAGGAAGAGCACGACCTCGTCTGCGGCTGCGAGGCCCGGGTCGTTGAGCACTGCCTCAATCACTTGATCGGGCGTGCCTTGGAAGACAGGTGAAATCTGAGCGCCGGCTGGTTGGCTGGCGGGCGCGAGGGCACCTTTGGGACGCGACGCGGCAATTCCGATGGTGCGACGCTCGAGGTCATAGGCAGCATATTTCTCTCGAAGTTCGGCGGTGGTCCCGACCAGGATGGAGGCGGCGACTGCGACCGATGGCGGCTCCGTTCCCCAGGTCGTGCGCCAGGTGGCGCGGAACGCCTCGATAATGCGAGCCTGATACTGCCCGAAAGTCTCGCCCTCGGCATGGTCGTGCTGCACGGTTCCCGAGATAAGCCCGATCCCGAGCTCGGCCGCCTGCACCGCCGAGTTCAGGCTGGCTGACCCTTGTCGAATGCGCGAGCGCAGGGTCGGGCTATGCGGCGTTACGCGCAATTCGGCGCCTTGCGGGGCACCCTGGCCCGGCGAAACGACCGTATGGAGGACTTCGCCTGCGATCGCTGAGAGGAAGCGCGCCTGGCGCCGTTTCGCTTCCGTGCGAGCGTCGGTGTCGACTGCACCGAACACAGCGTCGAAGGCCGCGTTGGCACCAGTCGAGATGGCCAGCTCCAGCCGGCCATCGATGAGCAAGTCTGTCGTACCGGCCGCTTCGGCGAGCAGGATCGGGTCCTGATAGCGCATTGGGATGACCGCCGATCCCAGGTTGATGCGCTTGGTGTGCTGACCGGCCGCGGCAAAGAACGGAAGCGGCGAGGAGAGGTAATGGTCGAAGTGTCGCTGATAGGCCCATCCCGACTGGTAACCCAGCCGCTCGGCTTCCTTGAATAGTTCGATCCCGTCGCGCAGACCTTGCGCCGGTCCGGCCTCGTCATTGAACGATACCCGGGTGTTGAAGCCAAGCCGCTGCTTTGGTCGGAACGACGCGGGCTGAGGATTTACAGGCGCAGCGATGGTCATGCGATCTTTTCCTCGTTGAAGATCCGCCGAGGTTGCGGGTGTGGTGCACGGGCGATACCAGCGCCGCCCGATGGGATCGATTCCAGCAGCGACCGCGTATAGGGCTGCTGGGGGTTTCCGAAGATGTCGGTGACGCTCCCATGTTCGACGATGCGCCCGCGCTGCATCACCGAGACGGTGTGCGCGAGTTGGCGCACCAGAGCCAGATCGTGGGAGACGAATACATAGGTCAGGCCAAGCCTGGCTTGTAGCGAAAGCAGCACCTCGACGATGTCGGCCTGAACGCTGACGTCGAGCGCGGAAGTCGGCTCGTCGAGCACGATCACATCAGGCTTGAGGACCAGAGACCGAGCGATGGCCACGCGCTGGCGCTGTCCACCTGACAAGGCTTCCGGCTTACGCAAGAGCAGGTGCTCGCCGAGCCCGACGTTGGCCAGCGCTTCGCGGACCCGCGCGGAGCGCTCCTCGCGGGTTCCGATCTTGAACCGGTCGAGCGGTTCTCGTACGAGCTGCTCGACTTTCCAGGTCGGGTCCAGCGACGTGAACGGGTTCTGGTAGACGAGCTGCAGGTGGCGCCATACCGCGCGCAGCGACTCGGGCGAGCGACCGTTGAGCTGCTCGCCGGCGACCGCAATGTTCCCGATGTCGGGTTGTTCGAGCCCAAGCAGCAGCCGGATTGCCGTCGTCTTGCCCGAACCGGATTCGCCGACCAGCGCGTGTGTGGTGCCAGCCTGGACGGCAAACGACACGTCGTTGACGGCCGTCAGAACCTTGCCGTCGACCGTGAAAGTCTTCGTGACGCCGCTAACCTCGATCTTCGGTGCCTTGTCGGTCTTGGTCCCGAGGAGACGGAAGGCGGGGTCTCGTAGCTTACGGTAACGATCGGGGTTGAGGGCTGGGACGTCGGCATGCAACTTCCTAGCGTATGCCGAAGCGGGCGCGGAGAAGACAGCCGTAGTGCTGCCGGCTTCCTGGACGATGCCGTCCTTGAGCACCACCAGAGAGTCCGCCCGCTCGGCGGCGATCGCCAGATCGTGGGTGATGAGGAGCAGGCTGATATCCAGTTCGTGCTGCAACTTGGAAAGCAAGTCGAGGATGCGTTTCTGGATCGTGACGTCGAGCGCTGACGTCGGCTCGTCTGCGACCAGCAGCAACGGCCGGGGGAGGACAGCAAGGCCGATCAGCACGCGCTGCAGCATGCCGCCGGACAGCTGGTGCGGGTAAGAGTCATAGACCCGCTGGGGGTTGTCGAGGCCGACCTGGGCGAAGGTCTCCAGGATGAGCGCCTTGCGGATTGCCTTATTGGGCTCGTCGACGAGTGCTGCCGCCTCCATCGCCTGGGCGCCGATCGTCCGCACCGGGTTGAGCGAGTTGCCGGGGTCCTGCGGGACAAACCCGATCGCACGTCCCCGCAAGGGCCGGAAACGACGCTCCGAGAGGCCCAATACCTCCTGGCCGTCGAACTCGACGCGGCCGTTAGCGCGTCCACCAGTGGCGAGCAGTCGCAACACCGCGCGAGCGATGGTCGACTTGCCCGAGCCCGACTCTCCGATGAGGGCGAGGCTCTTACCGCGGCCGAGTTCAAAGCCAACGTCACTGACGACTTGCTGCGGTCCGTAGGAAACCGACAGCCCGTCGATCCGGAGCAGGGGGGACGATCGCCGGAGCGCCGACCCGGTGACGTCAGTACGGGCGAAAAGCTCAGTCAGTCTGTCTTGCGAAGCCATCGGCTGATCCTGTTCACGGAGAGGACGGTTGCGATCGTGACGAATGCGGGCGCGTAAACCAGCCACGGCCATTTGAGGTAGTCCTTGCCGATCGAGATCAGCAGGCCCCAGTCGGAGGCCGGTGGAGGGTCGCCGTAGCCGAGAAAAGCGAGACTGGCGATCACCAGGATCGAGTCGCCGAACTGCAGCACCGCAAGCGGCAGCACCGAGCGCGAGGCGTTCGGCAGCACGTGGCGCCAAAGGATGTGCCAGCGCGATCCACCCAGTAGAAAGGAAGATTCGACGAATGTCGCTTGCCGGGTCTTGATGACCTCCGAGCGCATCACCCGGGCGAAGAGGGCCACCGCCGAGACGCCGGTTGCGATGGCGGCGTTCGTGGTGTCGAAGCCGATCGCGGTGACGACGATGACGGCCAGCAGGAATTTTGGAATTGCAAGCAGCACGTCGACCAGGCGGGCAAACAGGGTATCCACCCACCCGCCGAAGAAGCCGGCCAGCAGGCCGATGAAGCCACCGGCGAAAACGCCGATGACGACGGCGATCAGCGCGCTGGCGACCGAGGAAGATGTGCCATAGACGACACGGGTATAAAGGTCGCGGCCGAGGTGATCGGTGCCGAACCAGTGCGCCGCACTGGGGCCTAGCAGCTTTTGAGCGGGAACGCCGTTGACCGGGTCATAGCTCGTGAACAGGTTCGGGGCGAGCGACCAGGCGATCGCCAGCGCGACGATAGCGAAAGAGAGCGCGACGACCGGCGGCACGCGCAGAGCCGTCAGCCACCCGATCGCGGTGATGCGCGAGGTAGAGTAGGTGGAGGCGAGGGTCATGAGGTCACCACCTTGGAAATGCCGACGGAACCTTCGTCGGCTGTAGTTGGACGACGCTGGGGAGTGCCAAGCAGCTTCACGCGCGGGTCGAGCAGCGGGTAGGCAAGATCGGCGATCAGGTTGACGACCACGAAGACCACCGCTGCCAGAGAGACGACCGCCTGAAGCACCGGCAGGTCCTGAGTGCTCACCGACCGCTGTACCAGGCTGCCGAGACCGGTGCGTCCGAATACCGTCTCGGTGATCAGCGAGCCGCCGAGCAGTTCGCCGATGGTAAGCGCAATGACGGTAATGACCGGCAGCGAAGACGGCTTGAGCAGGTGCTTGGCGAACAGGCGCATTTGCCCGAGGCCGCGGCCCCGCGCGACGGCAGCGTATTCCTGCCCGGACTCATGATCGAGATTGGCGATGAGCACTTCGGCGATTTGCGCGGAGATGGGGATGCCGAGCGCGATGGCCGCGAAAAGGGTCGCCCAGAAGCTGTCGGGCTCGATCACGCGGAAGACGCCGAGCTGGAAACCGAAGAGGTGGATCAGCACCAGGCCGATCACGAAGTTGGGCACCGACAGGAACAATGACGGGAAGCCCCGCAGCAAGCCTTGGCCAAAGTGTTTTGGAAGAAACTGCGTGCCATAGGCGATCACCGCCGCGAGCAGCAGCGCGACGACGAGGCCTGCAGAAGCAAGGACCAACGTCGATGGGAGCACCTCGGCGATCAGCGTCGTGACGGGCCGGTTGGTCCGCATCGACAGGCCGAGATCGCCGGTCACGAAGCCGGAAAAGGATGTCCACAACTGGACCGGGATCGGCTTATCCAGGCCCTGGGCAGCGATGATCTCCTTGATCTCATCCGGTGTGAACCCATTCTGGGGGTTGTTCAGGACATTGGTGATCGGGTCGCCGGGCAGGATGCTGACGACGACGAAGGTGAAGACATAGGCCAATAGGATCACGACGATCGCCTGTACGAGGCGTTTTGCGGCGTAGTTTAGGTAGGCTTTGCTCATGCCGTCACCTTCTTACGTTGCTCGGTTGAATTGCGGGTTATTCGCTTTTCGTCGCCGTGTAGTAGCTGGCATAGGCGACGCCGTTATAGACTTCGCCCTTGAGCTTCGGGGATTGGACGTAGATCCGCTGGACGATTTGCGTGCGCGGGATGAAGTAGCCCTGATCGAGAATGTACTTCTGCAGTTCGTCGAGGAGCGGCTTGCGGCCTTCGATGGAACCGGCGCTGGCGATCTTGTCGCGGAGTTCGTTGAGCGTCTTGTCGCTCTCGTCGAGGGCGAACCAGTTCTCGCCGTTGTTGGCGTTCGTCAGGATACTGGCGACGGTGCCGGCGTCGATGAAGCTGCGCGTCACCTCATAGGCCGGCACTGCCGGACCGCCGTATTTGACCTTTTGGCCGAAGGTGACGACATCGTAGGCACGGATAGCGACTTTCCAGCCGATCTTGCCGAGTTGCTGGGCGATGAGTTCGTCGACCGATTTCGAGGTTGCGAGGTAGGGGTTGGAATGCAGCGTCAGCACGAGCGGCTGGCCGTTCTTGGTGCGGATGCCGTCTGCGCCCTTGACCCAACCCGCCTCGTCGAGAAGCTTCTCGGCCTTGTCGGGGTTGTAGGCCAAAAGCGCGCTTTGATCGGTCGCTCCCGGCACGTTGCTCTGGATGAAGGACGTCGCGAGCTTCCAGTCGGGTGTGTAGACGGTGTCGATGATCTCCTGGCGGTTGATGCCGGCCTGCAGGGCCTGGCGGACTTTCACGTCGTCATATGGTGCAAGCTTGGTGTTGATTGCCCAACCGTTCACGAAGCCGAGGTAGCGCGGTGTCGCGGTGGTGAATCCCTCTGCCTTCAAAGACTCCAGCTCCTGCGGCGAGGCGTTGTAGGCTACGTCGGCCTGGCCGGACTGGACAGCGGCCACGCGCAGCGAGGGCTCGGACACCAGCTTGTAGGTGATCGTGTCGAGATAGGCCGGACCGGTATGACCGACTGCCGCGGGCCCCCAGTTGTAGTCCTTGCGCTTGACCAGCTTGACGAAGTCGCCCTCCTTCCAGGAGTCGACCACGTAGGGGCCGCTGCCGGAGGTCTTACTGAGGTCGGCCTGCTGGGCGGCGGGCTGAGCGAGGGTCTTCGGGGAAATGAGGATCGAGCCGTGATAGCCGAGGGTCGGGATGAAACCGAGCGTCGGCGCCTTGAAGAAGACCTTCACTGTGGTCGCGTTCACCGCCTCGGCGTGGTCGTAGGTCTTCGGGAAGAGACCAATCGGGTTGATGCCTTCGCTCTTGCGGCCGGCGTACCAGATGTCGAGGTTGGCGACGACGGCCGACGCATCGAGCGCCGTGCCGTCGGAGAAAGTGACGCCGCTCTTCAGGTGCAGGGTGAACTCGGTGGCCTTGTCGTTCTGCTCCCAGCGTTCGGCGATCCAGGGGCTGACCTTGCCGTCAGCATCGACGTAAAGGAGCTTATCGGTCACATGGCCCCAGATGTGGCCCTGGAAGCTGGAAATGGCGCTGTTGTTCGGGATCCAGGTATCACCCAGCGAGTCAATCAGGAAGGTGATGTCACCGCCGTTGTGTGGGCTATCGGCACTCAGAGCCGGATTGAACTCAGCCGTTACCACCAAGGCGGCGATTGCCAACGCAGAGGTGGCGATCAGCAGACGCCGGGAAAGGGAGAACGGGGAAGAGCGTTCGATCATAATGCGGTCCTGTATTGTTTGCCAAGTAGATCACGACGCATAGCCTAAGCAGGGCAACAGGAGGGAGAAAGACCAGTTGTTCTTTTTCTACTAATTTTATGGATTATTTTGTTCGGTTTCTGGGTGTGTGAGGATCAGCTTTTCCGGGCGCAGTGCATCCTTCGCCGTGGTTGATGAAGCCGATCTACTGGTTGCTGGCCTTCGTGCTGGACCTCTCAGCCTCGTCTAAGAACGTCATCCCCTCGAATATCCGCACCGGAGGCAGTTCGCCGACGAACCGCTCTACCTCCACCCTGGTAAGCTGTCCGGTCGAGCCCTGGGCCAATTGCGAGGTTCCGACATCGCGGGTGAGGATGTTCGGATTGCCGTGGATGCACATGGCTTTGTCGGAGGCCGCATTGTCGGGTTCGAACCACGCCCCCGTCGCAAGCTGCATCACGCTCTTTCGGACGTCCTCGCTGATCACCGCGGCTGCAAGGCAACTGCCGCGGGCGTTGAACAGCCTCACAATGTCGCCATCGGAAATGCCGCGTTCAGCCGCGTCAGCCGGGTTTATACGAACCGGTTCCCGCCCCTTTATCTTGGTGGAGCGGCTGAAATCGCCGTAGTCCAGCTGACTGTGCAGCCGCTGATGCGGCTGGTTGCAGACCAGATGGAGCGGGAAGCGGCTTTTATCGTCCTCCGCCTCCGCCCTTGGCGGATACCATCGCGGATGGCCGCGGCAGTCGTCGTAGCCGAAGCTCTCGATCGTCTGCGAAAAGATCTCGATTTTTCCGGATGGCGTTTGCAGCGGAGATGCAAACGGATCATGGCGAAAGGCACGCGCCGGTCCGCCATCGTCGGGTTTGAGCGGCAGGCGTATCTCTCCACGTTCCCAGAACGTCTCGAAGTCGGGAGCTTCGTGTCCACCGGCTACGAGCGCCTTGCGCGTTGTTTCGAAGAGGAAGGTTAGCCATTCCCGGCTGGTGCGGTTTTCGGTGAACTCTTCGAATTTGCCGAGACGGCGCGCGATCTCAGAGAAGATCTCATAATCGTCCCGTGCTTCGCCGACCGGCTCGATCAGCGTCTTCATGGCGACCATCAGCGGATCGCGGTCCGCCGCACCGATATCGTCACGCTCGAGCGTGGTCGTCGCCGGCAGCACGATATCGGCGTGGCGCGCAGACGACGTCCAGGCCGTCTCATGCACGATGATGGTCTCCGGTTTCTTGAATGCCGCCCGCAGCCTGTTGAGATCCTGATGGTGATGGAACGGGTTGCCTCCCGCCCAATAGACGAGGCGGATATCGGGATAACGCATCGCGTGGCCGTTGTAGTTGTACTCGTGGCCCGGATTGAGGAGCATGTCGGCGATGCGCGCGACGGGAATGAAATCCGACACGGCATTCTTGAATTGGCTGAACGTCGGCAGCGGGACGGCGAGCTGGTGTTTGCCGATGTTGCCCAACGCTCCAAGGGAATAGGAATAGCCGCCGCCATCCAGCCCAATCTGCCCGAGCATTGCGGCGAGCACGATGCCCATCCAGACCGGCTGCTCGCCATGGTCGGCACGCTGCAAGGAATGGCTGACGGTGATCAACGTCCTGGCGCGCGCCATGGAGAGCGCGAGGGTCTTGATGGTGTCGACGCCGATGCCGCAGATGTGGGACGCCCAATCCGGGCCCTTTTCGACACCATCGATCCGGCCAAGCAGGTAGTCTTCAAAACGTTCGTAGCCGACCGTATATCGGTCGAGAAATTGGCGATCGTGCAATCCCTCGCTGACGAGCACATGCGCGAGGCCGAGCATCAGCGCGATGTCGGTGCCGGGTAAGATGGGCAGCCATTCGGCATTCACCTCAGCAGGAAAATCGTCTTTCAGGGGGCTCACGAGGACAAAACGCGCACCTCGCGCGTGCGCGCCGTTCAGCGTCCGGGGCACGATATGCGCGCTGATGCCGCCGCCATGCACATCGGTGTTCTTGATCGCCATCCCGCCGAAGGCGACGACCAGCTCGCTGCTCCGTTCGATGGCATCCCAGGTGACGCTCTTGCGGTCGAAATGATCGTATGGTCCCAATACATGCGGGAGGATGACCATTGCCGCACCGGAGCTGTAGGTGTTGACGGAACCGACGTAACCACCCAGCACGTTGAGAAACCGGTGGATCTGGCTTTGTGCATGGTGGAAGCGTCCGGCACTCGACCAGCCGTAGGATCCCCCGAACACGGCTTCCGGGCCAAAGTTTCCGTAAACGCGCTGCAGCTCTTTTGCGACGAGGTCGGCTGCGCGCGGCCAACTGACCTCGACATAGTCGTCCGACCCGCGATTCTGCGCGTGATCCGGCGCGCCTTCGAGCCAGCCGCGCCTGATCGCCGGCCGCCTGATGCGCATAGGGCTATGGGCGATCGCCGGAATGTTGCCCAGCAATGGCGACGGATGCGGATCGCCCGGATGAGGCCGGACCTCAAGACCTCCGTTTTCGTATCGGCCTGAAAATGCCCCCCAATGGGAACTGTGGGTCTTGAAGCTATTCATTTGACAGTATCCTCGGCGATCAAGCCGTTTTCAGAGTACAGCGCCGCGCGTCTTTTAAGACGCGCCAAGGACGCTGTAACGCTTTGAAATGCTGCATAATTCCTTAAATCGATTCCGATTTAAGGAATTATGCAGTAGCCGGCGAAACATGGTCTGGAAGGACTTTGCCGGGATTCATGATGCCTTTCGGATCGATGGCATTTTTGATGACCGCCATGAGATCCACGGCATCTCCGTGTTCCTGACGCAAATATTTGATCTTGCCTGTGCCCACCCCATGTTCGCCCGTCGATGTGCCATCGACCGAAATCGCGTATTCCACCATCTTCTTGTTGATGGCGGCGACCTCGTCGAGTTCTGCCTGGCTCGTCGGATCGACGGCGAAGACAACATGGTAGTTGCCGTCGCCGACATGGCCGAGAATGGCGGCCGGCACGCTGCAGCTACGCAGCAGTTCGCGCGTGTCGAGAATGCAGGCACTGAGCTGCGATACCGGCACGCAGACGTCGGAAGACCAGCCCTTGGCATTCGCACGCTGGGAAACGACGGCATAAAACGCATTGTGACGCGCCTTCCACAGGCGGTTGCGTTCTTCCGGCGTATTGGCCCATTCGAAGTCCTTGCCGCCGTTGTCCCCGACGATGCCGGCGACCATCTCGACCTGTTCCTGCACGCTGGCCGGAGAGCCGTGGAACTCGAAGGCCAGTGTGTCCTCGATCTTCAAGGACAGGTTCGAATAAGCGTTGACGGCTTCAATCAGACCGCGGTCCATCAACTCCATCCGCGCGACCGGAATGCCGAGCTGCACGACTGCGATGGCCGCAGCAACCGCCTGTTCGACATTCTCGAACGAGCAAAGCGCGGCCGAGGTCGTTTCCGGAATGCCATAAAGCCGAAGCGTCACCTCGGTGATGATGCCGAGGGTCCCTTCGGAGCCCACGAACAGCCGCGTCAGATCGTATCCGGCCGACGACTTTCGTGCCCGCCCACCGGTTCGGATGATCTGACCGCTCGGCAGAACGACGGTTAGAGACAAGACGTTTTCGCGCATGGTTCCGTAGCGCACGGCATTCGTGCCTGATGCGCGGGTCGATGCCATACCGCCGATCGAGGCATTGGCGCCCGGATCGATCGGGAAGAACAGGCCCATGTCACGCAGATGAGCGTTCAACTGCTCGCGGGTCACGCCGGCCTCAACCGTGCAATCCAAATCCTCGGCGCTGATGCGGACGATCTGCGACATGCGGGAGAGATCGATGGAAACACCACCCCGTACCGCGCTCAGATGGCCCTCGAGGGAGGTACCGGCGCCGAATGCGATGACCGGCACGCCTTCGGCCGCGCAGAGCCGCACGGTTTCCGCTACGTCCTCCGTGTTTTCCGCAAAGACGATTGCATCCGGAATCGCGGCGATGTGGTGGGATTCACCGCGGCCATGCTGCTCCCGCAAGGGCTGCGATGTGGAGAAGCGGTCACCGAAACGGTCGTATAGCGCCTCGATAAGAGCAGGGGAGAGCGCGCTCACTTGTCCGCTCCGCGCGACATCGGTGTCGTGAAAGAGCCGTCAAGAATGACGTGGCCAGGATGATCGAGATGCGCCGCCAGCCATTCGGTGAAGACCAGGGAACCCGGCGAGCAAAGAGACATGAGAAACCCCGGAATTGCGATCTGAGGTTTGCGGCCCGGCTGCGTTCGCGCGGGCGCGCACCTCGACTTTACGACAGGATCAGGCGACCAGTTTTGCGCCCTTGAGATGACGTTCGAGGAAGGGCAGGCTGTCCTGCCCCCAGTAAAGCTCGTCCTCATAACGGAATGTCGGCAGCCCAAACACACCGGCGTCCTTGGCGGTCTTGTAATTGGCCTTCCATATCGACAACACGGCGTCGCTCTGGGCACGCTCATCCAGCGCTGCGCCATCGAAGCCCGCGGCATCCGCGATTGCGCGACGCACCTGTGCGTCACCGATATTTTCTCCGCGCAACCAGAAGGCCTCCTGCAGCGCTTTCGTCAGCTTGAGCCAGTCTTTGCCCGCATCGATGGCGGCAAGGATCATGAAACCCGCCGGCGTTGGATCCGACAAGGCCGCGCGATTTTCGAAGTTCAGCGTTTTGCCCCGGACGGCCGCCCAACGCTTGAGATCCTTCGTCCAATAAGCTCGACGGGCCTCCGGCCGGTTACGAGAATAGATGGCGCCGTTATCCTCAATCAGGGGGATGACATAGGGGCGGATCGTAGCGTTTTGTTCGGAAGCCAGTGCCGCGAACGCGTCCAGACCGATGAAAGCCCATGGCGAGCCAATGCCGAAGAAATAGTCGATGATCTTTGTCATATTATAGTGCTCTCAAGATGTCCGGTCGCGTAGGATTGCGGCGTCGAATACAGAAAGTGCGCAGTCTCGGGCGACGAGAACCGCTGTTGGATCACGTCCGACTGCCACCGTCGCAAGCGCGCCTTCATAGAGAAGCGATAGATGAGCAGCCGTCTGGTCGGGCCCTAATTCGGCTTTGGAGATAATGGCACGGAAGATGTCGCTCACGGCCTTCTTATGCGTTCGGGCGACGGACACGACGCGTTCTGAGTCGCCATGCTCGGCCACCGCAAGAGCAAATGCGCAGCCCCGGAACTCCGGGCTGTCGGCCTTTTCATACAGGCGCTCGAAAATAACTCTCACCTGGTCTCTCGGAGCAGCCGTCGCGTCCAAGGCCTCCCGCAAGGAGCGAACAACACGTTCGTGGCGATCCTGGAGATAGGCCGCAACAAGATGATCCTTGGACGGGAAGTGTCGATATAGCGTTGCCTTTGCAACTTTCGCTTCTTCGATAATGCGATCTATCCCAACAGCCCGAATACCTTCGCTGTAAAATAGCCCGCCGGCTGCGGCGAGGATCTGATCTGATATGGGTTCTCTCATTGGATCGCTTCAGGTTGGTGGTTGCATCGTTGAACAATTAGACGGCGACAATCAGTTCGTTGCGGCGAGATCGGTGTTGCTCGCCCGATAGGGCCTGTCGACAAGTGATTGAATCGCGTCAAGCGCCAGTGCTTTGGTGAAGCCGCCTTGATGCTCCAATCTGCCAGCAAGATTCTGGACAACCTCATTGTAGGGTGTCGGAATATTGTGCAAACGACCCAGCAAGACGATTTCGCCGTTGAGAAAATCGACTTCACTCGAAGCGCCTCTGGTAAAACTCTGCCAGGTCGATTGTTGACCGGGATGGATGCCACTGTCCTGAGCTATACGCCACCCTGAAAGATCTGTGGTCCGTTCAGAGGGTGAGGCGAGGTTATAACCGGCAGCCTCGAGAGCCTGGCGAGCTTCATTGACCAGCGCCTCGGCGATGGAGACGCGGAGATCCTCGGCCCCAACGAACAATTCCAAGACGTTTCTGACGTTGTGAAGAAGTTTGGCTGATTTCCAACGGCGGATATCATTGCTGGTTTCCGCCAGATAATTAGCGCGGGTGAGGTCCGCCGCAATCTGCTCGGCTGTTTCATCAGAACCCGACGGGAAACGCCCTATGGTGACCACGCCGACCTGCGGATCACCCGCCACTGCAACGGAGCCGGTTTCGGTAAACCGTGCTGGCGTCAGAATACTAGCTCCGTAAACCCTGGCGAAAGTTCTGAGCGCAATCGCTTCTGTCGCCAAGCCATTTTGAAAGGTGACGACGGGGAGACTGGCAGCCGTTGCACCTCCCGAATCCGACACAGGACGCCATGACCAGGAGGCCAGGGAGCTTGCCGCGTCCTGAGTTTTGACCGTCAACATCAGGATATCATCGAGGGTCAATTTGGGCGGGTCGCTGAGGTCGAAAGCGTTAAGCCCGGTCTGTCGCTTGCCAGAGGGACGTTGGTAGCTCAAACCATACCTCTTTATATGGCCGATCTGTGCGCCACGTCCGACGAGCGCATATGTGATGCCGGAAAGTTCGAACTGCGCAGCGAGGCTCGCACCAACCGCGCCTGCCCCCACGATAACGTATCGTGTCATCTCTCTTCCCAAATCTGATTTATGACCAAGGCGGACTAGCGTGTGGCGTCAGCGAGAAGGTCGACAAGCCCACGTTTGAAACATAGGCATGTAAATGGGCCGAAGAAAGACAGGTCGTTCTCTTTCTACTGATTTCGTAGAAAATAGTTTGGAATTTGGACGTTTTACGGCCACCTTAATCTCCGCCGGCCATGGATCAAATAAGAAGCAAATTCTGGAAAATGCCTTCGGTAGATCCGGTAACGAGGGCGACTTTACCTGATAGGTTGATGTTCAACTTGCTTCTCCTGGAAGGTTGGCCGGGCGGGCATTCATCGCGCCGCCATCAGCTTGTGGACGGAGCCGGCGTTTCAGACCCGGTGATGCCGATGCTCGGGCCGCGCCGGAGCGGCTTACGCCGCCGCGTTCAGGGTATTGAAGGCGGCCCGGTGCGAGGTGACGAAGTCCTGAACGGTCATCGGCGGCACGCCCGTCACTTCGGCGATGATCTTGTCGGCGCCCGAGAAGATGCCATTCTGGTAATCGAGGGCGATCGCGCAGAAATGCTGGATCAGAAATTCCGGCAGGCCGAACTTTTCCAGGCGATCGCGATAGGCGG
>Ga0102590_1002456_pt1 | contig 21871 bp, 15 predicted proteins | sample AraplaMF_Col_mMF_FD_76859 | JGI IMG/M metagenome (GOLD analysis project Ga0102590, IMG submission 76859) | Arabidopsis root microbial communities from the University of North Carolina, USA - plate scrape MF_Col_mMF | ecosystem: Host-associated > Plants > Roots > Endosphere | place: USA...
GACTGGGGGTACTTCGGCCCGGGCGGGACCAAGGGCGGGGCGTCCGCGAGCCCGGGCACCCCGGGATTCCTGGCCGAGTTCGGGGGCGGCTGGTTCGATCCCTGGGGTGGAGCCGAGTTCGACGGCAAGGGGTACGCCGAGTCGCGCCGTACCCGGGACGCGGCGTACGAGCGGCGCTTCTACCTGACCAACCTCGCCAACGGCATCACGATCCACAATGTCTATATGACCTTCGGCGGCACCTCCTGGGGCTGGCTGCCCGCACCGGTCGTCTACACGTCGTACGACTACGGGGCCGCCCTCGACGAGGCCCGGCGGCCCACCACCAAGCTGGTCCCGATGCATCAGCTCGGCCATCTGCTGGACAGCGTGCCCGAGTTGGCCGAGCTGGACCGCGCGGAGGACCTCGACGTCGGCGGCGGCCCCGGGCTCAGGGCGTACCACCTCGTCAACCGGAGGACACGGGCGCACGTCCACGTCCTGCGCAACGACACCCCCGACGAACGTGTCGCCGCCGTCCCGCTGGCCGGGACGACCGTACGGGTGCCCGTCCCCGGCCTCGACGCCCGGCTGCTGGTCACCGGGATCTCGCTGGGACAGCGCACGCTGCGCCACTCCACCGCCCAGCCGATGCTGCGCCTGACCGCGGGCCGCCAGGACGTCGCAGTGTTCACGGGCCGCACGGGCGAGACGACGGAGACCGTCGTGGAGGCCGCGGCCGAACCGGTCTTCACCGTGCTCGAGGGGGAGGCCGGCTGCGAGTACCGGGACGGCGCGCTGCATGTACGGGCCCGGCTCGGCGGGCTGGTCCGGGTGCTGGTGGACGGCGGAGGGGTGCCGCGGCCGCTGCTGCTCCTGCTCGCCGACGACGCAACCTCGGGGCGGCTGTGGCGCCATGACACCCCGTCGGGTCCGGTCCTGGTGTACGGGCCCGAGCTGCTGCGCACGGTGGGTCTGAGCGGTACGACCGCGCGGCTGGGCGGCGACACGGTCGAGGAGGCGGACCTGGAGGCGTGGCTGCCGCGCGGTGTGACGGAGGTCGTCTGGAACGGACGGCGCGTGCCCACGCACACCACCCGCTCGGGCGGCCTGCGTGCCACGCACCGGCTGCCCGGCGCGGGACCGGTCCGGCTGCCCGCGCTGACCGGGTGGCGCCGCCGCGTCGAGAACCCCGAGTCGGCTCCCGGCTTCGACGACTCGACGTGGCGGACGGCCGACCGGACCACCTCCTTCAGCACGACTCCTGTACCGGCCTCGGGACCCGTCCTGTTCGCCGACGACTACGGCTTCCACTACGGCGACGTCTGGTACCGGGGCCGCTTCGAGGACGCGGCCGGCGCCGCGGAGGTGTCCTTCTCGTATGTCACCGGCACTCAGGGCCTGCTGATGGCGTGGCTGGACGGCAAGCCCCTGGGCACGCACCGGATGCCCGTGCCGGACAAGAAGACGGTCCGGAAGGGCACGTGGTCGGCGACGGCCGCGTTCCCGGTCGCACCGGGGAAGGGGCCCCATGTCCTCTCCGTCCTCGTCCGCCGTATGCAGCACGACCAGGACGGACGGGCCGACGACACCCACAAGGCGGGACGCGGGCTCGTCTCGGTGGCCTTCGACGGTGCGACGCCGCGGGTGAGATGGCGGATCCAGGGCGAGAGCGCGCCCGATCCCGTGCGCGGGCCGATCAACAACGGCGGGCTGTACGGGGAGCGGCACGGCTGGCATCTGCCCGGATTCGCGGACGGCGGCTGGGAGCCCGCCGAACTGCCGCGGGGCGAGCGGCGGCAGGGCGTCGTCTGGTACCGGACCACCTTCCGGCCTGCCGTCGATCCGGGAACGGACGCGTCGATCGGGCTGACGCTCACCGACGACCCGGCCCGCGCCTACCGGGTGCAGATCTTCCTCAACGGCTGGAACATGGGCCAGTACATCAACGACGTGGGCCCGCAGCACACGTTCGTCCTGCCGAACGGGGTGCTGAACACCCGTGGAGAGAACACGCTGGCCCTGGCGGTCCTCTCGGACGGGACCACGCCGGCGGGACCCGGAGGAGTACGGCTGACGCTGCTCGGCAAGGCGGCGGGAGGAGTCCCGGTGGCGCCGGTGGACTCCCCCCGCGCCGCGCACTGACAAGAGCGGGGGCCCCGGCCGGGCGGGCCGGGGCCCCCGACGAGGGGTCAGCCCGCGAACGCCGGCTGCGGCAGGCCCTTTCCGGCGCCCGGCACGACGAGCACCGAACCGGAGAGCGGATGCGGTGCGTCCAGCCCCGTACGGGCGGTGGTGATGTACAGATCGGCCAGGTCCGGCCCGCCGAACGCACACGCGGTCGGACGGCGGACGGGCAGCTCGAGGACCCGGTCCAGCACGCCGGAGGGGGTGTAGCGGTGTACCGCGCCGCCGTCCCACAGAGCGACCCAGACACAGCCGTCGGCGTCGACGGCGAGCCCGTCGGGGAAGCCGCGGTCGACGTGGGCCAGCGGGCGCCGGCCTGCCGGGAGCCCGTCGTCGCGCACATCGAGGACGTCGACCCGCCGGGTCGGCGAGTCGATGTAGTACATCAGCCGGCCGTCGGGGCTCCAGCCCGTGCCGTTGCTGACGGCGACGTCGTCCAGCACCGTCAGGACCTCGCCGTCGGCTGTGATCCGGGACAGCGTGCCACCGCCCGGTGCCTCGTCGTACCGCATGGTGCCCGCCCACAGTGATCCGTCAGCGGCGACGGCCGCGTCGTTGGCGCGGCGGCCCGGGACGACCTCGCGGTGCAACCAGCGGAAGTCGCTGCCGCCGGGCCCGTACAGGCCGACTCCGTCGCGGAGGTTCACCACCAGACCGCCGCCGGCGCGCGGCTTGGCGGCCCCCACGTGCTGTTCCGTGGCCATGACCGTGCGGCGTCCCGAGGCGGGGTCATAGGTGTGCACCCGTGAGCCCAGGATGTCGATCCATATCAGAAGCTGGGCGCCGGTGTCCCATGTCGGCCCCTCGCCCAGGGCCGCTTCGGCCCGTACGGCGACCTCGTAGCCCGTCATGCGGCACCCCTGTGGCCGAGCCTCTCGGAGAGCTCCGCGGCGCCCTTCGCGGCGAGCTGCTCGAGCTCGGCACGGCGCTCGTCGCTCCAGCGGATCATCGGTACGGAGATCGAGAGCGCGGCGACGACCTGTCCGGCGCGGTCGCGCACCGGCGCGGCGACGCAGCTGATGTCGGGGTTGGACTCGCGGGTCTCCACGGCGAGCCCGCGTCCGCGGATCTCGCCCAGCACCGTGCGCAGGACCGCCGGGTCGGTGATGCTGTTGGGGGTCATCGCGACGAGTTCCGCGCCGTCGGGGATGCGGTCGGCCAGTTCCTCCGCCGGGAGGGAGGCGAGGAGCATCTTGCCGACGGAGGTGCAGTGGGCCGGCAGCCGGCGGCCCGCCGCCGACACCATCCGCACGGCGTGCGTGGAGTCGACCTTGGCGATGTAGATGACGTCGGTGCCCTCGAGGATCGCCACGTGCACGGTCTCGTCGCAGGTCTCGGCGACGGACCGGGCGACGTGCTGGCCCTCGGCGGCGAGGTCCAGCTGCTCGGCGTAGCGGCTGCCGAGCTGGTAGGGCCGCACGCCGAGCCGGTAGCGTCCCGGTTGCCCCGGCACCTGGACGATGTAGGAGCGTGCGGCGAGCGTGGTGACCAGCTCGTGCACGGTGGTACGGGGCAGCTGGAGCTTGCGCACGATGTCGGGGGCGGAGAGCGTCCCGTCCCCGTCCAGGAAGAGCTCCAATATGTCGAGAGCCCGGGTCACGGCAGGTACAAGGCGTCCCACGACCGGCCCCCCTCCCTTGCGTTCGAAATTTCAACCGGCGATCGGCATGGCGAACACAGGCTAATCACAGTGGACTCGGCCGGGCAATGGCCCGGTCCGGGTGACGTCGTCCCGGGGGCCCGTCCCGAGGGGCGGTCGCCGTACCCGTGCCGTGACCGTGGGCGAGGATGGTGTGCATGTCGTCCGCGAAGCGCCCCATCGGCCCCTTCACACCCGTCGACTTCCAGCTGGTCCTGCTGCGCCGCATGGCCGACCACAACCCGGACCTCGTCGAGAACGCCCGCCACGAACTGGGGGTCTCGATCGCCGACATGCGCGAGGCGAACCGGCGCTGGCAGGCGATGCTGCACTCCCCCCGCGCCCGCGCCCGCGCCGCCGCCTCCCGTTACCGTTCCGTCCTCGGTGAACCCGAGTCGACACAGGACCGCAGGATCGGCGACCTGGACTGCCGGGCGGTGCTCTGGCCGGTCCCGCTCTGGCCGGATCTGCGCTTCGAGATCCTGGTGGCGCCGAACGGGGTGGTGTGGAACGAGTGGCTGGTACGGGCGCCGGATGCGCCCGGCCCGAGGCTGAAGACCCTGGAGGACCTCACCCCCTGGTCCTGCACGGTCGACGAGGTGGCGCGCGCCTTCGCGCCGGCCCGCCCGCTGGAGGGCACGGCCCCCACCCGCTGGGGTCTGGCCTTCACCGCGCCGGACGCCTCCGGTGAGCGGCGCGACGTGGCCGCGGAGTTCACCTGGGGGCTGTTGCAGCGGACGGGCGTCAGCGGGCGGCCGTGAGGACGGCCTCCACCACCGTCGGCAGCGACCCCGCGTGCAGGTCGAGGAACAGATTGGGCTCGACCAGCTCCAGCTCCATCACACACGGACCGCCGTCCGCGCCGTCGACGAGGTCGACCCGGGCGTAGAGGAGCTCCTCCGAGCCCGGTATCGCCGCCAGGGCCCGCTCGGCGACGGCCAGTTCCTCCGGGGCCGGGGTCCAGGCCTCCAGACGGGGGTGGGCCACCTTCTTCTCGTCGTACGGTGTTCCGGGCGCGAGAACGGCACCCTTCCGGCTGGCGTGCAGCAACCGCCCGCCGAAGAACTGCAGGGCCCGCTCTCCGCTGACGTCGATGTTCTTCACATAGGGCTGCACCATCGCGGTGAACCCCTCCGCGTGCATCCGCTGGAGCTGGCGCACGGCGGTGGCCCGCTCTGCCGGGGTGTACCGGGCGGCGTAGCGGGCGCCCGCGCCCGAGGTGGGCTTGACGACGTACTCGTGGTCCTCGGGCAGGTCGACGGGCTCGCCGGGGGCGAGGTACCGCGTGGGGACGACGGGGACGCCTGCCGCGGCAAGGTCTCCGAGGTACCGCTTGTCCGTGTTCCAGCGCACGACGTCCACCGGATTGGCCAGCCGTGTGACGTTCGCACAGCGCTCGGCCCACGCCGTGAACTCCGCCGCGCGCCAGCTGTAGTCCCACGTGGAGCGGATCACGGCCAGGTCGTAGGCCGCCCAGTCGATGTCGGGGTCGTCCCAGTACACGGCGTCGGCGGCGGCACCGGCCGCCCTCAACTCCGCCACAATTCCCGGCAGATCCCGGTCGACCGAGACCTCCGGCCTGGGGCGGCACGTGACCAGTGCGACTCGGGCTGCGGGGCGGGGCACGTCTGCACTCCTGTTCGTACGGCGGCTGCTGGGCGCAGGTTAACAACGGGCAGGGGAACCGCCACAACCTTGTTGACCTTCACCTTCGGTGAAGCCACGGCAGCCGTCGACCGAACGGGGAACGGCCGCAAGGGCGGGGTGCGCCGAGATCCGCCACGTCGACCGGCCGCGCATCGGTCGAGCCGCGGCGGTCCCCCGGGCGGGGCACGGTCGCGGCATGCGCGGACCGGTACCTGCCGTGGTGGGATGAGGTGTCCGTCACCGCGGGGAAGGGTTTTCGCCCGCTGTGATGTAGGAACGGTCCTTGAGTCCGTACGTCCGCTTCGAGCCCAGGAGTACCCCGCGTGTCCTCCCTCTTTCCGGCCCTGACCGGGCCCTCGGCCGGGCGGCGGCCCGCCCTGCGCTTCGGTGAGCGGACCCTGACGTACGCGGAGCTTGCCGCGGCGGCCGGCGCGCTCGCCGGGCGGATCGGCGGTGCGGGAAGGGTGGCCGTGTGGGCCACGCCGTCCTTGGAGACCGCCGTCGCGGTGGTGGCCGCGCTGACCGCCGGTGTGCCCGTCGTACCGCTCAACCCGAAGTCCGGGGAGACGGAGCTGGGGCACATCCTTTCGGACAGTGTCCCCTCCGTGGTGCTGACCGCTCCGGGCGACGAACTCCCCCCGCCGGTGAGCGCGTTGGAGAGCGTGACGGTCGATGTGCACGGCTCCGGGGCGTACGCGCCCGCCGAGGTGGACGAGGAGAGCCCCGCCCTCGTCGTGTACACCTCCGGAACCACCGGACCGCCCAAGGGCGCCGTCATCCCCCGCCGTGCGGTGGCCGCCACCCTCGACGCGCTCGCGGACGCCTGGGAGTGGACCGGGGACGACGTGCTGGTGCAGGGGCTGCCCCTGTTCCATGTGCACGGTCTGGTGCTCGGTGTGCTCGGCCCGCTGCGCCGCGGCGGATCCGTGCGGCACCTGGGCCGCTTCAGCACCGCGGGCGTGGCGCGTGAGCTGGGCGCGGGCGCGACCATGCTGTTCGGGGTACCGACGATGTACCACCGGATCGCGGAGACGCTGCCGGGCGACCCCGCCCTCGCCGAGGCGCTGGGCCGGGCCCGGCTGCTGGTCTCGGGGTCCGCCGCGCTGCCGGTGCACGACCACGAGCGGATCGCCGCCGCGACCGGCCGCCGGGTGGTCGAGCGGTACGGGATGACGGAGACCCTGATGAACACGAGCGTGCGCGCCGACGGGGAGGCGCGTCCGGGCACGGTCGGCGTGCCGCTGCCCGGTGTGGAGCTGCGGCTCGTCGAGGAGGACGGCTCGCCCGTCGCGGGTGACGACGGGGAGACGGTGGGCGAGATCCAGGTCCGCGGGCCGAACCTGTTCACCGAGTACCTCAACCGTCCCGACGCCACCACCGCGGCGTTCACCGCCGACGGCTGGTTCCGCACCGGCGACATGGCGGTCCGTGAGGCCGACGGGTATGTGCGCATCGTGGGCCGCAAGGCCACCGACCTCATCAAGAGCGGCGGCTACAAGATCGGTGCGGGCGAGATCGAGAACGCGCTGCTGGAGCACCCGGGGGTGCGGGAGGCGGCCGTCACCGGGGAGCCCGACGAGGACCTCGGCGAGCGGATCGTCGCATGGGTCGTGCCGGCGGACGCCGGGGACCCGCCCGGCGCGGAGGAGTTGGCCGACCATGTGGCGCGGCGGCTCGCCCCGCACAAGCGCCCACGCGTCGTGCGCTACCTCGGCGCCCTGCCCCGCAACGACATGGGGAAGATCATGAAACGGGCGCTGGGCGATGCCTGACCGCCCGACCGCACGGCAGGCCCTCGCCCTCCTCACCGACGACTTCGCCGAACTCCCCCACCCGGCCGGGACCTCCGGGCCCGACGGCCCGCTGGAGTGGGCCGGCTACGACGCCTCGCGTGCCCGCGCCGCCGCGCGCACCGGCGAGGACGAGTCCGTGGTCTGCGGACACGCGACCGTCGGCGGCACCCCGGCCGTGCTGATCGCGTTCGAGTTCGGCTTCCTCGGCGGCTCCCTCGGCGAGCGCACCGGTGACCGGCTGGAGGCGGCGCACATCCACGCCCGTGAGCACCGGCTCCCGGTCGTCTCGCTGGTCGCGACCGGCGGCAGCCGGATGCAGGAGGGCATGCTCGCGCTCACCCAGCTCCAGCGCGTGGCCCGGCAGTCGGCGCTCACCCGCGCCGAAGGCCTGCCACAGCTCTCCGTCCTGCGGGACCCGACGACCGGCGGGGGCTGGGCCACGCTGGGCGCGGGCGCCGACGTGGTGCTGGCCCTGCCGGACGTCCAGGTGGGGTTCGCAGGCTCCCGGGTGCGCCCTGCGGACGCGGACCCGGCGGCGTACACGGCGCAGGCGCAGCTGGCGGCGGGCACGGTCGACGCCCTCGTACGGCCCGGGGAACTGCGGGACACGGTGGGCCGATGGCTCGGTCTGCTGACCGCGCCGTCGTCCGACCCCGCCCCGGTGCCCGGGGCGCTCGGCCGGGTGGACCTCCCGGCGACCGGCTGGGACGCCGTCCGGCGCGCCCGTGACCCCCTGCGGCCGCGGGCGCACGCCTACCTGGACGCCTACTTCACCAGCCGGGTGGCCCTCGGCGGCGACCGCTGCGGTGGCCGCGACGAGGGCATGCTGTGCGGTTTCGGCTCCCACGACGGCCGTACGATCGCCTACGCCGCACAGACCGGCACCGCGACCCGCCCCGCGGGATACCGCACGGCCGCCCGGCTGATCCGGCTGGCGGACACCCTGTCGATCCCCGTGCTGACGCTGGTGGACACACCGGGCGCCGCCAACGACGCGGAGGCCGAGCGGCAGGGCGCGGGCACCGCCATCGCGGACCTGTTCGCCGCGGTCGCCACCGCCCGTACGCCGCTCACCACGCTGGTGATCGGCGAGGGCGGCTCCGGCGGCGCCCTGGCGCCGGCCGCGCCCGGCAACACCTGGGTCACCCCCGACAGCTACTTCTCCGTCATCGCGCCTGAGCTCGCCGCCGCGATACTCAAGCGCCCGGCGCACGAGGTGCGGGCCACGGCGGACCAGCTCCGGCTGCGCCCCCAGGACCTGGTGGCCCTGGGGGTCGTACGCGGGATCGTCGGCGGGGACACCGCGCCGGCCGGATGATCTCGCGGGCGCGCTCCGCCCCGGCCCCGGGCGCCGCGCGCGCCCGCGGCGCCCTCGCGGCCGGGCACGGCCCGGGCCGCCAGACGGACTTCCGGGGCACCCGGCGCGCCCGAGATCACTCGCCCGGAGCCGCCCCGCCCGGCCCACCTCGAGAGGCGCGGTCCCCGCCCGCGGCACACGATGGGGGAGGAGAGGCCCGCCGCCCGGCGGCCACCCGCGGCCTGTTTCGGAAGGTACCGCCATGACCGTGAGTCTGGACCAGCTGCGCCGTTGCCATTTCGCCGTCGACCTGGGGGCGGCCCGGACCCGTGTGTACGTCAAGGGTGCCGGGCTGGTGGTGGATCAGCCCAGCGCTGCCGCCGTCAACACGCGCAACGGTGCGCTGATAGCGGTCGGTGAACTCGCCGAGAAGATGACGGGACGCACGCCTTCGTACATCCGGGTGGTACGGCCCGTCTCCGGCGGCACGGTCGTGGACATCGAGATGGCCCAGCGCATGCTGCGCCAGCTGCTCGGCGAGAGGCTGCGCCGCAAACTGCGCCGCAAGCCCCGGCTGCGGGCCGCCGCCTGCACCCCGCACGACGCGGACCCGCTGGCCCAGCGCGCGGCCATCGAGACCCTCGTCGGACTGGGGGCCAGGAGGGTGGAGCTCGTGGACACGCTCGTGGCGGCCGCCGTCGGCTGCGGCCTGCCCGTCGAGCAGGCCGAGGCTTCCATGATCATGGTGTGCGGTGCGGCCGCCACCCAGATCGCCGTTCTGTCGCTGGGCAACATCGTCACGGCCGAGCGGGTCCCGGTGGGCGGCGAGGCGGTCGACCACGCGATCGTGCAGCACCTGCGCCACGAACACGCGTTGATGCTGCCGAGTCAGTCGGTACGGCCGCTGCAGGTCGCCCTCTCCGGCAACGGGCTGACCCTGCACGGACCCGCGGCCACCGAGATCCAGGGCCGGGACGTGGCGACCGGTCTCGCCCGTTCGGTGCTGGTCGACACCGCCGCCGTACGGATCGCCATCCAGACCCCGCTGACCGCCGTCCTCGACGGCATCGGCAAGGTGCTCCGGGACTGCCCGCCCGACCTGGTGGCCGACCTGGTGGACCGGGGGATCATGATGGTCGGCGGCAGCGCCCTGCTGCCGGGCCTGGACCAGATGCTCCGCCAGGCGACGGGCATGCCCGTGCACATCGCCGAACGCCCGGACATCTGCGCGGTCCAGGGCCTGGGCGCGATGCTCGAGGGCAGGATCCAGCCGCTGGTACTGAATCCGCTGGCGGCCTGACGTCGTCCGGGGCCGGGCCCGCTTGCGGCACCCCGGCCCCGAAGACGCCCGTACATGCGTCCGGCGGCCGGGCGTCGCGCCCCGCCCTGCGCCGGGCCTGCCGCCGTGCGCCCCTGCGCACCGGGGTGTGTTCACGTACGGCGATGGGGAAGACGTATCCGTGACTGGAACCGGTGCGACCGACGCGGCCGCGCGACGTGCCATCGCCCCTCGGCACACCGCCGCAGGGTTCACCGTCGCGCCCCGGACTCCTCCGTCCCCCCGTTCCCCCGTCCGGACCCGCGTCACCCGCATCGGCGTCACCGGCCACAGGTCGATCCCGGCCGCCGTCCTGCCGTCCGTACTGTCCGGCATGCGCCGGCAACTCAGCGCCGAGGGACGCCTGGAGGCCCTCAGCAGCCTGGCGGCGGGCGCGGACCAGCTCTTCGCCGACATCGCCCTGGCCAACGGCGTACCGGTCACGGCCGTGATCCCGGGCATGGACTACGAGGCCCATCTCGGGGACGCCGAGACGCGGGCCGCCTACCGTCGGCTGCTCGGCTCCTGCGCAACCAGGGTGGACCTGCCGGTCGAGGACACGCACGAAGAGGCCTACTACGCGGCGGGCCGCTGGATCGTCGACCACTCCGACCGGCTGGTCGCGGTCTGGGACGGCCGCCCGGCCCGGGGCCCCGGCGGCACCGGTGACGTGGTGGCGTACGCGCGGCGCACCGGGGTGCCGGTGACCGTGCTGTGGCAGCCGGGCGTGGGACGCGACTGACGCACCGAACGACCGGCGGCCGTCGGCGCACACCGCCCGACAGGGCCTCAGTTTCCGAACTTGACCAGCCAGTCCGAGTGCTGCGGCGACACCAGCCGCTCCGCCTGTTCCACCGCCTCGGCCCACCGCTCCTCGGTCACGGTCGTACTCATCGTGATCCGCAGGGTCTCCAGATCCTGCTCCACGAGCGAGTGCGCGTATGTCAGCGGCCGATGGCGACGCACCTCCTGCCAGGCCACTCCGGCCGCCGCGCCCGCGCTGAGCAACCCGGTCAGGTCCCAGCCCTCGATGACGCCCGCGGCCCGGAGCACCGCCGCGAGAAGGGCGAGCAGCGACAGCACGGCCGTGACCGAGGACCAGCGCACGGAGGACCGGTGGGTCTGAGCGGCCCGGCGCTTGTACCAGTCGTGCTGCTCCAGGAGCCGGTCCCGCAGATAGATGTCCCGGCGCACCTCGTACGGCTTCCCGCGCACCGCCCGCATCACCGGCGTGATCTGCCCCGCGCCACGCGCACCGGCCCCGTTTCGTTCGTCCTCCCACCCGACCTTGCGCAACTCCCGCAGCCGCTCCTCCAGCCGTTCAGCGAACAGCGCCTCGGGATTGGCCACCCTCGAGTGGAACGGCCCCCCGTGGACCATGTACTGCCACGCCAGCGACTTCAGCAGCTCGGCGACGGCACGGTGCGCCTGCCAGTGCGCGCGGGCGCGGCGCCGGGAGGTGCGCAGACCGATGGCGATGGTCAGGGCGTACAGCACGGCCGCGATTGCCGCAGGAATATGACTGTGGAGATGTTCGGCCAGCATGGCGGCCGCGGCGGCCATGAGAAGAACCACCAGTTGGGTACGGACGGCGCGGAAGGATTCCCCCTGACGGGCCAACGCTCTTCGGTCACTGACTCGAAAGAGTGGCGGAAGATCGCCGTCGCCCAACGTCACGGTGGGACCCGGAGTTCCAGCTCGCATGCTCTCCCCCGACTGCCGGCAAGCGAACACCTGGAAAAATCCTGCTCCACGAGTGGAGCATTTGGACACCCCCGGTGGGCGATTGCATGCCCACCGTGTTAGCGTTCCCGCCAAGAGCATCCGTCAACAGGTCTCAGGCTGTCTCCAGACGTCTACAGGTCCCAACGCCCACACGGTCATCCCTACCTTGCGACGGGAAACGGGCTGGATCTGTCTACAAGCCGAACTGGAGCCATGAGAAAGCCATGAACTCGACGGCCACCAAGATCCAGCACGAATCGGTCGAACCCCGACCGGTGCGCCGCCTCACTCCCCTTGCCTCCACCGCCGCCGACAAGACGTCCGCGGTGAGGTCGACAAGTCGCCTGACGGACGCCGAAGGATGGCGTTCGAAGAAGCCGATCGCCTTTGACGCCGCGCTGTGATGCGGTAGGCGATCGCATGACCCGGAGCTCCCCGGCGGACCCGTCGTCGGGGGCCCGGGTTACGGTACCCGGTCACCAACTCACCTGATCGAGTGAGTACTTGAGGTCATCCCGGCGTCTGGCTCCCCGTAGTATGTCTCGGTGACGCAAATCCAGGAACTGGTCCTGAAGATCCATAGCAGATGCAATCTCGCTTGCGATCACTGCTATATGTACGAGCTCGCCGACCAGAGCTGGAAGACGCGACCGGTCGTGATTTCCGAGGAGACGGTCACACAGGTCTCCCTGCGCCTCTCCGCCTATGCAGCGGCACATCGACTCGAATCCGTCGCAGTGATTCTTCACGGCGGCGAACCCCTCCTTGTGGGGCCCGAACGGCTGCGGCGCATCTGCGCGGAAATCACCCGCATCCTGTCCCCCGTCACCACGGTGAACCTCATCATGCACACCAATGGCGTCCTGTTACGCGGACGACATCTGGAGGTCCTACGGGAATTCGGTGTCAAAGTCGGCATCTCGCTCGACGGAGACGAGGCGGCCAACGACCTTCACCGGCTGGACCGACGAGGACGCAGCAGTCACGAAAGAGTGCTGAATGGAATCGAGCGTCTACGGACGCCTGAATACCGGCATCTCTTCCAGGGCATCCTGTGCACGGTCGACGTCAAGAACGACCCGGTCGCGGTCCACGACGCACTCACGGCTCTGCAGCCGCCCCGAATCGACTATCTGCTGCCGCATTCCACCTGGGACAATCCCCCACCGGGATTTTCGGAATCCACTACTCCGTATGCCGACTGGCTGCTGCGCATCTTCGACCGCTGGCTCGAGCAGGGTCGACCGATGGAGGTGCGTACCTTCGACTCGGTGCTGAGCACCCTGCGCGGGGGCCCCAGCCTCACCGAAGCCATGGGGCTGGCGCCGTCCGAACTCGCGGTCGTGGAGACCGACGGTGCGATCGAGCAGGCGGACTCGCTGAAGGCGGCCTATGACGGCGCCCCGGCCACCGGCTACGACGTCTTCAATCACACGTTCGAGGAGTTCGCCCGCCACCCGGGCGTACGCGCGCGGCAGCTCGGCATCGACGGCCTCAGCGACGCCTGTCGGCGCTGCCCCGTGGTCGAGTCCTGCGGAGGCGGGCTCTACACCCACCGCTACAGCTCCGAACGAGGCTTCGACAACCCCTCCGTCTACTGCGCGGACCTGCGGACCTTCGTCGACGGCGTCGCAGCACGGATGTACACGCCGGAGCTCTCGCCCGCCGTGCACGACAGCGCCGAACTCGCCATCACGCAAGCAGAGTTGACACGCGATCTACTGAGAGACGCGAACAGCAGGACCGCCGGCGACACGGACTGGGACAGCGCCTGGCACGTGCTGGCCGACTTGGACCGGGACGCCGACGCCGGACCCCTGGTGGACCTGGTGCAGTCGCATCCGTACGTCCGCCGTGCGCTGCGTCAGGCCGGGAGCGGCCGCACTCTGTCCGCCTGGCTCGGCCGGCTCACCGTGGCGGCAGCCGTGCGGGCGCACGTCGAGGTGACGCTGGCCTGGGACCAGCACGACCCACAGCTGCACCTGCCGACGCTGGGCACGCTCCGCCTGCCCGTCCCGGGCCGGGTCGAGGTCACCACGAGCGCGGACGGCCTGCGAGTACGCCACCCGGGTGGTACGGAGCAGGTACACACCGCCGCCGACGGGCATCCCCTGTGGCGCCCTCTGCACTCCGTCGACGGCGGGCCGCTGCTGGACGACGCGGACCCGTTCCGGGACGCCTTCCCCGCAGCGGTCCACGCGCCGCTGACCTCCGATGAACGCGAGCTCTTCGGCAAGCGCGTCCGCCTTGCCCACGGCCTCCTGGACAAGCTCCTGCCCGCATGGCGCAGCGACCCGCAGACGCTCCTGCCGTGGGTGGTGACACCGCTGGCGAGGGGCGCGGGCGTCCAGCTCGGCGGGTACGCTCCCGGCGCCATGGGAGTCGCCGTGGACGCCGAGCCGGAACACATCGCGCAGCAGCTGCGGCGCCTCGGCCGGCGGGCCCGGTACACCGCCCTGCGGGAGACCACCGACCTCGCGGTGCCCGGTCGCCCGACCGCCCGGCTGCTCCTCGAGGCCGGCGAGGCCCTCGCCGACGTCTGCGCCTGGGACCTCGTCGACCGGCCCGACACCGCCGTCAGGGAGATCGCGCTGAAGGAGGCCCATCGCGCGCTCACCGCACTGGACGCGGAGCCGGAGTGCGACCTCAGCGAGACCGGCGCGGCGCTGGTCGGCCAGTGGTGGGCCGAATGGCACGAATGGGCCCGATAGCATGACGGGTTCCCATGAACTCGGCCTGCTTCTGAAGGAGACGGGTGTCCGCCGAAGCGGCGTCCTCATGGTGCACGCTTCACTCGGGGGCAGTGGGCTGCGGGCCACCGAGGTGCGCGACGCCCTGCTCGACGCGCTGGGTCCGGACGGCACCCTCGTCGTGCCCGCCTTCACGCAGGAGAACTCCCGGACCTCACGCGCTTATCGGGCGCTGACAGCCGGCATGACGGAACGGGAGCAGGAGCAGTACCGGGCCTCGATGCCGGCGTTCGATCCGGGCACGACCCCCTGTCCGGCGATGGGCGTGCTCGCCGAGTGCGTGCGCACCTCACCCGGTGCGGTGCGCAGTTCCCACCCCCAGACCTCCTTCGCCGCTCTCGGCCCGCTGGCGGCGGAGCTGGTCGGTGGCCACGACCCGCAGTGCCTGCTGGGAGAGCGCTCGCCGCTTGCCCGGCTGTACGACGCCGACGCCCAGATCCTGCTGCTGCGGGTGGGGTTCGAGGTGTGCACCGCGTTCCACCTCGCCGAGTACCGAACGACGCCGCCCCGGCCGCGGCGCATGTACCACTGTGTGGTCGGCGAACCGGGCAACTGGGTCTCGTACGAGGACACATCCCTGAACGACTCGGACTTCGCCGCCCTCGGAGCCGAACTTCCTCCGGAGGTGCAGGCCCGGGGCGAACTGGCAAGCAGACGGGTCACCTTGCTCGACATGCGACCCGCCGTCGACTTCGTCTGTGCACGGATGTCTGAATATCGCCACTGAATGACGTGAAACCAATGACACGTACCGCCATGTCGTCGTGCACATTGTTGGTTCTGGCCGGATGACACCGTCGGTGGGGCGCGGGTCATCCACTGGCGGGGGGGCGTGTGAACGTATCCGAGCGGGGTCGCGAGTCGGACAACCGGCCGTATTTCTTTCTGAGTTACGCCCACACGCCGCCTTGGGGATCGGGCGGTGGCGACCCCGACCATTGGGTGCACGTGCTCTTCACCGACCTGTGCGACCACATCATGGCGCTGACCGATCTTCCGGCCGGCACCCCGGCGGGTTTCATGGACCGGGAACTGCGCTCCGGGGACGGCTGGCCGGAGAAGCTCAGCGAGAACCTCGCCACCTGCCGCGTGTTCGTTCCGCTCTTCTCCCCGCGCTACTTCACCAGTGAGATGTGCGGGCGCGAGTGGTTCGCCTTCCACGAGCGGATCCTGCGCGCGCGGGCCGCGGGCGAGGGCGATGTCCCCGCCATCGTCCCGGCCCTGTGGACACGCGTGGACTATGCCCAGCTTCCCGACTCCGTACGGCATATCCACATCGACCACGGCGCCTTCGGGGAACGCTACACAGCGCACGGGATATACGGGCTCATCAAACTCAACCGGTTGCGCGACGAGTACGAGGAGATAGTGCTGGGTCTCGCTCAGCGCATCGTGCGGGTCGCCCACGAGTCGCCGCTGCCCGCCGGCAGACCCCGTCCGTACGAGTCCACGCCCAGCGCCTTCAAGCCACGCGGTGAGGGGCCCCGCCACATCCATCTGACCGTGGCCGCCCCCACCCGCGACAGCCTTCCCCAGCACCGTGACGTCAGGCCGTACGGCGAGGACGCCCAGGACTGGAACCCCTACCACTCGGAGAGCACCCGCCCGCTGTCCACCCTCGCCGAAGAGCTGATCCGGTCGCTGGACTACCGCATCACGGTCTCCTCCTTCGACGACGAGGACACCGGCGACACCGACGACGACGATGTGGCCAAGGCACCGTCGGGACGGCCGGGCATTCTGCTGGTCGACCGATGGGTCCTCACCGACGAGGAACGCCGCCGCAGGCTCGCGGAGTTCGACTCCAAGGCCCGGCCCTGGGTCAACGCCGTCGTCCCCTGGAACCGGTCCGACGTCCAGTGCCACGGCGCGGAGGGCCGCAAGCTGGCGGAGAAACTGGAAAACACCCTGCCGATGATCCTGGACCGGGGCCGGCGCACCGACTGCCGAATGGCCGTCAACGGCATCCCCAGCCTCAAGGCCTTCACCGACGTGCTCCCGTTGGTCGTGGCACACACGTTCCGGCAGTACCTCAAGCACGCGACGGCCCATCCACCCGCCGGTCCGCACGTGCCCCGGCCCCGACTCATGGGCCCGACCCACCAGCCGCCCTACCTGGACGCGGGACCCGACAACGGAGGAGAAGCATGACGGCCGCGCACGACGGACGCATCATCACCTTCTACTCGTACAAAGGTGGAACGGGCCGCACGATGGCTCTGGCCAACACCGCGTGGATCCTCGCGGCCAACGGCAAACGCGTCCTGGCCGTCGACTGGGACCTGGAAGCCCCGGGCCTGCACCGCTTCTTCCACCCGTTCCTCGACTCCAACGCGCTCGCGGCCACCACCGGCGTCATCGACATCATCAACGAGTACGCCTGGGCGGCGACCACCGGAGCCCAGCGCTCCGGGCCCTGGCACGTGGACTACGCGGACGTCGAGCAGCACGCCATCTCGCTGACGCCGGAGCGGCTCGGACTGCGCTTCGCGGAAGGCGGCTCGCTCGACTTCCTGTCCGCCGGCCGGCAGGACCGCACCTACTCGGCCACCGTGTCCTCGTTCGAGTGGGACAACTTCTACGAACGGCTGGGCGGCGGACTCTTCCTGGACGCGCTGCGCGACAGCATGAAGGCGTCGTACGACTACGTCCTGATCGACAGCCGCACGGGGCTGTCGGACAGCGCGGACATCTGCACCATCCAGATGCCGGACGTGCTCGTGGACTGCTTCACCCTCAGCGACCAGTCCATGGACGGCGCCGCCGCCGTGGCCCGCAGCGTCCAGGACGGCTACCGCAAGCGCAGGATCCGTGTGCTTCCCGTCCCGATGCGCATCGACGAGGGCGAGAAGGAGAAGGTCGACGCCGGACGGGCACTGGCCAGGCTCAAGTTCGAGGGGCTGCCCAAGGGACCGGACGACAGTGATCTCAGCCCGGAGGAGCAGACCGCCTACTGGGGCAACATCGAGATCCCCTACCGCCCCTATTACGCCTACGAGGAGACGCTGGCCACGGTCGGCGACGAAAGCGGCATCGCCAACTCACTGCTCTCCGCCTTCGAACGCCTCACCGCCGTCGTCTCCGAGGGCGAGATCGCGTCCCTGCCGCCGATCCCCGAACCGGTGCGGCTGCGCTGCCGTGACGCGTTCCTGCGACGGCGGCCCATCACCAGCACGGCGGACGTCGTCGTCGCCTACGCGGCGGAGAACCGCATGTGGGCCGACTGGGTCGAGGCCCTGCTGAAGCGGGTCGGCTGCCATGTGACCCTGCACGACACCTCGGCGGGCCCCGTCGAACGCCCGAACCCCACCACGCGCACGGTGGTCCTCCTGTCCAACGCCTTCCAGAAGTCCCGGTACGCCGACGCGGTCTGGCGCGCCCTGACGGAGTCCGACCAGGAGACCCCGAGCGGTTCGGTCATCCCGCTCCGCGTCGATGAGGTGCGGCTGCTCACCTCGTACCTCGACCACAACCCGGTCGACCTCCATCGGCTGGACGAGGCCCAGTGCGTCGTCGGACTGCTGGGCGCCATCGGCCTGCCGAGCCAGCCGGTCGACACCGGCACCGCGGGTCCGCGCTTCCCCGGCAACACCCCGGCGCACTGGAACGCGCCGCTGCGCAACAGCACGTTCACCGGCCGCAACCTCATCCTCGACCGGGTCCGCGACGACCTCGCCGGCAGCATGTCCGGCGTCGTGCCGCAGCCGCAGGCCCTGTTCGGCCTCGGCGGGGTCGGCAAGACGCAGGTCGCCATCGAGTACGTGCACCGCTTCATGGCCGATTACGACCTGGTGTGGTGGACCTCGGCCGAGCACGAGGACAACGTGGTCGCCTCTCTGGCCGAACTGGGCGCCCGGATCGGAGCGCCCGGCGGCGAAGACATGACACTGGCCAGCCAGGAAGCCGTACAGATGCTCGCCCGGGGGTTGCCGACCAAACGCTGGATCCTCGTCTTCGACAACGCCGACGACCCGGCGTGGCTCACCCGCTACTTCCCCCAGGGCGGCGGCGGGCACATCCTCGTCACCTCGCGCAACCAGGCCTGGGCGCAACAGGGAACCTCCGTACCCATCGAGGTCTTCCTGCGCGAGGAGAGCGTCGAGCACCTGACACGCAGGGCCTCCGGGCTGACCACGACCGAAGCCGACCAGGTGGCGAACGCGGTGGGAGACCTGCCGCTGGCGGTGGAGCAGACGGCCGCCTGGCTCGCCGAGACGGCCACCCCGATCGAGGACTACCTGCAGCAGCTGGCCGAACAGACCACCGATGTACTGGCCCTCAACCAGCCCGCCGACTACTCCCACTCGGTGGCGGCGACGTGGAACATCTCCATCGCCCGGCTCGCGGAACGGTCCCCCGCCTCGGTCCGGCTCCTCCAGCTGTGCGCCTTCCTGGCCCCCGAGCCGATCTCCTCGCACCTGCTCTACAGCAAGGAGATGATCGACGCCCTGCGCCCGTACGACTCCTCCCTCCAGGAGAGTCTGCTGCTCGGGCGCATCATCCGGGAGATCGGCCGGTTCGCGCTGGCGAAGGTCGACCAGGTCAGCAACAGCATCCAGGTCCACCGGCTGGTGCAGGCCGTGATCCGCTCGCAGCTGTCCGAGGAGGAGCAGCGGGAGGCCCGCCACGTCGTGCACACCGTGCTGGCCGGTGCCCGCCCGGACGGCGACGAACCCATCGACGACCCCGAGACCTGGCCGCGCTTCGCCGTCATCTGGCCTCATCTGACCGCCTCGGACGCCCGCAACTGCACCGACGCTCCGACCCGCCGGCTGCTCATCGACCGTGTCCGCTACCTCTGGAAGCGCGGTGACTTCCCCGGCGCCCAGCGCCGTGCCGAGGAACTGCTCGCCCACTGGAAGGACCTGCTCGGCGAGGACGACGTGCAGTACCTGTATCTGCGTTGCCAACTCGCCAGCGTGCTGCGCTCCCAGGGACGTTACGTGGAGGCCCGCGGGATCGACACCGAACTCCTGGAGCGGCAGCGCCGGGTGCTCGGGCACTCGCACCCGCACACGTATGTGACGACCTCCAATCTGGCCAGTGATCTCGCGGCGCTCGGCGAGTACCGTTCGGCCGTGGACCTCGCGCGCGAGGCGCACGAGGGGTTCAGCCAGATCTTCCACGAGTCGCACCGCAGGACCCTGAGCGCCGCCAACAACCTCGCGCTGGCGCTGCGCATGGTCGGCCGCTACAGCGACGCACGCGTTCTGGACCAGGACACCCTCGACCGCCGTATAGAGGTCCTGGGGCCGGATCACCCCTACACGCTGGCCTCGGCCGAGCGCCTCGGCCGCGATCTGCGTGAGGTCGGCCGCTACTCGGAGTCGGTGGCGCTGCTCTCCCGGACGTACGACGCGCACAAGCGCATCCTGGGCAAGGACTTCCCCGGCACCCTGCGGTGCGCCAAGTCGCTCGCCGTCTCGCTGCGCCGCGCGGGGCAGTTCGAGGACGCCCGGCGGCTCACGACGGCGACCCGCGGCCAGTACCGGGCGCAGTACCCGAAGCCGACCCCGGACTCCCTCGCCTGCGATCTCAACCTCGCCGCCGACCTGTTCGCGGCGGACGAGCGGGAACCGGCGCGCGAGGTGGCCCGGGAGGCGCTGAGCGAGTACGTCAAGGTGCCGGGAGAGGCCCACCCGTACACACAGGCCGCGCTCAACAACCTCGGCATCTTCCACTGGGGCTGCGGGGACGTCGCGAAGGCGGAGGAGGTGTTCCAGCAGGTGCTGCCGCGCATGGCGGAAGTCCTGGGGGAACGTCACCCGCACACCCTGTTCTGCGGCATCAACTACGCCAACGTCCTCGCGGACCAGGGCCGGTTCGAGGAGGCCAGGGAACTTGAGGAGAAGGCGATGGCCACACTCGGCACCGTGCTCGGCCAGCACCATCCGGAGACGCTGGCCGTGGTCGCCAACTTCGCCCTGACCCTCGCGGCACTCGGCCGCCCGGACGAGGCCCGCCGGCTGCGCGAGGAGACGCTGGACGAGTTGCGCCGGCTGCTCGGCGACGACAACGGCATCATCCAGGTGGCGTCGGAGGGCCGCCGCATCTACCGCGACCTCGAACCGCTCGCCGTCTGACCACCGTCGACCCCGGCCCGGGACGCCCCGCTGTCACCACGCGCCGCCGTGGGGCGCCCCCGGGCCGGTCGTGCCCGAGGGCCGGACGACGACGTCCTCGATGAGCCAGTCGATCACCTTGGGCAGCGCCCGCAGGGCGGTGAAATGCGCTGCTGTGGGGTCGACGACCGTCCTCGCGCGTGGAATGCGGGCAGCGAGCCAGGACGCGTGGGAGGCGGGGGAGAAGACGTCCTTGGCCGCGTGCCAGAGCAGGACGGGCACCCGGATGTCGGCGGGGTCGAAGCCCCAGGGCCCGGTCAGCGCCAGCACGTCGTCGATCCACCCGTACGGCGAATTCCTCAATGCCTCCCGGAAGTTGCGCAACATCATCGAGCGCATCGCCGTGTCCGACACGATCAGGCGGTCGAGGTCCGTGAGGTCGCGCCGCAACTCCTCGAGCAGCCGGGCCGGATCACGCCGGATCGCCGCCGACCGCGGAATCAGGCGGGCCGCGAACCGCTCCGGGTCGGTGAACGCCGTATGGAACTCGTCCACGTTGTGCGGCGCCATGCCCGCGAACCAGTCGAGTCCCTCCGCGTCCCGCGGGGCGAGACCGACGAGCGCGGCGGCGCGCGTCACCCGGTGCGGCAGCAGTGCGGCACACGCCAGCGCGTGCGGGGCGCCGCCCGAGCGGCCGACCACCGCGAAGCGGTCGAGCTCCAGCGCGTCGGCGACCACCGCCACGTCCTGGACGACGTCCACCACCCGGCGGCCCGGCTTGCGGTCGGAGCCGCCGTAGCCCGGACGGTCATAGCTGATGAGCTGGGCTCCGCGCTGGTACAGGAACATCGACCTGGGCCTGGGCCCCACGCGGCTGCCGGGCATGCCGTGCAGGAGGAACACGGGGCGTCCGCGCGGGTCCCCCGTGATGTCCACCCGTAATCGACGCCCGTCCGCCGTCCGCACATGGTCAGGCACCGCCGCGCTCCCCTCCCTCGGTCCATGGACCGGGACGCTGCCAGGAGATTGCCCCAAGTCCCGGACTGCGAAACGAATCAGCAGGTCAGCCGGACCTTGCGAGCGATCGTCCATCCGGCGAAACGACCGGCCGACGCCACCGGAAGCCGTCCCGGGGCCCGAGACTTGTTCGGCGTGACGAGCGGAACCGCCGATCGCATCGTTTCTCCACGCGTAGCGTGCGGTGGGGCGGGTGGGACTCGAACCCACGGCCGACGGATCATGAGTCTCCGGTAACCCCGATACGAATAGATCCGGGCTGTGTCGCCCCGTATCGCACTCCCCCATGAAGCTGGTCAGCGGCCCGTTGCGGGTGGCCACCATCCGCCATGACGCCTAGTACCGCCCCGCGTCGTTCCGTTCCGGTGCGTTCGGGCCAGCAGGGGGCCAGCAAGAAGGGCCCCTTCACTTGCGGTGATGAGGCCCTGTCGTGTCCGTATCCCGGGTACCGTCCGCT
>Ga0102590_1002460_pt1 | contig 21823 bp, 16 predicted proteins | sample AraplaMF_Col_mMF_FD_76859 | JGI IMG/M metagenome (GOLD analysis project Ga0102590, IMG submission 76859) | Arabidopsis root microbial communities from the University of North Carolina, USA - plate scrape MF_Col_mMF | ecosystem: Host-associated > Plants > Roots > Endosphere | place: USA...
GAGCACCTCGATCCGGCCGTCTCTGAGGCGGCCGACGAAGGTGATGTCCAGATCGGTGACATGGCAGCTGAGCGAGCGGTCCAGAGCCGCCGCCGCATGCACGTCGCCTTCGGCGCCCGCCAGATTGTCCGAGAGCTTGTCGAGTGCGCTGCGGCACTCCTCAATCGTCGCCATCGTCAGCGACGGTACCCCAGGGGTTCGGGGTAGCGTCGGGGCATGAGCGACACAGTGCCCGAGGCCGGGGTCCCGGCGGAATCCGCGCCGGCGGACCCGGACCTTCCGGGCGAATCCGTCAATGAGCCCGAGGACGACCCGGCCGCGCCCGCCCCGCTGAACGTGCCCAGGACCCCCACCGGCAACGCCGATGTCGACGACCGGCTGGAGCGGCTGTCCGACGCCGACCACCTCGCCACGGACGGACACGTGGAGGTGTACGAGGATGTACACGGGGGGCTGCGGGACGCGCTGAGCGCGCTCGACGCCCGGCCGGGACCTCCGGCCCCCGTCCACCGGCCGGGTCCCACCGGCCGATGAGACCCTACGGGGCACACCTTCCGATCCGACGCAGGGGAACAGGAGCTGACCGAACGTGGCAGGAGTCGCACGCCGCCGTCTGGACGCGGAGCTGGTCCGCCGGAAACTCGCGCGCTCGCGCGAGCACGCCGGCCAGCTGATCGCCGCGGGCCGGGTCACCGTCGGCAAGACCGTCGCCACCAAGGCCGCCACCCAGGTGGAGACCGCCGCGGCCATCGTCGTCGCGCAGGACGGCAACGACCCCGACTACGTGTCGAGGGGCGGCCACAAGCTGGCGGGCGCGCTCAAGGCGTTCGTGCCGCAGGGCCTCGCGGTCGAGGGCCGGCGTGCGCTCGACGCAGGCGCGTCCACCGGCGGTTTCACCGACGTCCTGCTGCGGGCGGGTGCCGCCCATGTCGTCGCCGTCGACGTCGGATACGGACAGCTCGCCTGGACTCTCCGAGGTGATGAACGCGTCACCGTCAAGGACCGTACGAACGTACGCGAGTTGACGCTCGAAGCGATCGATGGGGAGCCTGTGGATCTTGTTGTGGGGGATCTTTCCTTCATCCCGCTCGGACTGGTGCTGCCCGCCCTGGTGCGGTGCGCGAAGCCGGACGCCGACCTGGTGATGATGGTCAAGCCCCAGTTCGAAGTGGGGAAGGAAAGGCTGGGCAGCGGCGGAGTCGTCCGCAGCCCGCAGCTGCGCGCCGAGGCCGTGTGCGGGGTGGCCGGACGAGCCGCGGAACTGGGGCTCGGCGTGCAGGGCGTGACGGCGAGCCCGTTGCCCGGACCGTCGGGCAACGTCGAGTACTTTCTGTGGCTGCGTGCCGGAGCACCCGCACTGGACCCGGCCGACGTTGACCGTGCAGTGGCGGAGGGGCCGCGGTGACCGACAACCGAGCTCGTACTGTTTTCCTGCTCGCCCACACCGGGCGGCCCGCGGCGATCCGCAGCGCGGAACTCGTGGTCAAGGGGCTGCTGCGCTGCGGGATCGGGGTGCGCGTCCTGCAGACGGAGGCCGAGGACCTGCCCCTTCCGGACGAGGTGGAACTCGTCAAGGAGGCCACCCCGCAGTGTCTGGACGGGTGTGAGCTGCTCATCGTGCTCGGCGGCGACGGCACGCTGCTGCGCGGCGCCGAGTTCGCCCGCGCATCCGGTGTGCCGATGCTCGGCGTCAACCTCGGCCGCGTCGGCTTCCTCGCCGAGGCCGAGCGCGACGACCTCGACCGGGTCGTGGACCGGGTCGTGATGAAGGCCTACGAGGTCGAGGAGCGCATGACCGTCGACGTCGTCGTGCACAAGAACGGCGACATCGTCCACACCGACTGGGCGCTGAACGAGGCCGCCGTGCAGAAGGTCTCGGCCGAGAAGCTCCTCGAGGTCGTCCTGGAGATCGACGGACGGCCGGTGACCGGCTTCGGCTGCGACGGCATCGTGTGCGCCACCCCCACCGGTTCGACCGCGTACGCGTTCTCCGCCGGCGGTCCCGTGGTGTGGCCGGAGGTGGAGGCGCTGCTCATGGTGCCCATCAGCGCACACGCGCTGTTCGCCAAGCCGCTGGTGACCTCGCCGAACTCCGTTCTCGCCGTGGAGGTGCAGCCGGACACCCCGCACGGTGTGCTGTGGTGCGACGGGCGGCGGATGGTGGAGCTGCCCCAGGGGGCGCGCGTGGAGGTGCGGCGAGGAGCCGTGCCGGTGCGGCTGGCCCGCCTGCACCATGCGTCGTTCACCGACCGCCTGGTGGCCAAGTTCGCGCTCCCGGTCTCGGGATGGCGGGGCCGGCCACACTGATCGTCCGCCGGGCCGGTTCCCGGGCGCGGGCCGTCCGAAGTTGCCTGCGCCGGCGCGGCGCAGGCACCCGACGTGATGACACCGCGCCCCTCCCGGGCGCGGTGTACCTCTCGGGAGTGACATGGGCCGCTCGCACATCCCCCGCCCGACCTCGTAAGGTCTTCTCCGTGTTGGAGGAGATGCGGATACGGTCGCTCGGAGTCATCGACGACGCGGTCGTGGAGCTGTCGCCCGGCTTCACCGCCGTGACCGGTGAGACGGGCGCGGGCAAGACCATGGTCGTCACCAGCCTCGGCCTGCTCCTCGGCGGGCGCGCCGACCCGGCCCTCGTCCGGATCGGGGCGAAGAGCGCGGTCGTGGAGGGGCGGATCAGCATGCCCGAGGGCGCCTCCGTCGCCGTACGCGCCGAGGAGGCCGGGGCCGAGCTCGACGACGGAGCGCTGCTGATCAGCCGCACCGTGTCCGCCGAAGGACGCTCGCGGGCCCATCTGGGCGGACGTTCCGTGCCCGTCGGGGTGCTCGCGGAGCTGGCCGACGAACTGGTGGCCGTGCACGGGCAGACGGACCAGCAGGGGCTGCTGAAGCTGTCCCGCCAGCGGCAGGCACTGGACCGGTACGCAGGTGACGCGGTGGCGGTTCCGCAGGCCAAGTACGGGGAGGCGTACCGCAGGCTGCGGGCGGTCTCCGTGGAGCTGGAGGAGATCACCACACGCGCCCGTGAGCGGGCCCAGGAAGCCGACATGCTGCGCTTCGGGCTCGAGGAGATCGCGGCCGTGGAGCCGCGCGCGGGCGAGGACGTCGAACTGGCCGAGGAGGCGGAGCGGCTTGGGCACGCGGAGGCGCTCGCCTCGGCCGCGACGTCCGCGCACGCGGCGCTCGCGGGCAATCCGGAGGACCCCGAGGGCGTCGACGCGGCCACCCTGGTGGCGGGCGCGCACCGGGCCCTGGAGGCGGTGCGGTCGCACGACCCGGCGCTCTCGGGGCTCGCCGACCGGATCGGCGAGATCGGCATCCTGCTCGGCGACGTGGCCGGTGAGCTGGCCGGCTACGCCGACGACCTGGACGCGGATCCGCTGCGGCTGGCCGCCGTCGAGGAGCGGCGGGCCGCACTGAACGCGTTGACCCGCAAGTACGGCGAGGACATCGCCTCGGTCCTCGCCTGGGCCGAGCAGGGCGCCGCACGGCTGACCGAACTCGACGGCGACGACGAGCGGATCGGGGAGCTGACCGCCGAGCGGGACGCGCTGCGCACCGAACTGGGTGGTCTGGCGCAGGCATTGACGGACGCGCGCACGGAGGCGGCCGAGCGGTTCGCCGCCGCCGTCACCGCCGAGCTGGCCTCGCTCGCCATGCCGCACGCGCGGGTGTCGTTCGAGCTCCGGCAGACGGACGACCCCGAGGGTGTCGAGGTCGGCGGACGCACGGTCGCCTACGGCCCGTCGGGTGTCGACGAGGTCGAGCTGCTGCTCGCACCCCACCCCGGTGCGCCGCCGCGGCCCATCGCCAAGGGCGCCTCGGGTGGTGAGCTGTCGCGAGTCATGCTCGCCGTCGAGGTCGTCTTCGCCGGGACCGACCCCGTGCCGACGTACCTCTTCGACGAGGTCGACGCGGGCGTCGGCGGCAAGGCGGCGGTGGAGATCGGGCGGCGCCTCGCACGCCTCGCGAAGACCGCGCAGGTCGTGGTCGTCACCCATCTGCCGCAGGTGGCGGCGTTCGCCGACCGGCAGCTGCTGGTGGAGAAGCGCAACGACGGGTCGGTGACGAGGTCGGGCGTGAAGGTCCTCGAGGGCGAGGACCGCATCAGGGAGCTCTCCCGGATGCTGGCCGGTCAGGAGGACTCGGAGACGGCCCGGGCGCATGCGGAGGAGCTGCTGGCGACGGCACGCGCGGACGCCTGACGGACGGGCCCCTTAGGGTGTCCGGATGATCAGCCGCACGCACAGGACCGCCTCGTTCGCACTCGCCGCGGCCGTCACCCGGACCGCCACGGCCGCACTGCGCGCCACGGCCCCGGGCGGGCGCGGCCGCTGGGAGCGGAAGAACCACGCCGGGCGCACCGTCGGGCTGTACGCGGGGCCCGCGGTGGCCGCCGCTACCGCACTCACGGCCGGGAGGGTACGTCCCGCCGTGGGGGCGGCCGTGCTCGCCGCCGGTCTCTGCGGCGCCTACGACGACATCGCGGGCGCCGGGGACCCCCGGCGAGGCTTCCGGGCGCATCTGTCGGCCCTGCGGGACGGCGAGGTCAGCAGCGGTGCAGTGAAGCTGTTCGGGATCTCCGCGGCCGCGCTGGCCACGGGGGCCGTGCTGCGGAAGCGGCCGCTGGACACGGTGCTTGCCTCAGTCGTGATCGCCGGGACCGCCCATCTCGTCAACCTCGTCGACGTACGGCCGGGACGTGCCGCGGGGGCGGTGGCCGTGCTGGGCACTCTCGGGCTGCTGCACGACGGCGCGGCCGGGGAGCTCTCCGCCGCCGCGGCAGGCGCCGCGACGGCCGTCCTCGCCGACGACCTCGGCGAACGTGTGATGATCGGCGACACGGGGGCACACGCTCTCGGCGCCGCCCTCGGTGCCGCCGCCGTCGCCGGATGGGCGGCACCGCGCGCACGTGGCTCCGCTCGCGGGGGACGGCGAGCCGGACCGCTCGTCCATGCGGCGGTCCTGGTGGCCGCGGCCGCGTACGGGGAGAAGGTGAGTGCGGCGGCGAGGTCGTGGGGCACGGGGTGACACCCGCGTCGACGGATTGTCCGGGTCTGCGGCACAAGTGCGGTCCGACTCGCTACGCTCTTCATCCATGTGAGTGACCGTGTCCGTCCCCGGCGGTTGGATCCGCCCCCGTCCCGCGCCTCCGCCGGTGCCGCAACACGCCCGCGCCCTGGCATCCTTGAGTCGTCCGCGGAGCACCTCGCGCGGTCCACCCCCAGCGCGCGATCCTTCTGTACGTTTCCTCATGACCGTCCGAAGCCGAACCAGGAGCCCAGGCCCCGTGAGCCTTGCGAGCAGTCCTTCACTGCACGGACGGTCGCCGCTGCGCACCGTGCAGGTGCTCGGCGGAGGCAGCGCGGGCAGCAGTGCGCATGTGCGCACGCTGACCTCGGGGCTGGTCGCCCGGGGGGTGGGCGTGATCGTGTGCGCCCCCGTCGAGGCCGAACGCCTCTACGACTTCTCCGGCGTGGGGGGCCGGCACGTCCCGGTGCCCCGCAGCACGGAGCCCGCCGCCCTCGCCGCCCTCCGCATCGCCTGCGGCGAGGCGGACCTCGTGCATGCGCACGGGCTGCACGCGGGCCTGCGCGCCGCGCTCGCGCTCAGCGGCCGTCCCGTCCCGCTCGTCGTCACATGGCACACGCGGGCGCACGCCGAGGGCGCCCGCGCCGCTGTTGTGCGCCTCCTCGAACGACGTGTGGCCAGGGCAGCCTCCGTCGTCCTCGGCACGTCCTCCGACCTGGTCGACCGGGCACGCCGCCGGGGTGCCCGGGACGCCCGGCTCGCCGCCGTCGCCCTGCCCGCCCATCGCGCCCCGGTCGAGCACGACGACGACCCCGACCGGCTGCGCTCCAAGACCCGGGCCGAACTCGGCGCCACGGACCGGCCGTTGCTCATGGCCGTCGGCAGCCTCGACCGGCACCGGGGATACGATGTACTGCTCGACGCCGCGCGCGCCTGGCGCCGCCTCGAACCGGCTCCCCTGGTCGTCGTCGCGGGGGAGGGCCCGCTGCGGACCGTGCTCCAGCGGCGCATCGAGGACGAGTCGCTGCCGGTACGGCTGATCGGGCGGCGCGAGGACGTCGCGGAACTGCTCGCGGCCGCCGATCTCGCCCTGCTGCCGACCGGTTGGGAGTCCCGGTCGGTCCTCGCCCAGGAGGCCCTGCACGCCCGAGTGCCGCTCGTAGCCACGGATGTCGGCGGTATCCGCGAACTCGTCGGGGACGCGGCCGAACTGGTCCCCTACGGCGACGCGGACGCACTCGCCACCGCCGTCGTACGGCTTCTCGACGACCCAGGACGCCGGGCGCTGCTGCGGGACAAGGGCACGGCCCAGGCCGCCACCTGGCCGACCGAGGACGAGACGGTGGCCCAAGTGCTCAGTGTGTACGACGAGTTGACGCAGGTCCTGCCCTACGTCTGAGGCAGGCGGCGCACGTGTCTGCGCGCCCGCAGCGCCAGGCTGAGGGTCAGGACGGTCTGCGGGTCGTCGAGGTCCGTGCCCAGCAACTCGCCGATCCTCGCCAGCCGGTTGTAGAGCGTCTGCCGGTTCAGGTGCAGCTCGCGGGCCGTCTCCGCCTTGCGGCCCGCATGTGCCAGATAGGTCTCCAGCGTGGGCAGCAGCGGCGGCTTGGAGCGGCGGTCGTGGTCGCGCAGCGGACCGATCGCTCGGTCCACGAAGGCCGCGAGGTCGGGATGGTCCCGCAGGCGCCACAGCAGGAGGTCGATGTCGAGACGGCGGGCGTCGTACCAGGAGTACTCCGGCAGCCCCTGCGCCGCCGTCGCCGTCTCCGCCGCGTGCCGCAGTCCCGCCGACGCCGCCGCCCAGCCGCCCGCCACACCGACCACCACCACCGGCGGCCGCACCCCCGGCCGCTGTATGCCCGCCCGCTCGACACCGGCCCGCAGGGCGGCGGCCACCCGGTCCGCGATCGCCGGACGCTCCGCCTCCGAGCGCAGCTTCAACAGCAGCAGAACCCGGCCCTCCACCGGCCGTACGCCCAGCAGCACGGGCACACCCACCGCGGCCAGTTCCTCCGCGACGGCCCTTGCCAGGACCGCCCACCCGCCGCCCCCCGGGTCGAGGCCGTCCGCCAGCCGCATCACGACGGGCAGCAGCGGCCCTGCACCCGGTTTGAAGCCCAGCACCCGGGCCTGCGCGGGCGCGTCCTCCGCGGCGACACGGCCCTCGGCGAGGTCGGTGAGGAAGTCGCCTCGCCCTCGCGCGGCCAGCTCCTCCTCCTGCCGGGCCTGCATCAGTACGACGGCGAGGACGCCCGCGGCCCGCTCCGCGGCCATTCGGTGCACCGGCGCCATCGGCGTACCCACCGGCAGCAGCACCAGCCGGGCCCGGACGGAACCCGTGCCGGGCCCGCCGCCGGGCACGTCCACGAGGACCGTGCCGGCCGGGGGAGCGTCCTTGTGCTGACCGCGCAGGCCCTCCCACACCTGGAGCGGGTCGGTGCCGGCGGGTCCCGTCCCGGCCGCGTACAGCAGTTGCCCGTCGGCGGTCTCGAGGAACACGGGGTTGCCGCCGAAGTCGGCCAGGATCCGCAGGACCTGGGGCACCCCGCCACCCCCGAGCAGCGCCTCGGTGCAGCGGCGGTGCACCTCCTCGGCCCGCTGGAGCAGCGCGTAGTGGCCGTTGACGATCTCGGTGTGGATCTCCTCGGTGACGGTCACGAACGGCACCTCGCGGTGCAGCTGCACGAGCGGCAGACCCGTGGTGCGGGCCGTCTCTACGAGGGCGGCGGGCAGCCGGGTGAAACGCGTGCCCAGCTCCACGACCAGGGCCGCGATGCCGCGTTCGGCGAGCGTGCGGACGAACGCGCGCTGGTCGGCGGGGCGGGTGCCCAGACCGTAGCCCGTGGTCAGGAGCAGCTCGCCGCCCTTGAGCAGCGAGGCGATGTTCGGGACCTCGCCCGCGTGCACCCAGCGCACCGTGCGGTTCAGCCGCTCGGCGCCGGCCAGCACCTCCGGCAGCCCGCTGCGCAGCCCGGGCAGCTCCAGCGCCTGCTGCACCGTGATCCCGGCGCCCTCGGTGCCCCGTGGCTCGTAACGGCTGTCCATGCGGTGACGCTACCCGCGGGCACACGCCGGGCGCACCGCGGGCCCGTCAGGCGGGCGGGATGTTGTGGTTGTACCGGAACACGTTGTCCGGGTCGTACCGCCGCTTGATCCGGGCCAGCCGGTTGAAGTTCCCGGTGCCGAGGCCGGCCACCACCCGGTCCCTGCCCTCGTCCCCGATGAAGTTGAGGTACACCGCGCCCGTGCGCCAGGGCCGGGCGTCCGCACACACGTCCCTGACCCACCGCAGCGCCCGCTCGTCGTCCGCCGGGTCCTCCCAGACGCCGAAAGGGTGCACGGCCCACGGCGCGTCCCGGTAGGGGACGGGGTACTCGGCGGGCCCGGCTGCGATCGCGCCGCCCTGCGGGAAGAGCACCTGCTGACTGGCCGAGGGCACGGGCATCGAGCGGGCGCGCGAGCAGAAGACGTCGACCAGCTCGTCGGGCAGGGCGCTCACGTACTCGACCGACCAGTGGTTCCGCAGCCCCGGCGGGCCGTCGAGCATGCACTGGACGTCGGCGTACGGCATCGTCGAGACGACCTCGCACTCGTGCGGCAGCGCCAGCAGCGGTCGGGCGAGGTTGCGCAGGTCCTCCTCGCCGCCGGTGTACGTGACGAGGGCGGTGCACAGCAGCGAACCGACCAGGTGTCCGGGGACGAACGGTTCGGGCGGCGCCGTGACGTACAGCACGGCACCGCCCACCTCCGGCGGGCCCGTGGTGATGACGTCGCGGAAGGTCCGCACCGCGTGGGGGCCGGTCTCGGGCACGAACATCAGCAGGGCGATGGAGAACTCGGGCAGTTCGTGCAGCCTGAGTGTGAGCGCGGTGGCGACGCCGAAGTTGCCGCCGCCGCCGTGCAGGGCCCAGAAGAGCTCGGGATTCTCGTCGCCGGTCGCGAGCACGGTGTCGCCCTGGGCGGTCACGAGCTCGACTCCGAGCAGGTTGTCGACGGCGAGGCCGAACGGCCGGTCGAGCCAGCCGTTGCCGCCGCCGAGCACGAAGCCGCCCACCCCGGTGGTGGAGACCCGGCCGCCGGTGGTCGCGAGCCCGTGCGGCTGGGTGGCGCGGTCCAGGTCGCTCATCACGGCACCGCCCCCGACCCGCACCGACGCGGAACCGGGGTGGACCGTGACCTCGCGCATCCGGCGCAGATCGACGACGAGACCGTTGTCGCACAGCGCCATCCCGGCGACGCTGTGCCCGCCACCGCGCACCGCGATCTTCAGATCCAGCTCCCGGGCGAAGCGCACCGCCCGGACGACGTCGGCCTCCCCCTCGCACTGCGCGATCACCGCCGGCCGGCGGTCGATCGTCGCGTTGAAGACGGTCCGGGCCTCGTCGTAGCCCGGGTCGCCCGGGGCGTGCACGTCGCCTGCCAGATCCGAGCGGAGCGCGGCGAGCGCCGCGCCCGCCTTCGAAAGGGCAGCCATGCCAGCCGCCCCCTTCCAGCGAGGGACACGTCTCCCCTCAGCCTAGGCGGGCGGCGCGCACCGGTCCTGTCCGCCGGCGTGCGGGGCCTCGCCGGCCCCGCACAGGCGGGATCAGCCGCCGTACGCGCCGGAGGCGGTCAGCCGCAGCGCGGTGTCGATCAGCGGCACGTGGCTGAAAGCCTGCGGGAAGTTCCCCACCTGGCGCTGCAGACGCGGATCCCACTCCTCGGCGAGCAGACCCAGGTCGTTGCGCAGCGCGAGCAGCTTCTCGAAGAGCTTGCGGGCCTCGTCCACGCGGCCGATCATCGCCAGGTCGTCGGCCATCCAGAAGGAGCAGGCGAGGAACGCGCCCTCGTCGCCCGGCAGCCCGTCCACACCCTCCTCCGCGCCCGAGGTCGGGTAGCGCAGGATGAAACCGTCGGGGGTGGACAGCTCGCGCTGGATCGCCTCGATCGTGCCGATCACCCGCTTGTCGTCCGGCGGCAGAAAGCCCATCTGCGGGATCAGCAGCAGGGAGGCGTCCAGCTCCTTGGAGCCGTAGGACTGTGTGAAGGTGTTGCGCTCTTTGTCGTAACCCTTCTCACACACGTCCCGATGGATGTCGTCGCGCAGCTCGCGCCACTTCTCCAGCGGCCCGTCCGCGTCGCCGGACTCGATCAGCTTGATCGTGCGGTCGACCGCCACCCAGGCCATGACCTTGGAGTGCACGAAGTGGCGGCGGGGGCCGCGCACCTCCCAGATGCCCTCGTCCGGCTCGTCCCAGTGCTGCTCCAGGTAGCGGATCAGCTTCAGCTGGAGCAGGGACGCGTAGTCGTTGCGCGCCAGGCCCGTCATATGGGCCAGATGCAGGGCCTCGGTGACCTCGCCGTACACGTCAAGCTGCAACTGGTGGGCGGCGCCGTTGCCCACGCGTACCGGCGCCGAGTTCTCGTAGCCGGGCAGCCAGTCCAGCTCGGCCTCGCCCAGTTCACGCTCACCCGCGATGCCGTACATGATCTGGAGGTTCTCCGGATCGCCGGCCACGGCCCGCAGCAGCCACTCGCGCCAGGCGCGGGCCTCCTCGCGGTAGCCGGTGCGCAGCAGGGACGACAGGGTGATCGCCGCGTCCCGCAGCCAGGTGTAGCGGTAGTCCCAATTGCGTACGCCGCCGATCTCCTCGGGCAGCGAGGTCGTCGGCGCGGCCACGATGCCGCCCGTCGGCGCGTAGGTGAGGGCCTTCAGGGTGATCAGCGAGCGGACCACGGCCTCGCGGTAGGGACCGTGGTACGTGCAGTGCTCCACCCACTCGCGCCAGAAGTCCTCGGCCGCCTCCAGCGACTGTTCGGGCTCGGGAAGCGAGGGCGGCTTCTGGTGCGAGGGCTGCCAGGAGATGGTGAAGGCGATCCGGTCACCCGGAGCGACCGTGAAGTCCGCGTACGTGGTCAGGCCCTTGCCGTAGGTCTCGGCCTCGGTGTCGAACCACACGGAGTCCGGCCCCGCCACGGCCACGGTGCGTCCCTCGTGCTTGTGCACCCAGGGCACCACACGCCCGTAGGAGAACCGCATGCGCAGCGAGGAGCGCATCGGCACCCGGCCCGTGACGCCCTCCACGATCCGGATCAGCTGCGGGGCGCCGTCACGCGGCGGCATGAAGTCGATGACCCGGACCGTGCCGCGCGGGGTGTCCCATTCGGACTCCAGGATCAGGGAGTCGCCGCGGTAGGAGCGCCTGGTCGCCGTGGGCGGCTGTGCGCCCGAGGCGTGGGCGGGGCCCAGACGCCACAAGCCGTGCTCCTCTGTACCGAGCAGTCCTGCGAAGACGGCATGGGAGTCGAATCGGGGCAGGCACAACCAGTCCACGGTGCCGTCCCGGCAGACCAGCGCCGCGGTCTGCATGTCTCCAATGAGTGCATAGTCTTCGATGCGCCCGGCCAATTGAACTCCAGTCGAACGGCCACGTCGCCCACGAGGGGCGGTCGCTCTTTGCGGTCATGGGGTCGGTGAGACAGACGTTGTTCACCGACCCATTCGGAAAGCAAGCGGTCGATGTTCAACAAACTGACAAGCTCTTGTTGTTCCGGTGACGGGCGGGGGTGTTGCCGTTTTCCGGGGAGTGCTCGGCAGCGAGTGTCCGAGCAGGATACGACGCACCTCCGTGATCCGCGTCCCGGTCCGGGCAACGAGAGTGCGCCGAACGAGTGGGGCGCGGGTGAGTGTCGCGCGTCCATGGTGACACGGGTCCGGCGGGTGGCCGGAAGCGGTCATGCTCGGGCGCTGTTACGCTGGTAGCCCGTGGACCGGTGGGCACGAAACCCCCGAACCGCAGCGACGGCACCTCCGGAAACCTTCGGCGGGTGGACCGCCCCGCAACCCAGACCGCGACCACGGGAGCCCCCTCTTGGCCATGCCGCCCAAATCCACGACGACCAAGCACATCTTCGTCACCGGGGGTGTCGCCTCCTCGCTCGGCAAGGGCCTGACGGCGTCCAGCCTCGGCATGCTGCTCAAGGCGCGGGGTCTTCGTGTTGTCATGCAGAAGCTCGACCCGTACCTGAACGTGGACCCGGGCACCATGAACCCCTTCCAGCACGGTGAGGTGTTCGTCACGAACGACGGCGCCGAGACCGATCTGGACATCGGCCACTACGAGCGCTTCCTCGACCGCGACCTGGACGGCTCCGCCAACGTCACCACCGGGCAGGTCTACTCGACGGTGATCGCCAAGGAGCGGCGCGGCGAGTACCTGGGCGACACGGTGCAGGTCATCCCGCACATCACCAACGAGATCAAGCACCGCATCCGGCGCATGGCCACCGACGAGGTGGACGTCGTGATCACCGAGGTCGGCGGCACGGTGGGCGACATCGAGTCGCTGCCGTTCCTGGAGACCGTGCGCCAGGTCCGCCATGAGGTCGGTCGTGACAACGTCTTCGTGGTGCACATCTCACTGTTGCCGTACATCGGCCCGTCCGGCGAGCTGAAGACCAAGCCGACCCAGCACTCGGTCGCCGCCCTGCGCAACATCGGCATCCAGCCCGACGCGATCGTCCTGCGCTGCGACCGCGAGGTCCCGACGGCGATCAAGCGCAAGATCTCGCTGATGTGCGACGTCGACGAGGCCGCGGTCGTGGCGTGCCCCGACGCCCGCTCCATCTACGACATCCCGAAGGTCGTGCACACCGAGGGCCTGGACGCCTACGTCGTCCGCAAGCTGGACCTGCCGTTCCGCGACGTGGACTGGACGACCTGGGACGACCTGCTCGACCGGGTCCACAACCCGGACCACGAGATCACCCTCGCCCTGGTCGGCAAGTACATCGACCTGCCCGACGCCTATCTGTCGGTGACCGAGGCGCTGCGCGCGGGCGGCTTCGCCAACAAGGCCCGGGTGAAGATCAAGTGGGTCACGTCGGACGACTGCAAGACCCCCGCCGGCGCCAGGAAGCAGCTGTCCGACGTGGACGCGATCTGCATCCCCGGCGGATTCGGCGATCGCGGTGTCTCCGGCAAGGTGGGCGCCATCCAGTACGCCCGCGAGAACAGGATCCCGCTGCTCGGACTCTGCCTCGGCCTTCAGTGCATCGTGATCGAGGCGGCGCGCAACCTGGCCGACATCCCCGACGCGAACTCCACCGAGTTCGACTCGGCGACCGGCCACCCGGTCATCTCCACCATGGCCGAACAGCTCGACATCGTGGCGGGCGAGGGCGACATGGGCGGCACGATGCGGTTGGGCATGTACCCGGCCAAGCTGGCCGAGGGCTCGATCGTGCGCGAGGTGTACGACGGCAGGGAGTACGTCGAGGAGCGTCACCGTCACCGCTACGAGGTGAACAACGCCTACCGCGCCGAGCTGGAGAAGAAGGCCGGAGTCGTGTTCTCCGGCACGTCGCCGGACGGCAAGCTCGTGGAGTACGTCGAGTACCCGCGCGAAGTGCACCCTTACCTGGTGGCGACGCAGGCGCACCCCGAGCTGCGCTCCCGCCCGACCCGGCCGCACCCGCTGTTCGCGGGCCTGGTGAAGGCGGCCGTGGAGCGGAAGAACGGCAAGTAGGGCGAGAGCTGTACGGTGGCCGGGGTGCGCGTCCTTCGGGAGGCGTGCCCCGGTCGTGTGCAAGGGCGTGGGAGGAACAGGGCGACATGACGATCAAGGACACCCCCGAGGAGTGGGAGGTCAGGGCGAGCGACACCCCGTTCGTCGGCAAGAAGACCTCCGTCCGCACCGACGACGTGGTGATGCCCGACGGTTCGGTCGCCCGCCGCGACTACCAGGTGCACCCCGGTTCGGTGGCCGTACTCGCCCTGGACGACGAGGACCGCGTGCTGGTCATCCACCAGTACCGCCACCCCGTGCGCCACAAGCTCTGGGAGATCCCGGCCGGGCTTCTCGACATTCCCGGCGAGAACCCGCTGCACGCCGCCCAGCGCGAGCTGTACGAGGAGGCGCACGTCAAGGCCGAGGACTGGCGGGTGCTGACCGACGTCTACACCACCCCCGGCGGCTGCGACGAGGCCGTGCGCGTCTTCCTCGCCCGTGATCTGTCCGAGGCCGAGGGACAGCGCTTCGAGGTGGAGGACGAGGAGGCCGACATGGAGCTGGCCCGGATCCCGCTCCAGGACCTCGTGCGCGGCGTGCTGGCAGGCGACCTGCACAACAACTGCCTCGTGGTGGGCGTCCTCTCGCTGGTCGCCGCGCGGAACGGCGACGGTCTGGACGCCCTGCGCCCGGCCGAGGCACCGTGGCCCGCTCGGCCGTTCGAGTCCTGAGAACGCGAGGAACCGGCCCATTCACGGGCCGCACCCCTCCGACAGCGCCGGTCGTACGATCGCCTGATCCGATCGGGGGATGTGCCTGCCCTGCTCGGCCCGGATCGTCGCAGAGCGTGAACTAGGCTCTGGGAACGACCCGCCCCAAGGCCCGGCGGGCCCGTGTGCGCAGTGGGACGGGAGCGTGGCCCGTGGCGGATCAGGCGGTGGACGCAGGCGGCGTCGAGCTGTCGGAGGGCGAGCGGCGTCCCCCCGCCACGGACGGTCAGTTCCTCGGCCGTACACGGGAGTTGAAGGAACTCCTGCTCGACATCGAGCGCGCGGGCCTGGACACCCTCTCCGGCCGCAAGGCACCCCGTGCCCGTGTGCTGCTCATCGCCGGCCGCTCCGGTTTCGGCCGCACGGCCCTCGCCGAGGAGCTGGTGCGCCAGGTCGCACACCGTTACCGGGACGGTGTGCTGCGGGCCCGGCTCAGTGAGCCCGACGGCTCCCCCGTACCGGCCGAGCGCATCGCCCGCGCGTTGCTGGCGGCCCTCGACCTGCCGGCCCCGGCCGGAGCCGGCGAGGACGACCTGACCCAGGCGCTGCGCGAGGGCCTGGCCGGACGACGGGTGCTGCTCCTGCTCGACGACGCGGTGACCGCCGAGCAGGTCGACGCCCTGCTGCCGGACGCGCCCGACTGCCTGGTCGTGGCCGTCTCCAAGGGGCCGCTGACCGGGATCGCGGACGTGCGCCCCTGCACCCTCGGCGGACTCGACACCAAGTCCGCGCTGGATCTCCTCACCAGGTACACCGGATCGGTGCGCATCACCGTCGACCCGCGTGCCGCCGAGGGTCTTGTGGAGGAGTGCGCCGGCCAGCCCGCCGCGCTCGTCCTGGCCGGCGGCTGGCTGGGTGCCCGTCCCAAGGCCGGCGTCGCCGACCTGGCCAAGCAGCTGCGCGCCGAGGGCGACGACGGGCCGGCACCGCACCGGGTCTTCCGGCTCGCGTACGCGGGACTGCCGGGCACCGCCCAGCGGATGCTGCGCCTGCTCCACCTAGCCCCCCTCGGCCTCGTCGATCCGCACACCGCCTCCGCGCTGGCCGGCTGCTCGGTGGAGGACGCCCGTGCCGTCCTCGACGACTTCGCGGCCCTCGGGTTTCTGCGGCCCGTGGACGCCGCCCTGTCGCTGTTCGAGATCCCCGGCTGTCTGCACCCCCTGCTTCGCGCCCGCAGCGAGAGCCAGGACCGCCCGGCCGAGTTGCAGCTGGCCCGGGCGCGAATGCTGGAGCGGACCGTACGGCTGCTCCAGTCCTGCCGCGCGATCACCGAGACCGACAGCCCGCAGGCCCGCGAGAAGCTCGCCGGGCTGCCCAAGGCCCTGCGCTTCGCGACCCCCCGCGCGGCCGAGGAATGGCTGCGCGTCCGGCAGCCCGCGCTGCTGGCCGCGGCCCGGCTCGCGGTCGCCGACGGCGAGCTGGACACGCTGGCCCGCCGCCTCATGGCCGCGCTGGTGAGGGCCATGGTCGCGCACTTCGGCACCCGGGCCGCCGCCCCCGAGCTGTACGGCATCCACCGGCTCGTACTCGATGTCGCCGAGCGCCGGGACCTGCCCCGCGAGCAGTCGGCGGCCCTGCTGAACCTCGCGGACCTGGACGTGCAGACCGGCCGGACAGCGGAGGCGCTGCCCCGCTACCGGGCCGCGCTGGACGCGGCACGGCGAGGGAACGACCCGTATGCGACGGCCCGCGCAATGGAATCCGTAGCCGGCGCGCACCAGGAGCTCGGGGACTACGACCGGGCGGCCGACTGGTACGGCCGTGCGCTCGCCCACCGGCTCGCCCGGGACGAGCGCGCGGACGCCGCCCGGCTCTACGGCCGCCTCGGCGCCGTCCACACGTACGCGGGCCGCTACGGCGAGGCGCAGCGCCAGTGGCGTGCCGCGGTCGCGGGGCACCGCAGAAGCGGCGATGTGGCCGCCCACGCGCGGGCGTTGAGCGAGCTGGCCAGGGTTCAGGAGTACGCCGGACGGCCCGAGGAGTCGCTGCGTACCTGCCAGGAGGCGGTCGAGTGGGCGCGGCGTGCCGAGGACGTACGCCTTCAGGCGGCGCTGCAGCTCAGACTCGCCGACACATTGGAGCACCTCGGCGACCCGGCGGCGGCCCGTCTCCACCGCGGCACGGCCGGACGCCTGCTGGGCGAGGAGGCCCACGATGACGCGACAGAGCCGGAAGAGGAGGCTAACGCCTACGAAATCCGCGGTCCATCAGCTGAAGATTGATGCAATGAAAGGCTAGACACAGGGAAAGCCTTCATTAAACTGGCTCTGCCGCACGTTCTCCTGCGGTGTCTCCCGATGTGCCCCTGCACGTCCGGGTGTGTCTTGCAATGCCCCTCATTCTCTGAGTCAAGGACCGTGATCGACGTGAAGGTCGGCATCCCCCGCGAGGTCAAGAACAACGAGTTCCGGGTGGCCATCACCCCCGCCGGCGTGCACGAGCTGGTGCGCAACGGTCACCAGGTCGTCGTCGAGCGGAACGCCGGCGTCGGCTCCTCGATCCCGGACGAGGAGTACATCAGCGCGGGTGCGCAGATCCTGGACACCGCCGACGAGGTCTGGGCCACCGCCGACCTGCTGCTCAAGGTGAAGGAGCCGGTCGCCGAGGAGTACCACCGTCTGCGCAAGGACCAGATCCTCTTCACCTACCTGCACCTGGCCGCCTCCAAGGAGTGCACGGACGCCCTGCTGGAGTCCGGGACCACGGCCATCGCGTACGAGACGGTCGAGCTGCCGAACCGCGCGCTCCCGCTGCTCGCCCCCATGTCCGAGGTCGCCGGCCGGCTGGCCCCGCAGGTCGGCGCCTACCACCTGATGGCGGCGAACGGCGGCCGCGGTGTGCTGCCCGGCGGTGTCCCGGGTGTGCCGGCCGGCAAGGCCGTCGTCATCGGCGGCGGCGTCTCCGGCTGGAACGCCGCGCAGATCGCCATCGGCCTGGGCTTCCACGTCACCCTGCTCGACAAGGACATCAACAAGCTCAAGGAGGCGGACAAGATCTTCGGCACGAAGATCCAGACCGTCGTCTCCAACGCCTTCGAACTGGAGAAGGCCTGCCTCGAGGCCGACCTCGTCGTCGGCGCCGTCCTCATCCCGGGTGCCAAGGCCCCGAAGCTGGTCACCAACGAGCTCGTCTCCCGGATGAAGGCGGGAAGTGTCCTTGTCGACATCGCGATCGACCAGGGCGGCTGCTTCGAGGACTCCCGGCCCACCACGCACGCCGAGCCGACCTTCAAGGTCCACGAGTCGGTCTTCTACTGCGTCGCCAACATGCCCGGCGCCGTCCCGAACACCTCCACCTACGCGCTGACGAACGCCACGCTGCCCTACATCGTGGAGCTCGCCAACCGCGGCTGGGTCGAGGCGCTGCGCCGCGACGCCGCGCTGGCCAAGGGCCTCAACACCCATGACGGCCAGGTGGTTTACAAGGAGGTCGCCGAGGCGCACGGGCTGGACCACATGGACCTGGAGACCCTCCTCGGCTAGTCCCAAGGCCGTGAAGTTTGCGGCTGGGGTGTGTTGTCAAGGGCTGGCGGGCGCGAGGATTTCGATGCTGGTGGTGGCTTTGTAGCTGGTGCGGTCGATGCGGGGGCCTCGGGCCTGGTACTTGGAGATGGCGCGTTTGACGATGCGGGGGCTGATGCGTAGTCGCCGTGCGGGAAGCAGGTCGGCCAGGACGTGTCGGCCTATGGTGCCGGCGAGGTCGGCGACTGTGTCGGCGATGACGCCCGCGGCCTGGATGACCAGGTCGCGGGCGGTCTGCCAGGCGATGCTGAAGCTGGCGCGGTCGGGATCGATGCCGTATCGGGTGCTGGTGGCGTCCGCCATGGCGGTCCGCAGTAGCTGGTAGACGACCAGCAGGGCGTAGATCTCCTGGTCGATGCCGTCGGGTGTGCGGGCCCGCAGGACCCGGCCGCCGAGGATGGTCGACTTCAGTTCCAGGTAGGCGGTCTCGATCTCCCAGCGCTGGTGATACAGAGCGGCCAGTTCACCCGCGGGGTGGCGGTGGTGGTCGAGCAGGGTGGTGGCCAGCCGGTAGAGGCCGGTGTGTTTCCCGGCGGTGGTGGTGAGGGTGATCTCGCAGTCGACGACCCGAACCCGTACCGGGCCAAGCGTGGAGAGGTAGGAGCCGTCCCGGTAGCGGGCCAGGACCGGCATCCGGCGGCCGTTCTTGAGCCGGACCAGAACCTCGGCTCCGGTGGCCGCGATGTCGGCCACGAGCTTTTGGGCGCCGAAGTTGCGGTCGGCGAGCAGGATCATCCCTGTGCGCAGGCTGGGCAGCAGGCGCGGGGCGTAGGCGGTCTCGCCGGCGGTGGTGGGGCCGAACACCGCGTCGATGAGGGTGCGGGTGCCGCAGGCGACCAGGGCGAGCAGACGGACCTGCGGGTATCCGGTCCCGCCGTGGTTGCCGGCTTGCTTGGTGAACCCGGTCAGGACGGCGGGGGTGTCGGGGACCGTCAGAATGGTGCCGTCGAGTGCGACCACCAGCAGCCCGCGCCAGTGGGTCTGTGGTCCGTGCGGGGTTGCGGCGGGGCCGCGCAGCAGGTCGAAAAGCCACCGCAGCGGCTTGCTGCCGACGCGTCGGCGGGCCTGGGCCAGCGCGCTCGCCGTGGGCGCGACCAGCGGTAAGCCGACGAGCGCCCCGGTGAGTTTGCGCCACACGCCGGGGTATCCCACCTCCGGGAACAGGCACGCGGCCAGGACCAGGTAGATCACGACCCGGGAAGGCAGATCCCGCAACCGCGATTGCACGGCCCTGGTCGCCCTCAGCGCCTCGTCGACCATCTCGAAGGGCACCAGCTGGGTGAGTTCACCGAGGTGACCGGGCGCAAACCGGCCTCCGGCCACCGTGACGGTACGCGTGATGGCACACTGTTCGGACAGCGGAGCCTCCGGTCTTATGAACGGCTTGTCTTGGTCGACTGCCAGTTCTACCGGGGCTCCGCTCTTCATGTCCGGCCAAACCCCCACCCACAGGCCCCTGGACAACCCCACGAGACCCGTTAACTTCACGGCCTTGACACTAGTACTCCAGCAGGATTTCGCTGTCTGACCTGGTCTTTTCGCCGGGTGGCGGGAGTGTAGCGGGACTTGGATCGTGCGGGGGCGGTCTCACGGAGACCGCCCCTCGATCGTGCGACAACGCCGCAGGTAGTGACAGCGGCGGGAGACTGCTTGGCGCCGGCGGCGCCAGTTCGACCAGCTCAGCGCGTGGTGTCGTGCGCGGTGCCCGCTCAGGTGCGGGGGTCGGGCACGACAAGCTGCCAGGAGTCGCCGAACCTCCGCCACTGTGAGCCCGACGGCCCCGGCTGCCTCACCTGTTCCGCCCCCTTTTCAGTTGCGCCCCGACGGCGTCCAGCGCCTGCTCACCACTCCGACTGGGACGAGAACGCGGTCCGCGACGATGTGCGGGACTTCGTCGTGGAGACCATCGGCGCCAAGGACGCGGTGCTGATCGACGACGAGGTCCCCTTCGCGACGATCGCCTGGCGCATCTGGCACATCGGCAGCCTCTGCCTGCGCGGTTATGAGATCCACTTCTTCGAGGACGTTCCCGAGCTCGGCGACCGCCACGAGTGGCTTGGCACCCCGAAAAAGGGCGTCCAGGCTGGCCGAGGACTGGGAGCACTTCATCTCCCGTATCGCAGCCCTCGGCGGCAAGCGCCTCCTGGCGCCGATAGGCATGGGCCCGTGCGGTTGGCCGATGAGACCTATCTGAAGCTCGCGCTGCACGCTCTGAAAGTGGTCACACGTCACGGGGGTTATCAGACACACCCGGACATGGCGGGATCGTGGCTGTCGCCAGGGCCGCGGGGGTCTCCACGGGGTGCGTCAGTCGGGGCCTTGTCGAGTTGGAAGACGATGCCGAGTCCGATGACCGGGTACGTCGGCGAGGTGCGGGGTGTCCCGCGCTGACGGCGAAGGGCCCGGGACTCCGGGCTGCACTGTTGGCGTTGGTCGAGGACAGCACGCAAGGTGACCCGATAGGGCCGTTGACCTGGACCACGAAGTCGCTGCGGCGTCTGGCCACCGAACTCGCCGCCCAGGGCCGTACGCCGGGTTCGGAGAGCGGCCTGGAGAAACGGGGCCGGTGGCAACACCGGAACCGCTTCAGGCCGACTCAACCGGGTTGGAGGAAGTGTCCTCGGTGAAGACGGACAAGGCGACCTGGTATGTCTCGAAGGCGCGGGCCGCTCCTGCGTAGACGGCGAGGTGGATGAAGAGGTCAACGATCTCGTCTTGAGTGACGCCGTTATTGAGCGCGATGCGCAGTTGCCCGCGCAGCGGTTCGAACGCGCCCAGCGTCGCGGCGATGGCGACGGAGACCAGGGATCGGTCGTGCGTCGACAGAGCGGTACGGGTCCATGAGTCCCCGAACGTGTGCACCGTCGCGACCTTGCGGAAGTCGGCTCCGGAGGCCGGCTCGCCGGGGCTCATCGGGAGTTCTAGGCGCTGCCCCAAGAGTTCACTTGCGGTGTCCAGCGCCTGCTCGTAGACGTCGTCGGTACTCATCTCTGCTCCTTGTCGTTCGGTCGTACGGGGTTGTGGGCCGGCGGTCCGGACCACCACGCGCCGTTCAGGGTTCGGCTGCGGGTCAGGGTGGTTCCCCACTCGCTGGGGGTTGCCGCTTCGCCGGGGCGGCGGGACGGTTGTTCGTCGCACCAAGCTGATTTCCACGCCCGCACCGTGTGCAATCGATCTGCCCGTCGGGTGAACCGGTCCGGGCTACCAGGCGTGGATCGAATGTCCCGTCCGGACTGCGACGGCGGGGCTCCCCCCGTGGTCTGCGAGCGGGGCCCCTGGGTGGTGGGCGGATCGGGGAGCAATGCGGGACGGGCCCTTCGTTCTCCGGTAGTCCGTCCCGCTGGGGTGTGACTACCGGGTGCGGGTGATCGACTTGTGCTCGACGTAGCCGGTCAGACCGACCTTGCCGTACTCACGGCCGAGGCCGCTGGCCTTGTAGCCGCCGAAGGGGCCGTCGAAGCTGATCGGCGATCCGTTCAGCGTGACTGTGCCGGTGCGCAGCCGTCGGGCGGTGGCCAGGGCGCGGTCGGGATCAGAGGTCCAGATACCGCCGGACAGGCCGTACTCGGAGTCGTTGGCGATGCGGACGGCGTCGTCATCGTCGTCGTAGGCGATGACGACCAGGACCGGGCCGAAGATCTCCTCCTGCGCGATGCGCATGCTGTTGTCGACGTCGGCGAACACGGTGGGGGTGACGTAGTTGCCCTTCTCCAGGCCTTCGGGGACGTGCGGGCCGCCGGTCACCAGACGCGCGCCGTCCTCGATACCGATGTTGATGTAGTCGATGACGCGCTGCTGCTGGTCACGGCGGATCATCGGGCCGATGAAGGTGTCGGGGGCGGAGGGGTCGCCGACCTTCAGTGACTCGACCATCTCCTTCACCGCGGCCACGACCTCCTCGTACCGGCTGCGGGGGGCCAGGATGCGGGTCTGCAGGATGCACGCCTCGCCGTTGTTGCCCAGGGAGCCGAACCGCAGACCTTGCATCGCGGCCGTCAGATCCGCGTCGTCC
>Ga0102590_1002461_pt1 | contig 21817 bp, 19 predicted proteins | sample AraplaMF_Col_mMF_FD_76859 | JGI IMG/M metagenome (GOLD analysis project Ga0102590, IMG submission 76859) | Arabidopsis root microbial communities from the University of North Carolina, USA - plate scrape MF_Col_mMF | ecosystem: Host-associated > Plants > Roots > Endosphere | place: USA...
GGCGGAGGTCATCGCTGAGAAGTTGAAAGAAGACGCCGATGTCGCGGACGTCTCGGTGGCTGGCCCCGGCTTTATCAACATCAGGCTCTCCGTCGGCTACTGGCAGCGCCTGCTTGCCTCGATGATCGAGGCTGGCACGGACTACGGCCGCTCGGCCATTGGCGCTGGCAAACGCGTCAACGTCGAATATGTGTCGGCAAACCCGACTGGTCCGATGCATGTCGGCCATTGCCGCGGCGCCGTCGTCGGCGACGCGCTGGCCAACCTGCTTTCCTTTGCCGGCTTCGAGGTCGTCAAGGAATACTACATCAATGACGCGGGCTCGCAGATCGACGTATTGGCGAGGTCTGTCTTCCTGCGCTATCGCGAAGCTCTCGGCGAGAACATCGGCGAGATTCCGCCCGGCCTATATCCTGGGGATTACCTGGTGCCTGTTGGTGAGTCACTGGCTCGTGACTACGGCGTCAAGCTGCACAACATGTCCGACGATCAGTGGATGCCGATCGTCAAGGATCGCACGATCGACGCAATGATGGCGATGATCCGTGAGGATCTGGACGCGTTGAACGTGCATCACGACGTGTTCTTCTCGGAGCGCACGCTGCATGCGCACGGCGCTGCGGCGATCCGCACCGCAATCAACGATCTGACATTCAAGGGGCACGTCTACAAGGGCACGCTGCCGCCGCCTAAAGGCCAGTTGCCCGAGGACTGGGAAGACCGTGAGCAGACGCTGTTCCGCTCGACGGAAGTCGGCGATGATATGGACCGGCCGCTAATCAAGTCGGATGGCTCCTACACCTATTTCGCCGCCGACGTTGCCTACTTCAAGAACAAATTCGACCGTGGTTTCAACGAGATGATCTATGTTCTCGGCGCCGACCACGGCGGCTACGTCAAGCGCCTGGAAGCGGTGGCCAGGGGCGTTTCCGAAGGTAAGGCAAAGCTGACCGTCCTTCTTTGCCAGCTCGTGAAGCTGTTCCGCAATGGCGAGCCGGTGAAGATGTCGAAGCGCTCGGGCGACTTCGTGACGTTGCGCGACGTTGTCGAGGAGGTCGGTCGCGATTCGGTTCGCTTCATGATGCTGTACCGGAAAAGCTCCGAGCCGCTGGACTTCGATTTCGCCAAAGTAACGGAGCAGTCGAAGGATAATCCGGTGTTCTACGTGCAGTATGCGCATGCGCGCTGCATGTCTGTTTTCCGGCAGGCGAAGGAGGCGTTTCCGGACCTCTATGTCACCCCCGCCGACCTCGCGAAAGCGGTGGCAGGCATCTCGGATCCCGCGGAATTGCAGCTGGTTGCAAAGGCCGCAGAGTTTCCACGCTTGGTCGAGTCTGCGGCACAGTCGCAGGAGCCTCACCGCGTCGTATTTTATCTCTACGATCTGGCAAGTTCTTTCCATGCGCACTGGAATAAAGGTAAGGATCAAGTAGACTTACGATTTATTAACGATAAGAACCGAGAATCGAGTATAGCCAGATTAGGGCTGGTGTACGCCGTTGCGTCGGTTTTGAAGTCGGGACTTGCCATTGCGGGTACCGCTGCGCCGGATGAGATGCGGTAGCGTCACCATTTACCCACAATGCTCTGGCATAAACCTTAGCAGTTGCGAGTGGGATGAGTATGGCAGACAAACAGCGGGCGTATGACACGCGTAAGAATACGGACCTCTTTGCCGACGACGATCCTTTGGCGGAACTTGCTCGCATCGTTGGCTTTGAGCCGCGGGTAGCAGCAAATACTGTCGAAGACGCCCCCCGACAGGAGCCGGCGTTCAATCTCGAAGATGAATTGTTGCGCGAGTTCGAGCGCTACGACGAACCTCAGTCCGCGGCTTCCTTCGATCGTCTGTCTGAGCCCGTCTTGGAGCAGCCGGTTGCCTATGAGGCTCCCGTCGAAGCGGATGTTCCGCCGGTTGCCATGGCTGAACCCGAATTCGTCGTTCAGCCTGAGCTTGCCGGCGAACCGCTCGTTCGTCAGCCTTTTGACCGGGCTTCCAACCTGACCTCTGCCGCTTGGGCATCGGTCGCTCGTGAGGGCGAACCGGTCGCCGGTGGCGCTCGTGATCTGATTGAAGAGCTCGAGATGTCGATCGGCGCGGCGCCTGCTCCGGCAGCGCCCGTTACGCCTGTCAAGGCTCCGCAGTGGTCTGCCGCCAGCATTCGGTTGCCGATCGCGAACTTCCACCCGGCACGCCGCGATGAGGCTTCATCTGCGTCGGTCACTCCCGTCGCTGCTCCCGCGCATGAACCGATCGTTGTTGCGTCGGAGAGCGTTGCTGCTTTCGACGTGCCTGTTGCCGCGGGTTTCCCCGCTGAAATCGATCGCCACGAAGAACCCGATGCGTCTGAGATGCGCCAGGAAGCGCCGGTCGTAGAATCTCTAATCGATCATAGCGCCTTCGACCTGGCTGCTGCCGCGAAGGATGATGGCGCTGTTCAAGCTGACGCCGCGCTAACCGAAGCCGCGCCGGTGGAGATCGACGATATTACCTTCGATATCGATGAACTCCTTGCCGATGTGTCTCATTACCCCGTTCCCGAGCGCCAGACCGCGCCTGCGGCGGATGTCGCGGAGATGCCGACCTCGCCGGAGCCGGCTCGCCCAGCCGCGCCCGTAGTGGCACCATTGCCGACGTCAGTCGAGCAGCTTGTGCCCGCTCCTGCGGCCAAAGCCGAACCGGAAGGTGACGATCCTTTCGCCGGCCATGACTTTGAGCTTGATCTCGAAGGCATCGAACTGGAACTTGCCGATTTTGATTTTGCTGAACCGGTAAAGGCGCAACCGCAGGCGGTCGAGGCGCAGAGAGTTCCGGCGCAGCATATCCAGGAAGCTAAACCGCAGCCGGTCGCCCCGGTGCCCGCTTTCCAGCCGGCGCCAGCTCCCATCGTTGCTGCCGCGCCGATCAGTCAGGCTTCGGCGGAGGCAGCGTTCGTCACGAAGGCGCCCGTGGCTCCTGCGTTCTCGGCCGATGCCGGAGATGATCTTCCTTTCGATCCATCGATGATCTCGGATGCGGAATATCATCCGGAAGCCGTCGAAGAAATGCACGTGCCGGTGCTGCCGCCCGTCGAACAACCGGAACCGGTCGTCGCGACCTCCGACTTCGATTTCGACGTCGACGCTGAAATCGCCAACCTTCTCGCACCCGCCAAGCCGGCAGAAACGCCTGCGAAGCCGGCCGTCGAGGCATGGCGGACCCGTGCGCCGATCTCTGTCGCGCCGGCCGCTGCGCCAGCGGCGGCAGGCGCCAAGCAGGTTCCGTTGCAAAGCCTGGACGAGTTTGAGCGCGCCTTGGAAGAAGATTTCCGCCGGAGCGTCAACGAACCGGTCCAGCGCCGCGAGAACATTTCCCAGGTGCAGATTCAGTCGGCAAGTGAAGCTGAGGATATGAGCCGCGCCCGCTCGATGAAGCGTATGCTGGCTGCTGCTGCCGCGATCGTCGTCTTCGGCGGCGTCGCATATGCAGGTTACACGTTGCTCGCCCGTGATGGAGGCCTCGGTATCACCTCCGGCGAGCCGCGTGTGATCACAGCGGACAAGGATCCCGTTAAGGTTGTGCCGGACAATCCCGGCGGCAAGACCGTGCCAAACCAGGACAAGGCCGTTTATGATAGCGTCGGCGGTGCCGCTGCCGAAGCGCCAAAGCAGAAGGCGCTGGTATCCAGCGACGAGCAGCCGGTGGACGTCGTGCAGCGCACGTTGACCCCGGAAACGCTGCCTGAAGACAACGACAGCGATATCGCGCCGCCAATGGCAACACCTGTCGGCGACACCCAGGATCCGCGTCTGTTGCCCAGCCAGGATACGGCCGCAACTGACGAAGCAGATAATGCCAATCAGGCGCCTTCGGTTTCCGCTCGCAAGGTCCGCACCATGATCGTCCGGCCGGACGGCACTCTGGTTGCCCGCGACGAGCCCGCTCCGGAAGCGGCCCCGACGCTGCCCAAGGCAACGCCGGTTCAGACGCAGAAGGTCACGGCTGGATCAAAGCCGGCCGGCGGCACTGCTGCGAATTTCCCTGCATCGGGCCAGGTCGCCTCGGCCGACATCCGTTCAACACCGGTTGAAGAAGCCAAGCCGACGCCGGCGCAGGCACCCTCCGAGAACGCACTGGCCAAGGCGGCCGCCGCCACTCCCGCGAACGTCGATCCGCCAGTCCGCGCTGTGAAGAGCTCGACGGTTAGCGACGCTGCGCCGGCTCCGGCAACACGCCCGGCAGCGACAAATGCGGTTCAGGCACCTGCTGGGGCGCCCGCTGCGCCTGCGGCGCAAAAGCCGAAGGAGGTTGCCGCTGTTTCGCCGGCAGCGACCCAGGCCCAACCGACGGCTGCAGCTGGAGGCTATGGAGTCCAGATCGCATCGCTTCCTTCGGAGGACGAGGCGAAGAAGTCCTACGCGAGCCTTTCGAAGAAGTTTGCAAGCGTGCTTGCCGGTCGCAGCTACGAGATCCGCAAGGCGGATATTGCGGGCAAGGGCACCTTCTACCGTGTTCGCATCCCGGCAGGCTCCAAGGACGAAGCCGCGGCGGTCTGCGAAAAATACCGCGCCGCAGGCGGCAGCTGCCTTATCTCGAAGTAAGCTTCTGCAAGCATTCAAGGAAAGCGGCGGCCTCCGGTCCGCCGCTTTTTTTGTGAATGCCGGTTGACGCGGCTCGTATTTCCGCCCGGCACCTCTATGATTCGGGTATGACCGAATCAAAAGCGATGATCCTTGGCTGTAGCGGCCTTTCTCTCACTCCCGAAGAAAGGGCGTTTTTCAGCGCCGAGCGTCCCTGGGGTTTCATTCTGTTTGGGCGCAATATTTCCGAGCCGCGGCAGATCGGCGACCTCGTCGCGGAGATGCGAGATGCTGTTGGTTGGCACGCGCCTGTCCTGATCGACCAGGAAGGCGGACGCGTCCAGCGCATCCGTCCGCCGATCTTCCAGCATTATCCCTCGGGGCAACAGCTTGGCGATATCTATCGGCAGGACAGAGAAAAGGGCCTTCGCGCCGCGTGGCTGATGTCGCGACTGCATGCCTTCGATTTATCGAGCCTTGGCATCAACGTGGACTGCCTTCCGGTGCTGGACGTTCCGGTGGAAGGCAGCAGCAACGTGATCGGCAACCGTGCCTACGGCGACGATCCTGCAACGGTGACGGCCATGGGGCGTGCGGCGGCCGAAGGTTTGAAAGCCGGCGGCCTTCTGCCTGTGATGAAGCACATGCCGGGCCACGGTCGCGGCTTTGCCGATTCCCATCATGAACTGCCGGTTGTGACGGTTTCGCGCGCGGAACTCGAGGCGCACGATTTCCCGCCCTTCATTGCCATGAAGGACGAATTGATGGCGATGACGTGTCATGTTGTCTTTGCGGCCATCGACTCTGCGCGTCCGGCAACTACCTCTCGTAAAGTCATCGACGGCATTATTCGCGAATATATCGGCTTCAAAGGGCTGTTGCTTTCCGATGACACGTCGATGAACGCGCTGGCCGGTACGATCGGTGAGCGCGCCGCCAACATCATCGCCGGTGGATGTGATATCGTGCTGCATTGCAATGGCCACATGGACGAAATGGAACAGGTTGCGGAAAACGTACCGGTCCTGCAGGGCCAGTCGCTGTCGCGCGCAGAAGCGGTGCTGAAGGGCTTCCCAACGGCTGACAGGGCCGAGGAAGCTTCGCTCCGCGCCGAATTCGATGCGATGTTTGCAACAGTCTGATCGCCATAGGAGCAAGGCAGGGTGACGACAACCAAGGGCACGGAACGGCTACAGACGGCGGCAACGCCGATGGACAAGCTGTGGCAGGAGAACGGCGCCGAGCGCGCGAGCTCCGATCCCGCGCTGTTGATCGACGTCGCCGGCTTCGAAGGTCCCCTCGACCTCTTGCTCTATCTCGCCCGCAATCAGAAGGTCGATCTGTCCCGCATCTCCGTTCTTGCGCTGGCTGAGCAATATCTGCAGTTCATCGAAAGCGCACGGCGGATACGGATAGAGCTTGCTGCCGACTATCTGGTGATGGCCGCTTGGCTTGCCTATTTGAAATCACGCCTGCTGATCCCGCAACAGGCTAAGGATGACGGACCTTCCGGCGAGGAGATGGCGGCGACGCTCGCTTTCCGCCTGAAGCGCCTCGAGGCGATGCGCGAGGCCGCGAGCGGTCTCGTCAACCGCAACCGTCTTGGGCGGGATATCTTCGCTCGCGGCGCGCCGGAGCACATCCCCGATAGACATCAGTCGGCATATGATGCGAGCCTCTACGATTTGCTGACGGCCTATGCGTCGCTCAGGCAGCGTCAGGCAGTGACGCAGGTGACGATCGCTCGACGCAATGTCTGGTCGCTGACGGACGCCCGCGAGCTTCTGACTCGCATCACCGGCGAGATCGGCGACTGGACAGCCCTCGAATCTTATCTCTTGCGTTACATGGCGTCGCCGGAAGACAGGGTCACGGCGATTGCCAGTGCCTTTGCAGCCTCCCTCGAACTTGTCCGCGAAGGTAAACTTGAAATCCGCCAGGATGGAGCCTTCCAGCCGCTCTACATGCGGCGAGGCCCGAAGCATGCGACGCTGCAGGTCGTCGAACAGGAGCGACCGGCGTGACCGATCTGGAAGACGAACGCATTGATAGCGCCATGACGGAAGATTCAGACGAGGAGGTTCGTGCGGAGAGCGAGGCGGAGCGCATTGCCGAGGCGCTGGTTTTTGCGTCTGCCCAGCCCGTGTCCGAAAGCTTCATTGCGGACCGCTTGCCTCGCACCTTCAACGTCCGCGCCATCATGTTGCGCCTGAAGGAGCAATACGCCCATCGCGGCGTCAATCTCGTCCAGGTAGATGATGCCTGGGCGTTTAGAACGGCAGCCGACCTCTCTTTCGTCATCAGGCGGGACGAGAACGAAGCGAAGAAGCTGTCGCGCGCAGCCCTAGAAGTCTTGGCGATCATCGCCTATCACCAGCCGGTGACGCGCGCCGAGATCGAGGACATCCGAGGCGTACAAACGTCTCGCGGCACGCTCGATGTGCTGATGGAGGCAGGTTGGGTTCGGTTCCGCGGTCGCAGGCGGACGCCGGGCCGCCCGGTCACGCTCGGCACCACCCGGGATTTCCTCGATCATTTCGGCTTGGAAGAACTGCGCGACCTGCCGGGGTTGGAAGAATTGAAGGGAGCGGGACTGCTCTCCGGTCGCATACCGGCCAATTTCAATGTACCATCGCCTATGATGAACGACGAGTTGACCGAGGACGAAGATCCCATAACGCAACTCGATCTCGAGGAACTCGGCCTGCTTGCGCCGGGTGGCGGGTCCGAAGACTGATCGGATTTGTCGTGGTTCCGCTACGTGTCGCGAAAACAATGCCGATCACGGTTTTTCGAATGTGTAATCTCTTGTCACAGAGGGCGATACCGTGACATTAAGCGACAATCCAAGGGGAACTTTGATGTTGGAATTGGTGTAGGAAGCTCTTACATCTGGAAACATCGCAACAGGGAGTTAGCGTAATGGGTTCTTTTAGCATGTGGCACTGGCTGATCGTTCTGGTCATCGTGCTGTTGTTGTTCGGTCGTGGCAAGATTCCGGAGCTGATGGGTGATGTCGCCAAGGGCATCAAGAGCTTCAAGAAGGGCATGAACGACGAAGACGCGCCTGAGTCCACGACTGCCAAGACCGTCGATCACAAGGCCGACGAAACGAAGTAATCCACTTCCGGGCAACGTAGCCCCCACGTTTCCCGTTCAGGAGCCTTGAATGTTCGATATTGGCTGGACCGAGCTGCTTGTCATCGCGGTCGTATTGATCGTGGTGGTTGGTCCCAAGGACTTGCCGCCGATGCTTCGTGCGTTCGGCAAGATGACTCAACGCGCCCGCAAGGTTGCCGGTGAGTTTCGTGCTCAGTTCGACGAGGCCTTGCGCGAGGCAGACCTGGACGAAGTCCGCCAGACGCTGACGGATGCGCAGAAGCTGAACCCCGTCAACAGTTTGCGCGAAGCAATGAACCCGCTTCGCCAGATGGGTAATGAAATCAAGGCTGACCTGCAGAAGGCGACGACGGTCGACAACAAGACCGAGGTTCCGCCGGCTGCTGTATCGGTGCCTGAGCCGTCGATGAGCCTGCCAGAGACGCCGCCTGTCGTCACGCCGGTGCCTGCTGCTGTAGCAAATGTGGAAACTGCGGCAGTTCAGGAGAAGCCTAAGGCAGTCCGCAAGCCGCGCGCCAAGGCTGAGACCGCTCCTGCACCGGTCGCTACCACTGTCGAGAAGCCTAAGCGGGCTTCGACGAAGACAGCTGTCGCCAAGAAGCCTGCGGTAGTTGCCGCCACAGCCGCTCCGAAGAAGACGGCAGCAAAGAAGAAGAAGGACGACGCATGAGCGGTGAAATCGAAGACAAGCCGCAGCCACTGATTGAACATCTCATGGAGCTGCGTACGCGGCTGATCTGGTCGATCGGTGCGTTTTTCGTTGCGTTCATTGTCTGCTTTATATTCGCCAAGCACCTCTTCAACGTCTTGGTCTATCCCTACAAATGGGCGGTGGTCTGGGCGAAGCTGGACGTTTCCAAGGCGCAGCTCATTTACACCGCGCCGCAGGAATTCTTCTTCACGCAGGTGAAGGTTGCTATGTTCGGCGGCCTGGTGATCGCCTTTCCGATTATCGCCGCACAGATTTACAAGTTCGTCGCGCCTGGCCTCTACAAAAACGAGCGCGCCGCCTTCCTGCCGTTTCTGATCGCGTCGCCTATCCTGTTCTTGATGGGCGCTTCGCTTGTCTATTTCTTCTTCACGCCGATGGTCATGTGGTTCTTTCTGACCATGCAGCAGGCCCCTGGCGAGGGCGATGTCGCGATCTCCCTGCTTCCGAAGGTCTCCGAGTATCTCAGCCTGATCATGACACTGGTCTTCTCGTTCGGACTGGTCTTCCAGCTTCCTGTTATCACGACGCTGCTGGCGCGCGTCGGATTGCTGACGTCGGATTGGTTGGCTGAGAAGCGCAAGTTCGCGATTGTGCTTGCCTTTATCGTTGCAGCGGTGCTGACGCCACCCGATCCGATGTCCCAGATCGGCCTTGCACTGCCGACCATCCTTCTCTACGAGATTTCCATCTACGCGGCGCGACTCGTGGAGCGCCAGCGTGCCCGCGAGGCGGTCGAAGAGGCTGAAGGAACCACGGACGTTGCCAAGACGGACAACGTCTGACCACTCTCCCTCAATGAACGCTTCCAAGTATCCGGTCGAGGCCTATCAGGGCTTTGGCCGGCTTATCTTTTCTACAACGACCTGGAACGACGATGCTCGATATCAAATGGATCCGTGAGAATCCCGAAGCGCTCGATGCGGCACTTGCCAAGCGTGGTGCCGAGCCTTTGTCCGAAAGTCTGGTTGCGCTCGATGAAAAGCGCCGCTCGGCCGTTCAAAAGGTCCAGGACCTGTTGTCCCGCCGCAATACCGCATCCAAGGAAATTGGTGCGGCGATGGCGCAGAAGAACAGCGAGCTTGCAGAAAAACTGAAGGCGGAAGTGGCCGACCTGAAGGTGTTGCTTCCGACCGTCGAAGGGGACGAACGCCAGGCGACGGACGAACTGAATGACGCGCTGTCGCGCATTCCGAACGTCCCGCATGACGACGTGCCGGTCGGCAAGGACGAGCACGACAATGCCGTTGCCCGCGTCGTCGGCGAAAAGCCTCGCTGGAACCACACGCCCAAGGAACATTTCGAGATCGGTGAAGCGCTTGGCTACATGGATTTCGAGCGGGCCGCCAAGCTCTCCGGATCGCGCTTTACAGTGCTGACCGGTCCGCTGGCTCGGCTCGAGCGGGCACTCGGTCAGTTCATGATCGACCTGCATACGAGCGAGCACGGCTATACCGAAGTCAGCTCGCCGCTGATGGTTCGCGATGATGCTATGTTCGGTACCGGGCAGTTGCCGAAGTTTGCGGAGGATTTGTTCAAGACGACGGACGGTCGTTGGTTGATCCCGACCGCGGAAGTGACACTGACCAATCTTGTCTCGGGCGAAATCCTCGATCAGGAGAAGCTGCCGCTCCGCTTCACCGCGCTGACGCCGTCTTTCCGTTCGGAGGCGGGGTCTGCCGGTCGCGACACGCGTGGCATGCTGCGCCAGCATCAGTTCTGGAAGTGTGAACTCGTCTCGATCACCGATGCCGAGAGCTCGCTTGCCGAGCATCAGCGCATGACAGCCTGCGCTGAGGAGGTGTTGAAGCGCCTCGGCCTGCATTTCCGTACGATGACGCTCTGCACCGGCGACATGGGCTTTGGCGCGCGCAAGACCTACGACCTTGAGGTTTGGCTGCCGGGCCAGAACACTTATCGTGAGATCTCGTCCTGCTCGGTTTGCGGCGATTTCCAGGCGCGTCGCATGAATGCGCGCTATCGCGGCAAAGAAGACAAGGCGACGAAGTTCGTCCACACGCTGAACGGTTCGGGCACCGCCGTTGGCCGCTGCCTGATCGCGGTTCTGGAGAACTACCTGAACGAGGACGGTTCTGTGACTATCCCTGACGTCCTGCTGCCATATATGGGTGGTTTGAAGAAGATCGAACGGGCGGCCTGAGCCGATGCGCATTCTGCTCACCAACGACGACGGCATTCATGCAGAAGGCCTCGCGGCGCTGGAACGGATTGCGCGGACGCTCTCCGATGATGTCTGGATTGTCGCGCCGGAGACGGACCAGAGCGGCCTTGCACATTCGTTGAGCCTTTCCGAGCCATTGCGGCTGCGCAAGATTTCCGACAAGCATTTCGCGCTGCGCGGAACGCCGACCGATTGCGTCATCATGGGCATCAGGCAGGTCATGGACGCCAAGCCGGATCTCGTGCTCTCAGGCGTTAATTCGGGATCGAACGTTGCCGATGATGTCACCTATTCCGGCACTATCGCCGGCGCCATCGAAGGCACAATGCAGGGCGTCCGCTCCTTTGCTTTGAGCCAGGCCTATCTGCACCATGACGGCGCAAGGGCCGTCCCGTGGGAGGTCTGCGAGGCGCACGCGCCGGCACTTCTCGACAAGCTGATATCGCTCGACCTGCCAGAGGGCACGTTCCTGAACCTGAACTTTCCGAATTGTCGGCCTGAAGAGGTCGAGGGCGTGGAAGTCACGGCGCAAGGCAAGCTTGCTTTCAACCTGCAGGTCGATGCGCGTTCTGACGGACGCGGCTTTCCCTACTATTGGCTCAGGTTTGGAGAGCGTGCGGGTGCCTTCGTCGCCGGTACAGATATTCACGCTCTGAAGCATCGCAAGGTTTCGGTAACTCCTTTGAAACTGGATCTGACTGATTATTCCGTACAGGACCGCGTGGCGCGGGCGCTTTCGGGTACGGAGTAGATTGCTTTGACGGCACGGCTGGTGGAGAAGGAAGGTTTTGCGGCGCTCGTCTTGAGGCTGCGAGCCGAGGGCGTATCCGATCTGGACCTGCTGACTGCGGTCGAGCAGACGCCGCGGTCGCTGTTCGTGCCGCCTCAGTTTGCCGAGCAGGCCTATTCGAGCCGCACGATCCCGATCGAATGCGGCTCCTTCCTCGAGGGTGTCGATCTCGCAGTGAGGATCCTCCACCATCTGAAGATCAAGCCGGGGCAACGTGTACTTGAGGTCGGCACTGGTAGTGGTTTCATGTCCGCCGTCATGGCCCGCATGGCCGAACGCGTCCTGACGATAGACCGCTACAAGACGCTGACGACGAATGCGCAGCGCCGTGTCGACTCGCTCGGGCTTCGAAACGTCATCATTCGACAGGCCGACGGCAGCGCCGGTCTGCAAGGCGAGGGGACGTTCGACCGCATTCTGGTCACCGCCGCGTTCAACTCCATGCCGCGGTTCTACACCGATCAACTTGTTTCCGGCGGTTCGATGATCGCCCCCTTGATGATCTCCGAGGATGAGTGTCGCCTGGTGCGGCTGACGAAAACGGGCAGCCGCTTCGAGCGCGAAGAACTGTTCGACACGCCTTATCTCCCGATCGTGCCGCGCCTGGCCTCGCAACTTTGAGGCGATCCGCCCGTTGGCGTTGCTATGGTTAGCAATCTCTCAAAAAAATCTCGCGGATTTCGGTACCTTAACCGCGTGGTAATACTAACGCGCTTTAATAAACCCACAAATGGTTGCGTTCATCAGTGGGTCGAGTCATGCGTTTCAGTCTTTCGCCAAGAGTAGGCAAGTCTGCCGGTAATGTCCTGATAGCGGCTTTGCTGGCGAGTACCGTAGCGGGTTGCAGTTCCGATGTGACACGTTTCGGTGGTCTTTTCTCGTCGTCCGGTCAGGATCAGATGACGACCAATTCCATTCCGCGCAGAAGCATGGGCGGTCTGCAGGCCGATCCGGTTCCGCAGGCGGATCTGGCGCAGGGCGGCTACTCGCCGAGCAATCAGGCGATGAATCAACCTTATCCGGCGCAGCCCGCTTACGGCGCCTCCAGTGCCCGCATGGCCTCGGCACCTGTCTCCGTTCAGCGTTCCGATCTCGCTGCTCCCTCCGCAGGAACGCCAGTGGCGCCATCCCACGAAAGGCAGGTCGCTCTCGCTCAGCCATTCCCTGCAGCCGCTGCCCCGAAGAAGTCGGCGCCCATTCTCGTTCCTCCGAAGACGGCAACCGACTCGATCGTTACCGGCACGACCCCGAAGGCCTCCGGCTGGTCGGCAACCAACGCGCCGTCCGTCACGCTTCGCCCGGGTGAAAGCACTGCGACACTGGCTAATCGCTACGGTGTGCCGGAGAAGGAAATCCTTCGGGTCAACGGCTTCAAAACTGCAGCTGCCGCCAAGCCTGGTCAGATCATTCTGATCCCGACCTTCAACGGAGGCAATGCCGCCAAGGCAGCCGCACAGACAGCCGACCTCTCAAAGGGTGGGCATCTGCCGCAACCGGGCAAGCAGCAGGAGCAGAACGTTGCCGTCGTTCCGGGTGCGAATTCCGCCCGCGACAAGTCGGTCGCAAATGCCGATCCGTCCAGCAAGCTTGCCGCCGGCGCAGGCAAGGGGCCGAAGGGCGCTGCCGGCACCTATGTCGTCAAGCCTGGCGACTCGCTTGCCAAGATTGCCAAGGCGACGGGCACCAGCATCGACGATCTTAAGGCCGCCAACAACCTGTCGGCTGGTTCGATCCGCATCGGTCAGGAACTCAATCTCCCTGGCGTTTCGCAGGATGGAATGAAAACCGCCTCCATTCCAGCGAAGGCAGAACCGAAGCCGGTCGCACAGCCAGCCTCTGCAACGACGACTGCCGCTGCGCAACCGGCAACCTACAAGGCTCCCGTCGCCACGGAGACAGTGGATGAGGCTGCCAAGAAGGAAGTGGCGTCCGCGGCGCCCGAGGCAACCGGCATCGGCAAGTATCGCTGGCCGGTTCGCGGTGCAGTGATTGCGGCCTATGGCGCCAACGTCAACGGTAGCCGCAATGATGGCATCGATATCTCCGTGCCGCAGGGCACGCCGATCAAGGCCGCCGAAAACGGCGTCGTCATCTATGCCGGCAACGGGCTGAAGGAACTCGGCAATACGGTTCTCGTCCGCCATGATGACGGCACGGTCACCGTCTACGGCAACGCCGACACCCTGAGCGTTACCCGCGGCCAGAAGATCCAGCGCGGCCAGACGGTTGCCGTCTCCGGCATGAGCGGCAGCGTCAAGCAGCCGCAGGTCCACTTCGAAGTCCGCAAGGATGCGACTCCGGTCAACCCGATTACTTTCCTCGAATAGGTATTGCGTCCGAGGATGCTCAAAAGCCCGGCTTCGAAGCCGGGCTTTTGTCATTATGCGCGGTCGAGTGCGATGCGCATACGGCCGGCGAGATCCTGGATGTACTGCCAGGCGACGCGGCCGGAACGCGCGCCGCGCGTCGTAGCCCATTCCAGCGCCTCCGCATGCATCTTTTCGCGATCGATCGGCAGCTTGAAATGGTCAGCATAGCCGTCGATCATCGTCAGATAGTCGTCCTGGCTGCATTTGTGGAAGCCGAGCCAAAGGCCAAACCGATCGGATAGTGAAACCTTCTCTTCGACCGCTTCGGAGGGATTGATCGCCGTCGACTGCTCGTTCTCCATCATGTGGCGCGGAAGCAGATGGCGCCTGTTCGAGGTGGCATAGAAGAGCACGTTGTCTGGCCGCCCCTCGACACCACCATCAAGGGCTGCCTTGAGCGATTTGTATGCCGTGTCATCGTGATCGAACGAAAGGTCGTCGCAGAAGACGATGACGCGATGCGGGGTGTCCTTGAGAAGATCGAGCAGTGTCGGGAGGCTCGCAATATCTTCGCGATGCACTTCCACCAGCTTCAACGATACTCCGCTCTCCCGCCGCACATCCTCGTGAACAGCCTTGACCAGCGATGACTTTCCCATGCCGCGCGCACCCCACAGGAGAACGTTGTTTGCCGCATAGCCTTCGGCGAAGCGCACCGTATTCTCGTGCAGGATGTCGCGTACGTGGTCGACGCCGCGGATCAGCTTGAGTGCCACGCGGTTCGGCCGCGCAACCGGCTGGAGATGCTGGCGGGCAGGGGCCCAGACGAAGCAGTCGGCCGCGTTCCAGTCGTTGACTGCGGGCGCAGGGCCGGCCAAGCGGTCGATCGCGTCCGTCAGTCGGCGCAGCTCCGTCAGAATGGCGTGGTTGACGTCTTCGGCCATGGGGCCTTCCTCCTGAATTCTGGTTGTAGCCAGCAGCGTACCGTGTCTTTTGCCTGCGGCGTAGCATGGCCTTTTGCGAGCGGAAAGGTTATGAGGCAGCGGAATCGGTACGGTTTCCAGCTGTTTCTGTTGCATTCGCAAAGACCATAATTATAGTCCGGCCACCCGAGAAAAGGCGGAGTTCCGCCACCGGAATGTTTTGAGGAGTTTAGCATGTTCATCACCCCGGCATTTGCCCAGGCTGCTACCGACACTGCGGCGTCGCCGTTCGGCTCTGGCTTTGAAATGATCATCCTTTTCGTGCCGCTGATGGTCGTCTGGTACTTCCTGCTGATCCGTCCGCAGCGCGCGCAGGCCAAGAAGCGCGAAGAGACGCTGAAGGCGATCCGTCGCGGCGATCAGGTTGTCACCGGTGGCGGCCTCGTCGGCAAGGTCACCAAGGTTGTTGACGACAAGGAACTCGAAGTGGAGATTGCTGACGGCGTTCGCGTTCGCATCGTCCGCACCGGCATTTCGGAAGTTCGCGTCAAGGGCGAGCCGGTCAAGGCGGACGCCGCGTAGTATTGCAAACCTAGCCGCGAACCGGATTGCTCGGGTCGGAAACAGTCGAGAGAAAATGCGTCGTTTTTCCCGCTTGAAGGCCGTTCTGATCTGGTTGTTGGTGGTGGCGGCCGTGATAGTCGCGGCCCCAAATCTGTTATCGGAAGGGCAGCGCTCTAAGCTGCCCTTTTGGCTGGCTCACAGTCGCGTTGTGCCCGGACCGGATGTGCAGGGCGGTTCCCATCTGCTTCTCCAGATCGAACGCGCTGATGTCGTGAAGGACCGGCTCGAACGCACGGTCGCGGATGTTCGCGGCAAGTTGCGTGAAGCCAACATTCGCTACACCGGTCTGACCGGGAACGACCAGGACGTCACCGTCAAGATAACCGACGCCGGCCAGGTGGATGCTGCCGTCAAGGCCTTGAACGCACTGACCGCGACCACGAAGAGCGGCTGGTTTGGAAGTTCGGTCCAAAGTGTTTCCCTGGAGAAGGGCAACGACGCACAGCTTACGCTGCGAATTTCAAACGATAGCATCGACGAAGGAATTGCAACCGCGCAAGCTCAGTCCCTCGCAGTCGTCGAGCGCCGCATCGCCGGTCTGGGGATCAACGATTTTTCCGTTCGCGCCGATGGTGACGACCGTATCGACGTCGAGGCCCTCGGTTCTATCGACGTCGAGCGGCTGAAGAATATTCTGAACGAGCCTGCTGAGCTTTCGGTTCGGATGATCGATGAAAGCATGTCGGGGCAGCAGGCCCTTGCCGGTCGCTGGCCGGCGACATCAGAGGTGCTCTATTCTCTGGACGATCCGCCCGTTCCCTACCTCGTCGATCGAACAGATTTCGTTACAGGCAAGAATCTCGTTGATGTCCAGGCGGTTGCCGATGCGCAAACGGACTCGGTCGCGATCACCTATAAGCTGGATGCCGAAGGAACCGAGGAACTCGCGCAGAAGACGCGCCAGAACATCGGACGGCACCTGGCCATACTTTTCGATGATCAGGTCATGGCTGCGCCGCTGATCAATGCGCCGATCCTGGACGGCACCGGAAGGGTGCCGGTCAGCTTCAGCGAGGACGGAGCCCGCGATCTTGCGCTGATGTTGCGAAGCGGCGCTCTGCCGGCGACGTTGACGACCGTGGAGGAGCGCACCGTCAGCCCCAGCCTCGGCGCGGAATCGAAGCGCGCCGGTCTGGTAGCTGGCTTCGTCGCTGCGATCCTTGTCACCGGGTTGATGTTTGCCTTCTATCGAAAGCTGGGCATCATCGCCGGCATTTCGCTTGTCCTGAACCTCCTCTTGATTCTCGCTGTGCTGAGCGCAATCGGCGCAACGCTGACGCTGCCCGGCCTCGCAGGCATCGTCTTGATCATAGGCATGGCCGTCGATGCTAATGTGCTCGTCTACGAGCGTATCCGGGAGGAGGCGAAAGCCGGTCACTCCTTCGCGGATGCGATCAATAACGGGTTTTCGCGTGCATTCCTGACGATCCTTGATGCCAATGTCACGATCGTCATCGCGGCAGTCATCCTCTACTATCTCGGCAGTGACACCGTTCGGGGTTTTGCGGTGACGCTGGCGGCGGGAATTCTGACGACCGTCTTTACCACTTTCACGTTGACGCGCTGGATTGTCGTCACCTGGCTTCACCGCAAGCATCCGCGGCATCTGCCCAGGGACGTCCGCACAGGCATCTTTGATCACGCCAACATCCGCTTCATGGGGATACGGCGCTACACCTTCACTGCGTCGGCAGCGCTTTCGATCCTGGCGATGATCGGCTTCGCAACGGTCGGCGCCAATCTTGGCGTTGATTTTGCCGGCGGGTCGTTGGTGGAGGTCAAGGCGAAGCACGGCAATGCCGATCCTGATGATATTCGTGCCCGCCTCGACGATCTGAACATTGGGAACATTGAAGCTCGCCGCCTCTCCGACGCGTCGACGGCATTGGTTCGCATCCAGGCGCAGGGCGGCGGCGAAAATGCTGAGCAGTCGGCGATGACCTTGCTGCGTGATGAGTTGAGCGACGACTATGAGATCCGGCGGGTCGAGGTTGTCGGCCCCGCGGTGTCGGGCGAACTGACCAAGGCCGCGACGTTGGGCATACTTGGCTCACTGGCTGTCATCTTACTTTACATCTGGCTGCGCTTCGAATGGCGGTTCGCGGTCGGGGCTATCATCGCGACACTACACGATATCATACTGACGCTTGGCCTCTTCGTGCTGACCGGGATGGAATTCAATCTCACGAGCGTCGCGGCCATCCTGACGATCATCGGCTATTCGCTCAACGATACGGTGGTCGTCTACGACCGGATGCGCGAGAATCTGAAGCGCTATCGCAAGATGCCGATGCCGATCCTGATCGACGCGTCCATCAATCAGACGCTGTCGCGCACGGTACTGACGGCTGCGACGACCTTGCTTGCGCTTGTCGCGCTCTGCCTTTTCGGCGGTGACGTGATCCGCCCGTTCGCCTTTGTGATGCTGTTTGGCGTTGCCATCGGCACCTTTTCCTCCATCTACATAGCCGCGCCCGTGCTGATCGCTTTCAAGCTCCGCCCGGACGTGGTTGATAGCGACCAACATGAGAAAGTGGCCGAGCCGGATACGAACTCCGGCAATCCGGCAGTGTGAGAATATGGCAAGAGGCATAGAAATCCGCGAGGCGCATTTTCCCGGACGCGCGCCCATCGACACCTACGGCAATGGTGGTTTCCGTTTCGCCGACATGTCCCATCGCGGGTCGATCCTTTGCCTGCCGTCCGGCATCTATGGCTGGGACATGGATATGTCGAAGCCGCTATCGATCGAGAACTTTCAGAAGGTGCTCGATGAGGCGGCCGAGATCGAGGTCCTGCTGATCGGTACCGGAAACGACATGCGGCCGATCCCGGCGGATTTGAAGTCCGCGCTGAAGGCAGCGGGTATTTCCTCGGATCCCATGAATACCGGCGCGGCGGTCCGCACCTTCAATATCATGCTGATGGAATCCCGCGCTGTTGCCGCGGCATTGATAGCGGTCTGACAATGGCCGATCAGTCTTTGACGAACCAGGACATTTGCCTGGCGACGCTGCGCGACAACGACCGCGACCGCTATCTGGCCTGCCTGCTGTCGCCGGAAGGTAAAAGGGACGCATTGGCGGCCCTCTACGCCTTCAACGCCGAGCTTGCGCGCATTCGCGATCTGGTGCACGAGCCCCTTCCAGGCGAGGTTCGTATGCAATACTGGCGTGACCTCTTGCAGGGGAGCGCGCATGGATCCACCCAGGCAAATCCAATTGCCGCGGCCCTGCTATCGACAATCGAAGCGCACCGCCTGCCATCGCAGACCCTCGTCAACATGATCGATGCTCGCATCTTCGATCTCTACGACGATGCGATGGAGACACGCGTCTCGCTCGAGGGATATGCCGGCGAGACGGCATCTGCCCTCATTCAGCTGGCCAGCCTGGTGCTTGCACCGGAGGACGCCGCCGGAACGGCCGAAGCTGCTGGGCACGCTGGTGTCGCGCAGGCCATCGCCGGACTCTTGCTTCTGATGCCGTTGCACCGCCACCGCGGGCAGCTCTACATCCCGGTTGAAATCCTGGCCGCTACCGGGCTCGATCGTGATACGTTTCTCGCCGGCGAGGACAAACCGCGTATCTCCGCCGCGATCGAAGCCTTTGCGGGGCTAGGCCGTGATCATCTTGTCAAGGCGAGAAAGATCGCGATCCCGCAAGCTGTGTTCCCCGCCTTTCTGCCTGTCGCTTTGGCGGAACCGGTTCTTGTCAGCGCCCAGCGTGTAGGCGCGGGCCTGTTCGAGCATCAATTACAGCGGTCGCAGTTGCGGCGCCAGGTGGGTATGTTGCTCGCGTTGATGCGCAAGAAAATCTGACCTTGTTTAAACTCGCGCAAGGCTCGTGCTCTATAAGAGCGCCGTTGCAGCTTTGATCGGAGAGCGATGTGAGCATTATCGTCTGGTGCGTTATATTCGCGATCGTGGTTTTCATCGCCTTCATTTCGACGCGCATGGCTGCGCAGAACAAGGAAGATGGCCTTCACGACACTGGCCTCGCGATCATCGAGTTCAATCGGGCTTTCCCCACTGAAGCGATCCGCCAGTTGCAGGCAACCGCCAACGGCCAGGCTGTATTCGTGCGCCTGCATGACAATAAGGCGGGCTTCATGCGCAACATGCAGAGACACTATTCATGCCACATCATCGAGCCGGGCAGGGTACGTGTCCTGAGTTCTGAAACGGGCAACGGCCTCAGCATCGAGTTCCTCGACGCCCCGCATCAGAACGGTACGTTCGAATTCGTATCCGCCAGGGAGGCATCAGAGGTCTCCCTCTGGCTGCTCGGCAACTATGTGGCCGACCCCGACAAGGCTTTGCCCTCCCATGGCTCCACGACTGCCAACGGCCAGTAGGGTGAACGGGGTCTTATCCTCACGTTACGGCAGTCACCTTCATTCCGATCGGTGGCACCTCCAGTGATGCCGGACGCGGCCGTTTTGCCGTTGCCTACCGTTTGAAATAGGCGCAAGATTTATGCTCATCCGGTAAAAGTTTGAGTTTGTATTCACAAACGCTACGGGAGGTGCGTGATGCTTGCAATCAATGATACCGCTCCGGATTTCGAAGCCCAGACAACCGAAGGCAAGATCAGCTTTCACGAGTGGATCGGCAATTCCTGGGCGGTGCTGTTTTCGCACCCCAAGGATTTTACGCCCGTCTGCACAACCGAACTCGGTTACATGGCGCGGATCAAGCCCGAATTCGACAAGCGCGGTGTGAAGATCATCGGCCTTTCCGTCGATCCGCTTGAACGTCACACCAGCTGGATGAAGGATATCGAGGAAACGCAGGGCTATCGTCCAAATTATCCGATGATCGCGGATGTCGATTACGCCGTATCAAAGCGCTACAACATGCTGCCTGCTTTGGTGTCCGGTGATCCGACCGAGCGTACCCCCGCCGATAACCAGACGGTCCGCAACGTTTTCGTGATAGGGCCTGACAAAAAGATCAAGCTGGTCATGGTCTATCCAATGACCACTGGTCGCAACTTCGATGAAGTGCTGCGGGTCATCGATTCCCTTCAGCTTACCGCTAAGCATAAGGTCGCTACGCCGGTGAACTGGAAGAACGGGGAGGATGTGATCATCGCTGGTTCAGTTTCCGACGACGACGCAAAGAAGCAGTACCCGCAAGGTTGGCGTGCGCCGAAGCCTTACATCAGGATCGTGCCGCAGCCGCACGGATAGTTTATCGCAAGCCAAGCCGCCATGAAGGAGGTGGGGATGATCTTCCGGCAGCTGTTCGATCCGGTGTCGAGTACCTATTCATATTTGCTCGCAAGCCGGACGGGCGGTGAAGCGCTGATCATCGATCCAGTGCTGGAAAGGGTTGATCGTTATCTCCAGCTCATCCACGAGCTTGATCTGAAGCTGGTGAAGGCCGTGGATACGCATCTCCACGCCGACCACATCACGGGTCTTGGCGCTCTGCGCGACAAGACCCACTGCATTACCGTGATGGGAGAACAGACGAAGGCCGACGTCGTTTCGATGCGTCTGTCGGACAATGACAAGCTGACCATTGAAGGGCTTGCCCTGGATGTGATTTATACGCCGGGCCACACGGACGATTCCTACAGTTTCGTCTTGCCCGACCGCGTCTTCACCGGCGACACGCTGCTCATTCGCGGCACTGGCCGGACCGATTTCCAAAATGGCGATCCCAAGGCGCAATACGAGTCGATCTTCGGGCGCCTGCTGAAGCTCCCGGAATCGACCTTGGTTTTTCCGGCACACGACTATAAGGGCGATACCGTCTCAACCATTGGTGAAGAAAAGGCTTTCAATCCGCGCCTGCAGGTAAGGTCCGCCGATGAATATGCCGATCTGATGAACAATCTGAAGCTGGCCAACCCGAAGATGATGGATGTCGCCGTTCCGGCCAACATGAAGGTCGGCATGAATCAGGACAACGTGATGCGCCATGGCTGGGCACTGACGGCGCAGCAAGCGCTGAGCGTTGTTGGCCTCGGCGACGTCGCCCTCATCGATCTACGTGAGAATCCCGAGCGGCAGCGAAACGGCACAATCCCGGGCTCTCTGCACGTACCCTATCCGTCGCTGGAGGAAAGCATCGGCGCCGGTGGGATGCTGCATGAGCTGGCAAGCTCGACCCGCAAGAGGCTGCTTTTCTACTGCGCGTTTGGTGAACGATCGGCAATGGCCGTGCAGGCGGCGCACGATGCCGGCCTTCCCCTGGCCTTTCATATTCAAGGAGGCATCGATGCCTGGAAGAAAGCCGACGGACCGATCGCGCATTAGGGGTAGTTTCCCGTGTGAGGCGATACGATGGAAGAGCAGCGATCAATTCTGACCTGTCCCCTCTGCGGCCACCGGTCGGTGGAGACGATGCCGGTTGACGCCTGTGTTTGGGTTCACGAATGCCGAGGCTGTGGCGCAACGCTCAAGCCAAAGCAGGGTGATTGCTGCATCTTTTGCTCATACGGATCAGTGCCGTGCCCACCGATTCAGGCCCGCATGGCGCCGAGGTGCTGTCAGGCTACCTGAAATATGGCCGCGTAGTGGTAAGGCGGGAGGTCAACGATCCGCTGCATGGCAAAGCCAGCGGTTTCGACGACGGTACGGACGGCCTCG
>Ga0102590_1002462_pt1 | contig 21813 bp, 21 predicted proteins | sample AraplaMF_Col_mMF_FD_76859 | JGI IMG/M metagenome (GOLD analysis project Ga0102590, IMG submission 76859) | Arabidopsis root microbial communities from the University of North Carolina, USA - plate scrape MF_Col_mMF | ecosystem: Host-associated > Plants > Roots > Endosphere | place: USA...
CGGCAGAACACCGTGCCCGGTTCTGATAGATGTGGGTGTCCACACGAGCCCCCGAGCAGATACGGGACGACGGACATGAGCGCCCCAACCCCGGCACCCGGTGACGACAGACCCCGCGAGGGCTACTACCCGGATCCGTCCATCCCTGGATACGTCCGGTACTGGAACGGTGTCGCCTGGGTGCCGGGCACCAGCCGGCCCGCGCCCGGTGACGGCGGACCGCTCTCCCCGCCTCCCGGCGCACGCCCCGCTCCGCCCGCGGTGGAGGAGACCGGGCCGCACTTCTTCGACGAGGACCCGGTCGAGGAGCCCTCCCTCGTGGACCCGGCCGACGCCCGGCACGGCAGCCGTCCCGAGCCCGCCTCGGCCTGGGGCGCCGACCGCTCCCGGCAGTCCGGCTTCGGCGGCGACCAGGACCGCCGGGTCTCGTGGGGGGCGCCCCAGGCGGCCGACCCCCGGGTCCCGCACGCCGGCCGGCCCGAGGGCGCGGCGAACCGCACGGACGGCACGGCGATGATCCCGCCCACCGACCCTCCGGGCGGCCCCGGCTCCTCCCCGGCCCCGGACGGCACGGTCGTGTTCCGTCGGCAGCCGCGCGGGGAAGGCGCCGACGCCGGCGCGCCGGGCACCACGGGCAACGACGGTCCCGTCGCCTCCGAGGGCACCACGGCGTTCCGTGCGCTCTCCCCGCGCACGGGGGAGCAGGGGGGAAGCACGGGGGCGGCCGCCTCCGGCTCGGGCCGCCCCCCGCACACCGACGGCGCCCGTGCGGCGTCCCGGCAGGCGCCGGGCCCGGGCCCGGAGGTGCGGGCTTCCGCTCCGCAGCCGACCGCTCCGCCGGCGGGGCCCCCGGCCCCCGCGCCCCTGCCGCCCGCCACGGGATCCCCTTCGCAGCAGCCCGCTCCGGGCATCCCTCAGCAGTCCGCCGGTACGCCTCTGACCACGGGCTCCGGCGGAGGGCAGCCCTCCTGGGCCCAGCAGGTGCACCGGCTCGCGAGCCCGGGTCCCGAGGGCGACCGGCCCGTCGCGCCGTGGAAGCCTCCGATGGAGGACCCGTTTCTGGCGGCCGCCAGGGCGCAGGCGGCGGCCCGTCCCGCCGGCCTCGGCAGGCGGCTGGTCGCCCGGCTGCTGGACACCGTGGTGCTGGCGGCCGTCACGGGCGTGGCCGCCGTACCGCTGGGCACCGAGGCGATCGACCACATCAACGACAAGATCGACGCGGCCAAGCTCTCCGGGCGGACCGTCACGGTCTGGCTGCTCGACGGCACGACCTCGCTCCATCTCGCCGTGGTGCTCGCCGTGCTCCTCGGCTTCGGTGTCCTCTACGAAGTGCTGCCCACCGCCAAGTGGGGCCGCACGCTCGGCAAGAAGCTGTGCGGCATCGAGGTGCGGGACATCGAGGCCCATGAACCGCCGGCCTTCGGCCGTGCGCTGCGACGCTGGCTCGTCTACAGCGTCCCGGGCCTGCTCGTGGTCGGCGTGGTGGGCGTGCTGTGGTGTGTGTTCGACCGGCCGTGGCGCCAGTGCTGGCACGACAAGGCGGCACACACGTTCGTGGCGGCCTGACCCGGACGGACCTGTAGGGATGCGGAGTCGGAGGGTTCGCGGTCGACTCGGGCCATGAGCACCGAACCGCCGCCCCCCGGCTCCGGGGACTCCCCGGAGGAGGACCCGTTCAGAAAACCTCAGACCCCGCCGTCCCAGGGCGGCGGCACCGAACCCCGCTGGGGCCCGCCGCCGGCCGGTGAGCCCCCGCCCGGTGGCGGAAGCCCCTACGGTGCGCCCCCGCCCGGTGGTGGAAGCCCCTACGACCGGCCTCCGCCCCCCGGGCCGCCGTACGGCGGCCCGGGGGGTCCCTACGGCCCGTACGGCGGGACGGACCCCCTCGCCGGGATGCCTCCGCTCGCCGACAGCGGCAAGCGGGTGCTCGCGCGGATCATCGACATGATCATCGTGGGTATCGTCGTCGCACTGCTGTCCTGGGTGTTCCGCACCGCCGAGTACGACGTGGACGCCAACCGGATCGAGTCCGGCAAGTCCCTCGGCCAGTCCGTGATCGCCGCCGTGCTCTACATCGCTTACGACACCGTCATGATCTCCAGGTCGGGACAGACGCTCGGCAAGAAGCTGCTGAACATGCGGGTGGCGAATCTGCAGGACGGCTCCAGCCCCTCCGTGCGGACCTCGCTGATCCGCGCCGCGGTGCTGTGGCTTCCGTTCGCGTTCTGCTGTGCCTGCGTCTGGACCGCGATCTGCGGCGGCTGGAGCTTCTTCGACAAGCCCTACAAACAGGGTCTGCACGACAAGGCGGCCAGAACGGTGGAGGTCAGCACGGTGTGATGCCGACGCCGTGGTGCGGCCCACGCGCGAACCGGCGGACCCCGTATGGGGACCCGCCGGTTTCGTGATGCGCTGTGCGGTGGTGCCTGTGGCGACCGTGAAGTGCTCTGCTGCGCTCCCGGTTCAGGGGTTCGCCGGCTCGCGCACGGACTCGGCCGCAGCCGTGGACCCCACGGACGCCCTCGGCCGTGCGGCCGGTGCGGGCTGCCGGGCGGCGGGCCGTCGGGCACCGGCCGAAGCGGACTTCGGCACCGGCACCGTCACGGCGACGAGCAGTCCGAGTGCGAGCGCCGCGAGGGCGATCACGGCGATGCCCAGGCCCGAACTCGTCTGTGACAGCAGCAGCATGGCGAGGGTGGAGAAGATCACGGTGGAGGAACCGTAGGCGAGCTGTGCGGCGTTCGGACGAGGCATGGCCATTCCTCGGGGTGGGGGTCTCCCCCCGGTGCCTCTCGCGATGGGGGAGGATGCGGACAACGTGTGGGATCTGGGGCACTTGTCGTGTCGGGGGTGACACCGGTGTCGACCGGGCGATCCGTCACCGTTCCGACGCTCCGCCCGCCGACTCTATTCGCCTGCATGCCCGAGCGGAACGTCTGGTAAGCGTGACCTTACCCACGGTGCTGGTGCACAGGGGGCGCACGGAGTCATAGGGTCCGCCAACGGGGGAGATGCACGCGCCCGTTGACAGGCGATTATGCCGTTCGTATACCGAACGTCGGTTTCTATTAATGCACTTGGCCTGTTCAAGTCAAGGTCTGTCTTTTCTCCTAAACCTCCGGTCAAATGTCGTCACTTGACACACGCGTACACCACGTGCGGACCCCTCTCGATCGGGATTCGTCATCCGCGCGATCGGACGCGTCGGGGAGGACTTCAAGTGACCAGTAGACCCTGGACGTTCAGAGCGGCCGCGATAGGCGCGACCCTCGCGGCAGCCTCGGCCACGTTCGCGACCTTCGCGGTGGCAGAGGCGAACACGCCGGCGAATCCCGCCGCCGTGAACCGGCACGACCCACAGCCGGTGAAGCAGAAGGAGCACGACTTCGACGGCCCGCTGAGCAAGACGCAGGACGCTCAGCGCCAGGAAGCGCTCGGCCAGGTCATATCGGGCAAGGCCAAGATCAAGAACCGTGACGGTTCGAACGTCGTCCAGCTCAAGGGCAAGAAGGGCGACAGCAAGTACGTCGAACTCGGCCGCGAGAAGACCGACAAGATCTTCACGATCCTGGTCGAGTTCGGAGACCAGGTCGACAGCCGCTACGGCGGCACCCCGGGCCCGCTGCACAACAAGATCGCCAAGCCGGACCGCAAGAAGGACAACAGCACGGACTGGCTGGCGGACTACAACCAGAAGCACTACCAGGACCTGTACTTCGGCACCGGCAAGGACACCGAGTCGCTGAAGAAGTACTACGAGACGCAGTCCTCGGGCCGCTACTCGGTCGACGGTGAGGTGACCGACTGGGTCAAGGTCCCCTACAACGAGGCCCGTTACGGATCCAACAAGGCCGGCGACAGCGCCGCCTGGTACGCGGTCCAGGACGGCGTCAACGCCTGGGTCGCCGACCGTGAGGCGGCCGGTGACACCGCGGCCGAGATCCGCACGGAACTCGCCCAGTTCGACCAGTGGGACCGCTACGACCACGACGGCGACGGCGACTTCAACGAGCCCGACGGTTACATCGACCACTTCCAGATCGTCCACGCCGGCGAGGACGAGTCCGCGGGTGGCGGCGCCCAGGGCGAGGACGCGATCTGGGCCCACCGCTGGTACGCCTTCGGCACCGACGCGGGTGCCACCGGCCCCGACGGGAACAAGCTCGGCGGCACGCAGGTCGGCGACACCGGCATCTGGGTCGGCGACTACACCATCCAGCCGGAGAACGGCGGACTCGGCGTCTTCGCCCACGAGTACGGCCACGACCTCGGTCTGCCGGACGAGTACGACACCAACGGCGGCGAGAACTCCACCGGGTTCTGGACGCTGATGTCGTCCGGCTCCTGGCTGGGCACGGGCAAGGATGCCATCGGCAACCTGCCCGGCGACATGAACGCCTGGGACAAGCTCCAGCTGGGCTGGCTCAACTACGACACGGCCAAGGCCGGCGTGAACTCCTGGCACAAGCTGGGCCTGGCCGAGTACAACACCAAGCACAAGCAGGCGCTGGTCGTCTCCCTGCCCGACAAGGCCGTCACCACCGAGGTGGTCACCCCGGCCCAGGGCGCGACCCAGTGGTGGAGCGGCAGCGGCAACGACCTGAAGAACACGCTGACCCGGTCCGTGGACCTCACCGGCAAGTCCTCGGCCGTGCTGTCACTGGACGGCTGGTACGACATCGAGGCCGACTACGACTACCTCTACGCCGAGGTGTCGACCGACGGCGGCGCCAACTGGACCGTCCTCGACGGCACGGTGAACGGTCAGCCGGTCCCGCGCGACGCCAGCGGCAAGCCGGCGCTCACCGGTTCCATCGACGCGTACGCCAAGCTGTCGTACCCGCTCGACGCCTACGCGGGCAAGAAGTTCGCCCTGCGCTTCCGCTACCAGACCGACGGCGGCGTGGCCCTCAAGGGCTTCGCGGCCGACGAGATCGCGGTGACCGCGGACGGCTCGGCGGTGTTCTCCGACAACGCGGAGAGCGCGGACCCGGCCTGGACGGCGACGGGCTTCTCCCGCATCGGCGCGTCCTTCTCCAAGCCCTACAAGCAGTACTACGTCGCCGAGAACCGGCAGTACGTGTCGTACGACAAGACCCTGAAGGTCGGCCCGTACAACTTCGGCTTCTCGACGACCCGTCCGGACTGGGTGGAGCACATCCCGTACCAGAACGGCCTGTTGATCTGGAAGTGGGACACCTCGCAGCCGGACAACAACACCGCCGACCACCCGGGCACCGGCCTGATCCTGCCGATCGACTCGCACCCGGCGCCGCTGAAGTGGACCGACGGCACGCTGCTGCGCAACCGGTTCCAGGCCTACGACTCGCCGTTCACCCTGGAGTCCACCGACGCGATCACGCTGCACAAGGCGGACGTGCCGGTGCGGATCAAGTCGCAGAAGGGGGTGTCGGTCTTCAACGACCACACCAGCACCTACTACGACGCGTCGAACCCGGCCGCCGGTGTCAAGATCACTGACACCAACACCAAGATCAAGATCGAAAAGGCGGCCAAGGACGGCTCCACCATCGAGCTCGAGGTCGGGCCCGCGGTGAAGTAGTCCGCATCTTCGCAGGTCAGAAGCGTATCGGCGGCGACCCCCTGGCGGGCCGCCGCCGATCGTGTTTAGGTGCGTCCTGTGGCGCACTTATTGACACCGACCGGAACGGGGATGTGACTGAATGGCCGCAGGAGGTTTCTGCAAGCTGCCGAACGGCAGCGTGGTGGTGGCGCTGAACCTGCCCAGCCCGGGTTCCGGCAGCGGCTTCGTCCGCGTGCTCGTCCTCGCCCAGAACCGCGCCCGGGCGCTGACACGACTGCGCAACCTGGGCCTGCGTGCCGTCTACCTGCGCGGCAACGCCGCCCCGCCGACCCCCGACGAGATCACCGCGGTCCTGCACCACCCCGACGGGCTGATATGGCGCACGGCGCCCGACAGCGCGGGCCAGGAGCTGTCCCAGGAGCTGTGGCACCCGATCAGGGCGCTGCTGAGGAGGCCGACGGCGCAGGCGTGAGCGCCCCCGGAGGCGACCGCACCGGCGGCGCGGTCCCGGACCCTAGGAGACGACGGGCTTGCCGGACAGCTCCACCCCGGCGTCCCGGAGCTCCTCCAGTGCCCGCTCCGTGGTCTCCGCCGACACCCCGGCCGTGAGGTCCAGCAGCACCTGCGTGCGCAAGCCCCGACGCGCGGCGTCCAGGGCGGTGGCGCGCACGCAGTGGTCCGTGGCGATGCCCACCACGTCCACCTCGTCGATCTCCCGCGCCTGAAGCCAGTCGCCGAGCGACACCCCGTTCTCGTCGGTCCCCTCGAACCCGCTGTACGCGCCGGAGTACGCACCCTTGTCGAACACGGCGTCGATGGCGCCGGAGGCGACCGCCGGGGCGAAGTTCGGGTGGAAGCCCACGCCCTCCGTGCCCGCGACGCAGTGCGCGGGCCAGGTGCGGACGTAGTCGGGGTCGTCGGCGAAGTGTCCTCCCGGGGCGATGTGGTGATCCCGGGTGGCGACGACATGGCGATAGCCGGCGGGCGCCTGCCCGATCAGCTCGGTGATCGCGGCGGCCACATCGGCACCTCCGGCCACCGCGAGGCTGCCGCCTTCACAGAAGTCGTTCTGTACGTCTACGACGATCAAGGCGCGGCGCATGGTCGGTGTCCTTCGGCTTGGCGGCGGTTCGGAGTAGAGGGTGCGAGCCCGGCCGTCCGTACGAACTACCGAGCCTAGAGACTTCGGGGGCCGGGTGGGAGGGGGCGTCAGCGGGTCGGCGGCGTGCGCGGGTGCGCTGCCGTTGCATTCCCACGGGCCGCGCGTTCATGCGCCCGCGGCAGGGGTCCGGCCGAAGCCGCACCCCGCGGTACGGCCGCACCGGTCCCGCGTGCCGCTCCGGCCGGACCGGGGGCCTCACACGTAGACGGTCGGGATGACGGGCTCCCCGCGCGACAGCTGTGTCGCCGAGAGCGGCAGACCGGCGCGCACGGCGGCGTGCCGATCGCGTACGACGTCCAGCGGCTCGCGGGCGAGCACCTGGCCCCCCTTGACGAGCTGGACCAGCAGCTGCCGGTCCGCCAGCCCGTCCGGCACCGCCCCGGTGCCGACCACCTCGGCCTCCGCCACCCCGTGCTCGTCGACCCGTCGCGCCGCCCACTTTCGGCCGCCGATGGAGGTCTTCCCGCCGAGCGACTTCTTTGCGACCGGCTGCAGCGGAGCCTGCGGGTCCGCCGACTCGGCGCGGGCGACCAGCTTGTAGACCATCGAGCAGGTCGGATGGCCGGAACCCGTCACCAGCTGGGTGCCGACGCCGTAGGCGTCCACGGGCGCCGCCCGCAGCGAGGCGATGGCGTACTCGTCCAGGTCGGAGGTCACGACGATCTTCGTATGGGTCGCGCCCAGTTCGTCGAGCTGCTGGCGCACCCGGTGCGCCACCAGCAGCAGGTCGCCGGAGTCGATGCGGACGGCTCCGAGCTCGGGCCCGGCGATCTCGACGGCCAGCCGGACGGCCTCGGTGACGTCGTAGGTGTCCACCAGCAGCGTGGTGCCCCGCCCGAGCGACTCGACCTGGGCCCGGAAGGCGTCCCGCTCGTTGTCGTGCACCAGGGTGAAGGCGTGGGCGGAGGTCCCGACCGTGGGGATGCCGTAGCGGAAGCCGGCGGCCAGGTCCGAGGTGGTGGTGAAGCCGCCGATGTACGCGGCCCGCGAGGCGGCCACGGCGGCCAGTTCGTGGGTGCGCCGGGCGCCCATCTCGATCAGCCCCCGGCCGTCCGCGGCCGAGGACATGCGGGAGGCGGCGGCCGCCACGGCGGAGTCGTGATTGAGGATGGACAGGATCACGGTCTCCAGGAGCACGCACTCGGCGAAGGAGCCCTCCACCCGCATGATCGGGGAGCCGGGGAAGTACACCTCTCCCTCCGGGTAGCCCCAGATGTCGCCGTCGAAGCGGTATTCGGCGAGCCAGGCCAGGGTCTGCGGGTCGACGACGCGGCGCTCCCGCAGGAAGCCGAGGACGTCGGCGTCGAAGCGGAAGTTCTCGACCGCGTCCAGGACGCGCCCGGTGCCGGCCACGACGCCGTAGCGGCGGCCCTCGGGCAGTCGCCGGGTGAAGACCTCGAAGACGGAGCGCCGATCGGCGCTGCCCGCCTGGAGGGCGGCCTGCAGCATCGTCAGCTCGTAGTGGTCGGTGAAGAGTGCCGTCGAGGGCACGTCCACCGGCAGCCCAAGGTCCGCTGTGTTCATGACGTCGGATCGTACTCCCATCTCGTCAGTCTGACGATTTGTGGGGGTGGTGGCTGTGTCCGTTTGTGCGGGGGCCCGGTCGAGGTGGCAGCATGGGCCGTGTGACGGCTCCTGCACCCCTAGAGATCGAGAAGACCGAGTCGGCGGAGGAACAGTTCGCCGTTCCCGAACCCGATGTCCCCTGGGTGACGATCGTCCACAACGACCCGGTCAACCTGATGAGCTATGTGACGTACGTCTTCCAGACGTACTTCGGCTACTCGAAGGACAAGGCCACCAAGCTCATGCTCGACGTCCACCACAAGGGCCGGGCGGTCGTCTCCAGCGGTACCCGCGAGGAGATGGAGCGCGACGTGCAGGCGATGCACGGCTACGGTTTGTGGGCCACCCTCCAGCAGGACCGGAAGTAACGACCCCCTGATGTCAGGACACTTCGAATCACTCCCCGGCGGCGGTGCCGCCGTCGCGCTCGACGACGTCGAGATCTCCATCATCCGGTCGCTGGCCGTGCAGCTGCTGGAACTCATCGGCCCCGGCCCCGCCGAGGACGCCCCGGACGATCCGCTCGCCGAACTGTTCGCGGAGGGCCCCAGCGAACCGCCCTCCGACCCGGTGCTGCGCCGTCTGTTCCCGGACGCCTACGGCGGCCCCGGCGGCGACCCCGACTCGCCCGAGGAGGCCGAGGAACAGCGGGCGCATTCGGCCGAGTTCCGCCGCTTCACCGAGAACGACCTGCGGGCGCGCAAGCGCGACAACGCCCTCGCCGTGATCCGCTCGCTGGACGCGCTGACCTCGGCGAGCGAGGAGGGCGGCGTCCTGAAGCTGTCGCAGGAGGAGTCCGGGCAGTGGCTCGGCGCCCTGAACGACCTGCGCCTGGCGATCGGCTCGCGGCTCGAGGTCGTGGACGAGGACGACACCGACCACCTCTACCGGCTGCCGGACGAGGATCCGCGCAAGCCCATGGTGATGGCCTATCTGTGGCTCGGTGGCCTCCAGGAGACGCTCGTCACGACCCTTATGCCCTGATTCAAAGGGGTTTGTTAGCGCCCGGCGAGGGGCCCGTGTTCGCTCAGCGGGGGCTCAAGTCCGGATAACGATCACGTCACCGCCGCGGCCCGGTGTGCCCGTTGGAGTGCATATTTGTCCGGTTCTTCCGGTGCTGTGCGTCACATGGCGTCCAGCCGATCAACGGTGCGGCCGTGATAGACCTTCACGACCGCCCGACGGGACAACACCCACGTCCGGTCGGGTGCGCCACCGAGCCGACAACCGTCGGCCAGGCACTGCTCCATCACATTCCGGGGGGATCGGAACCCGATCCGGGGCCATGGGACTGGCTCGGATCGGCATGGAGAAAGGTGCACGACACATGACCTCATCGCAGGTCGGTAAGAACTACGACGGCAGTGAGGCCGTGGGCGGCAACACCCCCGAAGAGGGGTACGAGCGCGGGCTCGGCAGCCGTCAGGTCCAGATGATCGCGATCGGCGGCGCCATCGGCGTCGGCCTCTTCCTCGGTGCCGGGGCGAACATCGCCAAGGCCGGCCCCAGTCTGATCTTCATGTACGCCCTCGCGGGCGTCATCATCTTCTTCATCATGCGGGCGCTCGGCGAGCTGCTCCTCTATCGCCCGGTCTCCGGCTCCTTCGCGGAGTACTCCCGGGAGTTTCTCGGCCCGTTCTTCGGCTACTTCACCGGCTGGACGTACTGGCTGATGTGGGTGGTGACCGGCATGGCCGAGCTGACGGCCGCCGCGATCTACGTCCACTACTGGTTCCCGTCCATCCCGCAATGGGTGACGGCGCTGGTCTTCCTGGTGGTCCTGTTCGTGGCCAACCTGATCTCGGTGAAGCTGTTCGGCGAGATCGAGTTCTGGTTCTCGATGGTCAAGGTCACCGCGCTGATCGGCATGATCGTCATCGGTCTCGGTGTGCTGACGTTCGGCTTCAGCTCCGCCGGTGACACCGCTTCCGTCTCCAACCTCTGGCAGTTCGACGGCTTCTTCCCCAAGGGCATCGGCTCCTCGCTGATGACCCTGCAGGGCGTCATGTTCGCCTACCTCGCCGTCGAGCTGGTCGGTGTGACGGCCGGTGAGTCGGAGAACCCGGAGAAGACCCTGCCCAAGGCGATCAACACCCTGCCCTGGCGCATCGCGCTGTTCTACGTCGGTGCCCTCACCGTCATCCTCTGCGTGGTGAAGTGGACCGAGTTCGGGGCCGGTGTGAGCCCGTTCGTCGAGGCCTTCGCGAAGATCGGCATTCCCGCCGGTGCGGGCATCGTCAACTTCGTGGTGCTCACCGCGGCCCTGTCCTCCTGCAACTCGGGCATGTACTCCACCGGCCGCATGCTGCGCACCCTCGCCGACAACGGTGAGGCCCCGAAGGCGTTCAGCCGGCTGTCGGCGTCGAAGACCCCGGCCCTCGGCATCACGACCTCGGTCGCCTGCATGGGCATCGGCGTGGTCCTCAACTACGTCGTCCCGGAGAAGGCCTTCGGCTACGTCACCTCGGTGGCCACCGCGGCCGGCATCTGGACCTGGCTGATGATCCTGATCAGCCACGTCCTGTACCGCCGCGCGGTGGTGGCGGGCCGGCTGCGCGCCTCCTCGTTCCCGGCACCCGGCGGCGCCGTGTGCAGCTGGATCGCCATCGCGTTCCTGCTCTTCGTCACCGCCCTGATCGCCTACGACGCAGACTCCCGCGTCTGCCTGTACGTGATGGCCGTCTGGGCGGCCGCCCTGGCCGTCGGCTGGGTCGTGCTCAAGGCCCGCAACCCGCAGGTCGCCGAGCGTCGCGGAACGCGGCTGGAGAAGGTCGGCTGAGCCGTACAGCCCACCATGTGGGCCGCCCCGTACCACCCTTCGGTACGGGGCGGCCCTCTGCTTATCCTGACCGTCATGCTGACCATCACCGAGGACCTGTACGACCGGATCGTCGCCCACGCGCGCCAGGACCACCCCGACGAGGCGTGCGGGGTGGTCGCGGGCCCGGTGGGCTCGGGCCGCCCCGAGCGTTTCATCCCGATGCTGAACGCGGCCCGCTCGCCCACGTTCTACGAGTTCGACTCCGGCGATCTGCTCAAGCTGTACCGGGAGATGGACGACCGTGACGAGGAGCCGGTGGTCATCTACCACTCCCACACGGCGACCGAGGCGCACCCTTCCCGCACGGACATCTCGTACGCCAACGAGCCGGGCGCCCACTACGTCCTGGTCTCGACCGCCGACACCGACGACGCCGGCCCCTTCCAGTTCCGCTCGTTCCGGATCGTGGAGGGAGAGGTGACAGAGGAGGAGGTCACGGTGGTGGAGAGCTACTGATCCCGCAATTCGGGCAGAATTCATCCACCATGCGAGATCACACTCCGGACGCCGCGGGGGGAATCGATACGATGACCCCATGGTTCTCCACGACGTGAGCAAGAAGACGCCGGGCACGCTGCTCGTGGCGCGGCTGCACGTCGATCTGTGCAGGTCGAACAGCGCCATCTGTTGACGCCGCACTGCCGCCGTCCGGCCGGGCCGCGGCGTACCGCCCCGCGTCCTGTCATGACGCTCCGCGCCGCCGTGCGCGCCCGCAAGCTCTCGGCTCCGCTGGAGCAGGGGGCGCCCCCCATCCAGACTTCTCCCGACAGGAGCCCCGAGCCATGGCCATCGAGGTCCGCATCCCCACCATCCTCCGCCAGTACACCGACGGCCAGAAGGCCGTCGCGGGCAACGGGGAGACCCTCGCCGAGCTGTTCGCCGACCTCGAGACGCGTCACACGGGCATCCAGGCCCGCATCGTGGACGGCGGGGAGCTGCGCCGCTTCGTGAACGTCTACCTGAACGACGAGGACGTCCGCTTCCTCGACGGCATCAACACCAAGCTCGCCGACGGCGACAACGTGACCATCCTGCCCGCCGTGGCCGGAGGCTCCGCCGCGGCCGAGCCGCGGCCGGCCCGTACGGTGGCCGGGCGCCGGCCGCGAACGGCCTGATCGCGGATGCGCTACGACTCCCCGCTGGCCGCGGTGGGCAACACCCCTCTGGTGCGCCTGCCGCGGCTCTCGCCGTCCCACGACGTCCGTATCTGGGCCAAGCTGGAGGACCGCAACCCGACCGGCTCGGTCAAGGACCGTCCCGCCCTGCACATGATCGAGCAGGCGGAGAAGGACGGCCGGCTGACCCCTGGCTGCACGATCCTGGAGCCCACCTCGGGCAACACGGGCATCTCCCTGGCCATGGCGGCGAAGCTCAAGGGCTACCGCATGGTGTGCGTCATGCCGGAGAACACTTCGCAGGAGCGCCGTGACCTGCTGGGCATGTGGGGTGCCGAGATCATCTCGAGCCCGGCCGCGGGCGGTTCCAACACCGCCGTGCGCGTCGCCAAGGAGCTGGCGGCCGAGCACCCGGACTGGGTGATGCTCTACCAGTACGGAAATCCGGACAACGCGGGCGCACACTACGCGACCACCGGTCCCGAGATCCTGGCCGATCTCCCCTCCGTCACGCATTTCGTGGCCGGCCTCGGCACCACCGGCACCCTCATGGGCGTGGGCCGGTATCTGCGCGAGAACAAGCCGGACGTGCGGATCGTCGCGGCCGAGCCGCGCTACGACGACCTGGTCTACGGCCTGCGGAACCTCGACGAGGGCTTCGTGCCGGAGCTGTACGACGCCTCGGTCCTGACCACCCGCTTCTCCGTGGGCTCGGCGGACGCGGTGACCCGTACCCGTGAACTGCTCCAGCAGGAGGGCATCTTCGCGGGCGTCTCCACGGGTGCGGCGCTGCACGCGGCCATCGGGGTCGGTGCCAAGGCCGTCAAGGCGGGCGAGAGCGCCGACATCGTCTTCATCGTGGCCGACGGCGGCTGGAAGTACCTGTCGACGGGCGTCTACACGGCGGCGACGACGGAAGAGGCGATCAGGACACTGCACGGACAGCTGTGGGCATAGGGTTTTCCCTACGGAGGTGACCGGGGGCCCCGCCCCCGGAACCCGCCTTCTCATCAACGCGCCAATGCCCGCCAATCAGCGCGCTAAGTGCCGCCTATGGAGCGGCAAAGATCTCTCTTCGGGACTGCCCGCCCTCGCCGGACCGGGCTAGGTTCTGCCCGCACCCTGTCATGTCACGCTCACTGGGCTCTCAGGGTGTTCACGGCGCTATAAGTGTCATGCCCATGGCAACGCGTCCCACCGTCGCTACGCGCGTCACAGGCCTGCCACTCAGCTTCAGGAATCCCCACTTCCCGGCTGTGGCTCCGCGTCCGGCCCGACCCAGGCCCGCGCGGCGCCGGCCTCAAACCGAGAGAGGCAGCACCCCATGCGTGAGTCCCGCCCGAGCAAGCGGCGACGGAGCCTGCGAAGACTCCTGACCGCCGCCCTCCCCGCTCTCGCCCTCACCGTCGCCGGTCTCATGGCGGCCCCGGCCGCCGGCGCCCAGAGCGCCTCCGGCACCGCGCAGTCCTCCCACACCACCCAGAACGCCCGGGCGCTGACCAGCCCCGAGGCGCAGACCGTCCACGCCGCCGGCAAGCCCGGCCAGAAGGTGCCGACACAGCACCTGTGCGGCGCCCCGACCGCCGGTCACGCGTCCTGTTTCGCCCAGCGGCGCACCGACATCGAGCAGCGGCTCGCCTCCGCGATGGCGGCCGCCGCACCCTCCGGCCTGAGCCCCGCCAACCTGCACAGCGCCTACAACCTGCCCTCGACCGGCGGCTCCGGCATGACGGTCGCGGTCGTCGACGCGTACAACGACCCCAACGCCGAATCGGACCTCGCGACCTACCGCTCGACCTACGGGCTGTCCGCGTGCACCAAGGCCAACGGCTGCTTCAAGCAGGTCAGTCAGACCGGTTCGACCACCTCGCTGCCGTCCAACAACACCGGCTGGGCGGGCGAGGAGGCGCTCGACATCGACATGGTCAGCGCCGTCTGCCCGAACTGCAAGATCATCCTCGTCGAGGCCAACTCCGCGAACGACACCGATCTCGGCACGGCCGAGAACGAGGCCGTCGCGCTCGGCGCCAAGTTCGTGTCCAACAGCTGGGGCGGCGGTGAGGCGTCGTCCCAGACCAGTGAGGACACCCAGTACTTCAAGCACCCCGGCGTCGCGATCACGGTCTCCTCGGGCGACGAGGCCTACGGCGCCGAGTACCCGGCGGCCTCCCAGTACGTGACCGCCGTGGGCGGCACCGCGCTGTCGACGTCCTCCAACTCCCGCGGCTGGACCGAGTCCGTGTGGAAGACCAGCAGCACCGAGGGCACCGGCTCCGGCTGCTCGGCCTACGACCCCAAGCCGAGCTGGCAGACCGACACCGGCTGCTCCCGGCGCATGGAGGCCGACGTCTCGGCGGTCGCCGACCCGGCCACCGGCGTCGCGGTCTACGACACCTACGGCGGCTCCGGCTGGGCGGTCTACGGCGGTACCAGCGCCTCCGCCCCGATCATCGCCGGCGTCTACGCCCTCGCGGGCACCCCGGGCGCCACGGACTACCCGGCGAAGTACCCCTACTCCCACACCGCGAACCTGTACGACGTCACGACCGGCAACAACGGCAGCTGCTCCACGTCGTACTTCTGCACCGCGCGCGCCGGCTACGACGGCCCGACCGGCTGGGGCACCCCCAACGGCACGGCCGCCTTCTCGGCGGGCAGCGGATCCGGCAACACCGTGACCGTCACCAGCCCCGGCAACCAGTCCACCACGACCGGCGGCTCGGTCAGCCTGCAGATCTCGGCCTCCGACAGCGCGGGTGCGGCGCTCACCTACAGCGCGACCGGGCTGCCCACCGGACTGTCGATCAACAGCTCGACCGGCCTGATCTCCGGAACCGCGTCCACCGCGGGCACCTACGGCGCGACCGTCACGGCCAGGGACTCAACCGGCGCCTCGGGCTCGGCGTCCTTCAGCTGGACGGTCGGCTCCTCTGGCGGCTCCTGCTCCTCGGCGCAACTGCTGGGCAACCCGGGCTTCGAGTCGGGCAGCACCGGCTGGACCGCGACGAGCGGGGTCATCACCAACGACAGCGGTGAGGCGGCGCACGGCGGTTCGTACAAGGCCTGGCTCGACGGGTACGGGTCCTCGCACACCGACACGCTGTCCCAGTCGGTGACGATCCCGTCCGGGTGCAGGGCCACGCTCACCTTCTATCTGCACATCGACACGGCGGAGACCACCACCGGCAGCCAGTACGACAAGCTGACGGTGACCGCCGGTTCGACCACGCTGGCGACGTACTCGAACCTCAACGCCGCCACCGGATACGCGCAGAAGTCCTTCGACCTGTCCTCCTTCGCGGGGTCCACGGTCACCCTGAAGTTCAGCGGCGCCGAGGACTCCTCGCTGCAGACCAGCTTCGTCGTCGACGACACCGCACTGACGACCGGCTGAGCACCTCCGGCACCAAGGGCCCCGGCCGTACCAGCGGCCGGGGCCCGCTCGCGGTCGCGGGCGGATCCTGATGAGCTGGAGGAACGTCACACCAGCACGAGGGCAGGACCGAGGACGAGGCAGAGGAAGGCGGCCGCCCCATGCGCCGTACGACGCTCCACCGGACCACCACCGTCACCGCCGTCGCGGCAGCGGCACTGCTCGTCGTGGGCTGCGGCGCCGGCGGCGGCGCCGGCTCGTCCGGCAGCGGTGGCGGTGCGACCCCGCCGTCGGCACCGCCCGCATCGTCGGCACCGCCCGCATCGTCGGCACCGGTCCCGCCGTCGGCACCGGCCTCACCGTCGCTCCCGCCGACCCCCACCGGGACGGGGTGCGCGCCCGAGGTGCAGCTCACCGCGGCCGACACAGGCCGCACCGTGTGCCTGGCACAGGGCGGGCGGATCCGGATCGAACTGGACGGTTCCAAGGACCGGCCCTGGGCCGTCGTCACCGCCGAGGGAGACGCGCTCGAGGCCACCAACGCCGGCATCGCCGTCCCGCCGGGCGGCGCCCTCGCCGCCTTCGAGGCGGTCGCGCCCGGGACGGCGCGGCTCTCCTCGAGCCGACCCCTGTGCGCCCGGCAACCGGGCCGGAACGCGTGCCTGGGCATCGAGCAGTGGACGGTCACGGTGGCCGTGACGGCACCGTGAGGACGAGGCCGGGGGAGAGGACGAAGACCGAAGGAAGGACAGGGCCGTCAAGGACACGCCATGAGGCCGGTCACCCAGCGAGATACCGCACCTGATCCCACAGCACGGGGTCCACCACACCCACCCGGCGCCGGAAGTCCCACAGCGGCACGTCGCGCAGTTCGTCGGTCTCCAGGAAACTGGGCCGCCCGTGGGCGTCGGCCACCGTGCCCGGCGGCAGCGGTATCACGCCCGCCCGCTCGTCGCGGTACCGACTGGTGATCCTGGCCACCGTCGCGCTGTCCCCGCGCACCGTCAGCACCAGACAGGGCCGGTCCTTTGAACCGATCCGGTCCTCGTACGGAACGCTCGCCCACCAGATCTCGGCCGGCCGCGGATGCAGCCGGGCACGTCCAGGCGGACGCGTCGCGGCACGGCGGGGGCGCTGCCCGCGCCCCCATCCGTCCACCAGCGTCGCGATCAGCGCGAGCAGCACCACCGCCGCCAGCGCCAGCCACCAGGACGTGTCCATATCGTTGACGGTACCGGCGTACAAGCCCCACCGCCCGCCCTCGGCACACTCCAACGCGCCGCCGCACCGCGGGTCGTGCGCCCCGACGCACTCCGCACGCGCCCATGGTCCAGCCGAACCGGTGACACCACAGGTGAGTTCGCCCACAACGGCCCCTGGCGGAGGAGCGACCGGCCCTTTTGCGCCTTACGCTCGACGGACCGCACGACCCCCGTCACTGCCCGTTCCTGCCTTGTGCACTTTCTGCCACGCGGAGGTTCCAGCTTTATGAAGCTCACCGTCGTCGGCTGCTCGGGGTCGTTTCCGTCCGCGGACTCGGCCTGCTCGAGCTACCTCGTCGAGGCCGACGGCTTCCGGCTGCTCCTCGACATGGGCAACGGCGCCCTTGGCGAGCTGCAGCGCCACTGCGGTCTCTACGACCTCGACGCGATCTTCCTCAGTCATCTGCACGCCGACCACTGCATCGACATGCTCGGGTACTTCGTCGCGCGCTACTACCGCCACGACGGCGGCCGCGCCGCACCCATCCCGGTCTACGGTCCGGAGGGCACCGAGCAGCGCCTGACCACCGCCTACGCCGACACCCCCTCGGCCTCCTCGATGAGCGAGGTCTTCGACTTCCACACGGTCAAGCCCGGCTCGTTCGAGATCGGCCCCTTCGCCGTCCACACGGAACGCGTGCGCCACCCCGTGGAGGCGTACGGCATCCGCGTCGAGTACGGCGGCAGGTCGCTCACCTACTCCGGCGACACCGGTGTGAGCGAGGCCCTGGACGAACTCGCCCGTGACACGGACCTCTTCCTGTGCGAGGCCGCGTTCACCTACGGCAAGGAGAACATCCCGGACCTCCACCTCAACGGCCGTGAGGCCGGCGAGGTGGCCGCCCGCGCCGGAGCCCGCCGACTGGTCCTGACCCACATCCCGCCGTGGACCGACCCCCAGGTCAACCTGGCGGACGCCCGGGCCGTCTACTCCGGATCCGTGGAACTGGCGACGCCCCGGGCGACGTACGAGGTCTAGGACCGGCGTACGGGCAACGCGCCCCTCACACGCCCGAAGGCCCCGGAACCTGAGAGGTTCCGGGGCCTTCGTGTCGTTCGGGGGAGTCGCTCACGCCTTCGTGAGGTCCTCGACCTCCTCCTCGGGCTCGCGGCCCGGGGTGGGGAGGTTGAACTTGACGATCGCGAAGCGGAAGACGAAGTAGTAGATCGCCGCGAAGACCAGGCCGATCGGGATGATCAGCCATGGCTTGGTCGCCAGGTTCCAGTTCAGCAGGTAGTCGATGGCACCCGCGGAGAAGGTGAAGCCCGCGTGGACGCCGAGCGCCCAGGTGACCGCCATGGACAGGGCGGTGAGGACCGCGTGGATCGCGTACAGCACCGGGGCGATGAACATGAACGAGAACTCGATCGGCTCGGTCACACCGGTCACGAAGGAGGTCAGCGCCAGCGAGATCATCATGCCCAGCACGGCCTTGCGGCGCTCGGGACGGGCGGTGTGCGCGATGGCGAGCGCGGCGGCCGGAAGGCCGAACATCATGATCGGGAAGAAGCCCGACATGAACTGTCCGGCGGTCGGGTCACCGGCGAAGAACCGGTTGAGGTCACCGTGGACGACCGCGCCGGCCGAGTTCTTGAAGTCACCGATCTGGAACCAGGAGACGGTGTTCACGAACTGGTGCATGCCGACCGGGATCAGTGCGCGGTTGATCAGACCGAACAGACCCGCGCCCAGCGCGCCGAGACCGGTGATCCACTCACCGAAGTCCGAGATGCCCTCGCCGATCGGCTTCCAGATCAGACCGAAGAAGACGCCGGCGAGCGTGCCGACGAAGGCCATGATGATCGGGACCAGACGCCGGCCGTTGAAGAAGCCGAGCCAGTCGACCAGCTTGGTCCGGTGGTAGCGCTGCCACAGCACCGCCGACAGCAGACCCATCAGGATGCCGCCGAGGACGCCGGGGTTGTTGTAGGTGGCGGCTATGTCGGCGCCGGCCTGGACCTTGGCCTCGGTGACCGGGAAGGCCTTCAGCACATTGCTGTAGACAAGGAAGCCGACCAGGGCCGCCAGTGCCGTGGAGCCGTCGGACTTCTTGGCGAAGCCGATCGCCACACCGATGCAGAACAGCATCGGCAGGTTGTCGAAGATCGCCCCACCAGCTGTGGCGAACACCGCCGTGACCTTGTCGGGCAGGTTCAGCTTGTCGTGGACGTCCTGCTGGCCGAGTCGCAGGAGAATACCCGCCGCCGGCAGTACGGCGATCGGGAGCTGGAGACTGCGGCCGACCTTCTGCAGGCCCTGGAACAGACCTGATCCCCGCTTCTTTGCGGGGGCCGCCGAGGTTTCGGTGGCGGTGCTCATAGTTCCTCCATGTGCTGGGGGCTGCCGGGGGACGGGAAGGGCTGAACGAGGTGGGCAGCTCCCGCGTGGTCTACACCACTCACTGGTGTAGACCTGTTGTAGCACGGTGAAGGTGGGATAAGGAACCCGTGAATTCTGTAGTCCCGGACATACCGTAAGTAGTGCCGCGCTTGCGGCGAATTCCCGGAAACGATAGCTCGATCCGGCTATGCGATAGAGGCCTGAAGAGCGTGATAAGTGCCACTTGGTCGTTATGTCCCGGCGCGGCCACCCCGCGCCGCACTGCGTTTGGCGCCCTGTCGCGGCGTGGTGTAGACCAGTTCGCGGACGGTCGCACTGTCGGGAACGCCTTCCTCGGGTTCGCACGACCCAGACCGCTCGCAAAGTTCGTCCACCTATGGGTTACTGCGACAAAGCGGTTCGGATCAGGGAGAAGAGACATGGCCAGCAAGGCTGAGAAGATCGTCGCCGGCCTCGGCGGCATCGACAACATCGACGAGATCGAGGGCTGCATCACCCGGCTGCGCACCGAGGTCCACGACGCCTCTCTGGTCGACGACGCCGCTCTGAAGGCCGCCGGCGCCCACGGCGTCGTCAAGATGGGCACCGCCATCCAGGTCGTCGTCGGCACGGACGCGGACCCGATCGCCGCGGAGATCGAAGACATGATGTGAGCCCACGCGCCCACACGTCAGGGGCCCCTCCCACCGGGAGGGGCCCCTGACGCATCTATGGATAGGCTCGGCCCATGTCTCGAATCGACGGCCGCACGCCCGAACAGCTCCGCCCCATCAGCATCGAGCGCGGCTGGAGCAAGCACGCCGAGGGCTCCGTCCTCGTCTCCTTCGGCGACACCAAGGTCCTCTGCACCGCCTCCGTCACCGAAGGCGTCCCGCGCTGGCGCAAGGGCAGCGGCGAGGGCTGGGTCACCGCCGAGTACGCCATGCTGCCCCGCTCCACCAACACCCGCGGCGACCGCGAATCGGTCAAGGGCAAGATCGGCGGCCGTACCCACGAGATCAGCCGCCTCATCGGCCGCTCCCTGCGCGCCGTCGTCGACTACAAGGCGCTCGGCGAGAACACCGTCGTCCTCGACTGCGACGTCCTCCAGGCGGACGGCGGCACCCGCACCGCCGCGATCACCGGCGCCTACGTCGCACTCGCCGACGCGGTCGCCTGGGCACAGCGCAAGAAGCTCGTACGGGCCGGCCGGCAGCCGCTGACCGGCACGGTCGCGGCCGTCTCCGTCGGCATCGTGAGCGGCGTACCGCTCCTGGACCTCTGCTACGAGGAGGACGTCCGGGCCGACACCGACATGAACGTCGTCTGCACCGGCGACGGCCGCTTCGTGGAAGTACAGGGCACGGCGGAGGCCGCACCCTTCGACCGCACCGAACTGAACGCCCTGCTCGACCTGGCAGTCTCCGGCTGCGACCGGCTCGCGACCCTGCAACGCGACGCCCTCGAGGCAACCGAGTAGCGCCGAACGGCGTTTTGAGAGGTAGCCGCACCGCTGACGCGAGGGCGCCCGGGGGTACCCCGCGCGCCCGGACACAGCCCCGTATGACCACCGACGGGTCGGCGAGCCGGACCGGCCGGCGCGCCCACGGGAAGGTGCCGCACCGCCGACGGGGAGGGAATCCGTTCCATGGCCGCGCGCCACCGCCGCCGCACCACCGCCGCGGCACTCGCAGCCGTCGCCGTACTCGCCGCCATCGGCGCGAGCGCGGGCTGCGACGCCGTCGACAAGGCGATCGACTGCGTCCAGACCGCCGACGCGATCGCCGACAGCGTCACCGACCTCCAGCAGGCCGTCGAGAACGCGGCGAACGACCCGACGCAGACCGACGCGTCCCTCGACTCCATCGAGAGGAACCTCGACAAGATCGGGGACACGACGGACGACGTCGATCTCGACAAGGCGGTCGACCATCTGCGCACGTCCGTCACGAACGTCCGCGAGGCCGTCCGCAACGGCGACAAAACCCCCGACGTCGGCCCCGTCACGGACGCCGCCGGAGAGCTGACCAAGGTCTGCACGTCCTAGCACGCCGCGGCCGGCACCGGGGGTGCGGGCAGAAGACGCCCGCGCCCCACGGATACTGATGGACATGACCCGCCTGATCCTCGCCACGCGCAACGCCGGAAAGATCACCGAACTCAGGGCGATCCTCGCCGACGCGGGCCTCCCGCACGACCTGGTCGGCGCGGAGGCCTACCCCGACATCCCCGACGTCAAGGAAACAGGCGTCACCTTCGCCGAGAACGCCCTGCTCAAGGCCCACGCCCTGGCCCAGGCCACGGGCCTGCCCGCGGTCGCCGACGACTCGGGCCTGTGTGTCGACGTACTGCACGGCGCGCCCGGCATCTTCTCGGCCCGCTGGGCCGGCCGGCACGGAGACGACAAGGCGAACCTCGACCTGCTCCTGGCCCAGCTCGGGGACATCGGCGAGGCCCACCGCGGCGCGCACTTCGCCTGCGCCGCGGCCCTGGCCCTGCCGGACGGGACGCAGCGTGTGGTGGAGGGCCAGCTGAAGGGGACCCTTCGCCACACTCCGGCGGGCACGAACGGCTTCGGCTACGACCCGATCCTGCAGCCGGAGGGCGAGACACGGACCTGCGCGGAACTGAGCCCCGAGGAGAAGAACG
>Ga0102590_1002463_pt1 | contig 21811 bp, 17 predicted proteins | sample AraplaMF_Col_mMF_FD_76859 | JGI IMG/M metagenome (GOLD analysis project Ga0102590, IMG submission 76859) | Arabidopsis root microbial communities from the University of North Carolina, USA - plate scrape MF_Col_mMF | ecosystem: Host-associated > Plants > Roots > Endosphere | place: USA...
GTCCGCAACGGCCTCACCGGCCTGCTGCGCTTCTCGGGCCGGGATCCGGCGCGGCGGTTCTGGCCCTATGTCGCCGTGGTGATGGCCCTGCTGTTCGTCGGCGCCGCGGCGACCATGGGGCCGATCATGGGCCAGTCGTTCGCCCGCATGCAGCAATTCGCCGTCGAACATCCCGACCAGGCCACGGTCACCCGGGGACCCAACACCTATTCGGTCCAGATCCACGGGAACCACCCCGAGCTCATGCCCGACATGGCCCCGTTCTTCACGGTGATGCAGGCGGGTTGCGCCCTGGTCGTGGCGTTGCTGGCCGCGGCGGTGACCCGGCGGCTGCACGATCGCGGGCGGCGCGGCTGGTGGGGCCTGCCGCCCGTGGTCTTCCTGACCGTCGGCATGACCCTGTTCCCGCGCTTCTTCCAAAGCACGCTGACGGGCGAGATGACGGTGGAGTCGATGAAGATGTTCGGCCTGATCTTCGCCAACAACGTGCTCTATCTGGCGTCGCTGGGTCTGCTGATCTTCCTGCTGGCCGGCGCGAGCCAGGCCGGCGGGAACCGTTTTGGCCCGCCCGCGCCTTGAAGCCCGCCTAGCCTATGGCGGCATAGGCCCAGGTCGCCAGCCCCGCCCCGAACACCAGGACCATGGCCACGATGCCGACCCGCCCCCACTGGATGCAGGGCCCGGCGTGCCGGAGCTCGGCGGCTTCCGGCTTGTTGATATCGCATTTTCTGAAGAACACGGAACGCGCACGCACACGGGTCGCGAACACGGCGTCAGCCATGGCGATCTCTCCCTAACGAGGCCCGCCTCTCTGTCGGAGGCGTACAGTCAGGGTTAACATGAAAACTCGCCTCGCGAGCGATTTTCGGCGCGGTTTCGGATCAAAATCGACTCGAAAAGCGCGTTTTGGTCGCCAAAAACTGACGAAAACGACGAAAACGCGCGATTTTCCGAGAAACGGCTATTTCACCAGTCGCTGCTTCCCGTCGCTACTTCACGATGCCGTCGACCGTCTGCCGGGTGACGGCGTGATAGAGCGGCCGGGTCTTGGCGTAGAGGCGCTTGGCGATCGGCTGGCCCCAATCGCCCTGGGCCATCAGGTCCTTGAACAGCGGGGCCACGAACTTGCGGCGGCCCTGGTCGGTCAGGAAGGCCTCCAGCGACGGCACGGCCGGGTCGTAGCGGTTGGCCACGGCCAGCTCCAGCCAGACGAAGCGGATCTCGCTGTTGCCCTGGGCCGACAGGCCGAAGGCCTTGTCGAGCGCGGCCAGGCGCTCCTTGGACAGTTCGCGCGGCAGGCTGGCCACGAAGCGCGTGCGCTCGGGCGTGCTCCAGGCCTTCCACTTGGCCAGCGGCGCCGGGCCGCCCTTGGCGTAGGCGGCGGCCAGGGCGTCCACCGCCGGGAAGGCGGCCGACTTGATATGCACCGCGTTGGCGGGCAGCCCGACGTCGTAGACCCACTTGTCGACGCCGATCTCGGCTTCCAGCTTGGGATCGCCCTTGATCAGGTTGGCCCGCAGGTCGGCGACGAAGCCGGCCGTGGTCTGGCTCTGGAAGGCGTGGCGGGCGAAGTAGTCCTTCAGATAGGCGTCCCAGCGCTCGCGGCCGACGGCCTTCTCGATGGTGCGCAGGAAGGTCGCGCCCTTCTGGTAGGCGATGTCGGTCATGCCGTCGTCGGGATCGCGGCCGGTCAGGTCCAGGTGCAGGCGGGTGTCGGCGCCCGTCGGACCGCCGGCGTCCTTGATGGCGTCCTGCAGGTCGCTCCAGCCCAGATCGGCCAGCATGTCGGCGCGCGCCTTGCCGTACAGCTTCTCCATGATCCGGTTTTCGAAATAGTCGGTGAAGCCCTCGTTCAGCCAGAAGTCCGACCAGGTGGCGTTGTTCACCAGGTTGCCCGACCACGAGTGGGCCAGCTCGTGCGCCACCAGGCTGACCAGCGAGCGGTCGCCGGCGATGATCGTCGGGGTGGCGAAGGTCAGGCGCGGATTCTCCATGCCGCCGAACGGGAACGACGGCGGCAGCACCAGCAGGTCGTAGCGGCCCCAGGCGTAGGGGCCGTAGAGGCTCTCGGCCGCCTCGACCATCTTCTCGACGTCGACCAGCTCGTAGGCGGTCTTCTTCATCACCGACGGCTCGGTGTAGACGCCGGTCCGCTGGCCCAGGGGCGTGAAGGTCAGGTCGCCGATGGCGATGGCGATCAGGTAAGAGGCGACCGGCTTGTCCATCTTGAAGCGGTAGGCGCGACCACCGGCGACCGGCTCGCCGTCCGGGGTCAGCATCTCGGCGCTCATGACGGCCTTCAGGCCCTCGGGCGCGACGATGCGGGCGGTCCAGGTCTGGCGGATGCCGGGGCTGTCCTGGGTGGGGATCCAGGTGCGGTTGAGGATCGCCTCGCCCTGGCTGAACAGGTAGGGCTTCTTCTTGCCGGCGGTCTGGGCCGGGGTCAGCCATTGCAGGGCCGCGCCGCCCGGGGCGCTGTCATAGCTGACGACGATGCGGCGGGCGCCGTTCAGCTGCACCGTCAGCGGCGCGCCCAGGTTCGGATCGGCCTTGCCCAGGGTCCACGGCAGGGCGGCGCCCTTGTCGTCGGTGACGCCGTGGATCACCAGGCCCTTGCTGTCCAGCACCACTTCCTTGGCGTCCGGCGCGGCGGCGATGTCGAGGGCGGCCGTGCCGGTCATCTTCTGGCCGGCGAAGTCGGCGGTCAGGTCCAGGTCCACGTGCGTCACCCGCGCCACCAGGGGCTGGGCGTAGGAGTGGATGTCGTGGGCTTCCGGCGTGGTCAGGACCGCCGGGACCGGCGGGTTGCTCTGGGCCAGGGCGGGCATGGCGGCTCCGCACAGCAGGAGCGCCAGCAGGGCGGCGCGGGCGGTGGTCTTCAGGGTCATGGACGGGGGTTCCGACTACGGACAGGCTTCAGCCAACCGTCTTAGACCCTCGCTCCTCCTCTCCTCAACCGCCCATCCGGCGGAAGGTTCAGAGATAGTCCAGCAGGCTGGTCCCGCCGGTGTTGACGCTGCCGTCGGGATTGAACAGCGAGGCCAGCTTGTCCGAGAGGTTCTGCATCGCGACCATCTTGTCGTAGAGGGCCGGAGTCCAGCCGGCGGCCTGGCGCTCCTCGTCGCTCATGGCCGCGTACTGGGTCAGCAGGCTCTTGCCGAAGGCCGAGCTGTCCTGGCCCTGGGTGCTCTTGTAGGCGCTGGAGACGCTGTCGCGGTTGCGGGCCTTCACCTCGGCCGTCGCCTGGGCGATCTCGTGCTCGGAGAACTGGCCGCCCTTGTTCAGGGCCACGGCCGCCAGCGAGCGGTCGTCGAACTTGGAGAAGTCGATCGTCCCCTCGTCGGGCGAGGTGGCCGCCCCCTCCTCGGTCGCCGAGGCGTACTGTTTGTCCAGCACCGTGCGGACGTCGGAGGCCACGGCGTTGATGTCGCGCGTGCGGGGGCTGGCCACCACGCCGCCCACGTCCTTCAGATAGGCCGCGACCGGGTCGTCCTCGATGCCGCTGGGGGCGACGCCGGGCTTGGCCTGGGCCTGCTTGAGGCCCTCGGTCAGGGCGGCCTTGTCCTTGGCCCATTGGCCCGACGCCTTCTCCTCGGGCCCGGCGGCCTCGAGATTGGCCAGGGCCGCCTTGTAGAGCCCGGCATAGTCGCCGGTCACCCGCATGGCCGAAGCCGCGGCCGACATGGAGGTGTCGCGGCTGGCCTTCATCTGCAGGCTGGCGACCACCTGCTCCTCGATCGAGAACTTGCCGCCCCGGTTGCTGGCGATGGCGTAGAGCGTGCGGCGGTCCAGGCCCGAGACGTCGATCGTCGCCTTGCCGTCCTTCAGGGCGCTGGTCGCCTTGGCCCCGGCCAGCAGCTTGTCCAGGGCCGAGCGGGCGTCGGCCACCACCGCGTCGGTGGTGCGGTTGTCGGTCTGGGCCGCCAGGGCCGCCTGGGCCTCGGCCGACAGGGTGACGTTGACGCTGGACGCGCTGGTCGAGCCGGCCGCCGCCGACTGGCCGTAGGCCGAAGCCGCCGCGCCCGACGTCGTGGACGTCGTCGTGGCGGTGTTGAGCAGGGCGTACGAAGTCGACCCGTAGCCGGTGACGCTGCTGACCATGGCGGACCTCGCTGGCCGCCGCGAAAATCACGAATCGCGACGGCGTGGAAACACGCCGCAACCAAGCCGCATCATGGTTAATCACGCATTAACCATGATGCCTCGCCGCCGTCACACGGGCGCGCCGACCAGGGCCACCGGGACGATGTCGGTGAAGTTGGCCACGTCGCCCATCACCTCGGCCGCGCGCGCGCCGCCCAAGGCGCCGGCCATGGCCTCGGGGCTGTCGAAAGTCAGGTGGACGATCAGCACGAACGGGGCCGGCCCGCCGTCGGGCGCCGACAGACCCTTGATCACCTGCACGCCCTTGAGCGCGTCGCCGAAGGCGTCCTTCACCAGCGGGATGTGCGTGGCGTGGTAGTAGGCCTCGTCGAACTTCGCGCCGGCCTTGGCGGGATAGAGCACGCTGAAGATGACCATGGTCGGCTCCCTGTCTCGGCGTCGGCGCTCGCGCCGTTTGGGGGAGTTAAGCACGCGAACGCGACCGCGCCACGATTGCCGCGACGGCGCCCGCTGCGGCCGGCTTCAGGCCTTGATGTAGACGAAGGCGCGCAGCCCCGAGGCCAGGGTCGCCTCGACCCGCCTGTAGTCCGAGACCTCGTAGGTGTCGGCGGCGGCCAGTTCCTCGGCGGTGATCTCGAACACCATGCCCTCGACCGTGTCGGCCGGATCGCCGCTGGCCGCGACGATGGGGTGGTGGTCCGCGCCGCTGGCGGCGATCACCGCCGGATCGGTGATCCGCACCATGGTGCGGCTGTAGCCCGGCAGGGCGTCGGCCGCGCCCGCCAGCAGGCGGCCGAAGGTCTCCATCTGCACGCTCTCCAGCTGGAGCGTGCCGTAAGAGAACAGCCGGATGGGGTCCGGGGCGCTCATCGCGCCGACCAAAGACTGCCGGCCGCCGCCTGCAGGTCGCCCGAGACGCCGCGCCGGGCCAGGGACAGGCCCTCCAGCTCGACCTTGTCGGCCCGCAGGGTGCGGGGATGGATGGTGTAGCCCAGCTGGTAGACGGCGCGGTCGGTCTTGGTGACGCCGTCCTCGATGAACACCGTCAGCACGCCTACCGGCACGCGGCCCGTCCTGGCCTTGCCGGCGTGCTTGCGCAGGCCGTTCTCGATCCAGGCGGCCTCGAGCCGCGGACTGCCGGTGGTCTCGACGCTGTCGGAGCGAAGTTCGGCGGGGAACCAGACGGTCTGGGTCTGGATGACCTGGCCCTCGTTGACCGAGGTCAGGCGCACCCTGGCGCCGTCGTCCTCGCGCTGACCGGTCATCACGAAGGTCTGCTTGAGCGCGGCGGCGCGGGCCTCGGCCTGCCGCTCGCTGGCGGCGGCCGACCGTTCGCGGTCCTCACGGACCCGTTCGCGATGCGAATCCCAGAAGCTGAGTCCGGTGATCACCAGGGCCGCCACCGCCACGATCTCGGCCAGGGTCAGCCAGCGGATCGGCAAGCGCTTTGAAGGCGTCTCTTCGGTCAAGTTCGGCTCCGTCGGCGCGGTTTCGGGAGGCGACCGTAGAGCGCCCGCAGCCTTCCGTGAAGGCGGCTAGGCCTTGGCCGGCTTGCGCCGGCGCGGCACGCGCACGACGGCCTCGCCGTCCATGATCAGTTCCCCGTCGACCAGGCCTTCGCAGCGCAGGGTGACCCGGGCGCTGACCTCGTCGATGGCCGACACCGTGATACGCGCCGTCACCACGTCGCCGATCCGCACGGGCTTATGGAAGGCCAGGGTCTGGGTCAGGTAGATCGCGCCGGCGCCCGGCAGGATGGTGCCGACCACGGCCGAGCCGAACGACGCCGACAGCAGGCCGTGGGCGATCCGCCCGCGATAGGCGGTCTTGGACGCGAAGCCCTCGTCCATGTGCACGGGGTTGAAGTCGTCCGACGCTTCGGCGAACAGGCCGATACGGTCTTCGGTGACGGGGACGCTCTTTTCGGCGACCATCCCGACCGCGAGTTCTTCAAGGATGTAGCCGCCGGAGGGGTGACGTTCGATCATGACGCGGCGTTAGCCGCGTTGGCGCGTCGTGGCCAGCGAAAATGCGTGGGAACCCGGTCGATCGAGACTTCTGCTCGCCGGCGAAGGGCGACGCCGTGGGGTCCGGGCCCTAAATCACCCTCTCTCTTAGAGAGAGGCGTTTCCCCCTACTCCGCGTGACCCGGCTTGCGCGGCGTGGCCCACGGCTCGGAGACGTCGGCCAGGATCACGTCCAGGCAGTCGACGCTGACCTTCAGGTCGCCGCCGCCCGCGAAGGTCAGCAGCACCGCGCCGCCCGGCGCCTCGCCGGCCTCGAAGGCCACAGACAGGAGCTCGACCACCGCGTTCTTGGCGTCGCGGCGCAGCTTGCGGGCCTGGACGCCGGTGACGTCGCCCAGCTGCAGGGCCGAGCGGATGCGCTCTCCGCCCTTTTTGGCGCCCTTCTCCCAGCGGAAGCGGTTGCAGGCCAGGGTCAGGGTGCGCGCCGAGGCGTCCCAGCGGATGTCGCCGATCTTGGCCACCGCGTCCTGCAGGGCGGCCGAGATCACCGCCAGGTCGTCGGCGTCCTGGGCAAGCAGCTTCAGGGCGGGGGCGTCAGTCATTGTCGATGGCGTCCTCGGGCTCGCCCTTGATACGGCGCACCTGGGCCCCGCAGGCGCCCAGCTTCTCTTCCAGCCGCTCGAAGCCGCGGTCCAGGTGGTAGATGCGGCTGACCGTGGTCTCGCCGCGCGCCACCAGGCCGGCGATCACCAGGCTGACCGACGCGCGAAGGTCGGTGGCCATGACCTCGGCGCCTTCCAGCCGCTCGACGCCGCGCACGCGGGCCTCGCCGCCGGACACCGAGATATCGGCGCCCAGGCGCATCAGCTCGGGGGCGTGCATGAAGCGGTTCTCGAAGATGGTCTCGCGGATCCGGCTCTCGCCCTTGGCCGTGGTCATCAGGGCCATGAACTGGGCCTGCAGGTCGGTGGCGAAGCCCGGATAGGGCTGGGTCTCGACGTCGACGGCGTCCAGGCGCTGGCCGTTGCGGCGGATGATGACGCCGTCCTCGGTGCGGACGACGCCGCAGCCGGCCTCCTCCAGCTTGACCAGCAGGCTGTCGATCAGCTCGGGACGCGAGCGGGTCAGCTGGACCTCGCCGCCGGCCATGGCGGCGGCGACGGCGTAGGTGCCCATCTCGATCCGGTCGGGGATCACCGAGTGGGTGGCGCCGTGCAGCTTGGCCACGCCGGTGATGGTGATGGTCGGGGTCCCCGCCCCTTCCACCTTGGCGCCCATGGCGTTCAGGCAGATCTGCAGGTCCAGCAGTTCGGGCTCGCAGGCGGCGTTCTTGATCAGCGTGACGCCGTCGGCCAGCACGGCGGCCAGCATGGCGTGCTCGGTGGCGCCCACCGAGACGAACGGGAACTCGATCTCGCCGCCCTTCAGGCCGCGCGGGGCCTGGGCGTAGACATAGCCCTCGTGCAGGTCGATCTTGGCGCCCAGCGCTTCCAGGGCCTGCAGGTGCAGGTCCACAGGCCGCGCGCCGATGGTGCAGCCGCCCGGCAGCGAGACCTTGGCCTGGCCGGTGCGGGCGACCAGCGGGCCCAGCACGTTGAACGAGGCGCGCATCTGGCGGACCAGGTCATACGGCGCGAAGCCGCTGGTGATCTCCGGCGCGTGCAGGATCGTCTCCGAACCGTCGGGGCCCTCACGCTCGTCGACGTGGGTCCCCAGACGGGTCAGCAGCTTGCCCAGGAACTTGGTGTCGGCCAGGCGCGGCATGTTGGTCAGGCGCAGCGGCTGGTCGGTCAGCAGGCTGGCGGCCATCAGCTTGATGGCCGAGTTCTTGGCGCCGCTCACCGGGATGATCCCGTTCAGCTGCGCGCCGCCGGTGATGGCGATGCGATCCAATGAAAGTCCCTCGTCGCGCGGCCTTCGGAGGGGTGTCGCCGCGCGGTCATATGTGAAGGGGCGGTTCTACCGGTTGCAAGGGTCCGCGCAAGGGGCTGCACGGATTCCTCAACCTTCCTCCTCAGTCCGAAGAGGATTCGTCGTCCGAACGGGGTGATTCCGGCTTGGCGGCGGCCGCGGGGGCCGCCTTCCTGCGGCGGAGATTGGTTCGCAGCGCCTGCGCCAGCCTAGCTTCGCGTTCGGCTTTTTCGTTACTGGGCTTGGGGTTCTGGCTCATATGTCCACAGGTGAAATCGCTGCGACGATCGGTCAAGACGATTTTGGCTTTGCCAACCGCGTTTGGTTCGCTATACGCCCCCTCCTCGTCGCCGCCGTAGCTCAGTGGTAGAGCGCATCCTTGGTAAGGCTGAGGTCGGCAGTTCAATCCTGCCCGGCGGCACCATCGGGGTCCAAACCTAGCGGTTTGGGCCCCGACCCGTTTCTGGACATCGTCATCGACAGGCCCGGCCGCTCGGTCAGGCGCGCAGTTTCGACAGGTAGTCGAAGCTGATCCCCACCGATTCCAGGCGCGAATGGGCGAAGGGCGGCTCCTGCTCGACGAAGAAGTCGCGGACGCCTGCCGCGTGGGCGGCGGGCAGCAGGCGCGGCCAGTCGATCTTGCCGGACCCCACCTCGGTCGGGTCCTGGACGAAGACGAAGTTGGGCTTGGTCGACGCCTTGATGTCCTTGACGTGCATGGCCACGAACCGGCCCGGATGCGCCTTCAGAAGGGCGAACGGGTCCTGGCCGGCCGCGGCCACCCAGCCGGCGTCCATCTCGAAGCTCACGGCCGCCGGATCGGTGTTGGCCAGCAGGATCTCGTAGCCGTTGCGCGCGCCCGGCTTGCCGCCCGCCTGGGCGGTCAGGGGCGAGAACTCGGCGTTGTGGTTGTGATAGGCCAGCTTCAGGCCCAGGGCCTTCAGCGCCGCGCCCTTGGCGTTGAGGAAGTCGGCGTTGAACTTCCAGTCGTCGGCGGTCATCGCCCCGCCGACCCGGCCCAGCACCTGGCCGAACGCCTCGCCGGCCTTGGGTTTCAGGTCGAAGCGCTCGGGCGTGTAGAAGATCGGCATGACGATCATCCGCACGCCCAGCACGTGCGCCTCGTCGGCCAGGCGCGACAGGTCGCCGTCCAGGCTGGATTCGCCGCCCCGGGCCTGGACCTGGACGTGGGCGCTGGGCGTGGACAGGCCGAAGGCGTCCATGGCCGCCCGCAGCTGCGCCGGCGTGCGGCCCGCATAGCCGGCCAGCTCGATGCTCTTGAAGCCGATGGCGGCGACGGCCTTGAGCGTGCCCCCCAGATCGGCCTGGGCCTGGTCGGCCAGGGTGTAGAGCTGCAGCCCGATCGGCAGGCCGGTGCGGGCGAAGAACGGTTGGTCCGCAGCCCAGGCGATGGGCGCCGCGCCCAGCCCTGAGAGGCCGGCGACGCCCGCCGCCACGATCGCGCGCCTGGAAAGATCCATCGTCTCCCGCCCCTTCCGTTGTGTCGCCGCCATAAAGGCATCGGCGGCCGCCGAGGTCGATAGGGCGCGTGACGCGCGTGGTTCGGCGACCCCACGGCTGGCTTCGATAACGACGTTCTCGCCGGGATTGCCCCGACCGATCTTTCGCGTTAGGTTTTCAGAAAATGGGATTTGATCTCATTTTATGGGAGAGAGCGACAAGCACGATCGGCCACCCAAGAAGGCCGGCGACGTCGTTCCACGGGAACAAGAAGCGGGCGCGAGCCCGGTCAGGGAGGAAGTCATGGTGCGCATTCACGCGGCTCGTCTGGTTTCAGGCTGCTCGCTGGCGGTTCTCGCCTCGGTCGCCCTGCTCGCCCCCGCCCACGCCCAGGAGGCGGCGCAGACGACGGCGCCCCCCGGCGGCGACACGGTCGAGGAGGTGGTGGTCACCGGCTTCCGCGCCAGCCTGACCAGCGCCATCAACACCAAGCGGGTGTCCAACAACATCGTCGACGTCATCAAGGCCGACGACATGGCCAGCTTCCCGGACGCGAACCTGGCCGAGTCGATCCAGCGGATCCCCGGCGTCTCGATCACCCGCGACGGCGGCGAAGGCCGCAACATCACCGTGCGCGGCCTGGGCGGGGACTTCGTCCGCACCACCCTGAACGGCATCGAGGCCTATTCGGCCACCACCGGCTCGACCCTGGGCGTGGTGGCCGGCATCAACCGCTCGCGCGGCTTCGACTTCTCGACCTTCGCCTCGGAGCTGTTCAACAGCGTCACTGTCAGCAAGTCGCAGTCGGCCGAGATGGACGAGGGCTCGCTGGCCGCCACCGTCGACCTGCAGACCGGCCGCCCGTTCGACAAGAAGGGCTTCCGCGCCGCCGCCTCGGCCCAGGGCGCCTACTACGACAACAACAAGACCACGGCCCCGCGCTTCGCCGGCCTGATCAGCGACACCTGGGGCGATTTCGGCGCCCTGTTCTCGCTGGCCTACAACGAGCGCAAGCAGCAGGAAGAGGGCTACAGCGACACCTCGCAGTCCGACTATTCGGACGCCAACAACGGCTTCTGCGGCACGGCGGTGGACATCGCCAGCCAGCCCGGCAGCCAGGTGGTCAACACCCCCATCCCCTACGTGAACCCGCTGTCGGGCTCGGGCAACCGTCCGGCCGGCCAGTGCTTCTCGGGCCTGCCGTCCGATCCGACGGCCTATGCGGCGATCAACCAGCCCAACGTCTTCCTGCCGCGCAATCCGGGCCTGGGCCGCTTCGAGCTGGACCAGAAGCGCCTGGGCATGACCGGCGCCCTGCAATGGCGGCCCAGCGACCGGACCGAGGTCATCCTGGACCTGGTCTTCTCGAAGTTCGACCAGGACCGCACAGACTACGCCCTGTCGAACGCCTCGCTGAACCGCAACGTCAACGGCGCCACGGCGGCCTTCCCGCTGTTCGCCGGCCGGGTCGACGCCCAGATCATGGACGTCCACGTGCTGCCGACCGGCCAGGTCGACTACATGAAGATCAACAATGTCGACATCAAGCACATCGAGGAAAAGAGCGTCACCACCACCGAGACGCACCAGATCGGCCTGACGCTGAGGCACGATTTCACCGACCGGTTCAGCGCCGACGCCAAGCTCGGCCACTCGGGGTCGGACTTCAAGCAGCCCTGGGACGTGCTGATGTCCTACGACGGCTTCAACAAGCCGGGCTACGTCTGGGATTCCCGCCAGGACGCCCGCCGCCCTTTCATCGACTACGGCTACGACGTCACCAACCCGGCCAACGTCACCTTCACCAACGCCGGCACGGGCCTGACCCCCGACATCCGCGTGGTCAAGGCGTCGGTCTTCAACACGCTGTGGACCGGCGAGGCGAACGCCAAGTTCCGCCTGAACGACGTCTTCACCGTAAAGGGCGGCGTGTCGCTGAAGTCGTTCGACTTCCAGACCAAGCAGGTCCAGCGCCTGTACGGCAACAACGGCCCGACGGGCGTGACGGCGACGGGCACCATCCCGTTCAACTTCGCCCAGTTCGCCACCGACTTCCCCGGCTCTGCCCCGCTCAGCGAGACGATCACGGGCTTCGGCAAGCAGCTGAACCTGCCGGCGGGCTCGGTGACCAGCTGGGTGGTGCCGGACGTCTCGGCCTACATCGACAAGCTGGGCCTGCTCTGCAACTGCGCCAACAAGTACGGCGACTTCACCCTGGCCATCAATTCGGCCCTGGGTAACAACCGTGCAGTCCAGGAGACCGACACCGCCGCCTACCTGCAGACCGACTTCGACACCGAGGTCCTGAACGGCCATCGCCTGCGCGGCAATGTCGGCGTCCGCTACGTGAAGACCGACCTGGACGCCACGGGCTACACCTCGCTGACCTCGCAGGTCACGGTCAACAACAAGTACAGCGACTGGCTGCCCTCGCTGAACGTCGCCTTCGACGTGCGCGAGAACCTGATCGCCCGCTTCGCCGCGGCCCGGGTGATGGCCCGTCCCAGCTTCGGCAACCTGACGCCCGGCGGCTCGGTCAACACCACCTTCGGCGCCCAGTCGGCGACGATCGGCAATCCGTTCCTGGATCCGTATCGCGCCAAGAACTACGACGTCAGCCTGGAATGGTACCCCAGCGAAGGCGCGATCCTGTCAGCGACCGTCTTCGACAAGGAGATCGAGAGCTCGATCCAGACGATCGCGACCACGGAGCCCTACGGCAACACCGGCCTGCCGCTGGCCCTGCTGCCGGCCGGCCAGGACGCCTCGACGCCCTACCTGGTCACCCGCTCGCGCAACACCCAGGGCGGCTACATCCGCGGGATCGAGCTGAACTACCAGCAGTCGTTCCGGTTCCTGCCCGCGCCCTTCGACAACCTGGGCACGATGCTGAACTACACCTACGTGGACAGCTCGGTGCTCTACTACCTGTCGTCCGGCACCGCCACGACGCCGGCGACGCAGATCCACGACCAGTTCCTGAACGTCTCGCCGCACTCGGTGAACGCCACCCTCTACTACGAGGACAGCAAGCTCTCGGCCCGCGTCTCGGTCGCCTATCGCGACGAGTACCTGACCGCCCTGCCCTTCAAGTCGGAAGTGCCGGACGCCAACGGCAGCTACGCGACGACCAATGTCGACGCCTCGGTGTCCTACAAGCTGACCGACCACTTCAAGCTGACCTTCGACGCCCTGAACCTGACCAACCAGGAGGCCGACCAGTGGAGCGGCAAGGTGCGTCGTTCGCAGCGCGTGTTCAGCACCACGGGCCGCCAGTTCTTCTTCGGCGCGTCCTACACCTTCTGACCGGCGGGCCGCCCCCAAAGGGCGGCCCCGCGACGACCGCTTCCAGTGACCTCGGAGTACCCATGACGGCCAAGACGGTGATGCTGGCGCTGGCCCTGCTGACGATCGGCGGGACAGGCGCCTCGGCCCGGCCGGCGCCCGCCCCGGCCGAGGCGGCCAGGCCGGCGACGCTGGCCCTGCCCGACATGCCGCTGCACGACCCCTGGATCGTCGCCGACGCCGAGGCCGGGCTCTATCGGCTCTACACGTCCAACATCCCGGCCGTCAGCGGCGCGCCCGGCCTGGGCACGATGATGTACACCAGCCGCGACCTGAAGGCCTGGAGCCCGGCCAAGGCGGTGTTCGTCGCCCCGACCGGCTCCTGGTTCAAGGACGGCGCCTGGGCGCCCGAGGTCCACCGGTGGCGCGGCCGCTGGTGGCTGTTCACCACCTTCCACGACGAGGCCGCCGCCCTGCCGCCGGTCGACAAGCGCAAGCCCTATCGCCGCGGCACCGTGCTGGCCGTGGCCGACCGTCCGGAGGGGCCGTTCAAGCTGGTCCGTGGCGGCGAGCCCGTCGCGCCCAAGGGCCTGATGACCCTGGACGGCACGCTGCACGTCGACGCCGCCGGCAAGCCCTGGTTCGTCTACGCCCACGAGTGGCTGCAGGCCACCGACGGGACGATCGAGGCCCTGCCCCTGACCAACGATCTGGCCGCCAAGGGACCGTCGATGGTGCTGTTCAAGGCCAGCGACGCGCCCTGGGCCAAGGGCCAGAAGCAGCCGGCCGGCGACACGGTGTTCGTCACCGACGGGCCCGAGCTGTTCCGCACCCGGACCGGCGTCCTGCTGATGCTGTGGTCCAGCTACGACGCCAAGGGCTACGTCCAGTCCCAGGCCCGGTCGAAGAGCGGGACCCTAGCCGGGCCGTGGGAGCAGCTGGAGCCCCTGGTCCGCTACGACAGCGGCCACGGCATGCTGTTCAAGCGCTTCGACGGCCAGCTGATGATGGTGGTCCACCGCCCGTTCAAGAACGCCCGCGGCAAGCTCTACGAGATGCGCGACGCGGGGGACCATCTGGAGATCGTCCGTGAGCGGATCGACCTGGACGGTGATCCCGTGGAGCGGGTCGGCGGGCCTTAGCGCGTTTTGAAGACCCAAACCGTTGTCATCCCGGAAGCCCCGCAGGGGCTGTCCGGGACCCAGGTGACCGGGCCAAGGCCGTGCAGCCGCCCCTGGGTCCCGGACAAGCGCTGCGCGCTTTCCGGGATGACAACTGAAGTTGCAAACACACACGCCCCAGGAGCCCGCCTTGCTCAAGACCCTCCTCCTCGCCGCCACGGCCCTGACCCTGGCGACCGCTGTCCAGGCCGCCGACCGCGTCACCACGCCCCTCGCCGACGGCTGGCGCTTCGTGCAGGGCGACCCGGAAGGCGCGGAAACGACCGGCCTGGACGACTCCAAGTGGGCCGCGGTCAGCGTCCCGCACGACTGGGCCATCGCCGGGCCGTTCGACGTGAACGCCCGGGCGGGTGGGGCCGGCGGCTTCCTGCCCACGGGCGTGGCCTGGTACCGCAAGGTCCTGGACGTCAAGCCCGCGCCCGGCCGTCGGGTGTTCGTCGAGCTGGACCAGGTGATGGAGCGCAGCGGCGTCTGGATCAACGGCCACCACCTGGGCCATCGCCCCAGCGGCTATGTGGGCCTGCGCTACGACGTCACAGACGTCCTGCGCGCCGACGGCCCCAACGTGCTGGCCGTGCGGGCCGACACCTCGTTCGCGCCGTCCTCGCGCTGGTACGCCGGCTCGGGGATCCTCGGAAAGGTCCGGCTGATCGAGACCGGCGAGGCGCACATCGAACAAGGCGGCGTCTTCGTCAGCACGCCGACGATTTCCACGGACAAGGCGGTCGCCAAGGTCGTGGTCGACGTCACCAACGGCGGGGCGGCCGACGCCAAGGCGGGGCTGGAGATCGTCGTCACCGATCCGGACGGCAAGGTCGTGGCCAAGCGCGCCGTCGCGCCGGTGGCGGTCGGCGTCGCCCGCACCGAGACCCTGGCCGCCGAGATCGACCTGCCCTCGCCCCGCCTGTGGGACCTGGACAGCCCGAACCTCTACCGCGCCACGGTCCGGGTGATCGGCGCCGACGGCCAGGTCGGCGACAGCGAGACGGTCCCGTTCGGCGTCCGCACCGCCGAGTTCAAGGCCGACACCGGCTTCTGGCTGAACGGTCGGAACATCAAGCTGAAAGGCGTGGCCGTGCACGCCGACGGCGGGGCCCTGGGCGGAGCCGTGCCCCTGGCCGTCTGGCGCCAGCGGTTCACGGCGTTGAAGGCCCTGGGCGTCAACGCCCTGCGCACCGCCCACAACCCGCCCTCGCCCCAGGTCCTGGACCTGGCCGACCAGATGGGCTTGGTGGTCATGGACGAGCTGTTCGACCAGTGGAACGTCGCCAAGACGCCGGGCGACTACCACCTGTTCTTCAGCGACTGGTCCAAGCGCGACGCCCGCGACATGCTGCGCCGCGACCGCAACCACCCCAGCGTGGTGATCTGGAGCGCGGGCAACGAGATCCACGACACCGCCTATCCGGTCCAGGCCAAGGCGGCGCTGAAGAGCCTGCTGGCGGTGATGCACGACACCGACCCGACCCGGCCGGTGACCATGGGCCTGTTCCGCCCCAACGTGACCGGCGACTACCAGAACGGCCTGGCCGACATGCTGGACGTGGTCGGCCAGAACTACCGCGAGAACGAGCTGACCGCCGCCCACGAGGCCAAGCCCGCGCGCAAGATCGTCGGGACCGAGAACAGCCATGCGCGCGGCTCGTGGATCGCGGTGCGCGACTACGCCCCCTATGCCGGCATGTTCCTGTGGACCGGGGTCGACTATCTGGGCGAGTCCGACCGCAGCGGCTGGCCCAACATCGACAATCCCGCCGGCCTGATCGACCGCACCGGGGCCCTGAAGGTCTCGGGCATGCAGCGCGCGGGCTGGTGGGGCGAAACGCCGGTGATCCACGTGGTGCGCAACGCCGCCCCGGCCGCCCCGCCGCCCCCGAACGACGGCGCGGGTCCGGCCCCGGCCCTGCCGACCATGATCGCCGTCGCCACGCCCCGGCCGAAGGTCGACATCGCCGACGACTGGACGCCCGCCGACCTGTCGCCGCATCCCGAGACCATCGAGGTCTACAGCAACTGCCCGTCTGTGGAGGTGTCGTTGAACGGCAAAGCCCTGGGCGCCAAGCCCCTGCCCGCCGACGGCTCGCCCCGCCAGTGGGCCGTGACCTTCGCGCCGGGCGAGGTGACGGCCTCGTGCGGCGCGTCCGGTCCGCGCGACGTGTTGCGCACGGCCGGTCCGCCGGCGCGCATCGTCCTGACCAGCGACGACAAGGCCGTGGGCTCGACCTTCGACGACCTGGCCATCGTCCGCGCCCAGGTGGTGGACGCCAAGGGCGTGATCGTGCCGTCATCCGACGCCGCCATCACCTTCGCGGTCGGCGGTTCGGGACGTTTCGTCGCCGCCGACAACGCCGCCCCGACCGACCACACGCCGTTCGCCTCGCCCACCCGCCAGGCCTGGCGCGGCAAGGCTGCGGCTTTCGTGCGCGGGTCCGGCGCCGGCGGCGTCGTGACGGTCCAGGCCGGCGCGCCGGGGCTGAAGGGGGCGACCCTGACCTTGCCGGTCGCCAAACCTTGAGTTCCATTTTGCGGGACTAAATCTCGTAATGTGAAATTCGTTGCCTTGGTGCGGCCCCGCCGATATTTCTGGAGCCAACGCAGCGCGACGCAGATCGCTGAGGGGAGGCCGGCCTTGATGATGCACAGACGCGCGCTCCTGGCCGCCCTGGCCGTCGCGCCGCCCCTTTGGTCGCCGGGCGCGAGCTGGGCGGCGGAGCCGGTGACATCGATGCAGAGCTGGGCCTTCGACTTCGGCGACGACAGGACGGCCGCGCCAGGCCATGTCCGCGTGGCGCGCGACGCCGTCTACGACCCGGCGATCGGCCACGGCTTCGAGCCCTCCCCGGCGGGGGGTCCGTTCCTGTTCTCGCTGGCCGTGCCCGAGGGCGACTATCGGGTGGTCGTGGAGCTGGGCGCCAAGGCCGCGTCCGACACCACGATCAAGGCCGAGTCCCGCCGCCTGATGGCCGAGCGGATCGTCGCCAGGCCCGGCAGGACCGCCACGGTCGAGTTCGTGGTCGACGTCCGCACCGCCGCCCTGAAGCCCCCGCCGCCCAACGCCCCCGGCGGCGTGCGCGTGCTGCTGAACCCGCGCGAGGAAGGCTCGTACGACTGGGACGACAAGCTGACCCTGGAGTTCTGCGGCCCCGCCCCGGCCGTGCGCCGCCTGCGGGTCGAGCCCGTCACCGTGCCGGTGGTGTTCCTGGCCGGCGACTCCACCGTTACCGACCAGCGCTTCGAGCCCGGCGCCAGCTGGGGCCAGATGCTGCCCCGGTTCTTCAAGCCCGACATCGCCGTGGCCAACCACGCCGAGTCCGGCGAGACGCTGAAGTCGTTCCTGTTCGAGCACCGGCTGGACAAGCTGCTGAGCCGGGTGAAGCCCGGCGACTGGCTGCTGATCCAGTTCGGCCACAACGACCAGAAGGCCAACTGGCCCCAGACCTACGCCGAGGCGGCCACCACCTATCGCGACTATCTGAAGGCCTATATCGGCGAGGCCCGCCGGCGCGGCGCCAAGCCGGTGCTGGTGACCTCGATGCACCGCCGCAAGTTCGACGCGGCCGGCAGGATCGTGAACACCCACGGCGACTATCCGGAAGCCGTGCGCGCGGTCGGCCGCGAGACCGGCGTGCCGGTGATCGACCTGCTGACGATGAGCGCGGCCTTCTACGAGGCCCTGGGTCCCGACCAGGCCTGGAAGGCGTTCGGCGACGGCGGCAAGGACGCCACCCATCACAACAACTACGGCGCCTATGTGCTGGCCCAATGCGTGGCGGGCGGGATCCGCAGCCAGGTCCCCGACTTGGCGGCGCATCTGCTGGACGGCCTGCCGCCGTTCGACCCCGCCAAGCCGCCCTCGCCCGACACGTTCGTCCTGGCTCCCAGCGCCGCCCACAGTACGGAGGCCCCTCGTGGAAACTGATCGTCGCTCGCTGCTGGGCCTGGGCGCCCTGGCCGTCGCCGCGCCGGGCCTGGCCCGCGCTCAATCGACCCCGCCCGGCATCGAGGTCATGGACCTGTGGCCCGGCAAGCCGCCCGGCGGCGAGAAGGTCACGGTCACCGAGCAGGTGATCCTGCGCAAGCCCGGCGGGGATCCCAACGACACGGCCTATCTGAACATCACCAAGCCCTGGCTGATGATGCGACGGCCGACTAGGCCGAACGGCGCGGCGATCCTGATGATCCCGGGCGGCGGCTATATCCGCGTGGCGGTCGGCAAGAACGGCGGCCCCATCGACGCCTGGATCGCCGACCAGGGCGTCACCGCCTTCGTCATGGACTACCGCCTGCCCGCCGACGGCTGGGCGGCGGGGCCGGACGTGTCGCTGCAGGACGCCCAGCGCGCCATCCGCCTGATCCGCGCCAACGCCGGCAAGTGGGGGCTGGATCCCGAACGGATCGCCGTGACCGGCTTCTCGGCCGGGGGCCATGTCGCCGCGCGGCTGGCCACCCAGTTCGGCCGCGAGACCTACGCCCCCATCGACGCCGCCGACAAGCTCTCGACCCGACCCAATGCGGCGGGCCTGTTCTATCCGGTGGTCACCATGACCGCGCCCTACGCCCACGGCAGCTCGCTGAAGTCGCTGCTGGGCGCGGCCCCGACCGACGCCCAGCGCCTGGCGGTCTCGGCCGAGCACGGCGTCCCCGCCGACGCCCCGCCGACCTTCATCGCCGCCGCGGCCGACGACAAGGTGGTGGCCATGGAGAACAGCCTGATGATGTTCCAGGCCCTGCGGGCCCAGAAGATCGCCAGCGAGCTGCACGTCTTCGAGTCCGGCGGCCACGGCTTCGGCCTGAACGGCCCCGGCGGCGTCGCCATGCCCTGGCCCGCCCTGCTGAGCGCCTTCCTCAAGCGGCACGGCCTCTACGCATGACCCGCGCGCCGTTCGACGTCCGCGACTTCGGGGCGGTCGGCGACGGCGCGACCCTGGCGACCGACGCGATCAACGCGGCGATCGCGGTGGCTCATGCCGTGGGCGGCGGCGAAGTGGTGCTGCCGGCCGGGCGATGGCTGTCGTTCTCGATCCGGCTGCTCAGCGGCGTCGCCCTGCGCCTGGACGAAGGGTGCGTGCTGGAAGCCGCCGACCCGGCCCGCCATGCCGGCGCCTACGACGCCGCCGAGCCCAACCCGTTCGACCTCTACCAGGACTTCGGCCACAGCCATTGGCATAACAGCCTGATCTGGGCGGACGACGTCGAGGACGTGGCCGTCGTCGGCCCGGGGATGATCGACGGGGTGGGCATGACCCGCGAAGGTCCCGGCTCGCGCTGGACCCGCCAGGCCGGCGAGTTCCCGGTCAGCATGGCCAACCTGTCGGCCGAGGCGATGGCGATCCTGGTCCCGGACCTGGAGGCCATGGCCGGCCAGGGCAACAAGGCCATCGCCCTGAAGAACGCCCGGCGGGTCCGGCTGGAGGGCTTCACGATCTGGCGCGGCGGTCACTTCGCGGTGCTGGCCACCGGCTGCGACCACCTGACGATCCGGGGCCTGCGGATCGACACCAACCGCGACGGCCTGGACATCGACTGCTGCCGCGACGTGCTCATCGCCGACTGCCGGGTCAACACGCCCAACGACGACGCCATCGTGCTGAAGAGCTCCATGGCCCTGGGCGAGGTCCGGGCCACCGAGCGGGTCGAGATCACCGGCTGCCATGTCAGCGGCTTCGACCTGGGGACCCTGCTGGACGGGACCCAGGGCCGCACCCAGCAGTTGGCCCCCGACCAGGACCGCGTCACCGGCCGGATCAAGCTGGGCACCGAGTCCAACGGCGGCTTCCGCGAGATCACCATCAGCGACTGCGTCTTCACCCGCTCCCGGGGCCTGGCCCTGGAGACCGTGGACGGCGGCGTGATCGAGGACATCTCGATCAACAATGTCGTCCTGCGCGAGGTGACCACCGCCCCGCTGTTCCTGCGGCTGGGCGACCGGGGGCGCGGGCCCGAGGGCACGACGCGCGGGGCCATCCGGCGGGTCAGCGTCAGCAACCTGACGGCCTGGGACATCCTGCCCGACTACGCCGCCACGATCGCCGGCCTGGAGGGCCATCCGATCCAGGACGTGACGCTGAGCGACATCCGCCTGGTCTATGCCGGCGGCGGCCTGGCCGAGTGGTCCGAACGGCGGCCCGACGACATGGCCCAGGCCTATCCCGAGCCCAGCATGTTCGGCCCTACCCCGGCCCACGGCCTGTGGGCGCGCCACGTCGAGGGCCTGAGGCTGGACAACGTGCGCATCGAGACCCTGACGCCCGACCCGCGCCCGCCCGTGCTGCTGCAGGCCGTCCGCGCCGGCCGCTTCGACCGCCTGGACCTGGACGCCGCCCCGGGCGTGGAGCCGATCGTCGCCGAGGCCGGTTCGGACTTCATCCTCGACGGAGACACGCCATGAAGCGCCGCGCCGTCCTGGGCGGACTGGCCGCGCTGGCCGCCGTGCCCGCCCCCGGGCCCGCCCTCGCCGAAACGCCGCCCCGGCGCGGCCGCCGCCTGCACGCCGACGACTTTCGCCACGGCCTGGACCGGTGGGCGCTGGAGGCCGAGAAACCGGCCAAGGTGAGCGTCCGCGACGGCGTGCTGGACATCGAGACCCCGGCCGGCCTGACCCTGTGGTTCCGGCCCGAACTGGTCGGTCCGGTGCTGATCGAATACCAGGCCCAGGCGGTCTCGGCGGGCGGTCCGAACGACCGGGTCAGTGATCTGAACGCCTTCTGGATGGCCCGCGACGCGGGCGGCGGCAGCCCGCTGGCCACGCCGCGCACCGGCGCCTTCGCCGACTACGACACCCTGAAGACCTACTATGTGGGCCAGGGCGGCAACGGGAACACCTCGACGCGCTTCCGCCGCTATGTCGGTCGCCCGGGCGACCGGCCGCTGCTGCCCCAGCACGACCACGCCGCGGCCGACGAGATGCTGGTCGCCAACCGCTGGCAAACGGTGCGGCTGGTCGCCGACGGCGGCCTGATCCAGTACTGGAACGACGGCCGCAAGCTGTTCGAGCTGGACGACGTCCAGCCCTACACCCGCGGCTGGTTCGGCCTGCGCACCACCTGGAGCCACCTGCGGGTGCGGCGGTTCGGCGTCTACGCCCTGAAGCTCTAGCTTCGACTCCAAGATCCCCCAACGGTTGTCATCCCGGAAGCCTCGCAGAGGCTGTCCGGGACCGAGGGGACTGGGCTGATGCGGTGCGGTTCACCTGGGTCCCGGACAACGCTTCGCGTTTCCGGGATGACAACCGTGGGGACAAAGGAAAAGGGCCGCGCCATGCCGGCGCGGCCCTGAAGTCGTCCCTAGATCGTGGAGGGCGGCGGTCGTCCCGGGCTCGACACCGGGACGCCGCCGCCAAGCGCAGTCCTAGAACTTCGCCGTCATGCCGACGAAGAAGCGGCGGCCGAAGTAGCCCAGTTCCGTCAGGCGGATGTCGCCGGCGGTCGAGCGTTCCTCTTCCTTGGTCAGGTTCTTGCCTTCGACGAAGAAGGACAGGCCCTGGATGTTCCAGAGGTCCGGCTTCCAGGTGATCTTGCCGTCCAGGTAGCCGGTCGAGTCGCGGTAGACGGGCTGGCCCGAGTTGTCGGCGGCCGAGATCAGGTACTTGGAGCGGTAGTTGTAGGCCAGGCGGGCGTTGAACGGGCCCTTGTCGTACCACAGGGTCGCGTTGGCGCTGTCGGGCGACAGACCCGGGAACGGCAGGGGAGAGCCGTCCAGGATCGAGTACAGGCCCACGTCGGTGGCCTTCTGGTAGGTGTAGTTGGCGTCGACGCCGAAGCCCGACAGCCAGCCCGGCAGGAAGGTGAAGGCGGTCTTGGCCGTGATTTCCACGCCCTTGATCTTGGCGCCGTCGCCGTTGACGTAGGTGTTGTAGTTGTACATCACGCCGTCGCCGTAGACGTCACGCTTGCCCAGCAGGGT
>Ga0102590_1002473_pt1 | contig 21713 bp, 17 predicted proteins | sample AraplaMF_Col_mMF_FD_76859 | JGI IMG/M metagenome (GOLD analysis project Ga0102590, IMG submission 76859) | Arabidopsis root microbial communities from the University of North Carolina, USA - plate scrape MF_Col_mMF | ecosystem: Host-associated > Plants > Roots > Endosphere | place: USA...
CCGAAATCGTCGTCCCCGGCGCGAACACCGATGACGAGATCCGGAACGAATTGCCGATGATGAACGTAACAGCCATGGTTTCGCCGAGCGCGCGGCCAAGCGCCAGCATGATGCCGCCGATGACGCCGACCCGGGTGTAGGGGATCACCACCTTGCGAACGACTTCCCAAGTGGTGCAGCCCATGCCGTAAGCGGCTTCCTTGAGCACCGGCGGCACCGTCTTGAACACGTCGACCGAAATCGCGGTGATGAACGGCAGCACCATGATCGCCAGGATCAGCGCCGCGTTGAACAGGCTGAGATAGGACGGCGGGCCGGCGAAGATCGCGCCCAGCACCGGGACGCCGTCGAAGACCCTGATCATGAACGGCTGAAACGTATTAGCCAGGAACGGGCCGAGCACGAAGAAGCCCCACATGCCGTAGATGATCGAGGGGATGCCGGCGAGCAGCTCGACCGCCATGCCGATCGGCCGGCGCAGCCATTGCGGACAAAGCTCGGTGAGGAAGATCGCGATGCCGATACCGACCGGGATGGCGATCACCATGGCGATCACCGATGTCACCAGGGTGCCGTAGATCGGGCCGAGGGCGCCGAGCACCGGCGGATCATTGGACGGCGCCCAGCGCTGCGTCCACAGGAAGGCAAAACCGTATTCCTTCATCGCGGGCCAGGCGCCCACGATCAGGGAGAGAATGATGCCGCCGAGAATGAGCAGCACCGAGATCGCGCAAGCGCGGGTGGTCCAGTAGAAGGCCTTGTCGCCGAACTTGAACGCGCTCAGCGCCTTGGCGCGATCGTACGGTCCGGCAGCCTCCATCGCAGTACTCTGAACGGCCATGTCCGCCACGCGAATCCCCTGTTTCATTGTACGCTAGTTGCAAATTCAACGTCCGGCGGATCCCGCTCGCCGGACGGCAGATATCGGCAAGAGACGAAAGGAGGGATCTCGGCAATCCCTCCCCCCCGGCCTTGTTCGGTCTCAGCTCTTGATGTCGGACGACCAGGTCTTTTCGATCAGCTTGACGACCGATTCCGGCATCGGAATGTAGTCGAGCTCTTCGGCCATCTTGTCGCCCTTTGCGAAGGCCCATTTGAAGAACTTGACGGCCTCGGCCGATGCGGCCTTGTCGGTCGGTTCCTTGTGCATCAGGATGAAGGTCGCCGCGGTGATCGGCCAGGAGGCCTCGCCCGGCTGGTCGGTCAGGATGACGTAGTAACCGGGAGCCTTGGCCCAGTCGGCATTCGACGCCGCAGCCTGGAACGCAGCGACGGTCGGCTGCACGGTCTTGCCGGCCTTGTTCACCAGCGCGGCATAGGTCAGCTTGTTCTGCTTGGCGTAGGCATACTCGACGTAACCGATGGCGTTCTTGGTCTGGCCAACGTTGCCGGCAACGCCTTCGTTGCCCTTGGCGCCGACACCAGCCGGCCATTCGACGGCGGTACCCGTACCGGCCTTGGTCTTCCACTCGGCGTTCGACTTCGACAGGAAGTCGGTGAAGTTGAAGGTGGTGCCGGAACCGTCCGAACGGCGCACGACGGTGATGGCGTCGGCGGGCAGCTTCAGCTTCGGATTGAGCTTGGCGATCGCCGGATCATCCCACTTCTTGATCTTGCCGAGATAGATGTCGCCCAGCAGTTCGCCCGACAGCACCAATTCACCCGGCTTGATGCCTTCGAGGTTCACGACCGGAACGATGGCGCCCATCACCATCGGCCACTGCACCAGGCCGTCCTTCTCGAGCTGCTCGGCCTTGAGCGGCGCATCGGTGGCGCCGAAGGTCACGGTCTTGGCCTGGATCTGCTTGATGCCGGCGCCCGAGCCGATCGACTGATAGTTCAGGCCGTTGCCGGTCTCCTTCTTGTAGGCGTCGGCCCACTTCGAATAGACGGGGAACGGGAACGTGGCGCCCGCGCCGGTGATGTCGGCGGCGAACGCCGAGGTCGATGCGGCGACGAGGCCGGCAGCGACGATTGTTTTGACGAAATTCACGGGTTCTCTCCATCTCATGAGCGAAGCGCCTTCACCTGGGAACGCGCTCCATGCAGGCTCTTTAGTAGGCCGGCATGGACCTATTATTGCGATTGCATGACAGTTAGATGACGGCCGCGAACCACTACATCTAGTGTTTAAGGGTTCGTTAGGAAAACCGTAGCCGATCAAGGAGTTCGCCCTGACCGGCGACGACCCCCGAGTAGCGGAATATTCCGCCTCGCCCTGTGGAAAATGGATGGTCTATCCAGGACAGCACGATCGGTAACTGGTTACAGTCGCCGCAGTTCCATGACTGACTGCCGGTAATCGCTCGGCGACATGCCAAAAGCGGTTCGGAAGTTGCGGTAGAACGTCGCCAGACTCTCGAAACCACAGGCGGAGGCGATTTCGGCGATCGAGCTGCCGCCCGGTTGGGCCAGAAGCAGCCGCGAGCGTTCCAGCCGTCGCGACAGCACATAGCGGGCGTAGCTGGTTCCAGTCGGCTCGAACAGCAACTGCAGTTGCCGCACCGAGATACCCAGCCTCACCGCCATTACCGTCGCCGACAACGTCGAGACGTGGAGATCCTTCTCGATGATCTCACGGGCGGCGCGAAGCCGGCTGGCGCGGATCGCGGCCTGGCTCGAGGAGCCATCGACCTCGGCCAGACCCCTGGCCACGATGGCCAGCTGGGCGAGCGTCTGCAGGGCCGTCTCGGCGCTCGGGCCGCTGAGGTGCGGCGCCTGGACCACGAACTCGGCAAAGTACGATGAGAACAGCGCCACCAGGCCGGGCGCGGCCGGCAGCAGTTGCGCTGGCAATTCCTGGTTTCGCTCGATGAGGGGCCGACAGCGCGCGAACGGGATCTTCAAAAGCCGCAGGTGGAACGCGTTGTCCTTTGTCGGAGCGGTGAGATAAGGAAGATCGGAATAGCTGGTCGCCAAAGCGCCGGCGGTCACGACGAACTCGCCGCCCCGGCCATTGTCGAACCAGTTCTCGCCATCGATCTGCTGGTAGATGCAAAGACTGTCGCCGGGCGCACTTGAAATATCGGACCAGGTTCGCGCGACCTGATAGGCGGAGGCGTGCAGTTCGACCAGCGTAGCGTCCCCGATCGCGATCGCCGAGAACGTGCCCTGAAAGCCCGGCTGACGTTCCTTCTCGAGTTCGACGGTCACGCCGAAAATATTCTTCGCCCGCAGCTCCCGCCAGTGGGCAAAGCGCTCGTGCGGCGCCACTTCGTCAGTCGAAAACTTCAAAGCCGGATTACTCTTCAAAATTCGCTCGCAAAAAATTCACTCGCAAAGACGTGGGGCGTACAAGGAGCTGAATTGTAGAAAATTGAGTATAGCGCGCAAGTCTAGCTCCCAAGTGTGAACCTTTTCACTCGGTGCAAGAATTGCCGAAGCTTTCTGCAAGCGCATACTTGAACGTGCAAGATGAAATGTCGACACCTTCAAGATGAATGCAATTCGCGAATGATGCTCCTGCTGGCGTCCGGACCTTTACAGGTGTCCGGACCCTCACAGGTGTCGGGACCCTCACAGGTGTCCGGACCGCTCCCGTGCCGGCCGGCCATCGGGAACGGGAAAGCGGATCGTCGTTCCTACGGTGATCCAGTTGGAATCTTCACCGGAGATGTTACGGCCATAGATGACGTCGACCGAAAATATCTCGTTCGGGCGGTAGCGCACCCCGGTCTGGAAGCGCGGCCTGACGACACCGGGACTGTCCGACGCGCCCGCAAGTCCAAAAGTTTCGACGGTCAATTGCAGAACCTCGGTGAATTTCCAGTCGAAGCCGATGCCGTAGCTCAGATAGTGCCGGTCGACGCTGCGGTCCCACAGCCAGCCGCCGTTGACGTTGATGCGCGTGGTCTCGGACAGCCGCCACGTCGCCGGCACCACCGCGAATGCCGATGTGTTGTCACCGGTCAGGGCGTCGAACGAACCGCCCACGGAAAACGCCAGCCCGAGTTTTCCGATGCCGGTCGGAACCAGGTTGGTCTTGGCCTTAGGTGCGAAGCTGTTGCTCCAATCGCCATCGCTGCGCGAGGAGTTCGCAAGCAGGCTCAGCTCCACCGCCTTGAAGGGATCGACCACACAGGACGGATTGGCAACGGCGGAAAAATCGGAGTTGGTGGCGCTCGAAAGCCAGCTTTCAACCTTGCATGAGCCAACTTCGGAAATGTCGGCGGCGTCGACCGCATAGGCGCCGTTGGCGGCCACGGCAACGCTATCCGGCGGCAGCAACGCCGCCGCGACTGCTGCTACCGCAAGTGTGAGATGCCCCGCCCCAAACCGCATGGAGAAAGGCTAGCAGAGTCCGTCGCTCTCGCCTATCCTGTCACCATGACTGATCATCATCACGAACAGGACCATTCGGAGCTGTCCGAAACCGAGTTGCGGGTGCGTGCGCTCGAGACCGTGCTGACCGAAAAGGGCTACGTCGATCCCGCCGCGCTCGATCTTCTGATCGAAACCTATGAGACCAAGGTCGGGCCACGCAACGGCGCCCGCGTCGTCGCCCGCGCCTGGAGCGATCCGGATTATCGCGCAAGGCTGCTCGAGGACGCGACGCCGGCCATCGCCGAACTCGGCTATGCCGGCCGCCAGGGCGAGCACATCGTCGCTGTCGAGAACACCCCGGCCCTGCACAACATGATCGTCTGCACGCTGTGCTCCTGCTATCCGTGGCCGGTGCTCGGCCTGCCGCCGGTGTGGTACAAATCGGCGCCCTACCGCGCCAAGGCGGTCAAGGATCCGCGCGGCGTGCTGAAGGATTTTGGTTTCGACTTGCCGCAGGACACCCGGATCCGGGTCTGGGATTCGACCGCGGAGATCCGCTACTTCGTGCTGCCGATGCGGCCCGCAGGCAGCGAAGGCTGGAGCGAACAGCGGCTGGCCGATCTGGTTACCCGCGACAGCATGATCGGCACCGGGCTGCCGCGGCAGCCGCGCGAGGTCGCCTGATGGATGGCGCGCACGACATGGGCGGCGTTGCCGGTTTCGGCGCGGTGCAGCCGGAGCCGAACGAACCGGTGTTTCACGCCGAATGGGAACGCCGCGCCTTCGCGTTGACGCTGGCGATGGGCATGCCCGGCGGCTGGAACATCGACATGTCGCGCTTCGCGCGCGAGGACCGTCCGCCGCAGGATTACCTCGGCAAGAGCTATTACGAGATCTGGCTCGCCGGTCTCGAGCGGCTGATGCTGGAGCGCGGCCTGGTGGCGGCCGACGAGATCGAAGCCGGCCATCAACTGTGTCCCGCCAAGCCCGTCGCCAGAACGCTCACGCCCGGGGATGTCGCCGCCACCCTGCATCGCGGCGGCCCCACCGAACGCGAGACCGGCAAGTCCGCGCGGTTCGCTATCGGCGACCGGGTCCGGACCAAAACCATCAACCCGCCGACGCACACGCGGCTGCCGCGCTACGCGCGCGGCCATGTCGGCGTTATCGATCGCATCCATGGCGCGCACGTCCTGCCCGACAGCAATGCGCGTGGCGCCGGCGAAGATCCGCAATGGCTCTACACGGTCACCTTCGATGGCCGCGAATTGTGGGGCGAGGAAGCGGAACCGGGCAGCACGACGTCGATCGATGCCTGGGAGCCCTACCTGGAGCCGGCCTGATGGCGCTCGGCCGGCGCGCCGCCTCGGACGCCACCAGCGTCCTCGACGGTCTCCCTCGCGACGACGACGGGCCGGTGTTTCGCGAGCCGTGGGAAGCGCAGGCCTTTGCCATGGCGCTAACGCTGCACGAGCGCGGCGTGTTCAGCTGGAACGAATGGGCGGACACACTCGCGGAGGAAATCCTGCGCGCACAGGCGTCAGGTGATGCCGACACCGGCGAGAGCTACTATCGGCATTGGCTTGCAACGCTGGAACGGCTGATCGCCGAGAAAGGCGTCGCATCAATGGAGACGCTGCGGCGAACGCGCGACGCCTGGGATCACGCCGCGGACCGCACCCCGCATGGTTCGCCGATCGAGCTGCGGCCCGAGGATTTTCGCAGCTAACCGTTACGGGCCGCATACGCGACCCAGCCCCTTGCCCGCAGCCGGCACGCCGGACATTCGCCGCAGCCAAAGCCCCAGTCGTGCCGCGCGCCGCGTTCGCCGAGATAACAGGTGTGCGAGTGCTCGCGGATCAGATCGACCAGCCCGGTGCCGCCGGCCTCGTGCGCCAGCGCCCAGGTGTCGGCCTTGTCCAGCCACATCAGCGGTGTGTGCAACCGGAATGGCCTCGCCATGCCGAGATCGAGCGCGGTCTGCAGAGCCTTGATGGTGTCGTCGCGGCAGTCCGGATAGCCCGAATAGTCGGTCTCGCACATGCCGCCGACGATATGGGTGATACCGCGCCGATAGGCCAGCGCCGCGGCAAAGGTCAGGAACACCAGGTTGCGGCCGGGCACGAACGTATTCGGCAGGCCGTCGGCCCCCATGGCGATTTCGACGTCGCGGGTCAGCGCGGTGTCGGACACCGCCGCAAGCGTCGGGACATCCAGCGTATGGCTGTCGCCGAGTTTCGCGGCCCAGTCCGGGCGCAGCGTCGTCATGCCGTCGAGCAGCCGGTCGCGGCAATCGAGCTCGACGGCGTGGCGCTGCCCGTAACGAAACCCGAGCATTTCAACACGCGCGAAGCGTTGCAAGGCCCAGGCAAGGCAGGTGGCGGAATCCTGACCGCCGGAGAACAGCACCAGCGCGGTCTGGCCGTGGAATGGATCGCTCATGGCGTGGCAATAGCACCACGCGCCGTCGCCGCCAATGCACCCCTCAACAGGTGTGAATCGCGCGCAAACGCCTTGCTTTCCGCTGGGACCGGCCGCCGACATACGGCATAGAGGGGCTGAATTCACTCCAAGCTTCGGTGTGTCATGACCCCTTCCCGCGATATCGCCGCCCTGCTCGAGATCATGGCGCAGTTGCGCACGCCCGTTACCGGATGTCCGTGGGACCTCGAACAGAATTTCGCGACCATTGCCCCTTACACCATCGAGGAAGCCTATGAGGTGGCGGACGCCATCGCCCGCGACGATCTTCCCGACTTGTGCGACGAACTCGGCGACCTCCTGCTGCAGGTGGTATTCCACGCCCGCATGGCGGAAGAGCAGAACGCGTTCGCGTTCGGCGACGTGGTCGAGGCCATCACCCGCAAGATGATCCGCCGGCATCCGCACGTGTTCGTCGACAGCAACGGCAACCTGACGCCGGCCGACGTCAAGGGCGCATGGGACCGCATCAAGGCCGAGGAAAAGGCCGAGCGCGCTGCGCGCCGGCCCGCACAGGAAGCATCGTCGCCGCCATCGCTGCTGGCCGGCGTCAAGGCCGGACAGCCGGCGTTGACGCGGGCAATGGACCTGCAGCGCAAGGCGTCCAGCGTCGGCTTCGACTGGAACGATCCGCGCGCGGTGCTGCACAAGATCCGCGAGGAAGCCGACGAAATCGAGGCCGCGCTGGATCGCGACGACAAGGCTGAACTGGCGGCCGAGACCGGCGATCTCCTGTTCGCGCTGGTCAACCTCGCGCGCCACGTCGGCGCCGATCCGGAAGCCGCACTGCGCGGCACGAATACAAAGTTCGAGCGCCGGTTCGGTTACATCGAGCGCACACTGGCGGCGCAGGGCCGCACGCTGGAGCAGACGTCGCTCGCCGACATGGACGCACTGTGGAACGAGGCCAAGCGCGAGGAGAAGGCCTGAATTTTTCCAGCCCGCGCTCCAAATTCGGCGTCGTCCCGGCGATGGCCGGGACCCAGAGTCCCTGGCGTCGCGACAAACAAAAACGCCGCCACGAGGATTCGTGGCGGCGCTCCGATACTTTATACAATCTACAGGGGTCTGGGTCCCGACCTTAGCCGGACGACCTGGCTGGATCACACTCCGGTCTGGGAGATGAACTTGGTGTTGAAGTAGGCTTCCATTGCCTCGGTGCCGCCTTCCGAACCGTAGCCGGAATCCTTGATGCCGCCGAACGGCACCTCGGGCAGCGCCAGCCCGAAGCTGTTGATCGAGACCATGCCGCTCTCGATCGCGGCGCCGACCGCGGTCGCGGTCTTGGTCGATGAGGTGAAGGCGTAGGAGGCAAGTCCGAACGGCAGCCGGTTGGCCTCTTCCACCACGTCGTCAAAGCTCGAGAACGGCGATATCAGCGCCAGCGGGCCGAACGGCTCCTCGTTCATCGCGCGCGCATCCCTGGAGACATCGCTGATCACGGTCGGCTCGTAGAAATGCCCCTTGTTGCCGACCCGGTGACCTCCGGTTTCAAGCTTGGCGCCCTTGCCGACGGCATCCTGCACCATGCTTTCGATGGCCGATACGCGGCGCGGATTGGCCAGCGACCCCATCTTCGAATCCGGGTCGAGGCCGTTGCCGACCTTCATGGTCCTGGCGCCCTCGACGAACTTGTCGACGAATTCGCGATATACCTTGTCCTGCACCAGCATGCGGGTCGGCGAAACGCAGACCTGGCCGGCGTTGCGATACTTTGCCGCCGACAGGATTTTTGCGGCTGCGGACACGTCGGCGTCGTTGAACACGATCGCCGGCGCATGACCGCCCAATTCCATGGTGGCGCGCTTCATGTGCAGGCCGGCCAGCGCGGAGAGCTGCTTTCCGACGATGGTCGAGCCGGTGAAGGAGATCTTGCGGATCACCGGATGCGGAATGAGGTATTCGGAGATCTCCGACGGCACGCCGTAGACCAGGTTGATGGCGCCGTTGGGCACGCCGGCATCGGCAAAGGCCCGGATCAGTTCGGCCGGTGCGGCCGGCGTCTCTTCCGGCGCCTTGACGATGATGGAGCAGCCCGAGGCCAGGGCGGCCGACAGCTTGCGGACCACCTGGTTGATCGGGAAATTCCACGGTGTAAAGGCCGCAACCGGGCCGACCGGCTCCTTGATCGCCAGCTGGTAGATCCCGGGACCGCGGGCCGGAATGACGCGGCCATAGGCGCGCTTGGCCTCTTCGGCGAACCACTCGATGATGTCGCCGGACGCCATCGCTTCCATCTTGGCTTCCGCGAGCGTCTTGCCCTGCTCCATGGTCAACAGCGGCGCGATGATGTCGGCGCGTTCGCGCATCAGGGCGGCGGCCTTGCGCATGATCTTGCAGCGGTCGAAAGCGGAGACCGCGCGCCACACCTTGAAGCCCTCTGCCGCGGCGGCGAGCGCCTCGTCGAGATCGGCGCGGTCGGCATGGGCGACGGTGCCGATGACTTCCTCGGTGGCGGGGTTTCTGACCTCGATGATCCTGCCCGACTGGGCGGGACGCCATTTGCCGTTGATAAATAGCGAAGTATTGGGATAGTTCACGCGGTGCTCTCCTCGACAGCGGGCTTTTCGTTGGAGGGCAAAGAATAGGGCCGGCCCTCCCCGGTCAAGTGTTTCCTTCGATGGGCTGCGTTGCGGCAATCCGCCGCGCAAAACCGGGCGGCGATCGGCGATGCCCCTGCATGACCTTCTCGGCGGAGTTCTGACAGGCGGCATCGGCGGCATCGCTTCGGGCTTTCTCGGCATCACCAGCGGCGGCATCCTTGTCCCGCTGCTGGTGCTGCTGCTCGGCCAGGAGCAGCACACAGCGCAGGGTGTTTCCCTGCTCGTGCAGGTGGTGCCAACCAGCCTGTCCGGCGTGCGCAGCTACCAGCGTGGCGGGCACCGGGTGCCACTGCGCTGGCTGACCTGGCTGGCGGTCGGCTTCGCGGCCGGCGGATGCGTCGGCGCCCTGCTGGCCGCCCACGTATCGCAGCGCGCGCTGCAATGGAGCTTTGTCGGCTACCTGGTGGTACTCGAGGCGATCGTCGTTCTGCGACCGCCGCGACCGAAGGCCGAACATGGCGTCGATGCGTCCGAGGACCTGCCGCTATCCTTCGTTGCTCTGGCCGCGGTCGGTGCGATCGCCGGCTGGTCGTCAGGTTTTCTCGGCATCGGTGGCGGGCTCGCCATCACGGCGCTGATGACTGCAGCACTCAAGGTCTCCCAGCATCAATCGCAAGCGCTCAGCCTCGCCGTCACCGCCTTGCCGGTGACGCTGCCGGCGGCGCTGCTGTACATGCAGCAAGGCACTGAACTGCCCTGGCTGACGATGATCGGCCTGATCGCCGGCCTGTGGATCGGGACCGGCATGGGCGCCCGCTTCGCCAACCGCTTGAGCCAGCAGAATCTGCGCCGCGCGCTGATCGCAGTTATCGCCGCCATGACGCTGTTCATGGCGCTCAGGGCCCTCGGTTAAGTGCCCGGGGGCAAGCGTCAGAGTGCGTGCGGGACGGCGGCGAAACGGTTGATCACGATGTCGCGCTTGGTCTCGTCGACGCGGACGGTCATGTTGAAACGGCCCTCGGCGAGCTCCTTGGTGAGAACCTCGGCGTTGCGATGCAGCCAGCTGACGCCGGCCCCGTCGGCCGCGTCGATCGACAGATCCAGGGTGATGCGACTGGCGGCGAGACGGTCTTCGATCGCGCGCTTGAGCGCCTCGACGCCTTCGCCGGTCTCCGCAGACACCAAGAGGCACGGACGCTCCGGCGGTCGGCGCGCGGCGACGTTGGCGAGATTCGCGCGCTCCTCGGGCGAGAACCGATCGATCTTGTTCCAGATCTCGAGGATGCGGCCGCCGATGTCCGGATCGATGCCGAGTTGGCGCAGTACGTTATCGACATCGTGCTGCTGCGCCTCGGCGTCCTCATGCGAGATGTCGCGGACATGGAGGATGATATCGGCCTCCAGAACCTCCTCGAGCGTGGCACGGAATGCGGCGACCAATTGCGTCGGCAGGTTGGAAATGAATCCGACCGTATCCGACAGCATCGCCTTGCCGCCATGCGGCAGGGTGAGCGCACGCAGCGTCGGGTCCAGGGTCGCAAACAGCATGTCGGCGGCCTGCACCTCGGCGCGGGTCAGGCGATTGAACAGCGTCGACTTTCCGGCATTCGTGTAGCCGACCAGGGCGACCACGCGATACGGCACCCGCTGCCGGCCGGCGCGATGCAGCCGGCGCGTGGCCTGGACCTTCTTGATCTCGTTTTCGATCCGCGTGATGCGATCGCCGATCAGGCGGCGGTCAGCTTCGATCTGGGTTTCGCCGGGGCCGCCCATGAATCCGAAGCCGCCGCGCTGGCGTTCGAGATGGGTCCAGGACCGCACCAGGCGGCTGCGCTGATAATTGAGATGCGCCAGCTCGACCTGCAGCGCGCCCTCCTTGGTCTTGGCGCGCCGACCGAATATCTCGAGAATCAAACCGGTGCGGTCGAGCACCTTGGTATTCCAGGCCTTCTCGAGATTGCGCTGCTGGATTGGCGACAGGGCGCAGTCCATCACTACCAGCTCGATGTCCTGCCCGGCAATCAGGCCGACCATCTCCTCGACCTTGCCCTTGCCGAGATAGGTTGCGGGCCGGATCTGGCTGATCGGTGCAACGACGGCTTCGGCAACGACGAGATCGATCGCCCGTGCCAGACCGACGGCTTCCTCAAGCCGCGCGTCGGCATCGCGCAGCGCGCGCGTCTCCTGCTGCGCGTCAACGTTGCCGCCGCGCATTCGCAGATAAGGGCCGATGACCACCACCCGCCCGGTCTGTACGCCCCCGGCCAACCGCGGACGGTCGGCGTCCCCTTCAAGGCTGCGGGGTTCCAATCAGATCATTCTCAAGCTGGAGCGTCCTCGCCACCTTCAAACAACTGAATCGGAGCGCCCGGCATGATGGTCGATATCGCGTGCTTATAGACAAGCTGCGAATGACCATCGCGCCGGAGCAAGAGGCAGAAATTGTCGAACCAAGTAACAATACCCTGCAGCTTGACTCCGTTGACCAGGAAGATCGTCAGTGGCGTCTTGGTTTTGCGAACGTGGTTCAGGAAGGTGTCTTGTAGATTTTGTGCGCGGTCTGCCGCCATTGTTTTTGTCCCGCCGTCTCGTTTTGCTTCTTTTTATTGAACCGGGCTCAACCCTCTGCGGGGCGTCGCGCGATTGCCGGTTTCCCCTGAGATCCCCCTCCGAGGTCCCGGCCGGGCGATTAGAGGGCAGGCGCGGTTTTTAGGCAAGTCAGTTCACGCTGCGGTGCGCCCGGAAAGTAGGCAACCCTCAGGAAAATGTTGAAGAGAATGAAATTCTCCTGCAATTCCCTCGTGTTCCTACGGGGATACCGCGTCCCCCGCCCCTGACCGCTTGCATGCAACGGCCCTACCCGACGCCGAGCGCCTTCAGCTTGCGATGCAGCGCCGAGCGCTCCATGCCGACGAATTCCGCGGTCCGCGAAATGTTGCCGGAGAATCGGCTGATCTGGGCGATCAGGTAGTCTCGCTCGAACACCTCGCGCGCCTCGCGCAATGGCAGGCCCATGATGTGCTCACCATTGGTCGAGGTCGGCATCGCCGGCACCATCGAGCCGACGTCCTGCGGCAGCATGTCGGCGGTGATGATCACCTCCGGACCGCCGCCGGCCAGGATCATGACGCGTTCGACGTTGTTGCGCAGCTGGCGGACGTTGCCGGGCCAGACGTGCGACTGCAGCACGGCCATCGCATCCTGGCCGATCTGGCGCTTCGGCAGGCCGGTCGCCGCCGAAATCTGGTCCATGAAGTAGTCGATGAGTTCCGGGATATCCTCGCGGCGCTCCGACAGCGGCGGCACCCGGATCGGCACCACGGACAGCCGGTGATAGAGATCCTCGCGGAAGCGGCCCTCGGCGATCTCCTCCTCGAGATTGCGCGCGGTCGAGGAAATGATGCGGACGTCGACATTGATCTTGGCGGTGCCCCCGGAACGCTGGAACGTCTGGTCGACCAGCACGCGCAGGATCTTGTTCTGGGTTTCGCGCGGCATGTCGCCGATTTCATCGATGAACAGCGTGCCGCCATGGGCCTCTTCCAGCGCGCCGGCCTTGCGCGGCTGCTCACCGTTGGTCTGCTCGATGCCGAACAGCTCGACTTCCATCCGCTCCGGGGTGATCGCCGCCGCGTTGATGACGACGAACGGCCCTTCCGCGCGGGGTGACGCGTTGTGCAGCGTGCGCGCCGCGAGCTCCTTGCCGGCGCCGGACGGGCCGACGATCAGGATGCGGCTGTTGGCCTTGGCGGCCCGCTCGATGGTCTGGCGGAGCTGGTTCATGCAGGCGGAGCGCCCGGTCAGCGTGCTCGCCACCGGCGCCAGCTGCTTCAATTCCTTGACCTCGCGTTTCAGGCGCGAGGTCTCCAGCGCCCGGGTCGCCACCAGGATCAGGCGGTCGGACTTGAACGGCTTTTCGATGAAGTCATAGGCGCCGCGCTTGATCGCGGCCACCGCCGTCTCGATGTTGCCGTGGCCCGATATCATCACCACCGGCACGTCGGCGTGGTCGCGCTTGATCAGCTCCAGGAGCTGCAGGCCGTCGAGCTTGCTGCCCTGGAGCCAGATGTCGAGAAACACCAGGTGTGGGCGGCGGCCGGAGATTTCCGCCATCGCCGAATCGCTGTCGCGCGCGGTGCGGGTGGAGAAGCCTTCGTCGTCAAGAATACCGGCGACCAGATCGCGAATATCTGCCTCGTCATCGACTATCAGAATGTCATTTGCCATGGGTCACGCCTGTCTTGTCAGCTGCCTGTCGCGGCTTCGATTTTTGTTTCGTTGTTGTTGGTCGCATCAGATGGCTCAATGGTTTCGGACTTAATGTCGACCTTCGGTCCGGTCGTGTCGGCTTTCGGCTCGGCATCGGGCTTTGCGGCCTGGCCCGAGACGGCAAAGCGCAGCCGCATCCAGGCGCCGCGAGCGCCCGGTTTGATGGCGGATGCGTCGTTGAGCTCGATCTTGCCGCCATGGTCCTCCAGCACCCTCCCCACGATCGCAAGGCCAAGGCCCGTGCCTTTCTCCCGGGTGGTGACGTAAGGCTCGAGCAGCCGCGCCCGCGCTACCTTGGGCAGGCCGACGCCGTTGTCGATCACGTCGATGATGATGTCGTCATTCTCGCGCGCCGCGATGACGTCGATGCGACCCTTACCCAATTCCTCCGGCGGCACGGCCTCGATGGCTTCGGTGGCGTTCTTGATGATGTTGGTCAAGGCCTGCGAGATCAGCCGCCGGTCAAACCGGGCCCGCATCGGCTCCTGCTTGATCTCGGCCTCGATGTCGACGTCGGGATGTCCGACCCGCATCAAGAACACCGCCTGACGCACCGTATCGGCGACGTCCTCGCCCTCGATGACCGGCTTCGGCATGCGGGCAAAGCGCGAGAATTCGTCGACCATGCGCCTGATGTCGTCGACCTGCCGCACGATGGTGTCGGTGCACTGTTCGAAGATCGACTTGTCTTCGATGATGACCTTGCCGAACTTGCGCCTGATGCGCTCGGCGGAAAGCTGAATCGGCGTCAGCGGGTTCTTGATCTCATGTGCGATACGGCGGGCGACGTCGGCCCAGGCCGAGGTGCGCTGTGCCGAGACCAGTTCGGTGATGTCGTCGAGGGTAATGATGTAGCTATCGCGGGAGTGGCTGCTCTGCTCGGCGCTGATCCGCACCGACAGATTGCGCTCGTGGCCATCGCGGGCGATCGTAATCTGGCCCTGCACGAGGCGCTGCGAGCCGTCCCGCGCGGTCTTCATCATGTCGTCGAGTTCGGGGATCACCTCCGACAGCGGATGTCCCAACGTCTCGGATTCCGAGTGGCCGATCAGCTTCTCGGCGGAACGATTGAGAATGCCGATGCTGCCGGAGCCGTCGACGCCGACAATGCCGGCGCTGGCCGACGACAGCACCGCCTCGATGAAGCGGCGACGGCTGTCGATCAGGTCGCTGGCGCTGACCAGTTCGTCGCGCTGGCTGCGCAGCTCCTGCGTCATCTTGTTGAAGGTTTCGCCGAGATTGGCGAGATCGCCCTCGGATTTGATGACCGGCACCTGCACGTGCAGATCGCCGGTGGAGACCATGTTGGCCGCGCTCATCAGCCGCCGGATCGGAGCCACCAGCCAGTTGGCAAAATTCAATCCCAGCAGAACCGACGACATCAGCACGGTCAGCGCGATCACCGTGAACATCAGGGCGAACGCGACCTGTATGCCGAGCCGGCGCGATTCCCGGTCGACGTAGTCGTCGGCGCCGGCGATGGTCTGCTGAACCAGGGCAATGACGCGCGGATCCAGCGGCCGCGCCACGTAAAGGAAGATATCCGGGAACGTGCGCAGACGTATCACGGCCGCGACGTAGTTTCCCTCCGGAATAATGGCGATCTCCGGCTCGGTTTCCTTGACGTTGCTCAGCAGTTCCGGTGGCGGCGTGACATAGGCCCGCTGGATGGCTTCTTGCGCGGACGCCCTCACGACGCCGTCCTTGTCGATCAATATCGCGTCGCGCAGGTTGCGCAAGTTGGCGCTCTCGGTCAGCAGTTCGTGAAATGACCCGGGATCCTGATCGTAGAGCGGTCGCGCGCGGACAATGTCATTCGCCATTCCGAGAATGTCGGCTCCGATCAACTGACCGTGTTCATTCAGATAAGAGGAGGCAATGATCCGCGAGTTCTCGATCGCCCCGCGAGTCGGGCCTGAGAACAGACGGTCAAGGCCACGGTCAAGGGCCACATAGGCGACAATCGACACCAGCACGGTCGGCAACACCGTGATCGCCGAAAACAGGCTGACGATCTGGACGTGAAGCCGCGCCGCGGCGCGGCCACGCCGGCGCGCCTGAACCAGCTGCCAGAGTTCGCGGAGGATGATGATAATCAGCAAGAGAATGCTTGCTGCATTGATCAGGTAGAAGGTGACCACGACTTGGCGGGTCGCCACGATCGGGGTCAGGCCGGTCAGGACCGCGAAGGTCAGGAACGCCGACACCATCGCCAGCACCACCGCGAACGGCGCCAGCAATTTCTGCACCCGCCGTCCGCGTGACTCGGCAAGCGACGGATCGAACGATGGGGCCGACGTGTCTGCGCTGATCATTCCGGGATTTGCTAAGCGGTGAATGCTGCCGGCTGCCGGATCAATTTCCGTCAGCGAAGTGATGCATTCATACAACAATGTTGCTCAATTGCGACATTTCCGCGGCACGCGGAGGGATGGCGCAAAGCCGCACGCTTGGCCGAACCAGCACCATCAGGTCCCGGTCGTCGCCGCCGCGTCAACCGCCGGTCCGATAGACCTGGATATCGAGGTCCCGGATCTTCTTGCGCAGGGTATTGCGATTGAGGCCGAGCAGATCCGCCGCCCGGATCTGGTTACCCCGGGTCGCCGCTAGTGCGGCAGTCAGGAGCGGCACCTCGATCTCGCGCAAAATCCGGTGGTAGAGGCCCGGCGGCGGCACGCCGTTGGGAAAGCTGGAGAAATGCGAAGACAGGTAGATCTCGACCGCGCCGCCGAGATTGTCGACGCCGTGCTGAGTGCCGCCATTGGAGGTGACGGCGGGGGGCGCCAGTTCGCCGTCGATCACGGAGCCGGTGATGACATCCTGCGGATAAAGCGCGGCCAGCCGGCGCGCCAGGTTCTCCAGTTCGCGAACATTGCCGGGCCAGCGATGCTGCTTCATCCGCTCCAGCGCCAGCGCGTCGAGCTTCTTCGGCGGCAGCCCGTCCTTTTCGGCCAGGGCAAAGAAATGCCGGATCAGATCGGGCAGATCCTCGATGCGTTCGCGCAGCGGCGGCAGTCGCAGCGGCACGACGTTGAGGCGGAAGAACAGGTCCTCGCGGAACAGCCCCTGCTGGATCAGGATCCGCAGGTCCTTGTTGCTGGCGGCCACGATCCGGACGTCGGTCTTGATCGGGGTACGGCCGCCGACGGTGGTGTATTCGCCCTGCTGCAGTACGCGCAGCAGCCGGGTCTGCGCCTCCATCGGCATGTCGCCGATCTCGTCGAGAAACAGGGTGCCGCCCTCGGCCTGTTCGAAGCGGCCGGAGGCGCGGGTGTTGGCGCCGGTAAAGGCGCCGCGCTCGTGGCCGAACAATTCCGATTCGATCAAGTCGCGCGGGATCGCCGCCATGTTGACGGCAACGAAGGGTCCGTTGCGGCGCTTGCCGTAATCATGCAGCGCGCGCGCCACCAGCTCCTTGCCGGTGCCCGACTCGCCGGAGATCATCACGGTGAGGTCGGTCTGCATCAGACGCGCCAGCACACGGTAGATTTCCTGCATCGCCGGCGAGCGGCCGACCAGCGGTATGGAATCGAACTCGGCCTCTTCGTTCGAGTTGGCGACGCGCTCCTTCGGCTCGGCGAGCGCACGGCCGACGATGGCGATCAATTCCTTCAGATCGAACGGTTTTGGCAGGTATTCATAGGCGCCGCGCTCCGACGCCCGGATCGCGGTCATGAAGGTGTTCTGCGCGCTCATGACGATGACCGGCAGGTTCGGCCGCATCTTCTTGATCCGCGGCAACAGGTCGAACGCGTTCTCGTCGGGCATCACGACGTCGGTGATGACCAGATCGCCCTCGCCCTGGCTGACCCAGCGCCACAGCGTCGCGGCGTTGCCGGTCAGGCGAACCTCGTATCCGGCGCGCGAGAGCGCCTGGTTGAGAACCGTGCGAATGGCGGTGTCGTCGTCGGCGACAAGAATGCTACCTGCGGGCATCATGTTTCCTTATCTTGCCTCGCGCGAGGCATGCGGCAACGTACCCGGCACGTTAGCGCTGGTGGTTTGATCAATGTTTTTGGCGGCGTTGAACATCGGCAGCAGCACCCGGAAAACGGTCTTCCGCGGCTGCGACTCGCATTCGATGATGCCGCCGTGATCGCCGACGATCTTGGCCACCAGCGCCAGACCGAGACCGCTGCCGGTCGGCTTGGTGGTGACGAACGGATCGAACAGGTTCGGCAGCAGATCTTCCGGAACCCCGGGACCGTTGTCCTTGACGCAGAATTCGAGCGGCAGCGACACCCGTGACTTCTTTCCGGGGACCGACAGCCGGACGCCCGGCCGGAACGCGGTGGTGAGCTGGATTTCTCCATCGGAGCCGAGATCGGCGACGGCCTCGGCGGCATTTTTCACCAGGTTGAGAAACACCTGAATCAGTTGATCCTGATTGGCGAACACCGGCGGCAGCGACGGATCGTACTCCTCGATGAAGCGGATGTTGCGGGCAAAACCGGATTGCGCCAGCCGCTTGACGTGATCGAGCACCGAATGGATGTTGACGGGGCCGCGCGCCACCGGGCGATCATCGCCGAACACCTCCATGCGGTCGACCAGCGTGACGATTCGGTCGGCCTCATCACAGATCAGCCGCGTCAGCATGCGGTCTTCCGACGACGCCGCCTGCTCGAGCAACTGGGCGGCGCCGCGAATGCCGGACAGCGGGTTCTTGATCTCGTGCGCCAGCATGGCGGCGAGCGCGATCACCGAGCGCGCGGCGCTGCGATGGGTCAGTTGACGGTCCATCTTGTCGGCGATGGTACGCTCCTGCAGCATCACCACGATATGGCCGGGACGTTCGGTCAAGGGCGCGACATGCAAGTCGACCTGGCGATCGCCGCCGATCCGCGGTGTGCCGAGGTCGACCTTGTATTCGTTGACCGGAGAGGCGGAGCTGCGCACCTGATCGATCAGCGCCAGCAGCGGACTGCCGAACGGCACCAGTTCCTTGAGCGACTGACGGCGCAGGAACTGGGTCGAAATCTCGAAGAACGATTCCGCCGCCATGTTGGCGTCGACGATCTTGCCGTCGGGCGCAATCAGCAGAACCGGATTGGGCAAGGCGTTGAGCACGGCCTCGCTGTCGCTCGGAACCGGTCGGCGCTGTTCGGCAACGGCGGTCATGCGGCGGCACTCCATGCAAAGTCGTCGAACGCATCCTGCAGAGAACGGTGCACGTTGGCGGGCTGTTCGGCAGTGAGAATCTTCTGCCGCCAGTCCTTGAGAACGGCGGATGGCGCGCAGCTGGAGCGTGCCGCGACGTCAAGCGCCCAGCCGAGATGCTTGCGCGCATGACGCAATCCGATCCGCGGTCCATAGAGCCGAAGAAGTTCGTCATAAAGCGTGCGGATGTAATGCAGCTGGTCGGCCATCGCGGGCGCCGGCTCCGCCTTGCCGGTCTCGAAGCGCCGGCCGATCTGGCCGGGCAGCCAAGGCTGGCCCTGCGCGCCGCGCCCCATCATCACGGCATCGGCGCCGGACTGATCGAGCGCGGCCACGGCTTTTTCGAACGAGGTGATGTCGCCATTGACGACGAGCGGGACATCGACCGCATCCTTGACCGCCCGCACCGCGCTCCAATCGGCCTCGCCCTTGTAGAACTGGCATCGGGTGCGGCCATGCACAGTGATCAATTGCACGCCGGCGGCCTCGGCGCGCCGCGCCAGCTCCGGCGCGTTGAGCGAGCGCTCGTCCCAGCCGAGCCGCATCTTCAACGTCACGGGGACCTTCACCGCCGCGATCGTCGCCTCGATCAGCGTCAAGGCATGATCGAGGTCGCGCATCAGCGCCGATCCCGATTGACCGCCGGTGACGTGGCGTGCCGGGCAGCCCATGTTGATGTCGATGATATCGGCGCCGGCGCCCTCCGCGATCCGCGCCCCCTCCGCCATCCAGTGGGCTTCGCAGCCGGCGAGCTGGACCACATGGGCGCCGACCCCGGTCGCCTCGCAACGCAGCTGGGTCATCGGCCGGCCATTGACCAGATCGTTGCTGGCGGTCATCTCGGAGACCACGAGGCCGGCCCCGAGCGAGGCGGCCAGACGCCGGAACGGGGCGTCGGTGACGCCGGACATCGGCGCCAGGAAGACCCGATTGGCGATCTCGATATCGCCTATCTTCAATGGCTTAGCGCTCGGAAGCTGCGGGCCGGTCACTGACCTACTCGTATTCTCGCAACCGCCTCATTGCGGTTGGCACGGACAGCATTTTGCGCACAATTCTTGGGCAGTCAAGTTTCATGCCTACACTTTAGACAATTCTGACAATCTTGCAAGTGCAGTGCAGCAAAATCTCGTCGGCGACCGTCAGATTATTGGGAATCGGTCTGTTTTCCCGGCACCGGCGTGATATGGGCAGTGCGCCACCTTACGAAATGCTCCCACCGCCTGAAATCGTTGCAGAATCACGATGTCGAACCAAAAGCGGACTGCCGCCATCATTGTCGCCGCCGGACGCGGACTTCGCGCCGGATCGGGGGGACCGAAACAATACCGAACGATCGGCGGCCGCACCGTCATCGCCCGGGCGATGGATCCGTTCTGCGGTCATCCACAGCTTTTTGCGGTACAGCCGGTGCTCAATCCCGACGACACCGCAATGTTCAACGAAGCGGTCAGGGACATGCGCTATCAGCCGCCGGCGCGCGGCGGAGCAACCCGGCAAGCTTCCGTCCATGCCGGGCTCGAGGCGCTCGCCGCCTCGTCGCCGGACATCGTCCTGATCCACGACGCCGCGCGGCCGTTCGTCACGCCGGCGCTGATCTCGCGCGCGATCGACGCCGCGGACGCGACCGGCGCAGCGGTGCCGGCGATCCCGGTCACCGACACCATCAAGCTCATCGGCGCATCAGGACATATCGAAGCAACGCCGGACCGCGCGCGCCTGCGCATCGCGCAGACGCCGCAAGCCTTTCGGTTCGATGTGATTCTCGACGCCCATCGCCGCGCGGCCAAGGACGGCCGCAGTGATTTCACCGACGACGCAGCACTCGCCGAATGGGCGGGATTGACGGTCGCGACATTTGAAGGCGATCCTGCCAACATGAAACTGACGACACCGGAAGATTTCGTTCGCGAGGAAGCCCGCCTCGGCGCCATGCTCGGCGATATCAGGACCGGCACCGGCTATGATGTCCACGCCTTCGGCGATGGCGACCACCTGATGATCTGCGGCCTGCGGGTGCCGCACAGCCGCGGCTTCCTGGCCCATTCGGACGGCGATGTCGGGCTGCATGCGCTGGTCGATGCGATCCTCGGCGCGCTGGCGGATGGCGATATCGGTTCGCACTTTCCGCCGAGCGACCCGCAATGGAAAGGTGCCGCGTCGGACAAGTTCCTGAAATACGCGGTCGATCGCGTCACCGCGCGCGGCGGACGGATCGCCAATCTCGAGGTGACGATGATCTGCGAACGGCCGAAGATCGGTCCGCACCGCGACGCCATGCGGGCGCGGATCGCGGAGATCACCGGCCTCGACGTTTCGCGGGTGGCGGTCAAAGCCACCACCAGCGAGCGATTGGGCTTCACCGGCCGCGAGGAAGGCATTGCCGCCACCGCCAGCGCCACCATCCGGCTTCCCTGGAAGGACTGACATGAGCGGCAGCGACCCACGCGCCCTCTCCCGCTCGCTGCTCGACCTTTGCCGGATGCGCAAGCTGACGATCGCTACGGCCGAGTCCTGCACCGGCGGCCTGGTTGCCGCCGCACTGACTGACATTCCCGGCTCCTCCGACGTGATCGACCGCGGCTTCGTCACCTATTCCAACGAGGCCAAACACGCGATGCTCGGCGTCAATGCGACGACGCTGGCGACATTCGGCGCGGTCAGCAAAGAGACCGCAACGGCGATGGCCGTCGGCGCGCTGGAGAATGCCGATGTGGATCTGGCGGTTTCCATTACCGGCATCGCCGGCCCGGGCGGCGCCACTCCCGGCAAGCCAGTGGGCCTGGTTCATTTCGCGGCTGCGGCCCGCGATGGCCGTATCGTTCACCGTGAATGCCGCTTCGGCGCCATCGGCCGCAGCGCAGTCCGCGCCCGCTCGGTGATGGAAGCCCTGCGGATGCTGCTGGATCTGGCGCGCGGGCCGCAGGCGCCCACCAAGCCCCGCCGTGCCGCTGCAACGCGGCTAAGGCCCCGCGTGACGCGCACGCCCCGGCGCAG
>Ga0102590_1002474_pt1 | contig 21705 bp, 22 predicted proteins | sample AraplaMF_Col_mMF_FD_76859 | JGI IMG/M metagenome (GOLD analysis project Ga0102590, IMG submission 76859) | Arabidopsis root microbial communities from the University of North Carolina, USA - plate scrape MF_Col_mMF | ecosystem: Host-associated > Plants > Roots > Endosphere | place: USA...
ACGATCGTCGACGACGAGGCCGAGATCGCCATCATCGACATCACCGGCGTGCCGACGGTCGACACACTCACGGCTCAGCATCTCCTAAAGACGGTCGCGGCAGCGCGCCTGATGGGTGCCGATTGCCTGATCAGCGGCATCAGGCCCCAGATTGCCCAGACCATGGTGCATCTCGGCGTCGAGCTGAACGTCATTTCGAAGGCCTCGCTGGCCGACGCGTTCGCGGTCGCACTGCGGCAGACCGGGCGGACCATCGTCAAGGCGAAGCGCGTCGAAGGATACACGTTTGCGGACAAGAAGAGCGGCGGGCAGGACGCCTGACGATGGACCGCATCCCAATCCTCAAATTCGGCCACGCGCTTCTCGTCACCATTCAGGTCGATATGCACGACCGGCTTGCGACGGCGCTGGAGGAAGATCTGACCGCCAGGATCGTCACGCACAATGCCCGTGGTGTGCTGATCGACATTTCGGCCCTCGAAGTCGTCGACAGTTTCATCGGCCGCATGCTGGACAATATCGCCGCGGTTTCGCGCATCCTCGACGCCGACACGGTGGTCGTTGGAATGCGACCCGCGGTGGCGATCACCCTGGTCGAGCTCGGCCTTTCATTGACTGGCGTGAAGACCGCGCTGAACGTCGAGCGCGGCATGGCCATGATCCACGACCGCCTCGCGGGGGCGGAGGCTGACGATGCCGACGACGAAGACTGAGCGGGTCGGGATCAAGGTCTCGGACGACGTGGTACGGGTGAGGCAACTGACCCGGGCGCTCGCGGTTGAAGTCGGCCTCAGCCTCGTCGACCAGACCAAGATCGTCACGGCGTCCAGCGAGCTTGCGCGCAATACGCTCGACTATGGCGGGGGTGGCGAAGTGACCGCGGAGATCGTCGAGCAAGGCGGCCGCCGCGGCGTGCGTCTGACATTCGACGACAAGGGCCCGGGCATCGCCGATATCGAGCAGGCCCTCAAGGACGGCTTCACGTCCGGCAAGGGCATGGGCCTCGGTCTCGGCGGCTCAAAGCGGTTGTGCAACGAATTTTCCATCGTCTCGGCGCCGGGCACAGGCACCAAAGTCACAATCGCACGTTGGAAATGATGATGAAATCCGTCGGCGTCAACGATCCAAGCGGCGTCGCGGAGGCAAGGCGGGCAGCTACCGATCTCGCACAGCGCCTGGGCTTCAACGAGACCGATAAGGGCAAGCTCGCCCTGGTCGCGACCGAACTTTCAACCAACCTCGTCAAGCACGGGTCGGGCGGGGAAATTCTGGTCGGAGCCTATGAGGACAGCGAAAGCCAGGGCATTGAGATCCTCGCGCTCGACAAGGGTGCCGGCATGAGCAATGTCGCCGCATGCCTGGAGGACGGGTATTCCAGTGCAGGCACCGCAGGCCGTGGCCTCGGCGCGGTGATACGGCAATCCCACTTCGTCGACATCGGCTCGTGGCCCGGCGTGGGGACGGCCGTGCTGGCACGCGTCACACCCGGCGCTGCTCGATCCATCAAACCGCCGACCGTCCCGACCTGGGGCGGTGTGTCCGTTGCCAAGGCCGGCGAGGAAGTCTGCGGCGATGCCTTGAGCGTCTCCGATGCCGGAAACGTCCGCACCCTGCTCGTGGTTGACGGCTTGGGGCATGGGCCGGAAGCGGCCGAAGCCGCGGTCGAGGCTGTCCGGCTATTCCATCGCTACAACGGAAACACGATCGCCAACCTGCTCGACTACATCCATGGCGGCTTGCGCTCGACGCGCGGGGCGGCGGTTTCGGTTGCGCGCTTCGATCCCGCCACAAAAAACATCAGCTTCTCCGGGATCGGCAATGTCGGCGGCGTCATCATCACCGCCGGCGAGACCAAGCGGATGGTGTCGATGGCCGGAACGGCGGGTTTCAATACACGCAAGATCCGGACTTTCGACTACCCCTTCTCGCACGGTCTGATCGTCCTGCATTCCGACGGTCTGGCCTCGAGCTGGACGGTGGACCGCTATCCCAATCTTGCGGCCCTGCACCCGTCGCTGATCGCCGCGATTCTCTATCGCGATTTCACCCGGGTTCGCGACGACGCGACCGTGCTCGTGGGTAAATGGTGAAGCACATGCCGGCATCTGCCAAATTGTGGCCTATCGTCACCGTGCCGATCGAGAACGAGAGCGATGTCGTCGCAGTCCGGCAACGCGCTCATCGCGTCGCCGACATGCTGGGATTTGAGCGGCAGGACCAGACCCGCATCGCCACCGCGGTCTCCGAGCTCGCACGCAATGCCTATGGCTATGCCGGTGGCGGGCGCGCCGAATTTGCGTTGGACGCCGGAACGGTTCCGCAGCGTTTCGCCGTCCGCATCTGCGACAACGGGCCGGGCATCGACAATCTCCAGCTCATCCTCGACGGGCAATACCGTTCGTCGAGCGGGATGGGCCTCGGTCTGATCGGCGCGCGCCGGCTGATGGACACGTTCAATATCGAGTCGACGCCTGGTCAGGGGACGATCGTCGAGGTCGGGCACAAGCTGCCGCCCCACGTTGCGCCGTGGCCGCGCGCCAAGCTCACCGACGTGGTCAGCAGCCTGAAGAAGGAGACCTCGTCCGATCCGCTCGCAGCCCTGCGCGAGCAGAACCGCGAGCTGATGCAGAACCTGGAGGAGCTGCGGCGCCGCGAAGAGGAAAGCCAGCAGCTCAACCAGGAGCTCGGCGATACCAACCGCGGCGTGGTGGCGCTCTACGCCGAGCTCGACGGCCGCGCCGAACAATTGCGGCAGGCCAGCGAACTCAAGACCCGCTTCCTGTCCAACATGAGCCACGAATTCAGAACACCGCTGAATTCGGTGCTGGCGCTGTCACGCCTGCTGCTCGACCGCATCGACGGCGATTTGACGGCGGAACAGGAGCGACAGGTCGGCTACATCAGGCGGTCGGCGGAGAGCCTGCTCGATCTCGTCAACGACATGCTGGATCTCGCCAAGGTCGAGGCCGGCAAGGCCGAGATCAAGCCGGTGCGGTTCGCGGTCACGAGCCTGTTCGGGGCGCTGCGCGGCGCGCTGAAGCCGCTCCTGACCAGCACGGCCGTCGAGTTGCTGTTCGAATCCCCGAAGGAGCTGCAACCACTGTACACCGATGAGGCAAAGGTGGCGCAGATCCTGCGCAACCTGATCTCGAACGCGTTGAAATTCACCGAAGAAGGCGAAGTGCGGGTGACCGCCCGCACCGGCGAAAACGGCGCGAGCATCATCTTCTCCGTCCGCGACACCGGCATTGGAATCGCGCCGGAGCATCACGAACGGATCTTCGAGGAATTCTCGCAAGTCGATACCAAGCTGCAGAGGAAGGTGAAAGGCACCGGCCTTGGGCTGCCCCTATCACGTTCGCTGGCGCGCCTGCTCGGCGGCGACCTCACCGTCGAGAGCAACCCGGGCCAGGGCTCGATCTTCTCGCTGAAGATTCCGGCCTCGCTCGGCGAGCCGGACCGTGAGACGATGGCTCGCTCGACCGACGACAGCAAGAGCGTGCTGCTGATCGACGACGACGAGACCTTCCGTTACGTCATGCGCCAGATCGTCGGCAACGAGACCCGCTATGAGTTCATGGAGGCCGACGGCGGCGAAGAAGGCCTGCGGCTTGCCCGTGAGAAGAAGCCGGACGTCATCGTTCTCGACCTGCAAATGCCGGCGGTGGACGGCTTCACCGTGCTGCAGCAGCTGGCCGCCGACGACCGCACCAACGGCATCCCCGTCGTCGTCTCAACGTCGATGACGATCGACGGCCCGCTCCGGGCGCGGCTGCCCGAGCATGTGCGGCTGATCTCCAAGAACGCGATCTCCCGGGAGAGCGTAACCTCGTTCCTGCGCGACGCCGTCCAGGGTGTCTCATGAGCAACAGTGAAAAGACCGTCATCCTCAACGTGGACGACCTCGAATCGCAGCGCTACGTGAAGACACGCGATCTGCAGGCCGCCGGATTTGCCGTGATCGAGGCCCAGACCGGCGCGGAGGCGCTACGACTGATCGAGCAGCACATGCCCCCGCTCGTTCTCCTTGACGTTCAATTGCCGGACATCAACGGCTTCGAAGTCTGCTCCTTCATCAAGCAGAAATGGCCGCAAGTGATGGTGCTGCAAACGTCGGCCACTTTCACGGCGAGCGAACATCGCGTCATTGGATTGAACGCCGGCGCCGATTCCTATCTGGTGCAGCCAGCCGAACCGCTCGAGCTCGCCGCCGCGATCAATGCGCTCCTGCGTGTCCGCCGCTCGGAGGACGCGTTGCGATCGCTGAATGCGACGCTCGACAAGCAGGTTCAGGAGCGGACCGAGGAGCTGGAAAAGGCCAACCGAAAACTGCGCCAGGAGATTGCGCAACGCCAGAAGGCGGAGTCCGAGCTGTTGCAGGCCCAGAAAATGGAGGCCGTCGGCCAGTTGACCGGAGGGCTCGCGCACGATTTCAACAATCTGCTGACCGCCGTGGTGGGCAATCTTGATCTGATACGTGCCCGTACGACAGAACCACGCATCACGAGACTGGCGGAGAACGCGTTCAAGGCGGCCGAGCGCGGCTCGAAGCTGACGGCGCAGTTGCTGGCTTTCTCGCGGACCCAGAAGCTTGCGACGCAGTCCGTCGACCTCAACCGCCTGATCCTGGACGCCTCCGATCTGCTCAGCCAGTCACTCGGGGCCAATATCGCGATCAAGACCGATCTCGATGCGGGCGCACCTTTCGTAATCGCCGACTACAACCAGCTCGAAGTCAGCCTGCTCAATCTGGCGATCAACGCCAGAGATGCGATGCCGGACGGTGGAACATTGACGATCACGACGACCCCCAACGAGACCGACGATCGCAGGATCACGCTGTCCGTGAAGGACACCGGGACGGGAATGCCGCCGGACGTGATCGCGCGCGCGTTCGATCCCTTCTTTACTACCAAGCCACCCGGCAAGGGAACGGGCCTTGGATTGTCGCAGGTCTACGGGCTGGTGCGACAGATGGGCGGCGACGTCGACATCAAGAGCGAGGTCGGCCAGGGCACGTCGATCCAACTGTCGCTACGACGATCGATTGCCGGCACGGAGACGGCCGCCGCAGCGCAGGGCGCGGCCGAAAGCGGACACGCGGAACGTATCCTGGTCGTCGACGACGATCACGACGTTCGCGGGCTGATGACGAGTTTCCTGGCCGAGATCGGATACGTGGTGCACGAAGCGGACCATGGCAACGCGGCGCTTGCCATGCAGACGACGGTAAACCCGCAACTGATGATCATCGACTTTTCGATGCCGGGCACCAACGGCGCCGAGGTCGTCAAGGCGGCGCGGGTCGTGCAACCCACCCTCCCCGTGCTGTTCGTCAGCGGCTATGCCGATTCCGCGGCCCTGGAAGCCGCGATGGGCTCCGCACCGTTTCTTCGCAAGCCGTTCCGGCCTGCCGAGCTCGCCTCCGCGGTCCGGATGGCGCTGGATTCAGTCAGCTCCAGCAAGCCGTGACCGGCGGAAGCTACGCCTTCGCCCTGCCGACCTTGCCGCCGAAATGCTTGCCGTTCAGCTTCTTCTTTTTCGCGAGCGCGCCCTTCGCGCCAGCCTTCAGCGCCTTACGCTCAGCGCGGGCCTTCACCTTGGCGCGTTCGGCGCGCGCCTCTGCGCGCAGCTTCTTGCGCTTCTTCTCGCACGAGTCGCACTTGCAGCCGATCGGCTTCAGATAGGCTTTGAAATAATCGGTGCCGTAATCGTAGTTGATCTCGTCGCCCGGCTCGATGTTCTTGATGGCGCGGATGAAAACCTTGCGCTCGCGCGGCCTGACGTCGGATTCGGCGTTGGGCCGGCAGGAATGGTTGATGTAGCGGGCGAGGTTCTTGCGCACCGAACCGTCGATGGTCCAGCGGTTGTTGAGCTCGAACAGATACTTGTTCTCGATCTCGTCATGCGCTGGGATCTTGGAGTCCAGGATCGGTCCGAAATAACGGATGATCCGGGTCCCCTTCTTGATCGGCATGGTGGCGAACAGGCCAAGTCCGGTCTTGGAACGGCCGACACGATAGGATTTGCTGGAAGCGATGGCTGGCATGATCGAGAAAAATGAGGACGCAAACGAGGCCCGATGCCTCAAGCGAAGCCGCTCTTCTAGAACGATTCCTCGGCCCTGTCAGGTATATCCCGCCTCTGTTTGAACCTTGCCCACAATGAAGACGTCTGATGGTACGGAGTTCCCGCTGCATCAGGGCGTCATCATGGGGCGTATTGCGTTGATTTGCCTGGCCGGGCTGCTTGCCTGCTCGAACGCAGGTAATGCCGACGCCCAATCGCTGGGCAGCAGCACCTACACCTCCACCGCGCCAAACGATTGCCGCCAGATCGGCAAACCCAGCGAGCTTGACGGCAGCACCACGCGGATCTGCCCGGGCAAGGCCGGGCTCATGGTACTGATCTCGGAGGACGATTTGCGCGAAATCGTCTCGGTCGGCCGCAATCGCAAGGCCGCGAGCGAGGAGCCGGCGGCGAAGGTCTGGTTCGGCCCGTTCAATTCGTCGGAGATCACCATCGAGTGGCGCGCGGCGGGTGGAACGCCATTCGCGATCATCCAGCGCTGGCACATCGCCGACGGCACCGACCTCGACAAGCAGGGACGGCCGAACACCAAGGCCATGCTGGTCGTCACGCGGCTGCCGCCGGGCCCGGTCTGCCATGTCGCCTATGTCGACGCGACAGCCAATCCGAACGCCAATGAGCTTGCCCGCAACGCGGCTGACGAGGTCGCCCGCGGCTTCAACTGCGACAGGGACGAGGTGAAGGTCGTCGGCACCAGCGGCCGCGCGGTCGAGCTCGCGACGCGGCGCTAGGCCTTCGCCTTGGCGCGGTGGTAACGGGCCAACAGGCGCTCTCCCTTGGCGGCGATGCGCCGGGCCGCCGCCACCGTCTTCGGAACGGGTTCGCCCCAGGCGTGGGCCGACAAAGCGTACCGCGTCGGCCTCCCCCTGGCATCGACGAGCGGCGGCAGCTTCGCGCGGCCGTAGAAGCGCACCGCCCAGCTTCCCTTGCGCCGCATCTCCTGCGGCGTCATCTCGGAGTCACGCTTGGTGACACCCGGCTTTAGATGCGCGCCTTGCTCGCGTGCGAAGGCCTTGCGACCCGCGGCGGTCAGGCCGCCGCGCGGGTCCTTTTGCTTCGCCGACGTCCCGCGTTTGCGTGCGGTCTTCTTGACGCCCTTCTTCGCGGCACTGGTTGAGGTTTTGCGCTTGCGCGCCTTCGCGGATTTCTTCGTTGCGGATTTCGCCTTGGTGGTTTTCTTCGCTGCCATGCGCATGTTGTCCACGAGATTCGGATAGCGGCGGCCGGCGCGGCGCGCGCGTGCCTTTGCCGCCGATTTCTGCGAGGGCGTAAGATGCTTCGACGCCTTGCCCGCGCGTTTGCGCGGGCTGGCGCGTTTCCAGGGCGCGCGGGGTGCTCTTGCCATGCGGCGTCAACGCCCGACGGTGGCAAGGGTTGCGTTCGGGCCGACCCATCAGGGGCCCGGCAGCTTCCCGCTCATGGGCGCCACCAGCATCGCCTCGAACAGGCGTTCGGGCGTGGTGCCCTCGGGCAACCGCCCCATGATGTCCTCGAGCCGTCCGTCAAGCAGCAGCATGGTGAAACCGTGCACCATCGACCAGGCGCGCGCGATCGCAGCGCCCTGGTTCAGCGTCAGCGAATCCTCGCTGATCTGCTCCTGCCGCATCATGCCAATGGCGTTGGCGAGCCCGGCGAAGGAGGCCTCGGCCGCCTCGTGCAGCGACGGCCGGGAATAATCGAGGCGTTCGGTGCGGAACATGATGCTGTACATGCCGGGATGGGCCTGCGCATAGGCGACATAGGCTTTCGGCCGCGCCAGCGCGCGCGCGAGCGGCGTGGCGGCTGTATCGCACGCCGACGCCATCGCCGCGTTGAACTGGCGAAAGCCGACGGCGGCGAGCTCGCTGAGCAGGCCGGTGAGATCGCCGAAATGATGGGTGGGTGCGGCGTGCGACACGCCCGCCTCGCGCGCCACCGCGCGCAACGTCAGGCCGGAAAGCCCGTCGCGCTCCAGCACCCGCTCGGCCGCCTGCAGCAACGCCTCGCGCAGGGCGCCGTGATGATAAGGCGTCTCGGTCTTCGCGCTTGCGGTGCGGGGCGGCGCCGACGATGCCGAGGACGTTTTCTTCGAAGTGCGCGGGCGGCGCGCCGTTTCTGACTTGGCCATGAACCCAGCTATATGACGCAATATTGACAGTGTAAAGATTTCGCTTGACCGGCGCCGCGATCGCCTCTATTTGATCTTTACGATGTAAAGATAAACGGAGGGATACGCCGTGCAGCCGGACGCCATCATCGAGCGCCGCAACAATCTCGGGCCGATTCCATTCGAGGCCGATGCGCCCTTCCTCAGGATCGTCGGCGAATTGCCGCGCGAGCTGAACGGCACGCTGTATCGCAACGGCCCCAATCCGCAGTTCGACGCGCCCGGCGCGCACTGGTTCGTCGGCGACGGCATGCTGCACGCCTTCCATCTCGAGAACGGCCGCGCCAGCTATCGCAACCGCTGGGTCCGCACGCCGAAATGGCTGGCCGAGCATGATGCCGGCCGCGCGCTGTTCGGCGGCTTCGGGCGCAAGCTGCCGGATGCGCCGCAAAACCTCACCGACGGCGGCGTCGCCAACACCAACATCATCTTCCATGCCGGCAAATTGCTGGCACTGGAAGAAGCGCATCTGCCGACCGAGATCGAGCCGGGCACGCTGGCAACGCGCGGCTATCACAATTATCAGGGCCGCGTCGCCGGCAGTTTTACCGCGCATCCGAAGACGGATCCCGCGACCGGCGAGCTCGTGTTCTTCGGCTACAACGCGGCGGGGCCGCTGACGCCTGCCCTCTCCTGGGGATCGATTGACGCATCCGGCAAGGCGACGCGGTTCGAACGCTTCGAGGCGCCCTATGCCAGCATGGTGCACGACTTCATCGTCACCGAGAACCATGTGCTGTTTCCGATCCTCCCCATCACGGGCAGCATGGAGCGCGCCATGAGCGGACGGCCGCCCTATGCCTGGGAGCCGGACAAGGGCGCCTATGTCGGCGTGATGAAGCGCAACGGCGAAGCGAAGGATATCGTCTGGTTTCGTGCCGAAGCCTGCTACGTCTTCCACGTCATGAATGCGTGGGAGCACGATGGCCACATCGTCGCCGACGTCATGCAGTTCGAGGAAGCGCCGCTGTTTCCGCATCCTGACGGCCGGCCGACCGATCCCGAGAAATCGCGCGCGCGCCACTGCCGCTGGACGTTCGATCTCTCCGGCAATACCGACCGCTTCCAGCAGACTTACCTGGACGATCTCACCGGCGAATTCCCCCGCATCGACGACCGTCGCGCGGGGCTGAAGAGCCATCACGGCTGGTACGCCTGCGCCAATCCGAAACTGCCGATGTTCGGCGCGCTGTCCGGCGTCGTGCATGTCGACGGCAACGGCAAGCGGCTCGGCCAATATCTGCTGCCGGCCGGCGACACCATCTCCGAGCCGGTGTTCGTCGAGCGCGCGAAGGATGCAGCCGAAGGCGACGGCTGGCTGCTCGCGGTTGTCTGGCGCGCGCGGGAAAACCGCAGCGACCTTGCCGTATTCAACGCCACCGATGTCGAGGCGGGACCCGTCGCGCTGGTGCAGCTCGGCCATCGCGTGCCGGACGGCTTTCACGGCAATTGGGTGGGGGCAGCGTAGCTCTCCCCTCGTCATTCCGGGGCGCGCGTTGGCGCGAACCCGGAATCCATTTTGCCGCACGTCTGACGCCCGATGGATTCTCCGATGCGCAGTTGCGCGCCAGAGCTCGACGCTTCGCGTCGCCCCGGAATGACAGAAGAGGAGCCTCCCATGCACCTGCCCTCAATCACCGACTGCCTCGCCGCACTCGCGTTCCCGACGATCCGGCTCCAGCGGAGCAGCCGGACCATTTTCAACGGCGGCATCCTGCTCGCCATCGGCCTGCTGATCGCCACCGGACTGCCGTTCCTGTCACGCCTGCCCTGGGCGGAATTCGCCCAAGAGGCGTCCGACCAAGCCGTTGCGGCACTTCACCTTTTGGAGGTCACTTACGTCATTTTGACACTGTAAAGATTTCGCTTGACCCGCCGGACCGGCTCGACTATCTATCTTGACGCTGTAAAGATAAGCCAGACCGAGGCCGTCCATGGCGATTTTCCTGATCCTCGCGCCCTACGCCGCCTACTCTTTCCTGATGCTGGTGACGTCGGCCACTGCAAGCGTGTTCGCAGCCGCCGCGATCTGCCTCGGCACCATCGCGATCGACGTTGCGCGCGGCCGCTCCGTCAAGATCCTGGCCGTGGGCTCGGCGATCGTCTTCGCCGCCATCGGCCTCACCCTCGCGCTGGTCGATCCCGCGCTCGGCACGCTCGGCGTCAAGCTGTCGGTCGATATCGGCATCTTCGTGATCTCGCTCGGCTCGATGCTGGTTCGCCGTCCCTTCACGCTGCAATATGCGGTTGAAGCGGTCCCCGCCGAGACCGCGGCGATGCCCGGCTTCCTCACTGCCAACTACATCATCACCGGTGCCTGGACCGCGGCCGCGCTGTTGATGATGGCAGCGAACATCGTGCTGCTCTACTTCCCCGGCCTGCCGGTCTGGTCGGGCCTTGCGGTCGCCTTCGCCGCCCGCAACAGTGCGATCTATTTCACGAAGTGGTATCCTGAATATTGCCAGATCAAGTACGGTAGGCTGGCCGTCGCACTGCCCACCCCTCACTGAACAGGATCGACGATGAAGGACGTATTCGCTCGCCTCGCTTCCGACTTCCTGTCGGCGATCATCTTCCTGATCATTTATCTCGTCACCGACAACGTCATCCTCGCTACATCGGTGGCGATTGCCGGTGCGATCGCGCAAGTGATCTACGCTCGCGTCAAGGGGCACCAGCTGAGCTTCATGACCTATGCGAGTCTCGGACTCGTCGTCGTGCTCGGAGCGGTCACGCTGTTGACCAACGATCCCCGCTTCATGCTGGCAAAGCCGGCGATCGCGCATTTTGCGATCGGAATCATCATGCTCAAGCGCGGCTGGATGCTTCGCTACATGCCGCCGATCGTGACGGAAACAGTCCCCGAATATGTAACGGCCGCGGGTTATGTATGGGCCGCGCTGATGTTTTTGATTGGTGCCGGCACGATCGCGGTCGCCTCGACCGGCGATCTGAAGCTGTGGGCATTCTATATCTCGGTCGTCGCAGGCGGCGCCAAGATCCTCGCCTTTGCCGTCCAGTACATCGTGCTCCGGCTCGTCGTCACCAGCCGCCGGCGTGCTGCGGCCCGCGCCTGATTGCCGCTCACGCGGGGTTAGGCAGCCGCGACAAGTTGCGCTATACGCTCGGCCCAGGACTGGCTGCGGATCGTCGTAGCCCGCCGGGATTTGTTCGGGAGACGGGAATGGCCGTGGACGGCAACTGGAATCTGACCATGACGACACCGATGGGCGAGCGCCAGGCGACGCTGACCCTGTCGAGCTCCGGCGGCACGCTGACGGGCACCCAGGGCGCCGATGGCAACTCCGCCGAGATCTTCGACGGCACCGTCAGCGGCGACGCCGTGAACTGGAAGGTCTCGATTACCAATCCGATGCCGTTGACGCTCGAGTTCATCGGAAAGGTTTCCGGCGACAGCATGAGCGGTGAGATGGGCATCGGGCCGATGGGCAGCTTCCCGTTTACCGGCACGAAGGCGTAAACCCGCGTATCCGGCAACCATGCGCATTCTCCGTCTCATCGCGGCAACGCTCCTCTGCGTCGCGACACAAGCGGCGCGTGCGGATGACACCGAACCGGCGTGGCGCGCAAGCGCGCTCGCCATGGTGCCTGCGGGCTATGTCGCCGGCACTGCCTACCGGACCGATGGTGCGACCGGCTACCTCGCCGTTGATCCCACCACGTCGAACGATCCAAAGACCCCGGCAAGCGTATTCGCTGCACGCCAGACGCTCGTCGTCACGCTCACACCGGATGCGACGCGCGCGATCTCGGCCGAGCTGAAGCCGCGCACCGGACCGGATCCTGACAACGACGACACCGATTTCGCCAAGCTGCACGCCGATCTCGCCGGCAGGCGCGCAAGCCTGCCTGAAGGCACCGAGCCCTGCGATCTCGGCGCCTGGTCTATCGACAAGGATCCCGCTGGCCTCAACGTCCGCGCCGAACCGTCGGCCAAGGCCCGCGTGCTCGGCACGCTGCCGCCGCCCTACCGGCTCAAGCTCGGTGGCGCCGAGAACACGCCGGATGGCGGCTGGCTCACCGAATTCCGCATCATCGGCTTCAGGGATGGCTGGTTTCTGATCGAAGGCGCCAAGCCGCCGGGCAAGGACTACGAGGACGACAAACGATATCCGCGCAATGCGCCAAAGCCCTATGCCGGCCGCGGTTGGGTCGCCTCCAACAAGGTCGGCGCCGCCTATGCCAACGGCGCGACCCGCATGGGCGGACTGTTTCAGGCGCCGTTCGTCGATGCCAAATGGATGCCCGCCCAGCGCGAGCTCGGCGGCGCGATCGACACCGACGGCGGCCCGAAGCGCATATTCGCCTGCAGCGGCCTCTGGGGCCTGGTCGAAAGCCAGGACGGCGTGCGCGGCTGGTGGCGCGGTCTGTGCTCCAACCAGGTCACGAATTGCAGTTAGCCTAGAATTGGCTTCATCCCTGCAGCTATGCCAGATTCAGTGAGACTTATCTTTGGGCTTGAGAGATCGCTTTACGGGACTTCTTACAATCGCTGCCAAACGCTTATTGAGAATCCGGCTGACAGTCCGACGACCGACGAGCGAAGGAGTTTCACCAAAATCTGTAACGCCGGAGCCGCGGACGGCCCCGCCGGAAGAACTCGATCGACGCGCAGCTATCTTCCGTGCCATTCGCGTGCTCCTTAGTCGATGACGAAATGCAATATACGCCGTTCCAGAACTGAGGCGGAAGTCCAGTAGATTGGAAAATCGAATAACCGATTCGGACCGGGGATTGTGTGGGTAAATTTGATGCACTTGCGATTTTCCGCTTGAACAGCGGTCAAAACGGATCTGACGATTGCCCCGCGAGTCTGGAAATAAGGAATTTGGCGCCCGTTTCGGGCTAGGGCCGGAAGCACTAAAACCAACTGACCTTTTGCACGAAGCGCTTTGACCATCAACGGAATGATCTGAGCAAACAACTTCTGCATCTCAGAAGTATCTCCCTCTTCAGTATTGAAGCCGTAAGGAGGATCAGTAATTATTGCGTCGACTTGACCTTCCATTTTACTCAAGGCTGAGACTGAATTTGAAACCTTCACTATGTGAATGCCTGGTTCAGGCGCGATCGGCTTAAGCCTCCGAAAATACAAACTCTCTGAGTATGTCGTTGTCTGAGTCGATAGCTGAACAATACTCGAGGGATCGACTGTCCCAGCGTGTGAGTACGAGCCGACAAATTCCTTGAAGCACCCTATCTTACGCAGCGGCCTAGCGCCTGTTGATTTAGCCAAATGGGACAGCTCTTTCATGAAGCGCCCGAACTCGATCGCAATAACTCCATAGAAATCATTGCTATCGCGCAAACTGAACGTACCGTTCGCGATTGCACGCCAAACCACGTACACATACAGCCTCGTCTGCAATGTGAGCTTCTTAGAAGCTAGCAATTGGCTGAGCTGCGAGGAGAATCCGCCATCGTTTATTTTCTTTATGGCAGGCGTCAGATCTGATGGCTTTGCATTTTCGAGACCTACCTCGATCTCACATAAGATCAAAGAAAGCGCACGGTAGAAGCGCTCCTGATTTGAGATATGCTCCTCTTCCTTCACAGCGCAGCTTGACAAATATCCCGCGATTCCCCTGCACACCTGCGTAAATGGCAGCAGGCCAGAGTCTTTCGACTTCCCTGTCAACTGATCTCGCAACCAGCCGACATCCGCTATCATTTGCTGAAGATTGTCTTGTGAAAGTGAGAAGAACGAAAAATTGTCCTTGATAACCTGGCCGACGATTTCTTCTCTATCAAACCCGATCGAAACCGCCTTTGGTATTCTAAGTGCCGCATCGATTAGTGATGTTCCGGTACCACAAAATGGATCCATGATGATTGGAGGCTGGTCTGGCTGATCACGATACTGAAGATTCTCTCTGACAATATTCGTGATCGCGATCGACAATGTATGGGGAAGGGTAATGGATGCATACCAAGCAGGCTTTCGTTCTTTGAAAATGACAAACTGATTATCGTTGAAGAAATACTGCGCGTAGACAAATAAATAGATGTCACCGCCGCGCCTCGGCAGCTTTTGTTGACTAAGATCAATGTTAGAGTCGGTGACAAACCACAAAGTGCATCTAGTCGAGCAACCAAACTTTTCGATACTTTCTTCGCGCTCCACTGAATAGTGCCGCAGCCCTTTCGGAACAAATACGCGGTTGTTCAACCGCTCAGGCAGAGTGGTTAGATATTCAAGCAGCGGCACATCTTCGATAAAGTGCTTCCTCAGTTGAAGCCTGACGCCGTCCAGCCCGTTCCTAATAGAGACAGGAGAGCTAGATTCGTGCGGGCCAAAGAACTCATCAGTATACGGTGTTATAAATATTCGTTCGCTTGACTCTTTCTTAAGAAAAGATTGCAACCGCGCAAGCAATGCATCGCTTGAAGCGCGCTCGATACGCCTGACATAGAGCGCCGGCCCACTGGAGTGGATATACCCAGATTCATAGACTATCCGTGGAATATCCACCCGAAGCGACCGAGGTATGTGCACCAAGACCGAGGTGAAGTACGGCTGGAACACGATGGTGTTTTCAAAAACCAAACCATACGAATCCACAATGCGCTCTGCGGCAGTCGCAATGGCTGCAACTAATTTACTTCGGCTTGGATAGAAGGGTTTCCAATTCTGGATTGATCCCCAAAGATCACGAAGAAAGGACGTATATTGCTCGTCGCTGAAAAAGTCGCGAATGACAATTCCAGAGTTACTTGTGCTCTTGGTGTATCGTCGTAAGAGCGAAAGCAATTCGCACAGAGACGCATTCGTAACTGACAAGTTTTTTTGCAAAAGAAAATAGAACGACCCAGATGTAGACGAGAAGTCGGCTATAGGAGGATCATCGTTTCTATATAGCCAAAGTTCCTTAAATCGTCGAAGAAACGAGTCTTCCTGAAATTTCCATTCTCCCTGATCTTCGACAACAGCCGAGTTAGCGGCAAGCTTCACCGTCTTGAGAAGTAATGATGTCATCAAATGGCTCATGAAACATACAAAAGAACAACCTTAAGTATGAGACGGCCATTTGTTGCTCGTCAAGAGGCAGCTAACCCAGATTCAACTCCTTGAAGAAGTCATTCCCCTTGTCGTCGATGATGATGAACGCCGGGAAGTCGACGACCTCGATGCGCCAGATCGCTTCCATGCCGAGCTCGGGATATTCGAGCACCTCGACCTTCCTGATGCAGTGCTCGGCGAGATTCGCCGCGGCGCCGCCGATCGAGCCGAGATAGAAGCCGCCGTACTTCTTGCAGGCCTCGCGCACGGCCGGCGCGCGGTTACCCTTGGCCACCATCACCATCGAGCCGCCCGCGGCCTGGAACTGGTCGACGAAGGAATCCATGCGGCCCGCCGTGGTCGGCCCGAACGCGCCGGAGGCGTAACCCTCGGGCGTCTTGGCGGGTCCTGCGTAATAGACCGGGTGGTTCTTGAAATAATCCGGCAGCGGCTCGCCCTTGTCGAGCCGCTCGCGCAGCTTGGCATGCGCGGAATCGCGCGCGACGATCATGGTGCCGGTCATCGAAACCCGGGTCTTGGTCGGATACTTCGAGAACGTCGCCAGGATGTCCTTCATCGGCTGGTTGAGGTCGATCTTGACGACCTCGCCGCCGAGCGACTGCTCGACCTGCGGCAGATACTGCGCAGGGTTGTGCTCGAGCTCCTCGAGATAGACGCCGTCCTTGGTGATCTTGCCGAGCACCTGACGGTCCGCCGAGCAGGACACGCCAAGGCCGATCGGCAGCGAGGCGCCGTGCCGCGGCATGCGGATCACGCGCACGTCGTGGCAGAAATATTTGCCGCCGAACTGCGCGCCGACGCCGAGCGACTGCGTCATCTTGTGGATTTCCTGCTCCATCTCGACGTCGCGGAAGGCGTTGCCGTCGGGCGACCCGTGGGTCGGCAGTGCATCGAGATAGCGGGCGGAGGCGAGCTTCACCGTCTTCATGCAGAGCTCGGCCGAAGTGCCGCCGATCACGATGGCGAGGTGATAGGGCGGGCATGCCGCGGTGCCGAGGGTCAGGATCTTCTCCTTGAGGAAGGCGAGCAGCCGATCCTTGGTCAGCACCGAGGGCGTGGCCTGGAACAGGAAGCTCTTGTTCGCAGAGCCGCCGCCCTTCGCCATGAACATGAACTTGTAGGCGTCATCCCCCTCGGCGTAGATCTCGCACTGCGCCGGCATGTTGTTGGCGGTGTTCTTCTCCTCGTACATCGAGAGCGGCGCGACCTGCGAGTAGCGCAGATTGCGGCGCAGATACGCATCGCGCGCGCCTTCGGACAGCGCGGCCTCGTCGTCACCGTCGGTAATGACGTTGCAGCCCTTCTTGCCCATGATGATCGCGGTGCCCGTGTCCTGGCACATCGGCAGCACGCCGCCGGCTGCGATGTTGGCGTTCTTCAGAAAGTCCAGTGCCACGAACTTGTCGTTCGGGCTGGCCTCGCCGTCCTCCAGGATCGCGCGGAGCTGCTTCAGATGGCCGGGCCGCAGGTAATGGTTGATGTCGCCGAAAGCCGCCTCAGACAGCGCCCGCAGCGCCTCGCGCGACACCACCAGCATGTCCCTGCCCAGGACCTTCTCGACCCGCACGCCCTCGGCCGTGATCTTCTTGTAGGGCGTCTCATCCTTGCCCAGCGGGAACAGCGGGGTGTGCTTGTAGGGCGGAACGGGCTTTGCGGGGTCGGGGAAGGCGGTGGGAGCGTTCATGGGGGCGGATCTCGGGGTTTTGGAGCCCTCGCGGGCCTCTCAGCATGGAAGCGTTCTAAGCTTTTTTGCCGCAAAGGGAAGGCGCTACGGCGCGGCCAGGGCATCCCGATTCGGCGGCTGTCGGCGGCAACCCGTGGCCATCATGATGCGTGGGAAGACCGAGGTGCCCCCCTTGCACTCCGCGTGCGACGACGGTTGAATGCGCGCCCTAAGGGGCTTTTCAAATGATTTTCAAACCGCACTTCCGCGGCGCGATCCTGGTCGCCGCCGCCATCACCGGACTTGTGACCCTCGCCTCGCCCGCGCGCGCCGACCGCTGCGACGACAGCGCCAAGGAGCTGGCGAACCAGGTCGATCGCCTCAAGGTGAATTTCCGGGCAGCAAACGTCGTCTACCTGACGCACCCGCTCGCCAAGGAGCTGTCGGTAGCTTGCCGCGGCGATAAATATTCCATCGAGCTCTATGCCAAGGGCGATCGCAAGCCCAAGCCGGAGTTCTTTGCGCTGGTGGGCTCGATGGCGGCGATCGTCTTCACCGTGACCAAGGACGACACCACGACGGGCGCAACCCGCTGCCTGAAGCGGATGGGACTGCTTCGCGGCGACAAGGTCGCCATGCGCTACCGGCGGCTCAACATGGAATGCACCCGCACCAAGACCGATGCGTCCATCGCGATCACGCGCGGCAAGGACGAATAGAAGCGCGCCTTCCACCGCACCAGATCCCTCGCATTTTAACGATTGGCTTGACGGAAGTTTCGCGCCTGGCGGCGCAAGGTCAATTGTTTCCATATGTGAGGATTTGTGGATGAGCGTTTCTACCGTTACGCCGCCGCCGATCGCGATCGTGGTCCCGAGCTACGACACGACCAAGCAGCAGGACGACCAGGCCAAGACCAAGGACAACGACCCGACCTACAAGCCGCCGCCGCCGGCGCCGCTGCCGCCGGGTCAGGGCACGCGGATCGATCAGCTCGCCTGATCGAGCGCGCCGAAGACGAAGCGCCCGATCCGGTCGATCGGGCCTTTCGCGCGTCCGGCCCAACCTTCGCCGGATGCACCGTGAGCACGCATCATTTTCTTCTGAGATAAGCCGAGACCTCCCGGAAAAACGCGCGAGCTCCTCCAATCGGGCGACGCCACTGCGTCCGGCCCCCGCTAGACAGCGTCCGCACCCACGCAACGGGAGTCGCGACGATGTTCTGCAAGCCCCCCTGCCCAGACGAGCACGACCTCTCCCCTGTCCCCGACGTTTTAAACGAGCGATCTGGTCCGGAGCGTTCACAGACGCTCGCGAGCCATGACGCGTTCGGGCGATTGATCGCGCCCGAAACGGCCGGTCCGGAACGGGGGCTGCCGCCAGCCTCTCTCCGGACCGGCTAGATCTCTTATTTTGGCGCGTCTCTTCACGCGAACCGGCATGCACGTCGCTCGAAAGCGCTCTAGCCATCGAGTTCTTTGTAGCGGCGGAAGATGCCCTGCTCGTTGAACGGAATGCGGCGCTCGCTGGCAAGATAGGCCTTGATGTTCGGCCGCCCGGCGATCCGGTCGTGCAGGCCGACGAGGCCGGGGATGTCTGCCTCGAACGCCTTCATGCGCCTGGGGAAGGCGTAACGCAGCCCGGCGACGATCTGGAATAGCGAGAGATCGACATAGGTGAGCCTGCGTCCGGTGACATAGGCGCCGCCATTGTCGGTAAGGAGCTGCTCGAAATAGCCGAGATATTTCGGCACGCGCTCGCTCCAGAACTCGGCCGTGCGCTTCCTGGCCGCCGGCTTCTGGTCTTCGTAGTAGAGCGATGGTCCGAGCGGATGATGGGTGTCGTGGATCTCCAGCACGAGATCGGTGATGGTGAGCTGAAGCTGGTGCACCCAGAGCTTTCCCGCTTCCGTCTTCGGCGCGAGCCCGTGACGACCGCCGAGATAAAGCAGAATGTTGGCGGTCTGACCGATGACGAGCTTGCCGGCTTTCAGGAACGGCGGCGCAAAGGGCGGCGTCCCCTTGTGCGCCTCCATCATCTTCATCATCGCGCCGGAGCCGCGCGGACCGCGCGCGACGTCCACGTAAGCCGCACCCGCCTCCTCCAGCGCCAGCCGCACATATTCGCCGCGGCCCTGGATCTCGGGCCAATAGTAGAGCTCGTATTTCATGGGAGGGGTCCGTGCATGTGGAGGCGACCGGACCAATCTAACACGCGGCTGCCGGTTCCGTCAGGGTGGGGCTCCGTGACGAAGGAGAGAGCTCAAGCCACACAAACGAAAAAGGGCGCCGTGCCGAAGCACGACGCCCTTGTCTTCAATTCGAAGGCGATCAGTTGGTCTGCTGGATCGCCGACAATTCCCAAGCGCCGTTCGGACGGCGGGCGAAGGTCCAGACCTCCGTGGCCTCGCCCGGCTGCTCGCTGCCCTCGACGATCGCGCCGGTGTTGCGGTCGAGCGTCTTGTCGGTGAGTGCGAAGCGCAGCGCCACCGTGGCGTAGTCGGTCTCGCCTTCGCGCCAGGATTCCGCGAGATCGCCCTGCAGCAGCTTCACATTCGTGACCTTGTTGACGACGTTGCGCGCCCGGTTCTTGCCGAGGTCCTGCTCGAAATAGGAGACCATTTCCGGCGTCGCGAGCGTGTGCAGCTTGGCCACGTCCTCGTTCGACCAGGCGGCCTGGACATCGCCGAGCAGGCGCTCGAACGCCTCGTAGTCGTCAGGCTTGATCTCGAGCGGCGCGTTATTGGCGCCACCGAAGCCGAAGCCGCCAAGACCGCTGCCAAGACCGCCGCCAAGGCCACCACCAGTGGCGCCGCCGCCAAGGCCGCTGCGATAGTTCGGCTGCGGACCCTGACCGGCGCTCGCATCAGCGTTGGCATAGGCCGCCTGCGGCGTGTGGCGGCGCTGCCACCAGGACATCGCCAGCCGCACCACGACAACCACCAGCACGATCTGGATGATCAGGCCGAGGATCGACGACAGGCCACCGAGGCCGCCAAACAGGCCGCCGCCGAACAGCATGCCGAGCAGGCCGGCACCGAGGAAGCCGGCCGCGAGGCCGCCCATGAAGCCGCCGGCACGGCCGAACAGGCCGCCGCGCGCGGGCGCGGCTGCGGCCGAATTCATGCCTGCGCCCGGTTGGGTGTAGGTGCGGTTGAACTGCGAAGCCGAGCCCGGCGCGGTCGTTGTCGAGGGCGGCGCCGAATAGGTCCGCGAGCCGCGTGAACCCGACGACATGCCGCCACCGACCCGCGCGTCGGCGGACGAGATCGCCAGTGCAGTCGGCAGCGCAAGCGCCAGCACGACAGCGATCGTCTTGAAGAGACTGCGGGAGCGTTGCGAGAAATTCATGTTCGTTTCCCAAATCCCCGGCATGGGGACGTGCTCCTAAGATGGGCAGACTTCCCGAAAAAGGAAGCCGGTTTCGGAACGCATGGCTGCGGCCCTCAGTCGCGGGGATGCGGCAAAAGCCCATATTTGACGAGGGTTTGGCCCGACCCGTGGCGGAACTATGGTCGCGGGGTACCGGCGGATCTTGGACGGGATTTCCGCTTTCTCCCTCGTCCTGGCGAGCGAAGCTCCATCAAAGCCGTCACCGCCACTCAGCCTCACCCCTGCTTCACCATCGTCTCCTTCACCGCCGCCACGAGCTGGCTGAGCGTGAACGGTTTTGGCAGGAAGTCGAATTGCTGGCCTTCGGGCAGGCTCTTCTCGAAGGCGTCCTCGGCATAGCCGGAAACGAAGATGAACTTGATGTCGGGATTGGTTTCTCGCATCGCCTTGAGCAGCGTCGGGCCGTCCATCTCCGGCATCACGACGTCGGAGACGACGAGATCGATCGCGCCGCCCTGCTCCTCCAGCATCTCCATGGCCTCGACGCCGTTCTCGGCCTCGACCACGGTGTAGCCGCGCGAGCGCAGGCCGCGTGCGTTGAGCGCGCGCAGGCCCTCCTCGTCCTCGACCAGCAGGATGGTGCCCTGTCCGGTGAGGTCTGTGCGGGGCTTCGCCTCCGCCGCGGGCGCAGCGTCCTTGGCGGCGCCATTGGTCGCGCTGGTCACAGCCGCTGGCTGCTCGACCTGCGCTTCGGGCTCGGCATGATGGCGCGGCAGGAAGATCTGGAACGAGGTGCCCTGCCCCGGCTCGGAATCGACGTAGATGAAACCACCGGTCTGCTTGACGATGCCGTAGACGGTGGAGAGCCCGAGGCCGGTGCCCTTGCCGACTTCCTTGGTCGAGAAGAACGGCTCGAAGATCTTGTCGCGGATGTCGGCGGGAATGCCGGTGCCGGTATCGGCAACCTCGATCCGCACATAGTCCGCGGCCGGCATGCCCTTGTAGGCGAGCTTGGCCGCTTCGTCCGCGGTGACGTTGGCGGTGCGGATGATCAGCTTGCCGCCATCGGGCATGGCATCGCGCGCGTTGACCGCGAGATTGACGATCACCTGTTCGAACTGGGAGACGTCGACCTTCACCGGCCAGAGGTCGCGGCCGTGGATGGTCTCCTGCTTGACCTTCTCGCCGATCAGCCGGCGCAGCAGCATCGCGAGGTCGGAGAGCGCATCGCCGAGATCGAGCACCTGCGGCCGCAGCGTCTGCCGCCGCGAGAACGCCAGCAGCTGCCGCACCAGCGTGGCGGCACGCGTCGCGTTCTGCTTGATCTGCATGATGTCCTGGAACGACGGATCGGTCGGCTTGTGCGCGTTCAGCAGGAAGTCGTTCGCCATCATGATGGCGGAGAGCACGTTGTTGAAGTCGTGGGCGATGC
>Ga0102590_1002480_pt1 | contig 21673 bp, 20 predicted proteins | sample AraplaMF_Col_mMF_FD_76859 | JGI IMG/M metagenome (GOLD analysis project Ga0102590, IMG submission 76859) | Arabidopsis root microbial communities from the University of North Carolina, USA - plate scrape MF_Col_mMF | ecosystem: Host-associated > Plants > Roots > Endosphere | place: USA...
AGCCCGGAACCAATCAGCATCGCAGCCAATTCAAGAAATCCAGAGCGAAAGTCACCGTCGCCAGCAGCGCCGCCGCCCTCGTTCTGTGAAGCGGCTTATAAGGCTCCTAACCCAAACAAGTCAACAACCACACGCAAAGTTTTTTGACAGTTTTATAACATGTTGTTTTGACTGGGGGAATTTCACGCACATCGGATAGCGGCCAGATAGGCTTTGTGACAGCCCCGGCGGCTTTCGAGGCTGATCGCTCCGGAACAGCCCAAAACAGGCAATATTCGTCCTTCACGCCGTATCGAACCGGCGCAATCGGCGTCATCACCGGTTTGCCGAACCGCCCTCGCCCTTTATAGAGTGCGCTTTATAGAGAGATGCGGGGCGTTCCGCCCAGCCATATATATATAAGCAAAGAGGACAGACTAGGCGTGATCGACCTGCGTGCCCTGCCGGAGCTCCCGGTCTCCCATGTTCTGCCCGAGATCGGCGCGGCACTAGCCACCGCTCGGCGCGCCGTGCTCTCGGCGCCGCCGGGGGCGGGCAAGACGACGCTGGTACCGCTTCATCTTCTCAATGAGGCATGGCGCGGCGATGACAAGATTATTCTGCTTGAGCCACGGCGGCTTGCGGCGCGTGCGGCGGCGGGGCGCATGGCGGCACTACTCCATGAGAATGTCGGCGAGACCGTCGGCTATCGCATGCGGCTCGACACCAGGATTTCGGCGCGAACGCGGATCGAGGTGGTGACCGAGGGCGTGTTCGCGCGGATGATCCTCGACGATCCCGAGCTCTCCGGCGTATCGGCGGTAATCTTCGACGAATTTCACGAGCGGTCGCTCGACGCCGATTTCGGGCTGGCGCTGGCGCTCGACGTGCAATCGGCGCTGCGCGAGGATTTGCGGATCCTGGTCATGTCGGCCACGCTCGATGTGGCCGGCGTGGTGGCGCTGCTCGACAACCCGCCCTTGATCGAGAGCATGGGGCGGAGCTTCCCGATCGATATTCGCCATCAGGACCGGCCGAGCGGCGAGCGCATCGAGGATACGATGACGCGCGCGATCATCGACGCGCACAAGACGGAGAGTGGATCGATCCTCGCCTTTCTGCCTGGACAGGCCGAAATCACCAGAACGGCCGAGCGGCTGCGGGAGAGGTTCGACGCGACCACCGTGATCGCGCCGCTCTACGGCAATCTCAGCCAGAAGGAACAGGACGCAGCGATCCGGCCGGCGGCGGTGGGCACGCGCAAGATCGTGCTGGCGACCTCAATCGCCGAGACGTCGATCACCATCGACGGCGTGAGGATCGTGATCGATAGCGGCTTGCAGCGCCTGCCGGTGTTCGAGGCATCGACAGGGATCACCCGGCTGGAGACGGTCAGGGTGTCGCGGGCCTCGGCCGACCAGCGGGCGGGACGCGCCGGGCGAACCGAGCCGGGGATTGCCATCCGGCTCTGGCACCAGGGGCAGACGGCGGCGATGCCCGCCTTCACGCCGCCGCAGATCCTCTCGACCGATCTTTCCGGCCTCGTGCTCGACCTCGCCCATTGGGGCGTGCAGGACACGCGGGCGCTCGGCTTCATGGACCAGCCGCCGGAGACGACGCTTGCGGAGGCGCGCGCGCTGCTGCGCGAACTCGGCGCACTCGACCGGGATGGCGGACTGACGGCGCGCGGGCGGGAGATGCGTGATATGGCGCTGCCGCCGCGGCTTGCGGCGATGGTGCTCTCCTCGGGGGAGACCGGGCATGCGCGGGAGGCGGCGATGATGGCCGTGCTTCTGACAGAACAGGGGCTGGGTGGGACGAGCATCGATCTCGAGGACCGGCTGCGCCGGTTCAAATCCGAGCGCGGCGAGCGGGCCGAGGCGGCTCGGCAGCTTGCGGGACGGCTGGCGAAGGGACGCGATCAGATCGTGGCCGACGAGCCGGGTCTTGCCGGCCGTCTCCTCATTCACGCCTTTCCCGATCGCATCGCGCTGCAGCGCGGCGGGCGCGGCCGCTTCGTGATGGCCAATGGGCGCGGTGCAGAGATCGCCGAGACCGAGCGGCTGGCGAGCAGCCCGATGCTTGTGATCGCCGATCTCACGGGCCGGGCGGCGCAGGCGCGGATTCTCGCGGCGGCAGAAGTGACGCGCGGGGATGTCGAGGCCGAACTGCCGGGCGCGATCCGCACCGACGACCAGACCTTCTTCGACCGGCAAAGCAAACAGGTGCGGGCAAGGCGGGCGACGCGACTCGGCGCCATTGTTTTCGACGAGACGCCGCTGCCCAGGCCATCCGGCGAGGCCGTCACGCGGGCGCTGGCCGAGGGGATCAAGGAGATGGGGCTGGAGCAGCTGCCGTTTTCCAAGGAAGCGATGCAGCTGCGCGAGCGGATCGGCTTTCTCTATAGAAGCATCGGTGCGCCATGGCCCGACATGAGCGAGGCGGCGCTGCTCGCCCGCATGGACGACTGGTTCATTCCCTATCAGGCGGATGCACGGGGGCTTTCCGACATTTCGGCGGGTGGGCTTTCGAACGGCTTGATGGCGCTGGTGCCGCATGAGCTGCAGCGCGACCTTTCGCGGCTGGCGCCGACGCATTTCGAAGCACCAACCGGGCAGCGGCATCCGATACAATATGACGGGGAAGAACCGACGCTGACCATCCGCGTCCAGGAGCTGTTCGGGCTGAAGGCGCATCCTGCCATTGCCGGCGGACGGCTTTCGCTGCTGCTGGAGCTGACATCGCCGGCGCATCGGCCGATCCAGACGACGCGCGATCTTCCGGGGTTCTGGGCCGGGAGCTGGAAGGATGTGCGCGCCGACATGCGCGGGCGCTATCCCCGGCATCCATGGCCGGAGAGACCGGAGGAAGCACTGCCGACGACCCGGGCAAAACCACGAGGAACATGAGCCACAATGCCGATCAAGAATAAAGAGATGGCCGACAAGGTCGAAAGCATGCCCGAGGAAGACAGGCAGAGCAGCCGGCGGCTGAGGCTGGAGACGCTGGTGCGTCTGCGCTGGCTTGCGGTCTGCGGGCAGACCGCCACGGTGCTGATCGTTGCGCTGTGGCTGCAATTTCCGCTGCCGGTGCAGGCGTGCATCGCGCTCATCACCGCGCTGGCGATCGTCAACTTCTATCTGATGATCCGTTATCCGGCGACACATCGCATCGACCCGGTGGCGGCGCTGGCGCTGCTCGGCTTCGATCTGCTGCAGCTGTGCGCGCTGCTCTTCATCACCGGCGGGCTGGTCAATCCATTCGCGGTGCTGGTCTGCGTTCCTGTTATCATCGCCTTCGCGTCGCAACCGATCCGCTACAGCATGCCGCTGATCGTGGTGGCGTTGGCCTGCATCACCATACTGCCGTTCACGCCCTTCCCGCTTCCCTGGTTCGACGGGGCGGAGATCGACATTCCGAGCTTCATGCAGTTCGGGGTGTGGTGCGCGATCGCGTCCACCATGACGTTCGCCGCCTTTTATGCCTATCGGGTCTCCATGGAAGGGCGGCAGCTGGCCGAAGCTCTGGCAGCGACGGAACTGGTGCTGCAGCGCGAGAAGCATCTGTCGCAGCTTGATGGCTTGGCTGCGGCTGCCGCACACGAATTGGGAACGCCGCTCGCCACCATCAGCGTCGTCGCCAAGGAGATGGAGCGCGAGCTGAAGGACGACGATCGCTTCCGTGAGGATGTGCAGCTGCTGCGCAGCCAGAGCGAGCGCTGCCGCGACATCCTGCGCCGGCTGACGACGCTTTCAGCCGAGGGCGATGCGCATCTCAGGCGCCTGCCGCTCTCCTCGATGATGGAGGAGATCGTCGCGCCGCATCGCGAATTCGGTATCAAGCTCAACCTCGTCGAGAAAGCGCCGCGCAAGGGCGAGCCGGTGACGGAGCGCAATGCCGGGATGATGTACGGGCTTGGCAATCTGGTCGAGAATGCCGTCGATTATGCCCGTCAGGAGGTGACTGTCACGGTGGAGCATGACCAGGAGAAAGTGCGCATCACCATCGAGGACGACGGCGAAGGCTACTCGCCCGATATCCTGCTCAGGATCGGCGAGCCCTATGTGACCAAGCGGCAGAAGGAGGACCGGGCCGGCGGGCTGGGGCTCGGGCTCTTCATCGCCAAGACGCTGCTGGAACGCTCGGGTGCGGTGCTGACCTTCGAAAATCGCGGTCCTGATTATGTCGGCGCGCGCGTTCGCGTCGAATGGCCGCGGGTGCTGATCGATACGCATTCGACAAAATGAGCCGATGGGGCTAAAGAAAACGCAATGCAATAGGCCTATATCGGGCTGACAGCGCCAGGATTGAATAAATGAGCGAGCAGATTACCGACCCCTCCCCCGCCAGCGACGACCATATCGGCCCGGATGCGAGCCTCCTGATCGTCGATGACGACGGACCGTTCCTGCGCCGGTTGGCGCGCGCCATGGAGACGCGCGGTTTTCAGGTGGAGACCGCGGAATCCGTGGCGGAGGGTGTGGCGAAGTCCCACGCCAATCCGCCGAAATACGCGGTGCTCGACCTGCGGCTCGGCGATGGCAATGGCCTCGAAGTCATCGAGGCGATCCGCCAGAAGCGCGGAGATACCCGTATCGTCGTCCTCACCGGTTACGGCAATATCGCGACAGCGGTGACCGCGGTAAAGCTCGGCGCCGTCGACTATCTTGCCAAGCCGGCGGATGCCGACGATGTCTATGCGGCGCTGACGCAGCGCAGCGGCGAGAAGGTCGAGCTGCCTGAGAACCCGATGTCGGCCGACCGGGTTCGCTGGGAGCATATCCAGCGTGTCTACGAGATCTGCGAACGCAACGTTTCGGAGACGGCGCGCCGGCTCAACATGCACCGCCGCACATTGCAGCGCATTCTCGCAAAGCGGGCGCCGAAGTAGATTCAAGCTAGAGCCTTTCCTGGTTAGATTGAAGCATTCTGTTGGCTCAAACGGAGTCGGATGGTCGACCGGCAGGCGCGCGTCGTAGCAAACGCATACGGCCAAGCCGGCCGGGCGATCAGGCGGCCCGTTTCAGCCAACCCCCGCTGGTTTGCTGCGCAAACCGGCTAGGGCCGGGCATCTTTCCGCCAGGATCAAAGGCGATCGGCTCGACCGTACCTGGGGTATGCCCTTCGCCAATCGCCTTTGCCCTGACGAAAACCTGCTCCGGCAGAATGCTTCAAGCTAACCAGGAAAGGCTCTAGACGTCGTCGACGCCGAGCGGCTTGCCGGTGGCCCATTCGGCCATCAGCAGGCGCTGGGCGGCCGCGCGCGAAAAGTTCAGCGTGACGGATTTGCGGGTGGCGGGCGCCAGTCTATGTTCGGGCGCCTCGCGGATCATGTGGGCGCCATAGCCATCCGAGAGAAACAGGCCGCAATCATCAGGGAAGATGTCGAGCGGCACATCCTTGTGTGTGGCGAAAAACAGCCGATCGCAATGCAGCCGGTATTCCGGCCATTTGCGGTCCACCCTGAAGTCCTCGATCGACGTCTTGATCTCGATGATCCAGATTTCGCCCTTGTCCGAGACGGTGATCAGATCGGCGCGTCGGCCGCTTGCGAGCGGCAGTTCGGGCAGCACGGCGTGACGCATCTCGTGAAGTAGAATTTGAGTCCCACGACGCACCAGCATGGCCCTGTCCGATTGCCGGCCATCGATTAACGGATTGTTATTGTAAACACTCAAAATCGTCATGGATAAGTTGGGGTCCGGCGCCCGCGTTGTTGCAAAAAAACCATGCGGTTCTAGTTTGCCGTTGCGTAATTGCTCCGCCGCATTGCAACAGCTTGCCAAGGCGAAGTTAATCGAAAATAAACCATAATCTAAGATGGTTCGAAAGAACGATCCTCCCTTGCCCCATTCTTAAGAGACATCCATGCGCATCCGCAATGCACTTCCGGTATTCGGCCTGATGGCGACGCTCGCTCTGGCCGGTTGCTCCACGACTTCCGAGAGCGCCTCTGTCGAAAACAAGGCTGCCATGCCGGGTCCGACCGTCCAGACCGCGCAAATCTTCGACGACGCTTACGGCGTCACCACGGATGCCGGATATTCGCTGCCGGCGATCCCGATCCAGAAGGTCAAGCCGCAGTTCCACAGGCAGGTTGTCTCCTACGAAACCACGGAACGTCCGGGCACGATCATCGTCAACACCCGCGAACGCTTCCTCTACTACATCATGCCCGGCGGCAAGGCGATGCGCTACGGCATCGGCGTCGGCAAGCAGGGCTTCGCATGGGCCGGCACCGCATACGTCGCCTGGAAGCAGGAATGGCCGAACTGGCATCCCCCGAAGGAAATGGCCGTTCGTCGCCCCGAGATCGCCAAGTACGTCGAAGACGGCATGGGTCCTGGCCTTTCCAACCCGCTCGGCGCGCGCGCCATGTACCTCTTCAACGAAGAAGGCAAGGACACGCTGTTCCGCCTGCACGGCACGCCGGAATGGGCTTCGATCGGCACCGCCGCTTCTTCGGGCTGCATTCGTCTGATCAACCAGGACGTCATCGACCTCTACAGCCGCGTCCGTCCGGGCAAGACGACCTCCAAGGTCATCGTTATCCAGTAAGCTGGACCTGAAATTCGGTATAAAGAAGGCCGCCGGGACATTCGTTCCGGCGGCCTTTTTGTTATCTTTCGTTTCGGATCAGGCCGCTTGCGCGGCCTTCAGCTCCAGGCGACGGCGGTGCAGGACCGGCTCGGTATAGCCGTTCGGCTGTGCCCTGCCCTTCAGGACCAGCTCGAGAGCGGCCTGGAAGGCGATCGAGCGGTCGAAATCGGCGGCCATCGGGTGATAGGCAGCGTCGCCGGCGTTCTGGCCATCGACCACGGCTGCCATGCGCTTCATCGTTTCGACGATCTGATCTTCGGTGACGACCTTGTGGTGCAGCCAGTTGGCCATGTGCTGCGCCGAGATGCGCAGCGTCGCGCGGTCTTCCATCAGGCCGACATTGTTGATGTCCGGAACCTTGGAGCAGCCGACGCCCTGGTCGACCCAGCGCACGACGTAGCCCAGGATCCCCTGCGCGTTGTTGTCGAGTTCCCGCTGGATTTCCTCCGGCGTCCAGTTGGGACGAACGGCGACGGGCACGGAGAGGATGTCGCTCAGCTTGGCGCGCGGGCGATCCTTCAGGCCGCGCTGAACGTTCGCGACGTTGACGCGGTGATAATGGGTGGCGTGCAGCGTGGCGGCCGTCGGCGACGGGACCCAGGCTGTGTTGGCGCCGGCCTTCGGATGGGCGATCTTCTGCTCCAGCATCGCCGCCATCAGATCCGGCATGGCCCACATGCCCTTGCCGATCTGGGCGTGACCGGAAAGACCGCATTCGAGACCGATGTCGACGTTCCAGTTTTCATAAGCGGCGATCCAGGCAGCCTGTTTCATGTCGCCCTTGCGGATCATCGGGCCGGCTTCCATCGAGGTGTGCATCTCGTCGCCGGTGCGATCGAGGAAACCGGTGTTGATGAAGACGACGCGCTCGCGGGCGGCGCGAATGCATTCCTTGAGGTTGACGGTGGTGCGGCGCTCCTCGTCCATGATGCCCATCTTCATGGTGTTTTTCGCCATGCCGAGCGCATCCTCGACGCGGCCGAATATCTCGACGGCGAAGGCGACTTCCTCGGGGCCGTGCATCTTCGGCTTGACGACGTACATGGAGCCGGTGCGCGAATTCTTGCGGCGACCATTCGGGCCGATATCGTAGAGCGCGATGGCGGCTGTGATCATCGCGTCCATGATGCCTTCGGGCACCTCGTTGCCATCTCGATCAAGGATAGCCGGATTCGTCATGAGGTGACCGACATTGCGGATCAGCATCAGCGAGCGGCGGTGGACCTCGAAGGTGGCGCCATCAGGGCCGGTGTAATCGAGATCGGGATTGAGCTTGCGGATAAAGCTCTTGCCGCCCTTCACGACCTCTTCTTGCAGATCGCCCTTCATCAGGCCGAGCCAGTTGCGATAGACCTCGGTCTTATCCTCGGCATCGACGGCAGCGATGGAATCCTCGCAATCCATGATCGTGGTGATGGCGGATTCAAGCCAGACATCGGAGATGTGGGCGGCGTCGGTCTTGCCGATCGCAGTTCCGGCATCGATGACGATGTCGATATGGATGCCGTTGTTCTTCAGGAGGATGTTGGTCGGAGCCGCTGCATCGCCTAGGTAGCCGGCGAAATGCGACGCATCCTTCAACGCGACATGCTCGCCGTCGGTTGAAGATATGGCGAGCGCGCCGTCCTTGATGACGAGGCCGGCGACGTCCTTCCAGCTCCAATCGACGAGCGGGACGGCGTTGTCGAGGAAATCGCGAACCCAGGCGATGACCTTTTCGCCGCGCTTCGGATTGTAGCCCTTGCCCTTCTCCGCGCCATCGGCCTCGGAAATCGCGTCGGTGCCGTAGAGCGCGTCATAGAGCGAGCCCCAGCGGGCATTGGCGGCGTTCAGGGCATAGCGGGCGTTCATGACCGGAACGACCAGCTGCGGGCCGGCGATCGAGGCTATCTCCGGATCGACATTGGTCGTCGTGACCTGGAAATCGGAGCCCTCGGGAAGGAGATAGCCGATCTCGCGCAGGAATGCCTGGTAGGCGTCCATATCGGTGGGCGCACCGTGCTGGCGATACCAATCGTCGATGCGCAGCTGCAGGGCATCGCGCTTGGCGAGCAGTTCGCGGTTTTTCGGCGCGAGATCGTGGACGATGGCCGAGAAGTCGGCAAAGAACTTGTCCGCATCGAGCCCAAGACCGGGAAGCGCCTCCTTGACCAGGAAATCATGAAGGACGGCTTCAATCGCAAGACCGTGTTTTTCGATGCGGCTCATAGACTATCTCCTCGGGCGGCGCGTTTTTCGCATGCTGCCACTTTGACCGGCTTTCATTCATAGTCAATCAGGCAATAGTTTGAAAGATTTATGCCTTTTCAAGCAAGAACTCTCGGCGTGACGCGCATCGGCAGGCCGTTCTGCGGCTGGGTGGTCAGCTTCTGCACCGGCCAGGGATTGGTCTCATCGGTCATGTCGAAGCGGAAGCGGTGCATCATGACAGCGAGCGCGATCACCGCCTCCTGCAGCGCAAAGGTGGCGCCGATGCAGACGCGCGGGCCGGCGCCGAAGGGAAGAAACTGGAAGCGACTGATCTTGCCGCGGTTTTCGGGCAGGAAGCGCTCGGGCATGTAGGCGCGAGGCTTCTCCCAATAGAGTTCGTGGCGATGCAGCGTCCACGGCATGATCAGCACGGTGACGCCGGCCTCGATGTCAACCGTCTCGCCCTTGGCGTTAGTCCAGCGATCGTCGGCGATTGCAGCACGGTTGATCGACGGGGCCGGCGGATAGAGGCGCAGCGCCTCCTCGAAGGCGGCGCGGGTATAGGGCATGAGATCGAGCCATTTCACCGGCTCGGCGCCTGTTGCCAGCACGCGGTCGATCTCTTCCTCCATCGCGTCGCGGATATGCGGCGTGTTGGCGACGCAGTAGAGCGTCCAGGCGAGCGCGCGGGCCGTGGTTTCGTGGCCGGCGCCGATGAAGGTCAGGATATTGTCCTCGATCTCGGCATTGGTGAGCCCGCCCGACTTTGCCTGATCGAGCAACAGCGTCAGGAAATCCTCGGGCGTCGTGTCTCGGTCCGCTTCCATGCGGGCCAGGCGGGCATCCATGGTTTCGCGGACGATGGTGCGGAATTTCTCCAGCACCTTCTGGCCGCCGATGCGGGTGACGCGGGGCACCCAGGAGGGCGCGCGCAACAAGTCCATCGGATCGACGCGGCCCATGCGATGCAGGAGCGCGTTGACGTCGTCGGCGAAGCTGTCTGAGGAAGTGACGATCTCGCCTGAGAACAGTGTGTCGGCGAGGATGGCGAAAGTGAGTTCGGCCATGTCGCTGGCGATCTCGAAGGTCTTTCCGTCGCTGCCCGCTTCTTCGTACTTACGGACGTACTCTTCCGACTGGCGCAGCATCTGGCCGGCGAAGCCGTTGGCGTGGCGCGGCGTGAAGACTGGCGCTACGGCCTTGCGCGAGCGCTTCCAGACCTCGCCTTCGGCCGTCAGCAGGCCATCGCGCAGGATGGGCCGCAGGATCAGCTGGCGGATATCCGACATGCGGTAATTGGCGGCGTTGTCGACAAGCACATGCTTGATCAGGCCGGGATCGTTGACGATGATCGTGCGTTCGCGGAAGAACTTCGTCTTGATGAAGGGCAGCGTGTAGGAGGGCTCGCCCCAGAGCTCCAGCGGATTGCGCAGGATGGTGCGGATGATCTCAAGCCGGCTCGGCGGCACGGTGCGCGGGATGGGCGCTGGCGGAACGAACGGATCTGGACGCATGTCCATGTGCTGCAAGCCTTTCGCGGAAGATTATGGCCCTCCCCGGCAGGATTAGAGTTAGAGCAGGCGCTCCAGCTCGTCCAGCTTGTCGTTGATCAACCATCCGTAATAGTTCTCTTCCGGCCAGACCGTTTCGCCCGACGCGCGGTTCTTGGCGGCGAGCGCTGCGGCGCGCTGGCGGGAATTGCCGAGATTGTAGAGCGTTGCCGTCAGGCCCGGGTTCTTGGAGATATCCATGCCGGCGATCTGCTTGTAATCGTCGATCGAGCGGCGCACGGCGGCGGCGACGAAGGCCAGCGAAATATCCGGGTCCATGATCGCCTTGTAGACGCTGCCGGCATCCTTCTCGTCGAGCTTGTTGATACCGGAAACGCGGCTGACGAGGTCGGAGAGCATCAGCGCGGTCAGCGGATTGATCTGGCCGAGGCCAAAAGTCTGGCCGGCGTAGAAGGGCTGGAAGAAGACGGCGCTGAAGCGATTGTTCGGGAAGCTCTTGCCGCCGACCGTCTTGCCGCGGAAATCGCTTTCCCAGACATCCTCGCGGCAGCTCCACAGCGTGTAGGAATCGCTCTTGCCGTTGCACTCGGCAAATTGCGGGCGTTTGACGAAGTCATCCACATCCTCGCCGTCATAGGCGAAGCGGAAGCTCTGGCCGGCGTAGGACGCGGCCTTGACGTAATAGGACTGCAGGCGGTCGTAGGCGTCGACATTATAGGTGTGCTCGCCGACGATGGCGCCGATGACGTGGATCGGGTCGATGCCATAGGCGGCCGAGACCTTCTTGATCTTGCTCATCAGCTCGTGATCGGTGGCCAAGAGCTCGTGGACCTTGTCGTACTTGCGATCGAAGGTGGTCTTGGTGCCCTTGGTTCGGCGGACCGATGCGCCGGGAACGTTCGGCTGCTCGACGTTGCGATTGCCTGGCGGCACGAGCTGCATGGAAAAAGCGGGCGCGGCGGTCAAGACCGTGGCGGCAATTACAAGGCTCGTCAGAAGGCGTCGCACGATCAGCTTTCCCATCATTTCCAATAGAGGCATTTCCGGTATTGGTCGGCATTTCCAGCTTGGCTGGCGCGCTGACTGTACCAAAATCTTGGCCGAATAATGCTGGCGCCAACAACAAAACGGGCCTTTCACTAAAAAGTAAAAGGCCCGTTGTCGAGAGTTCAGTCGGTCAAAGTTGCGGCATCATGCATGTAAAGCCTGAGACCGGTGTTTGCGCATCACAGAATGAAGCGCGAGAGGTCGGTGTTCTGGGCGAGATCACCGACATGCTTGCGCACATATTCGGCGTCGATGGTCACAGCGGTGCCGCCGCGATCCGGCGCGTTGAAGGAGATTTCGTCCAGCACGCGCTCCATCACCGTCTGCAGGCGGCGGGCGCCGATGTTTTCGACCGAGGCGTTCAGGTGAACGGCCACGTCGGCGAGCGCATCGATGCCGTCATCGGTGAATTCGAGCGTGAGGCCTTCGGTTTCCATCAGCGCCTTGTACTGGCGGATGAGGCTGGCCTCGGTTTCCGTCAGGATGCGGCGGAAGTCTTCCTTGGTCAGCGGGCGCAGCTCGACGCGGATCGGCAGGCGGCCCTGCAATTCAGGCAGCAGGTCCGACGGCTTGGAGACGTGGAAGGCGCCCGATGCGATGAACAAGACGTGGTCGGTCTTCACCGGTCCGTACTTGGTCGACACCGTCGTTCCTTCGACCAGCGGCAGCAGGTCGCGCTGCACGCCTTCGCGGGAGACGCCGGCGCCCATGCCGCCATCGCGGGCAGCGATCTTGTCGATCTCGTCGAGGAAGACGATGCCGTCGTTTTCGACGGAGCGCACGGCCTCGCGCTGGATGACTTCATTGTCGATCAGCTTGTCGGATTCGTCGCGGATCAGGTCGGTGTAGGAGGCCTTGACCGTGGTGCGCACCTTCTTTGTCCGGCCGCCCATGGCCTTGCCGAACATTTCCGACAAGTTGATCATGCCGATATTGCCGCCGCCCGGCATGCCGGGGATGTCGAAGCCGCCCATGCCGGTGCTGGTATCGGCCACTTCGATATCGATTTCCTTGTCGTCGAGCTCACCGGCGCGCAGCTTCTTGCGGAAACTGTCGCGGGTGGCCGGCGAGGCGGTCGATCCGACCAGCGCGTCGAGCACGCGTTCCTCGGCACTCATATGCGCCTTGGCCTCGACCTCGGCGCGCTTCTTTTCGCGCGCAAGGCCGATACCGACCTCGACCAGATCGCGAACGATCTGCTCGACGTCGCGGCCGACATAGCCGACTTCGGTGAACTTGGTGGCTTCGACCTTGATGAAGGGGGCGCCGGCGAGCTTGGCGAGGCGGCGGGAGATTTCCGTCTTGCCGACGCCGGTCGGGCCGATCATCAGGATGTTCTTGGGCATCACTTCGTCGCGCAGGCTCTCATCGAGCTGCTGGCGGCGCCAGCGGTTGCGCAGCGCAATGGCAACGGCGCGCTTGGCGTCATGCTGGCCGATGATGTGGCGGTCCAGCTCGGAGACGATTTCCCGGGGAGAAAAATTGGTCATGATATCCTCTTGGCTTTCCTGCTCCGGCCGGCCGCTCTCGGCCCGGCCCACAGGACCCATTGTGAACGATTGCCGTTATTCGGCGTCGAGCGTTTCGACCACGAGATTGTGGTTGGTGTAGACGCAGATATCGGCGGCGATATCGAGCGCCCGGCGTGCCACTTCTTCGGCCGACTTGTCGCTGTCCATCAGGGCGCGAGCGGCGGCGAAGGCATAGTTGCCGCCGGAGCCGATGGCGATCGCGCCATGTTCGGGCTCGAGCACGTCGCCGTTGCCGGTGATTGCCAGCGTCACCGACTTGTCGGCGACCAGCATCATGGCTTCGAGGTTGCGCAGATACTTGTCGGTGCGCCAATCCTTGGCGAGCTCGACCGCGGCGCGCATCAGCTGGCCGGGATACTGCTCGAGCTTCTTTTCAAGCCGCTCCAGAAGCGTGAAGGCATCGGCGGTGGCGCCGGCGAAACCGGCAATGACGTCGCCCTTCCCGATGCGGCGCACCTTGCGGGCATTGCCCTTCATGACGGTCTGGCCGAGGCTGACCTGTCCGTCGCCCGCCATGATGACCTTGCCGCCCTTTCGAACTGTAATAATGGTTGTCATCGAATATACCCTAGCCCGTCAGGCGGGCCCTTACCTCGGGCCGCACATCGGCCCTGTTGAGCCCTATGTAAGTTGGCGAAAGCCGATTGCAATTGGCTTCGATTTCTCGACCCGCGCTTCTGGATATTTCCCGGCACGCCTGATAAGGAACCCGCGTATTTCCGGAGGGAGCGCCATATGGCCGAGACCGCAGCAAGCCGTACGGGATCCGTATCCCGCAAGACCAACGAGACCTCGGTTTCCGTTTCCGTCAATCTCGACGGCACCGGAAAATCGACGATTTCGACCGGCGTCGGCTTCTTCGACCATATGCTCGACCAACTGTCGCGACATTCGCTGATCGACATGGAGATCGAGACCAAGGGCGATCTGCACGTCGACGACCACCATGCGGTGGAAGACACGGGCATCGCGATCGGCCAGGCCATTGCCAAGGCGCTCGGCGACCGTCGCGGCATCACCCGCTACGCCTCGATCGACCTTGCCATGGACGAGACAATGACGAAGGCCGCCGTCGATCTCTCCGGCCGCCCCTTCCTCGTCTGGAACGTATCGTTCAGCGCGCCGAAGATCGGCACGTTCGACACCGAACTCGTCCGCGAATTCTTCCAGGCACTCGCCCAGAACGCCGGGATCACCTTGCATATCCTGAACCATTATGGTGCCAACAACCACCATATTGCCGAGACATGCTTCAAGGCCGTCGCCCGCGCGCTGCGCACGGCGACAGAGATCGATCCTAGGCAGGCGGGCCGTGTACCCTCGACGAAGGGCACGCTCGTCTAAGCCCCTTCAGGGAGCTTGACGACATGACTTCCAGCTATCTGGTTCTGACCGCCCCCGGCGGCGCCGATATCAAGCACGAGAAGACGCGCTTCATTCGCGACGGTTTTACCGTGCTCGGCTTCCTGTTTCCCTGGATCTGGCTCGCCGTCCACCGGCTCTGGCTCTACGCCGTTGCCGCCTTTCTCTTGCAGAGCATCGGCGGCGCGCTGATGGATCAACCCGGAATGTGGCTGGTCGGCTTTGCTGTCACCTTCGGCACCAGCCTGCTTGTCGGGTTCGAGGGACAGAACCTGCGGGTTCGCAACCTCGCCGCCAAAGGCTGGCAGGACGAGGCACTGATTTCGGCCGATCGGCTCGATGTCGCCGAGGAAATCTACTTTTCTGAAATTCAGACCGATCTCCGTGACGACACGCGTATGCCGTCGCCGCAGTGGGATGGCGGGAGCCGCACTGAGCGCGGCACCGCAACATCCCTCGGTCTCTTTGGCTTTGATGGAGGACGCTGATGCGCGTCGCAATTATCGATTACGGTTCCGGCAATCTGCGTTCGGCGACGAAGGCCTTTGAACGGGCCGCCCGCGAGGCCGGCGTTGACGCAGTGATCGACCTCACCGACAAGGCCGAGGTCGTTGCCGCCGCCGATCGCGTCGTGCTGCCGGGTGTCGGCGCTTATGCCGATTGTCGCCGCGGATTGGATGCCGTGCCGGGGATGACCGAGGCGCTGATCGACGTGGTCGAGAAGAAGGCGCGGCCCTTCCTCGGTATCTGCGTCGGCATGCAGCTGATGTCCTCGCGCGGGCTGGAGAAGACCACGACCGAGGGTCTCGGCTGGATTCCCGGTGACGTCGTTGAAATGACGCCTGATGATCCCAATCTGAAGATACCGCAGATCGGCTGGAACACGCTGGACCTGAAGCGCCCTCACCCGCTGTTCGAGGGTATTGTGACCGGTGCCGAGGGGCTGCATGCCTATTTCGTGCATTCCTACCATCTGGCCGCGCAGAACCCCGAGGATGTGATTGCGACCACGGGCTATGGCGGACCGCTGACGGCCTTTGTTGGCCGCGACAACATGGCCGGCGCGCAGTTCCATCCGGAGAAGAGCCAGAAGCTCGGTCTCGCCCTGATCGCCAATTTCCTGCGCTGGAAGCCCTGAGCTCGCGCCTTTGAAGGACTGACAGAATGATCCTCTTTCCCGCCATCGACCTCAAGGACGGCCAGTGCGTTCGCCTCAAGCTGGGCGATATGGAGCAGGCAACCGTCTACAATCCCGACCCCGGCGCGCAGGCCAAGGCCTTCGAGGACCAGGGCTTCGAATGGCTGCACGTGGTCGATCTCAACGGCGCCTTTGCCGGCGAAAGCGTCAATGGCGCTGCCGTCGATGCGATCCTGAAGGCCACGAAGAACCCGGTGCAGCTCGGCGGCGGTATCCGTACGCTCGATCACATCGAAAGCTGGCTGTCGCGCGGGCTGTCGCGGGTGATCCTCGGGACCGTTGCCGTGCGCGATCCGGCGCTTGTCATCGAGGCCTGCCGTAAATTCCCTGGACATGTGGCCGTCGGCATCGACGCCAAGGGCGGCAAGGTGGCTGTCGAGGGTTGGGCGGAAGCGTCCGAGCTCGGCATCATCGAGCTGGCTAAAAAGTTCGAGGGCGCCGGTGTAGCGGCGATCATCTATACCGACATCGACCGTGACGGCATTCTGACCGGGATCAACTGGGATTCGACGCTGGAACTGGCGGACGCCGTCTCGATCCCCGTTATCGCATCGGGCGGACTGGCCTCGATCGACGACATCAAGCGGATGCTGAAGCCGGATGCCGCGAAGCTCGAAGGCGCAATTTCCGGCCGGGCGCTCTATGACGGCCGTATCGATCCCACGGAAGCGCTGGCGCTTATCAAAGCGTCGCGCGCGAAGGAGACCGCGCAATGACCCTGAAGGCTCGCGTCATTCCCTGCCTCGACGTCAAGGACGGCCGTGTCGTCAAGGGCGTCAACTTTCTCAACCTCGTCGATGCCGGTGATCCCGTCGAGGCCGCCAAGGCCTATGATGCGGCCGGCGCTGACGAGCTCTGCTTCCTCGACATCACCGCCTCCTCCGACAATCGCGAAACGATCTTCGATGTTGTGTCGCGCACGGCCGACCAGTGCTTCATGCCGGTTACCGTCGGCGGCGGCGTTCGCACGATCGCAGACATTCGCAAGCTTTTGCTTTGCGGCGCCGACAAGGTGTCGATCAATTCGGCCGCCGTCAGCAATCCTGACTTCGTGGCGGAAGCGGCCGACAAGTTCGGCGACCAGTGCATCGTCGTCTCGATCGACGCCAAACGCCGGCAGACGCCAGCTGATGGCGAGGCCAGCGCCTGGGAGATCTACACGCATGGCGGCCGCAACGCGACGGGCATCGATGCGGTGGATTTCGCGCGCCGGATGGTCGAGCGTGGAGCCGGCGAATTGCTGGTGACCTCGATGGACCGCGACGGAACGAAAGCCGGCTACGATCTGGCGTTGACGCGGGCGATCGCGGACGCCGTGCGCGTTCCCGTCATCGCATCCGGCGGTGTGGGCGACCTCGACGATCTCGTGGCCGGCGTGAAGGAGGGCCATGCAACCGCGGTTCTCGCCGCCTCGATCTTCCACTTCGGCACCTATTCCGTCGGCGAAGCGAAGCGCTATATGTCTTCCTGCGGCATCGACATGCGTCTCGACTGAGACTGAAAGCGATATGATGAGCGAATTCACACTCAGCGACCTTGAAAAGATCGTCGACGCGCGGTCGAAGGCCTCGCCCGACGAATCCTGGACGGCGAAGCTCGTTGCGGCCGGCCAGCCGAAGGCGGCGAAAAAGCTTGGCGAGGAAGCGATCGAAGCGGTGATGGCAGCCGTGACCGACGACCGAGAGAACCTCACCTACGAGGCGGCCGACGTGCTCTATCATCTCTTGGTCGTATTGAAGATCGCCGGTATTCCGCTACAAGATGTCATGGCGGAACTTGAGCGCCGTACCGCTCAATCCGGCCTCAGGGAGAAGGCCAGTCGGCAAAGCTGATGGGTATCGCAAGACAGATCACCGGAGCGCCCGAAGCGCACGATCATTTCCAGGCGAATGCCTATTCGCCCTATCACTTCTTTTCCTCCGAGGAATGGGCGAAGTTCAGGGCGGATACGCCGATGACGCTGACCTCCGACGAGGTCAAGCGACTGCGCTCGATGGGCGACCCAATCGATCTCGACGAAGTCCGGCGCATCTACCTCTCGGTCTCGCGCCTGCTTTCGGCGCATGTGGAATCGTCGCTGCTCCTGTTCAAGCAGCGCAACCGGTTCCTCAGCCTGTCGAACGTGGCGAAGACGCCGTTCGTGATCGGCATCGCCGGCTCCGTGGCGGTGGGGAAATCGACGACCGCGCGTATCCTGAAGGAGTTGCTGCGTCGCTGGCCGTCGAGCCCGAAGGTGGACCTCGTCACGACGGACGGTTTCCTCTATCCCAACGCCGTGTTGCAGCGGGAAAACCTGATGCAGCGCAAGGGTTTCCCCGAGAGTTACGACACGGGCGCGATCCTGCGTTTTCTGGCGGCGATCAAGGCCGGGCAGCCGGACGTCAAGGCGCCGTCCTATTCGCACCTCGTCTATGACGTGCTGCCGAACGAATACAAGATCATCGACCGGCCCGACATCCTGATCTTCGAGGGGATCAACGTGCTGCAATCGCGCGACCTGCCGGCGGGCGGCAAGATCGTGCCGATGGTCTCGGATTTCTTCGACTTCTCGATCTATATCGACGCGGACGAAAGCCGGATTCACGACTGGTACGTGACGCGCTTCATGGGCCTGCGCGAGACCGCGTTCCGCGATCCCAACTCGTTCTTCCATCGCTATGCCTCGATCAGCGAGGAGGAAGCGCTGTCGATCGCCGAGGGGCTCTGGCAGAACATCAACCTCAAGAACCTGCGCGAGAACATCCTGCCGACGCGCCCGCGCGCGGATCTCATCCTGCGCAAGGGACAGAATCACTTGATCGAGCAGGTAGCACTGCGCAAGCTTTAAGGGTTCACGCGCCGAAGCGTCAGGTTGATGCGGCCGCCATTCTTCAGAAGCGTCGACGTCGACGGATAGATTCGGTCAACGCCGTGGAAGCACAGACGCCCCTGCCCGCCGAGAATGACGACGTCGCCGCTTGAGAGCTTGAAGGACATGGTCTTGTCCGTGCGATCGAGGCCGCCGACGCGAAACAGGCAGGTGTTTCCGAGCGAGATCGACACGACGGGTGCCGAGAGGTCCTGCTCGTCCTTGTCCTGATGCAGGCCCATCTTCGCGTCGTCCGAGTAGAAGTTCACGAGACAGGCCTCGGGCGGCTTGTCGTAGCCCGAGACATCATTCCAGATATCGAGCAATTCGGCCGGGATTTCGAGCCATGGTTTTCCCGTGGCCGGATGGGTCGGCTGGTAGCGGTAGCCGCGCTCCTTATCGGTGACCCAGCCGAGCGCGCCGCAATTGGTCATGCGCACCGACATGGGCTTGCCGGTGCCTGGCATGACCGGCGTGTAGAGGGGCGCCTGCGCGACGATGCTGCGGATGATTTCGACCAGCGCTTCCTGGCGGGGGCGGCTCAGATAATCCGGGCTGTGGCGAATGCCGTTCGGTAGTTGCAGCATCAATGCCCTCCCCTCACCTACTCGCCGCTCGGGCGGCTGCGCATCTTCTTGACGTCGGAGCGGCCAGACTTGGCCTTCAGCCGGCGCTCGACAGAGCCCTTGGTCGGCTTGGTTTTCTTGCGCGGCGGCGGCGGTGGCTTGGCGGCCTCGAGGATCAGCTCTTTCAGCCGCTCGCGCGCATCCTCGCGATTGCGCTCCTGGCTGCGGAAGCGGCTGGCCTCGATCATCAGCACGCCTTCCTTGGACATGCGACGGCCTGCCAGTTTCACGGCGTTTATCTTGACCCGCTCGTTCAGCGCCGGGGAATTCTGGATGTTGAAGAACAGCTGGACTGATGTCGAGACCTTGTTGACGTTCTGCCCGCCGGGGCCGCCCGCCAGAACGAACTGTTCCGTCAGTTCCCATCCTGAAATGGTGATCCTGTCGTTGATATAGAGCGGGTCGCTGGCCATGTGATTGTCTATCTCACATCGTCTCCCGCTTGGAAAGGCGCTTCAAAACGCGCAAAACCCGGTCGTTCAGGACCGGGTTTCACGTGAATCATCAATCAGTTGTCGCTGATTTACTCAGCGGCCACCCGAAAACCCGGGGCCGCATCGCGCACTCCGCCGTCGACGTGACCTTCGAACTTGGCGAAATTGTCGATGAACATGGTCACCAGCTTGTTCGCCTGCGCGTCGTAGGCGGCAGCGTCGGCCCAGGTCGAGCGCGGATCGAGAATGCCGCTTTCGACACCTTCGACGGCGACCGGTACGGCAAAGCCGAAGTTCGGATCGGCGCGGAAATCGGCCTTGCTGAGTTCACCCGAGAGGGCGGCTGCGAGCAGCGCGCGCGTTGCCTTGATCGGCATGCGCTTGCCGGTGCCATAGGCGCCGCCAGTCCAGCCGGTGTTGACGAGCCAGCATTCGACGCCGTGGCGACCGATCAGCTCCTTCAGCAGATTGCCGTATTCCGACGGGTGGCGGGGCATGAACGGAGCGCCGAAGCAGGTGGAGAAGGTCGCTTCCGGCTCGGTCACGCCACGTTCCGTGCCGGCGACCTTGGCGGTGTAGCCGGACAGGAAGTGGTACATGGCCTGATCCGGCGTCAGCTTGGCGATCGGCGGCATGACGCCGAAGGCATCGGCGGTCAGCATGATGATCGTCTTCGGATGGCCGGCGCGGCCGGTGTCCGACGCGTTCGGGATGAAATCGAGCGGATAGGCGCAGCGGGTGTTTTCCGTGAGCGAACCATCGTTGAAATCGGGAATGCGGTTTTCATCGAGCACGACGTTTTCGAGCACGGTGCCGAAACGCTGCGTCGTTGCGTAGATCTCCGGCTCGGCTTCGGCCGAGAGGCGGATGGTCTTGGCGTAGCAGCCGCCTTCGAAATTGAAGATGCCGTCCTCGCCCCAGCCGTGCTCGTCGTCGCCGATCAGCGTGCGGGCCGGATCGGCCGAAAGCGTCGTCTTGCCGGTGCCCGACAGGCCGAAGAAGACCGCGGCATCGCCATCTGGGCCGACATTGGCCGAGCAGTGCATGGGCATGACGCCCTTGGCGGGCAGCAGGTAGTTCAGCGCCGTGAAGACCGACTTCTTCATCTCGCCGGCGTAGAAGGTGCCGGCGATCAGGATCTCGCCGTTGGTCAGGTCGCAGGCGATGACGGTTTCGGTGCGGCAGCCGTAGCGCTCCGGATCGGCCTTGAAGGTCGGCAGGTCGATGATCGTCAGCTTCGGCGCGAAGCTTTCCAGTGTCGAGCGCTCCGGCCGGATCAGGAGATTGCGGATGAACAGCGAGTGCCATGCAAGCTCGGTGACCACGCGGGTCGGCAGCGCATTCGCCTCATCGGCACCGCCGATCAGGTCCTGCACGAAGAGCTCCTTGCCGGCGGCGTGCGCCAGCATGTCCTGCTTCAACAGCGCGAAATGCTCCGGCGACATGGGCTTGTTGTTGTCCCACCAGATCTGGCCATCGGTGTTTGCGTCATGCACCACAAACTTGTCCTTGGGCGAGCGGCCGGTGTGCTGGCCGGTCAATGCCCGCAAGGCGCCATGAGCGGTGAGTTCGGCTTCTCCCCGGCGAATCGACTCTTCATAGAGGGAGGCGGCGGTGAAGTTATAGCGAACGCTCTTCGCGCCTGCAAAACCTGCCGTCGCCAGCTCTATCGCTGGGTTGTGTGTACCGAACTGCTCCATGGTCATTTCCTTCCCTTGGGGCTCAACGCCGTTAAGAACTGAGCGCGAACCTACGGACAGGATTTTTAAAACGCAAGTGGCATAAATCGATATTATTTAATGATATCAGTTATTTAATCGATTTAAATTTCTGACGTTTATTTTAAATCGTTTGAACTGGCTTGGCGTAGTCAATTTCACCACACGACTTTCGGTTGTCTTCAAAAATTACCGATCGCCCCACCCTTTATCTTTGCCACAATTTGTTCCACCTTTATCCCCATAAGCGCATCCGGTTCATATGGCCGCCTGGGGACCTTCAAAAAACCTGGAGACGCGCATTAGATGACGGAGACGAATACAATGCCGACAATCGCGCTCGTTGATGACGACCGTAACATCCTGACCTCGGTGTCGATCGCGCTTGAGGCCGAAGGATACAAGGTCGAGACCTACACGGATGGCGCCTCGGCCCTTGACGGTCTTCTCGCCCGCCCGCCGCATCTGGCGATCTTCGATATCAAGATGCCGCGCATGGACGGAATGGAACTGCTGCGCCGTCTTCGCCAGAAATCCGACATGCCGGTGATTTTCCTCACCTCCAAGGATGAAGAGATCGACGAACTCTTCGGACTGAAGATGGGCGCCGACGACTTCATCACCAAGC
>Ga0102590_1002485_pt1 | contig 21656 bp, 7 predicted proteins | sample AraplaMF_Col_mMF_FD_76859 | JGI IMG/M metagenome (GOLD analysis project Ga0102590, IMG submission 76859) | Arabidopsis root microbial communities from the University of North Carolina, USA - plate scrape MF_Col_mMF | ecosystem: Host-associated > Plants > Roots > Endosphere | place: USA...
TGCCGCGTCAAAGTCAGCAGGCGATTTTCCAATAGATGCTGCAGCAAACAGGCGTGGTTCAGGATAACGCCCGGGGGTGGCATCTTCCATTAAGAAGGCCGCCGTTCTGTCTCCGGTTCCGCCAATCCGCTTCATCCAATTCAGTTCTCCGCCTATAGATAGAGAGCCTACCACCCAATCCGTATTGATATTTTGAGGGGTAGTAGGCAAAGTTCGCAAGCCTGTAAATGCGTATCCGCTGTCACTTGTCTGGATAATATCACTTCCGCTTGCTCCATAGCCGGTAAAATCAATTGTCTTATTCCACAGCACACTGCCGGCGTCATCCAACTTCACGATCATGATAGCGCCCAGGTCATAACAGTAGGAAGAGGTAGTACCGATTGCGATATAACCATTATCGCTTGTTGGCGCCAGGCGGGTGAACTCGTCGTTCTGTATGTCGCCGTAGGTTTTGGCCCATACCAACGCTCCTTTGCTGTCTGCCTTGATCACATAGGCATCTTTCGCACCTTTGCTACAACCAGTGGTAGAGCCGGCCAAGATGTAACCACCATCCCTTGTTTTTTTAATATCCGTGATCTGATCGGTGCCTCCATTATTGTAGGTGCTGACCATTTGTTTGCCTGACTCACTGCCAGGCTGGCAAACTACTACTCCGTCGCCCGGGTCTGGGGCCTGGTCACATTCGCTCATGTAACTGATATACTCCCACGCCTGTTTGGTGAAGCCCAAACGGTTGTTCATGTAATTGGCAAAGAGCTCATTCTTCAGTTGCTGAGTAGAGTCCACATCACCAGTCACGGGCACCACACCGGGGTAAGTGCTCTGGAAGGTGGTATACAGTGTCTTCACCTCTTCACAGGTAGCACATGAGGTTGTAACATTACATTGCATAAAAGCAGGTATGCTCAAGGGTTTGGGCAACCAGGTGCAGGAACCTTCCGGTGCAGAACAGGCATCTAACAACTGGTCCAGGTTTGACTGCGAGATCTTCAGCTTCCTGGTGCGGAACAGGTAAGCTGAGAAAGTAGTGTCTGCTGGCTTCTTCAGGGCCAGGTACTCATTCTTCAAAGTGCTCAGCTTATTACATTCGCACTCCGTTGGTTTATTGTAGCTGATGTTGTCCACATAGGCCGTTTGTTTGTCATAAGGCTGCGGAATAGCCAGCAATTCAGCATTACATATATATTGATCTGCAGGGTGGTTATGTGATGTATTAAAGTCACTGATCACATCTGCAAAGCTTTTGTATTCACTCAGGCTGCCGGGTTTTACGGTGCTGGCGCCTCTCAGGTGATCCACGTCGCCGCCCTCCTTACATACATATTCCAGCAGTGGCGCCAGTTCGTTCCTTACTACCGCTTCACCATAACATGGGGCGAGCTGATGTACCCAATATTCTACATAAGAATGACAGTTATCTGCAATCAGCTGAGCTATCTGAGCTTTAGAATAGTTTGTTGCAGCGGGTTCTCCTGTTGGCAGATTATTCAGGCCGGTGCTTTCAACGGCGCCATCTGTGGTATAAAACCGTGGCGTCATTTTTCTGTCTGTGATGTCTTTATTTGAAGGGCCACAGTTAGGAATCAGGCCTTCTAACAAACGGCGTTTCTCCCGCAGGTAAGACTGGCGGAAAGCGCGCCAGGCCATATCCCGGTCACCCTGGCACAACATCACCTCGTCAAAAGCCTTTGCAGTTGTATTGTAGTCGGCCGGGCATCCGTTCGGGTCACCGCCCTTTTCACATTTTATACTGATTGTTGCAACACTCCACATGGAGTATGACGGATGGGATCCATCTGTTACATAGTTCGTCAGCTTATCGGTGAATGTATTACGTTGCGCAACAGATAGCTGAGCTAATATAGGATCAATATTATTTGCGGGGAACTGCAAAGGATCTACTGTACCTGTGGGATTGAGGAAGCCGGAATCCTTTGCCTGCTGATAGGTATCTATCTTTTCCATCCTCCTGTCCCAAAGGCTGCTGACCTGGTAGTTCTGATAGGCTGCCAGCTTACAATATTCCGGGTGGAATTTCAGGAGCGCCTCTGCCCAGGAGGGTTTGAACAGCGCGCCAAACTGTTCTTTACCCAGTTGCTGTGGTTTTACATAAACGCCCTGCACATCATCAAATACTGTATCACGCTTACCGTTTTCGTCCAGGTATACTATATCATCCTGCTGATACCTGGCTGGTGCGCCTGAACTGGGTTGATAGAAGATTGAATAGTCGAGATTTTCAGCGTTCGGATCGGCATATTGGCCGGAAGGCGCAGACACGTCTGCCAGCATCAGAGCCCTGATATCATCTGCTTCGGTGTTCTCATTACACAGGGACTTACAGGCATCTGCGGCGCTTTGGTAGGCAGCGAAAGCTTCTTCCCTGAAAAGAGCGGTATCTGCTATATTGTTACCAGCGTCTGTTACATATTTCACACGGAAATTATCCCAGCTGCCCAGGTTGGCCTTACAGCTTGCACAATCAGGGAAACAGCTCACCGTACGCTGTATTATCTTCTGCTTTTCAATCTCTTTATCCAGCGAAGTACATACATTGGTGGTCAGGAAGAGGCTATCCCGGTAATACTCCATTCCCTGTTTATTCACGGAAAGTGACTTGGTGATCTCATAATTGCCTTTCTTCAGGAAGAGATCAAACCTGATCGTATCCGGTATAGGATTACAGTCGGGCAGTATGTTGCCACCGGTGTAATTATGGAAGGACGTATCAAATGGCTGTTTTCCGGGCAGATGCAGGTTATATACATTATCTGTTATCCTGATGTTCAGATCATATAAACCGGCATAGCAGATAGTATCGCCGTCACAATCCCGTTTTCTGAGCACAGGTTTAGGTAATATATATATAAAGTGGTAAGTGCTGTCCTCTCCTACCAGCAGGGAACTTTTGCTTTCCATTACCAGGTCTTTCAGGGTATTCTTACCCGGGCCGGAAAGGCTGTCGGTCACTGTTCTTGTCTCTTTGTTAGGAAGATCAGACAGACTGGTATTTTCCGGTGATCCCAGCAGGGCGGTAGCAATCGTACGGCCGTGCATGTCCTGATAAGTTACAGCGTACTGGCCGTTGGCATCTGCCACCATGTTTTTGAAATAATGGGTAACGTCACCTACTTCCGTGCCAAACAATGCATACAGGTCTTCCTGGGAAGGTGAGCCATAAAAGTATTGCGTTTCATGGTTGCTGCCTATTTTAAAGCCAGGCCCTACCCCGCTTTGTTTGGCAATACGGCCGGTATTATCCTGGGTGTATTGCGTTTCTGTGAAGGCGTAGCCTTCCGCTTTAGGTATGAATTTGTTGAAACCATTATTCTTGTCAGGGTTCTGCGAAGAATAGTAACGGTTGGCGCCGGATGTGGTATCCATCGGCGCCGCGCTGGTCGTCAGGTAATCTTCAGGCGTTGTTATATAATCATAATGGTCTTTGTCATATTCCACACCGTTAATATCCCTGTTCAGGTTGCGCGTGAACTTAAGCACATTGCTGAGAGTAGGCGCGGGCAACACCTGTATAGCCGGGCGGCCTTGATAATCATAAGCTGTTTCTGCAACTATAGTGGTATCGGTGTTATTATCTTTCGTTACAGTTTGTCTGCTTCTGAGGCTACCGTCAAAATACTGTACGGTGACTTTACGTTTACCATCTTCTGCATAGGCAATGGAGGACTGCCAGTTCAGGAGGCGCTGATGTCCCATAAAACTGTAAGCGCCTAAACCACCACTGAAATATGAGCTCCAGACTGATTCCAGCCGCCGGTTATTTCCCTTCTCCTGCACTGCTCTTACCCGGTAAAATAAGATACCGCCGTCATCATACAGCAAGGGGATCCTGTACGAGTTACCGGCGATAGTAACACGGCTGCTGTTATAGGCGAACACCAGGTCTGCATTAAGAGGGCTGCCGTAACGCGACAGCGCGCTGGAGTCTATATATGCCCATTCCAGGTCATATACATCAGCTCCGGTGGCCACGTCCCAGCTTACCTGCAGTTCATCCGTAGAGTCGGTGTTGGGGGTAGTGTTTGCATGAAAGCCTTCTACTGCATTGTCGGTACAAGACCACTTATACACCGGGTGCAATTCAATGGCATTTTCCAGCATGAGAGCGGGCAACACATTGGCAGCGGCATCTGTAGTGATACTCATGATCTCTACCTTTACCTTATGCGCATGCGCGAACACAAAGCTGCTGCGCATGGTATAGGAGCTGGCGGTATCGTAATTGATGGTAAGGTCCTGTTCAATTGTTTCCTCATTCATCTGCGGCGTTGTATACGTGATACGCACATGGGCCGTAGCACTGAATGCTGCGCCCAGATAGAGCGGGGAGAATTCATTGATCTTCAGGGTGACGATATTCCGCACCGGGTAAGGTGTATCCAGCTTGCTACGGAGCGCTTCATCGAAATAATCGCTATCCTGTACTGTAACCGAAGAATCTTTTGCCAGCTGGCCTTTGGCGCCATCCAGTACATTCTTCAGTACAATTCCGGGGCCGGTTTGTGCCTGTACTTTATTAACAACCGCCAGCAACAGCATCCATAAAAAGCATATACCGGTCAGTTTCTTCAAAATAGGGCTCATATTCTATAGGTTAGGCGATCCTGTAAAAATTTTATAATCATTGTATGCGGAAGTAGTTTTGAACTCCTGCCCGTCTTTATAAAAGAAACTGCTTTCATCAAAGCCGGCATAGCCTGCCGGAAGCAGCTGATATTGATCAAACGTTGTTTGTACAATGGCATACTCCCCATCTTCCGCATTGACCTGGCCTGTATTAGCGGCAGCACCCTGTCCTTTTAACATGGCCGCATTAACAACATAGCGCATAGACGTAACATAGCCGGTCTTCTTATCAATGTTCATATCCAGTTGGCGGTAGGCCCCATGTGGACCAAAATCGATGTGCAGTGTTTTAAGAGTACCCTTTTGGGTGACAGTGCAGCTGCTATACCCGGTTTGCTGCAGCACCGTACGCATTTGCTGTACAGGGTCAAGCATTGGACCGAGCGCAGAAGGCTTTGCCAGGTACATTACCTTGTCTTTTTTAAACAGGGTAAGACTGTAATTTTTATTGACAAAGGTCTCCACACTATCCAGCCAATAGTGGTAGTTGCTACCCGCATAGGCGATCCCGCCCTGTACAGAATCCTGTACTGTACCTGGCTGCTTTTCGCTGGCATAGGTAATCTTCATGTTGAATGACAGTGCACGATTGTACGTCTCCTGCATCTGTTTCATTTCAGCAAACAAGGTTGCAGTGTCGTTGGCGGCCTGCGCCTTTGCCTGTTGCCTGATCATGGTAAACAGCAATACTGCGGTCATCAAAAATATCCTACGCATCTTCATATTAATTCTCAATATTGGGGTCTACGTCTGCCACTTCTTTTATCAAAGCGCTCCTCGTTTCCTTAATTGTTTTAATGCCTCTTTCTGTTTCTTTCTTCACACGGGTTAAAGTACCATCGTCATCATACTCGTAGAAAGTAGCATAGTTATTTTCATCCAGCTCGGCCATGAGGCGCAGGTTTTGAGCATCGTATACAAAAGACTTCATATTGGCGTTGTAAGGATGTACGCGTATATCATCGAAATACACATCGACGTTGCCGGTAGCCAGGAGGATAAGCGAAAGTGCTTCTGTACCTGCGGGCAGGTCTACTACCTGTTCAATGCGTTGCCAGCCATCTATAATACCTCCCTTTGGAATTGCCGGATAGATGGCACTTCCGCTGGCATCGGCTCCTTTTACCACTATTTTAAGCTGGCTGTTGTTATAGGAGGTGCATTTGCAATCCTGCGCTTCTTTTACCCAGGCACTTACCAACACCTGCTTACCGGAAAGCAAGGAGATCTGCGGCAGCAGCACGTTCTTATCTGCCCGTACGCTTTCCAGCACCTGGTCGTACGGCGGACAGTTATTGTCTATCATGTTAAAAGCCGGATCTGAAGGATCAGTGGCCGTTTCGGTTACCGGCATCATAATCGCGATGCTGTCCTTGTCAGCATTGGTTACCTTCAGGCTGTACCTACCGGTGTGAAACGCCGTGTTAACGATCCTGCCAGCAGCGCCGGACAGGTTGAAGCGTCTGTCTACCGGACATTTTCCATCGTCGCAATTGCTGCTTACAAATGCGTAGTCCTCAAATCCGTCGAAAGTGGATTCGCTGTAGCGGCTGTTTTGGATCACGGCCACCGGCACGGCATTATCATAACCGTAGATACCGGCATTGTAACGTCCCAGCGGGTCTTTATTCTCCAGTTCAAAACCTTTCTTATTGAAGAGGGTGGTTTGGCTGTTCCATACCCAGTTAGGATCAGTGGTCTGGGCTTTCCAGCCATCTGTTTCTTTTTGCCAGAAGGCCATGAAATCGTTAAAGGCGCCGTCTTTACGGATATTAGTCTGCTGATCGGGATCTGATTCTGCACGTGCAGCGTAATACGTGTAAGAGCGAACCGGACGCCAGGCGCCTAAAAGGCCATAGGCATAAGGATTCACGCTGGTATCGGTGAGTGCGCTGTAACAACTGGTTACATAGGATGCCAGTACAATGTTCACATCCGCATTAATGGGCTGTTTACAAATATCGGCGCTGATGGTAACGTGATATATACCGCCGCTCTTTTCCGTAACCGGCCCTACCTGTGGATTCCGCTGGGTATTGTTGAAATTATCCGGTCCCGTCCACTGGTAGGTAATGGCAGTGGAGGGCAGGTTGATCACCCTGAACCGGATCGTATCACCAAGGCAATATTCCGCCTGATCGGCAGAGGCTATCTGAGCGGTGGCAAAATCGATTATCTTCAGCGTTTGTACGGCGGTAGCCCCGCATTCATCCACTACCTGTACATCGTAGTTCTGATTTTTAGTCAGCGTATAGGCGCCGCCGGATGCAGAGGTACTGAACTGACCGGAGGTATTAGTTGCCAGGTAAGGGCCTGTAGCACCATTACCTGCTGCGGCCAGCTTATAGGTGTATACGCCCGTGGCGGCCGTAGTGCCCCCTATCGCTTTAGCCCTGATATATCCTGAATCATCGGGGAGGTTAGGGCACACCCATCCCATAGAAGTATTAACATCTACTGATAGCGGGATAAGGTCATAGTAAGATGTCTTTGTATTCTGGCCAAAATCAAAGATAGAAGTCGTTGAGCCGATCGCTATCTTATAGGTCCCGCTAGAAGGTAGCGTTAATGATGATCCCAGCGGCACGGGGGTGGAATTGTAACCCGGCGGACCTTCAAGGACCTTGAAATATACGGGACGACTGGTTCCCAGGTACATAGCTGTTCCCGTAGGTGTAATTTTAAACCCATCGCAGGTTTGCACCCCTGGGGGTATGCTCCAGCTATAGTTGTATACATCATTTTCAGTTACTGTCACATCCAGATCAGTGACAGTACAACCGTCCGAAATCCTGAATGTATAAGTATCAGGATAAAAGGTTCCGTTGTCTGCCGCAGTGATCAGGAATGTTGAAGATCCCGTGCTTGCGATACGGGAATAGCGGTAAGTAGAAGGGCTGATCAGCTCAACACGTGTTCCTGCCGTAATGGCGCCGGAAGACCTGCGAAGCGTAAAGCTGGCTCCCCTGTGGTTTCCGTTAGGCCCTTGAGCAGCACCGGGTGTCATAGACCAGGATGCTATCGTAGGCGGCTGTATGATCCTGTTAGTATCCTGCACGGTATACCCATCTGCCGCGGTTATAGTAATTGCGTAATTGCCATATGGAAGCTCTTTATAGGTATAGGTAGTAAAATTGGCTACGGTGTCCCTGATTGCCCCGGTAGCCTTATTCCTTACCGTGAAGCGAACGGGGTAGCACAGGAAAGGATAGTCGAATCCAACTCTCAGGTCAACACTGGTCTGGCAATGAGGCGTTGGTTGAACATACAGAACAGGAGTATATAAAGGAGTACTGTGTTGCGCTTCTTGTCCGCAGATTGACCTGACATGATACGTAAGCAGTTTGCCATACATGTCCTTGAAGGTTTTTCCGGCAGGAAATATTACCGTATCAACGGTGCTGTTAATCGGTTTATATGGAAACTGATAACCATCGAACGAAATACTATAGCTCAGGGGCGTACCGGGACTGTCATAATCGTCATCGGTGGTCCAGAACCAATGCGGTTGTCCAACGATAAACTGGTTGCAGCCGGTACCCAGCGGAGACGGACCTGCCCAGGCAAAGTGAGCGGTGGTGGACAGTGGGGGTAGCTCAGGTACGATCACCGCCGGTGGAGCAGCACCTGCACCACAGGCGTCGGTCATAGTCAGGGTATAAGTGCCCGCCGGCAGATTGTCCAAAATGAAAGAGGAATTGGAGGTTGAAAAAGTCGTAGGACCTGTGTATTCTGCAGGCATACTCTCAATACGAATACTATAAGGCCCTCTGCCATTTGTCAGCGTCGCCTTTATCTGCCCTGTATTACAGCTATCCAGGGTTCTCCTTAGCCTAAAAGCAGTAGCCTGAAACAGCTGATAGGTACCCGGCACCGTGATGGTGGTGGATATTGAATCTTCCCGGCCATTACATATACCTTTAGCCACCACTTTATACTGGCCTGCCGATAAGCCCTCAAATACCGGGGAAGTATTCTCAGGCACTTCGAACGGGCCTGACAAAGACGACAGCCTGTACAACATATTACCGGTTACTGATCCGTTATTGTTAAGCGTGGCCGTTACCTTACCATTGGCAAGGCAGGTAGAAGGTTCCGCCGTGGCGGTAAGACTCCAGTTACACTGTTGCGCCTGTGATCTTATCGCTGTTAACAACAGCAGCAGCAATACCGGCAGAAAAGCGATATACCGTTTCTTATAAATGATGCTCTGTGTCATTGTCTCGTACTTTTTTTCCTGTAATAGCAGGTACATACCAGCTTTACTGCCAGGTTTCTGTTATTGTCATTATAAAAAACTGCAGGCATTTTCAACACCAGTGCCCCTGATCCCTGCAGGCTGTAGCTACATTCCATACCAGCCATGGCGGTCAGCTCCTCGGGGGAAAGTTGTTGTTGGAACTGCTGCTGTACCTGGCGTTGCAGATCTTCCTGCAAGTACTGAAGTATGTTATGTTCCTTCAGCAGGTAGCGACCCTTTTCCGTTCCCGCGGACGTCTCTACTGTACATTCCTGCTCATGCAACCTTATATTCAGCGGAACAAAGGCGTTGATGTTCCTCATATCAGCAGCAGCAGTATATGTTTTGGTTTCAAGCAACCTGTTTCCCTGCTGCTGTGCAAAAAGTTGCGTCTCCACCTTCTCCACCGCCCATTCTCCTATCAGCTGCTCCGCATCAGACTTTTTATCCTGGGCATGCAGACAGGCGGAACCAGTCAATATCATAGCCAATACAATAAGGAACCTTTTTATGTGCATATCACTTATTTTATTCATTATCTGTTTTAGAAAGAGCATTTTGTCATCGACTTCTTCTTATCATCTACCTGCCAGTTCTGCTTATACTCTACTACTGATGCATTGATTATTTTGGAATCCTTGTTTATTACCAGGTTGTGTTTACCACTGGCATCTTTCTTCAACGGGTTTTTCAGCATGCTAACCGAGCCTACACTGGCGGATATGTTCTTTCTGCCGGAGCGGATCACTTTCAGGATAAGGTCGTTGCCCGTATATGGTTTACCGTCATGATCCATAAAGAAAATATCCGGTGTTCCGCCGTTCACTGCATTGGCATCCACTGCCCATATTTTCGCTGAGCTGCGGAAAGTGGCCAGCTGCGGACTACAGTTTGCATCTTCGACAGCATTACGGGAATAGGCAAAGATCTCGTCGCCCGAAGCGAAGTACTGCCGTACCTCATCAGGCGTAAGTCCCGAAACGACACGCCCAGCCTTAATATTGACGTCCTCTGTTATGAAACCGGCGTTCTTATAGGCCCCGCTCATGCCATCATATACCCATGCAGCAGGGTAATTGAATTGGTAGATAGAATCGCCGAACTCATTCTGTACGGCAGAAAGCAGCACATCACCTGTTTCGCCATCATACAACAGGTTACAGGTAGTTACCTTACTGCCTTTATCAATAGCGATCGTGCTATCCAGTATGCCATGGCGATTAATGATCTTGGTGGCTGCAGCTGAGCGGAACTGGTTCTTTTCGAATTGCGGCCTTGGTATGAGCGACAACCAGGTAAGCACCGGAGGGAAGGCGAAAGTGAATACATCTCCATTCACGTTAGCGCTCATGCCCTTGGTGGTGGAAACCTGTTCCCGCATGTCCATCATCAGCTCTATATCTTTTCCTATCACTGCAGTGGTGTCAATTTCCCCCTGGGAATTCATAGACAACACCGTATTGTTGAGGTGTTTGAATTCGTCCGTTACATTATCTACGTGGTAGTAATTTTCTGTGTAAGAGATAGGATGCAGGCTGTCTGTTTCCGCGTATACGGCATGGCCTCTCGGTTTTCCATGCATATCATTCAGCTCTACTTTAAAGCCCTGGCTCATTGTCAGGTAGTTAGCCGCATTGATCCGCAACAGGTCTCCCAGCGGGGTCTTGTAAACGCGCTTAGTGCCGTTGCCGCTACCCAATACAGAGTGATCGGTAATGGTTGGAAAATCGTATGCCGTATAAAAAGTGGTCTCTTCATATCCGTTGGCGGAGCGGGTATTCTTTGTTTTGATCGACCGGGTGCGCACTTTACTATAGCCCACTGAAGCGGAGGGAAAGAATGATTCTCCCAGAGGCTGCTCCACATAACCCATATTGGTTGGCGCAAGGGCGGCTGCCTGCTCGGTATATTCGATCGGCTGGTGCCAGGGGTTCTCTTCATTACCCATAACAGGCTCATATGCTGCTACGCCGCTGCTGATCTCTACACTGTCTCCATGGATGGTTTTAATGGTAGTGTACAGGTACTCTGTACCATAGGTGGACTCTTTCCGGGTTTTGCCTGTCATGGCGTTCCAGTTATCGTTGATCACTATACGTTTTACACGCAGGCCGCCACCCAGTTTCTTATAATTGGGAGCATTAAGCCTTACAAAACTGCGGCTCAGGTCTACCTCTTTTGCCCATCCGTTCGCCCTTGCAATATTGTCAAAGCCGGTGAACAGCTCTTTAATATTACCTGCCATTGAGAACAGCACTTTCACACCGTCTACCAGGTCAAGGTTATCTCCCACATCTGATCCGGGGTAAGCTTTGGAAGGCAGGTTGAGACGCAGGAACTGTATGGCGGCTTTAGCCATGGGGCTTAGCGGACCGCCTGAATTACCATTATTATCAATGCCCTGTACCCGTACCCAAATGATGTTGGTATTAGGAATGAAATCATACTCCCCTTTTGCCAGGCGGGCATAGCCGGATACATATTCATATCCCCTGCCGAATTTATCTGAAGGCATTTTCACATTCAGACGGAAGAACATGGTGTCACAACCTTCCAGGTATTTATAATATACCTCTTCTTTTGAGTGAACCGGCTCAGATACATTGATAGCGATGAACAGATTTTCTTTAAGGCCGCCATACATACGGTTTGTCAGCATGCCCGCGGAGGTAGGCTTTTCAGACGAGAAGCCCGCAACACTTGTCATCCTGGCAGCACGGCGGTTCTGCACATAGGCATAATCGTCGCTCTCATAGGTGATCGCGGTACGGCCACCTGAAGGGAGGATGATGGTATCCAGCGTCCATGCGGCAACATTGTAAGCTGCCTGGGCGCTATCCTGCAAGGCATAGGGAAATTCTGCGTTGGTAACCAGGTTACCTGCAACAGATCCCGGGTTCTGCAGTGCATTCTTATAATTACCCCAACGGTCATACGATTTTGTATTATAGTCGGGATTGTTGGGATGATATTTAAATATGTAAGGGTTTTTACGTCCTTTATTATTGCCGTTATAGGTAAACCAGATTCGTTTCAGCGTGAGCTTACCATTGTTGCCCTTTGGTGCGTTAATGCCTTTACACAGCTCGTAGGAATAATCAAAATGTACAGTCTTGATCGGCTTGGCGCTGGTGCCATATTTCAGGAAGTCCGCTTTTGTATACAGGTTGATCTCTTCCAGTTTCTGCGCCAGGTGGTAGCCGGTATCTTTCACGCCTCTCTCATTGATGGGCACCAGATCTTTACGGGGCCCCAGTTTGAAAGTGGCTATCATGTTCTTTGACACGATGGAGTTAAGGTACCAGAGCTCCTTCTGTCCGTATACATAGCTGCCTTTGGCGTCGCGCGTATCCGTTTTCAACCCCTGGTTAAAGTTGGCAGAATCTGAATAGGGCGTGCGCCATTCATACGGATTATACTGACCGGCCATTTTAGTGTAGTTGAACTTCACTGCATCGCCGAGATCATCATCTGTGATACCATCACCTGTAACATCTGCATAGTCGGGAGACAGTACGCCAGTGAGCAGGAAAGAATGCGCATAAGGTGGTGTTTCCTCACTGCTGAAATAGCGGTCAGTACCATTCATATTGGTAGTAGAGTCATCACCATCACTCTTATGACCTGGATCCAGGCGGGACACATATTTTGTAAGACCGGTTTCGGCATTGCCGTTCGCGTTGTCAACAGCGAAGCTTACTTCTTTCTGCTTCAGGTTATACACGGGTATGCCGTATACGTAACGTTTACCGTCGTTATTGACCACAGATATTTCGGACATGTGGTTGCTCTTACGGTAGTTGTTCACCCTTTTCTCTTTATGCAGTGAAGCAGCTGGATCGGAAGGAAAACTGTCTATATTAACTTTCGGGTATAGATATTCCACAGGTACCAGCGTTCGGCCCTGACCGGGGTACGACCATTCAAAATGCATATAGGACCCGTTTTCTCCACCACCGTGCTGACAATAATCTACCTTGATATTATAAAAGTGATCTTTTTCCAGGTATACTGTCGGGTCAGACGTCTCCTCCCAGTGCCCTTCCGCAAATTTACGGATCAAAGGGAGGTCTTCTAACCACAGGTACGCACCATCGTCACTTTTCGTATAGAACGTATACGCGCCGGTGACAGGCGCTTTGATCAGTCCTTTCCAACTAATGGCAAAACCGTCCTTCAAATGCTCTCCGCTCGGGAAATTGGCTCTGGCCATCAGGTCATAAGTACTATTGAAGTCAATAGGCCATGGCTCTGCTCTTTGAAACCTGAGGCCGCCATATTGACCAGTCCAGCCATTAAACCAATAATACTCTGCCCATAATCCGGTCCCCGGCTCGTCCAGGTAGCTTTTCGGGAAGCTGTTGTCACAGTTCGCCAGGGTGTATTTATTGAGGCTGTAATTCTCAATGTATTGATTCAGCCCTCCCATATCAGCTTCTTTTGCATTGAGATACGAGATCTGCTGTGTTCTTTTATCGCGTTGCTGCTTGATAGCGGTAGCCGGCGTCAATTTTATATCTCCTTTGTTTTCGCCGCCTGCATACTTTGTTAAAAAGTTAGTGGTGGTTACATAAGACGAGCCGCCAGCCAGTTTGGGCGCTACCACGTCATCATCGCCGATAGCCTTGTAGAAGTCACGTGTGTTGATCGTCTTTTCGCCCGGGTTTTTAAAATAAACTGCTTCGTAATTTTTATCAGATTTAGTGAATGCAATAGTATTGGCTAAAGGGTTCATTGCTTTCCATGGGCCACTTGTTGTTGTGGCCGATGTAAAGTTGATGTCTACACCGCTGTGCACAAGGTCACCGCCGCCAAAGTCAACGCTGGCGCCGCCCGACTTGTCTTTTGTTCTCATAGTATGGTCATACATATAACCAATGTCACTGCGGTAAGCACGGAAACTGCCGCCTGTTCCTTCGCCGGACATGCTGAACACATCATAGGTATAAGACGGTATGGCAATATTGGGCAGTTCTGGCTTTTCGCGATAAGCCATGTCCTTTTCCCGGTTAAAATCGAGCAATGCGGCTGCGTTGCCAGCCCCGTTTTGGTAGTTCAAATAACCAAAAGCCGGTAAGCTCATTCTTTTATCTTCATCTGCAATATATTGTTTGGAAACATAGCCGCTGATAAACAGGCTGGGGTGCCCTACCTTTATCTCACCACCTGTTTTCAGTGTAACGGTGTACAGGTAGCTGGTATACGGCAGGCTGATAGTAGGCGTGAAAGAGGGATAGGCAAAAGAGAGACTACTGCTGAAAAGCCCCATGCTTGAACCGATGGTTTTCTCCTCCGTAACCGCCTTACCTGTTGCATCTGACACCTTCTTCAGCTTATAGCTTTCCGAAACCCCACCGGAGAACTGCAATGCCTTCATACCCGCGCGTGTGTTATAAGACAAGCCGGTAGATACGTTTCCACCATAACCGCCTGCTTCTTTCGCATCAGCTATAGCAAACGAATAAGACAAACTTGGAGATAGAGTGACGCCGTTCTGAGAGCTGCTGGTAAGCGACAAACCGCCTGCGAGCGAACCTGCAGAGCTGGATCCTGAGTTGATACCGGCACTGATACCACTTTCCATTCCCCAGCCGCGATAGTTATTATGCAATACACCCAGTGAAACGCCCAGCTGCAGCGGAAAACCCGCCAGCTCGAAATCTGCGCCTGCAGTAACACCGATTGTTTTATTTTCCTTAATGCTCGCTGTTTTTATGATAGAGTCAGACCCACCGCTGAAATCATCCGGCAAACCACGCATGTTACGCGTGATAGTACCCGGGTTGATATTCCAGCCGAGACCTACCCAGCTGGCTTCCTGGTCCATGGTAATACCGCTGTTGTAGCCGATGGCTACAGGATAACCGCCTACATCCATCAGGGGAATACTATAGTTGAGATCACCGGTGAACAGGTCTACCATGTTGGCATTATTCACCGACTGGAAAGCCTGGCTCTCCGGCTGTGTGGGGCCGCCAATATCTTCAGTTTTTTTCACGCTGCGCGGAGCGGCAGCAAGTGCTGCTCCTGTACGCGCCGGTGCTGCCCCTATGGGTTTGCGTTCCGTTACCGGTTCGCTCTCCTTCACCACATTGCTATAATAAACCGCCCGGGGACTACCCAAAGCATAGGAAGGGATGACCGTTTCGAAATAGATCAAAGCCAGCATTACGCACGCAATCTTTTTCTTCCCTTTTGCAACAAGAGCCAGTATCATTTCAGCTTTATTTATAGGTATAAGGTGTTATCTTATCTTTTTACTGTTAATCTTCACGGGTATAAATGAATTTTACCTGCCAGTATTCATTACGGGTGTTACGCAGGCGGAAGAGGTAACTTTTTCCCTCATCCAGACCTTTCTTCAGCGGCACATCCAGTTTATTCGCTCCCCGTTTGATGGCCAAGGTGCCCGTATTTACAACATCATTATTATTCTCCAGGGCAATCACCTCATAACGCACGGTACTATCGGCAGTTTCATTATTATATTCGCAGTGCAGGCTGCTGCAGCTGATAACGGTTCCATCCAGCTCCTTTCTAAGCTCTACGTATGCACTGTTACCAACATTCAGTGACTTATGCACGCCTTTTATACGAAAAGTCCATACTTCCGTTTGCGCAGCAAACAATGAACCGTTACGGGCCACTACCGTCCATGCATATTGTCTGGCGGTATCCAGGGCTACAGCACCGGCAGGATAGTTCACAAACATATTCCTGAGACGCGGAGCTCTGTACACCGGGATATTCGTCTGGATGGCTTCGATCGCAGACTGCCCGGGACGCACTTCCACCAGGGTCATTTCATAATTCAGATCATTGAACATATTCAGGGGCGCGGGCGGCAACCAGGTGAACTGGGGCAGTCTTGACTCCAGCACGCTTTCATTGGCGGGCGTATTCAACAGGGGCGGACTTACAGGTTCCACAGCAAAGGGGATGCAATCCTCACCGGGCTGGTTGCCGTCCTTATCGTTGATCACCACCAGGCTGTAGCAGGCTACGTAGCTGCCAGCGGGCAGCATACCATTCACACTCCGGTCTATGGCTGCAGAGAGATATTCATATTGCACCGGCATCACATCTCCTATGCGGAGCTGCTTTGCGCCTTTATTCATAATGATGGTACGTGTGATGCCTGTGAGCACGGGCTGATTGGTCTGGGCATCCATCAAACGCAGGGTTATCTTTACATTCCTCGGCGCATCTGAGGCAGACACCAATACTATATTCCACAATTGGGCTTTCTGCAACACGCCTGCCGGTGGCAGCTGCACGGTCATACTTACCTGTGCGGCCACACGAAAAGCCAGCATGGACAATACCAGGTATAGGTATAGGGATCTTTTCATAGTATCTCCTGTTTAAAATATCTTCGTATAAGTAAGGCGCCCTGTTTTATTGGGCACCAGTTGTTTATTCACACCGGGTACAAATCCCTTGTCTCCCATCAATGCTATCTCACCGATCTTAGGAATGTTCACCTTTGCATTGGCCGTGTAGCCGGTTTGCTGCAAACGGTATGTGGTCTGATAATTATATTTCAATCCTCCGCCCAGTTCCAGCCACGACGACACCCTGTACTGCAGGTTGCCATCTGCCCCGTATACTGCATAGTCCTGGTTGGTGGCGGATGACAGTCCACCATTCACCGTGAACTTGCCCAGGAAGACCGTCTGATTCAGCAGGAGGTTCGTACTGTTGAAATACACAAACCCGCTGTCTGTCTGATGATTATAGAACCTGGTCCCGGAAAAGATCGTATTCATACTGATCCCCCTGTACTCGTAGAAATAGCTGGCAGTGCCTACCAGTGTGTAGAACAGGTTCTCTATATACTTGTCATCACTGAGCTTCATCAACTGCGAGCTGGGGAAATATCCCAGTGAGACTACCGGCCATTTCTTCCTGCGGAAGGTAGCCTGTATGCTTTTGAAAACGGTGTTGCTGCGATAGCTGGCATTTTCAAAAACGCTGGTATAAATATTCTGCCTGATAGACCCGCTGAGTGTCAGCTGCTGTTTAAAAAGGGGCTGGTCTGCCTTGATCATCCAGGCGCTTTGCGCAGAGCCGGTGGCATACAGGCTGAACGACTGGAAATTGGCGCCCATGCGTTTAAACATACCACTGAGACGTGTGCCGGTAAGCGGGACAAAAGACACCGCCGTTACAGCTAAAGCTTCATTAGAGTGATCGCTCATGCTGACCATGCTGGCGCCCAATCCCTGGGCGTGATCTTCCCTTTTATAGTATGGCATGGAAGATTTAGCCGCCTCTCCTATTATGTAATTATTCTTATTGATCTGCCACCTTCCTTCAAGAGACACTCCCATTATTTTATAGTCCGGCGCTTCTGTTGTTGCGCCTCCGGCAGCAGTATTAAAATTATACACCTGCTTTTTGCCCGTGTAGAAAGAGAGAATGACATTATTTCCTTCTTTCATACCGGTACCCACTCTCACCATATTAAGATACTGGCGCACCCTGTTATCATTCACCACGAAATCGCGGAAACGGTAATCCACTGCGCCCGTAGCAAAGGCTACGTAGTAAGACGGATTATACTCTGCCTGTACGCCGGTGATGCTGATGTTCTTTGCAGTCAGCTCAGAATAATCGACCAGCGTTCTGCCGATGCCTACTGACCTTACAGCCAGCAGCGTACGAAAACCGCGTGGCAGCACTGAATCCGGCAGATGCATCGCTTCCAGGCTGTCTGCCAGCTCTTTATTGTTGCGGCTTTTCCTGAGCACGTCCATGAGCTGTTGTTTCCTGGCGCCCAGCAACTGCCGTTTCTCATTGTACAGGGCTTCCCAATGGGCCAGTTCTTTTTGCAGGGAATCCAGTCTGGCGGCGTTCGCATCGTAAGTATCTTTTACTTTACGGCTCAGACTATCTGCCTTATCCTTCAGAGCGGTGAATTTGCCAAGGCTATCAGGTACGGTTGTATGTAAAGACGCACTATCCTTTATCTTTCCATACAACTTCTTTTCTCTTTCCTCGATCAGCTGCTGCAATGCGGAGGGCCCGGACTTCCAGCTCTTCAAACGGTTTATCTCCTTTAAGCGTGCGGCTATACGCAGTTTCAGCTCTTCCAGCTCTTTCCACTGTTTTAATTGCCCGGCATCCCATTGCTGGGCATTCTGCAGCAGGATATTTTTGAAATCGCGGTTGGTATACTGCATATTAGCGCCCGTCAGGTCCCGGAACAGGTACGAGTTACCTCTCATGGTAGTAAATGCTACCCTTACGGGATATCTATCCCTAACGGTCACCTCCAGGGACGTTTGCACCGTATGCTGATATATTTCCTTCTCCAGGTAAGGAGTGTCGGCATTTGACTGGTAGTAAAAATCATACATCACATTACCATGCACTACCAGGAAGGGTTTGTGTTGCGGCGTGATAACGGGCAAGGTTACTGGTTTTGTTGGTTGATGTATCACCAGGGCCCTGACAGAATCATAATGCTTCGGATAAGGAGGAATGGGAACAACAAGCATTGACTTGCAACCTGTTCTGGTAATAAAGTAAGTGCTGTCAATCATTTCCGGCCCTTCATCCCGATGTGAGCCGTACACAATAATACCTGTGTCCTTTGAAGAAGTCTGTGCTATCAGAGCATTGTTTATAGTCAGCATACTACAAACAAGAAAGAATAGCATTTTCACGGATAGACTGGTTACTCCTGGTCTAAAAACAGGCATAAGGACTCTTGTTACGGTTAACGGCCTGCAAGATATAAATCAGTTTTTAGGAATCATATTTTTTTCGGATGAAAAAATAACCTGGACGGCTAAATCACATGATAGTGGTATCATGATTTTTTCTTACAAAAATCAACACGGATCACAAATGCTTTATACAGCATTCATGATCCGTGCAGCAATCATTATTTCTTTTCAGCTTTACAAATTCAACTCCAGCCTCGCAAACAGGAACCTGCCATTATAACCGAACTGTGTAGCCCGGCGGCTGTAAATAAACTGGTTGTTAGTGGTATTAGCGGGATTAGCCACTTTATCCGGATAAATATCAAACACGTTATTGGAACCTACGCTCAGCTTCACACCTTTGGTAAACTTGTAACCTACTGATACATCTGTTACTACTTTAGGATCGAAGGTCTGGAAGAACGCAGGATCATTGGTAGCTTCTTCTACGCTGCCGAAATACACATTACGTACAAACACATTAAACCTGTTGATGTTGTACGTTAAGGTAAGGTTGATCTTTTCACGCGGCACGCTTCTTTCCAGGTAGATCCTGCTGGCGCGGCTGAAATAGATGTTCTCTTTACCGGCGAGTTTTTCGGATGCCTTTACCTTTCCTACCTGTTGTGTGTAAGAATAAGTACCTGCCAAATCTGCGCGGAAGCTGCCGCCACCGAGGCGGGTGCCATAAGTGAGCACTACGTCCACTCCCCTTGTTTCAGAATTGATAGCATTGGCGAAGAAAGCAGCACGGTTAGCATTGGCCAGCGACAGGAGCTGGTAGATCTCTTTGTCTACCGGGGAAGCGGCAGAATCATTGCGGCCCGAGAACTGGTCGGTATACACAATGCGGTCGTTAATACGTGTATAGTATCCATCTACGGTCAGGTTGAACTTACCAAAGGTTCCGGTAAAGCCGGCGCTGAGGCTTTTTGATTTTTCCGGTTTCAGCCTGGGAATGCCCAGCAGTTCTGCCGGACGGCTGTCATTGGTAAATGTGCCTACTTCATAAGGCTGACCATCTACAAAGAGCGTAGAAGTGCTGGAGTAAAAACGCTGATGCAGCGAAGGCGCACGGAAACCGGTACTGCCGGAAGCGCGTAACGCAGTACGCTCACTGAGTTTGTAGCGGGCAGTCAGCTTGCCGTTTAAGGTAGAACCAAAGTCATTATAGTTCTCAAAGCGCAGCGCGCCACCCAGCAGGAATGCACTGCTGAAATTTGCTTCCACATCTGCATAACCTGCAATGGCGCTACGGGCGGCATTTACCGCATTCTCCGGACGGAAGCCGGGAAATACCTGGGCGCCACCGGGACGGGCCGTACCATCAGGACCAAACTTTGTATTCACAGAGCCTTGCGGATCAGGAATGAGAATAGGGCGACCGCTTCCGTCCTCCCCTATCTTGGTAGCACGGCCGTAATCAGTGTAAGAGTTCTCTTCACCAGCCACCAGCTGGTAGCGCTCAAAACGGTATTCAGCGCCGAAAGCCACATCAAGGCCCTGCAATACGTCAAAACGCTGCGAGAAATCCAGGTTAGTGGTATTCTGTGTGAATACCGGTCCGCCGGCATTGAAAGTGGTAGGCGAAGCTTTTTCCAGCGATGCGTTCAGCGAATTCGCTACGCTGAATATAAACTGGTTTTGCCCGAAGGTATTGCTCACATCCACTTTCCAATTGCCCAGTTTACCACGGATGCCGAAGGCCAGCGACTTATCATAGATATCTGAATGGATCTCCGGCAAAAAGCCCAGGGGATAGATATCAAGCACATTACGGCTGTCGTTGGGCAAACGGTAAACACCTGCTGCCTGCCCATTGCGGTAGCCGAGACCACCAAAGAGGTAGAACTCTGCATCGTTCTCCATAGGGATGCTGGCATTCATGAAGAGCTGTCCGCTACGCAGTTTTGACTGCCCTACCCGCATGCGGATATCATCACGGGTGATCTTGTTGGCCAGCAGGAAGGAATCTGTTTTGTCTGCACCGCCGGGATAAGCGCGGTAAATAGGCCCTACCCAGGAACCGGAACGGTTGGTATAATTACGGAAATCATAAGAGCCGCCCAGGTTAATGAAACCGCCCTTATTACCCAGCGGAATACCGTAGTTGATACCGGTTTGCACGGTTTGTCCGTCGATATTATCTACGGACTTCGAAGTGAAGTTAGCCCCGGTGGTAACGTTCACGTTTAAACGGTTTACGCTGTTCTTCAGGATGATGTTGATCACGCCTGCAATAGCGTCTGAGCCATACTGTGCAGCGGCGCCGTCGCGCAGGATCTCGATGCGGTCAATAGCGGATGTGGGAATGGCGTTCATATCGGTACCAACAGCGCCGCGGCCAAAGGTGCCGTTCACATTCACCAGGGCGGTGTTGTAGCGCCGTTTGCCGTTCACCAGCACCAGCACCTGGTCAGGGCCCAGTCCGCGGAGAGAAGCGGGATCGATATGATCCGTACCATCGGCTACTGTTTGTGTGCCCGAGCTGAAAGAGGGCGCCACATAATTGAGTATCTGGTTGATGGATACCTGCGGCGCATCCTGCGCCACTTTCTTGATGTCGATCACATCCACCGGCACGGGTGTTTCCGTTTGTGTGCGCGGCAGGCTGCGGGAGCCCAGCACCACCAGTTCGTTCATGGTAGTACTGGTCACCATGGAAAAGTCCAGCTGTACGGTTTGCCCGGCAATGACGGTGACCGGTTTGCGTTGGGAAGCAAAACCCACGAAGCTCACCGTTACGGTATATTCGCCGGGGATGATGCTGAGAACATAACTACCGGAGGCGTTCGTATAACCGCCTTTGTTAGTACGTTCTATCTGTACGGTGGCGCCAGCCAATGGCGCTTTTCCATCTGTTACCGTTCCCTGTATGGTACCGGTTTGCGCCTGTGCGGCAGAAAAAAAGGTGAATAGGCATGCAAACAGTAACAGAAAAGGCCTTGAGGGTAGTTTCATAGCGATTCAGATTAGAGGGTTTAGATTTGGTTATGTTCTAATTTACTAATTAATGCCGAAAAATGTTTAGTAAATTAGGCTCAAACAAATGC